>Ga0210040_10000039_pt1 | contig 363937 bp, 319 predicted proteins | sample CryGeyCG12114_NA_FD_185462 | JGI IMG/M metagenome (GOLD analysis project Ga0210040, IMG submission 185462) | Groundwater microbial communities from aquifer - Crystal Geyser CG19_WC_8/21/14_NA (SPAdes) (version 2) | ecosystem: Environmental > Aquatic > Deep subsurface > Groundwater | place...
TGAAGCGCGGCGCGTTCCATTCGCTTGTCGATCTCCAAGCCGCCATCAACCGCTTCGTCGCCGAACACAACGCCGCCGACCCAAAGCCCTTCCGCTGGACCGCCGACCCCGACAAGATCATCGCCGCCGTCAGACGTGGGCACCAAGCGTTAGAATCGGACCACTAGCCTGCCAGACAGCAAGCAACCCGAACTTGAACTCTCGCGGATCCAGTTGCGCTGGCCGGTCGTCAGAACTGCACCGCGCCGCGTGCGTACACGAAGCGCCCATTGAAGCCGAACGGTGAGAAGCTGGAATACGGCAGGAAGTAGTTGTTGGTGCCGAAGACACCTCCAGCCGGGAGGCGCGTCGGGTAAACGTCGAAGACGTTGTTGGCGCCGACTGCCAGTTCGTAACTGTCCTGCGGCGTGAAGCGGAGCTCGACGTCGGTGATCCACCGGGGCTCCAACTCGACATCCGTGGCTTCGGTGGCTCCGGGGGAGAGGACCCGGCCATATCGGTTCGTGCGCACCGTGAACTCGACGGGCTCGTAGTCCCAGTCCACGCCCAGATTGATCTTGGAGCGCGGCTGCCCCTGCTCCAGCCGGAGCGTTTCCTGGCGACCGAAGAGGGTAAGCTCCGGCAGGGTTGCCAAGCTCGCGACGCTTTGGATGCGCGTCTCGTTGCGATTGTAGCCGCCGGTGAGGAAGAAGGTGCCGATCCCGGTTTCGGGGAGCCGGTACGTCCCGACGATGTCCCAACCCGTGGTGCGGGTGTCGACTCCGTTGATGAAGAAGCGAGCGGAGGTGATGTTGTTGAAGCCCGCGCCCTGCAACAGCGCGACCACCGCGGCGCCTTGCAGGTTCTCCGTGACGACCACCCGATCGTCGATGTCGACGCGGTAATAGTCGATCGTCAGCGAAAGCCCGTTGCCCGGCGTGAGGGCGAGGCCGGCACCGAGATTGACGGACTTCTCGGGCTTCAGATCCTGCGAGCCCAGCGCACGCGCGACGGGGCTCGACACGGGGAAGGTCCCGATCTCGACCAGCACGCCGTTGACGTTGTTGGTCGAGCTCGTCGCGTAGAATTGCTGGTGCAGCGAGGGCGCCCGAAAGCCCGTGGAGATCGACCCGCGCAAGGCCGCCCATTCCACCGGCGCGAACCGGGCCGCCGCCTTGCCGTTCACCGTGCTGCCGAAGTCGGAATAATCCTCGACCCGTCCCGCCACCTGCGCGGTGAGCATGTCGGAGATGTCGGCATCGAGCTCGGCGTAGAGGGCATAGCTGTGGCGCGATGCGTCCACCTCATTGGCCGGCCGAAAGCCGGGGAACACCTGCGCACCGGCGGGTGCGTTGAACGGCGGCCCGGCGAACGGGCCGGCCTCGTAGCTCTGCGGCTCGCCGGCGACGATCTCGAAGCTCTCGTCCCGGTATTCGGCCCCGACCGCGACCGAAAGCTCCTGCAGGAACGCGATCGGGATGGTCCGCTGGGCATCGGCGTTGACGACGATCTGCCCGAAGCGCAGCCCGCCTGCGTCGAATTCGGTCTGGCTCAGCGCGCCGCCGAAGGAGGTATTGAAGCTGTCCGCCACGCCGAAGTCGAAGGCGTTGTGGCCGTGGACCGCGGAAAGGTCCCAATTCCAGCCGGCCGTGGCGCCGCGCACCCCGGCGGCGATCGAGTAATCCTCGATCTCGCTGGTGATGAGCGGGAGGAAGCCCTCTTCATAGAACGGCACGAAGCTGGTCTCCGACGCCGCGAAGTCGCGATTGCGCGCGTCGTTGGACCTGCGGAAGAAGCCTGCGCTCTCGCCCGCGCGGCTGCCGTAGCTGCCGAAGGTGTAAAGCTCGATCTCCGGCGTCAGGTCCACGCCCCCGTTGAAGAACAGATTGTAGTCTTCGGTCTGCGCATCGCCGTAGCGGTGGTTGAGCCGGTCGAAGCTGAACTCGCGCGGATCGGCGCCGCCGTCGACGGGCTGGAGCTGCGAGCGGGGATCGTAACCCGCGCGGTTGGTGGCCTCCCGGTCCTTGTACTCGCCTGTCAGGTTGAGATAACCCGTGGCGCCGATCGGAAGACCGTAAGTGGCGGCAAGGGTGAGGGTGCCCCCGTCCTCCGCCTCGCGATCCCCGTCGCCGGTCGCCAGGACATAATTGCCGTCGGCGTCGATCAGCGGCTGGCCGTCGGTGCCGCGCTCCACTCCGGTGACCTGGGGGACGCCCTCCAGCGAGGTGAAATACTTGCCATAGGTCACCTGCGCGCGCCCGCCGGGCCTGCGGCGGAGCTGGATGTTGATCACGCCCGCGATCGCGTCCGAACCGTACTGCGAGGAGGCACCGTCGCGCAGCACTTCGATCCGCTCGATCGCCAGCGGCGGAATGGTGTTGAGGTCGACCGCCGCCGAGCCCCGCCCGACCGAGCCGTTGATGTTGAGCAGGGCGGACGGGTGGCGACGCTTGCCGTTGACCAGCACCAGCGTCTGATCGGGGGAGAGGCCGCGAAGCGTCGCGGGACGCAGGACGTCCGTGCCGTCGGTGATCGACGGCTGGGGGAAATTGAACGATGGCACAAGCTGATTGAGGATCCGGTTTACTTCGGTGAAGCCGGTGTTGACCATTGCGTCGGCGGAGATGACGTCGACCGGAACCGGGCTTTCCGCCAATGTCCGGTCCGTGCGCCGCGTGCCCGTGACGATGATCTGCTCGCCGTCCGCGATGTTCTGCTCCAGCACCTCGTCCGAAGGAGTCGCGCCTGCGCCCTGGTTCTGCGCGAAAGCCGGGCTCGCCATGAGCACCGCCAGCGAAACGCTTGCTCTCAGAAAGTTCAGTCCCTCACGACGCATCTGACGCCCCCTTTCGCGTAGCCTTGCGGACCAGAGCCTATCCTGTCTCGGGCTACCGGGTGACCGAAATGTATCGATGAGCAACATGTCGAACCTCAGGTGTTGCCCGGCGAGCACATCCGCCTCGCCGAGCACATCTTGCACGAATATTGCTAGGTGTGGTCCGGAGCTGGAGCTGCCCGAGAGCACGGGCAGTCGAGCGTTCGCTCTGCCAGGCAGGATGAACGGAACCCCGCTTCCCGCAACATCGCGGCGCCACTTGTGACACCAAGGAATGGTGCTTTACCGCGCGGCTGCTTTTCGGCTCCAAATCGGCCCGAGTCGGTGCCCCGGCTGCCACCATGACGCTGCACGGCCGTTCGCGCGACACGTTCTGCAGCGGGCATTCGCTGCAGAACAGCTCCGGATGATTACAACATCGAGATCGAGAATGCGATCTCGGGCGTTCCGGCGCAGGACATCGTCGAAAGCTGTTACGTCCACCTTCCCAACGTGTTCTGCGGCCAGTTCGACCGCCGCGAGGCTGCGGCTCCTCCGGCTCTTCCGGCTCTTCCGCCCCTCTGGTGAGAATGCTACGCGACGCGGACACTGGCGGCCGGCGCGGAAGACCTGATGCTGAAAACGTCGCGCCGAGCTCCAGATGGGCGCAAGCGCTTGCGGCCGCAGGCTTGCCGCGCTCATCAGAGGCTAGCGGGCCTGAGCGGCTCGCCCTATGCGTCACGGCGTTCGGACTGACTGGAGCGGTTCGCGATCCGATTGCATCGGATCGGCCGCTCTACCTTTTTGTTTTGCCGCGATGTCCGGGGCAGCAGGCGATTTCACCTGCTTCGAATCGCTCTAGGATCGTGAGTTCGCGATCTGCAATATGGGTGCCACCAGCCTTGGTCCCGTCGAAGTGCCTGGTTGAAAGGATGAGCCAATGAAGATGTTCAAGCGGCAGGCGGCCGGTCTGTCCCTTTCGGCCCTCGCGCTGTGTCTTGCCACGAGCGCACAGGCCGATCCCATCCGGCAGACCAAGGCGCCGTCCAGGGATGCGTTCCGTCAGCTGGAGGGCGAGGAATGGCCCACGCCCACCGATTACCGGACCGCGAGCGGAGCACCCGGCCACCGCTATTGGCAGCAGGAGGTCGATTACCGCGTTTCGATGCGGCTGGACGAAGCGAGCAGGACGGTCTCCGCGCGCGCCACGATCACTTACCGCAACAACTCGCCCGACCGGCTGCAATATCTCTGGCTGCTGCTCGACCAGAACGTGTTCCGGCGTGACAGCATCGCGGAGCTGACCAGGACCACCGACGGCGGGGACGAGATCAGCCTGTCGGCGCTGCGCCGCATCCAGCGCTACAAGGAGTGGGAAGGGGGCTTCAACCTCGGCGCGGTGCGCGATGCGAACGGCCGCGACCTGCCGCACACGGTTGTGGACACGCTGATGCGGGTGGACCTGCCGACCGCGCTCGCGCCCGGTGCCTCGACCAGCTTCACCCTCGAATGGTCCTACGCGATGAACGAGAACCGCGTCGTGGGCGGACGCGACGGTTATGAGTGCTTCGACAAGGAAGGCGAGGACGGCAATTGCATCTTCCTCGGGGCCCAGTGGTTTCCGCGCCTGGCCCGCTATTCCGATTACGAAGGCTGGCACAACAAGGCGTTCCTCGGCTCCGGCGAGTTCACGCTGGAGTTCGGCGACTACGATGTCGAGCTGACCGTGCCGGCCGACCATGTCGTGGCCGCCACGGGAGAGCTTCAGAACGGCGCGCAGGTCCTGAATACGGAGCAGCGCCGCCGCCTCACCCAGGCGCGCACGGCGAGCGACCCGGTCTACATCGTCACGCCCGAAGAGGCGCTCGCCGCGGAGAGCAGCCGCGCGAACGGCGAGAAGACCTGGTCCTTCCATGCGGAGAACGTCCGCGACTTCGCCTGGGCCTCCAGCCGCAAGTTCGCTTGGGATGCGATGGGCGTGGAGCAGGACAGCGCCGAGCAGCCACTGGTCATGGCGATGAGCTTCTATCCCAAGGAAGCGCGCCCGCTCTGGGATGCCTGGTCGACCAAGGCGGTGGCGCACACGATCGACAGCTATAACGACTTCGCCTTCCCCTATCCCTACCCTGTCGCGCAATCGGTCAACGGGCCGGTGGGCGGCATGGAATACCCGATGATCACCTTCAACGGCCCCCGGCCGGTGAAGGACGAGGAGACGGGCGACCTCACCTATTCGGAGCGGACCAAGGCCGGGCTGATCGGCGTGGTCATCCACGAGATCGGGCACATCTACTTCCCCATGACGGTGAACAGCGACGAGCGGCAATGGACCTGGATGGACGAGGGGCTGAACACCTTCCTCCAGTTCCAGGCGGAGAAGCGCTGGTCGGCCGACTTCCCCAGCCGCCGGGGCGAGCCCAACGACATCGTCGAGTACATGGTCAGCCAGAACCAGGTGCCGATCATGACGCAGTCGGACAGCCTGCTGCAGTTCGGCGCCAACGGCTATGCCAAGCCCGCCACCGCGCTCGTCATCCTGCGCGAGACGGTGCTGGGCCGCGAACTGTTCGACAAGGCCTTCCGCGACTACGCCACCCGCTGGCGCTTCAAGGCGCCGACCCCTTACGACTTCTTCCGCACGATGGAGGAATCGAGCGGCGTCGATCTCGACTGGTTCTGGCGCGGCTGGTTCTATTCGACCGACCACGTCGACATCGCGCTCGACGGGATCACCGCGGCCCGGCTGACCCCGAGCGATGCCGAGGCCGCCGCCGAGCGCCGGCGCGAGGACGAGGAGGCCGGTCCGCCCAGCCTGACCGTCCAGCGCAACACCGAGCCGACAATGGTGGAGCGCGATCCCAGCGTGCGCGATTATTACGACAACACCGGGCGCACCGCGGTCACGGCCTCCGAGCGGCGCGACGCCGCCGAGGCGCTGGAGGAGCTAACGGAGGCGGAGCGCGCCGCGCGCAACCTGCCGGACACCTTCTACCGCTTCAACTTGCGCAATGTCGGCGGGCTGGTGATGCCGGTGATCATGAAGCTCGACTTCACCGACGGCAGCACGGAAACGGTCCGTATCCCGGCCGAGATCTGGCGGCGCGATGCCGGGCAGGTCACCTGGCAATATGTGACGCCCAAGACCCTCACCCGCGCGGAGGTCGATCCGCTGTGGGAGATCGCCGATGCGGACCGCGGCAACAATATCGTCGCCAATGTTCCGCGACCGACCGACCTGAATGTCACCACCCCGCCGGAGGATACGGGCAACCGCATGCGCGATGATGACCTAAAGGTCCTGCCCGACAGCCTGCAGACCTATCCCGCGACCCCGGACCAGACCGAGGAGCCTGCGCCCAATACCGGCACGCCGGCCCCGCCGCCCAACGCACCCGCCGCGCCCCGTGCCGAGCCGGACCGCCCGGTGCCGCCGCCGGCCGATGCGGCTGCGCCGGGCGGCGAGGAGGGGCAATGATGGTGCGCTGTCTCCTCGTGATCGCCGCCGCCCTCGCCATCGCCGCGCCGGCGGCGGCGCATCGCGGCCATTCCTCGCTCAGCGTGGTGGAGATCGACGCAGCCAGCGGCGCGGTGACGGTGACCCATCGCATGGCCGCGCATGATGCCGAGCCCGCGCTGCGCGACATCGCGCCCGATGCTCAGCCCAATCTCGATGACCCCGCCGCCATGCGCGCGATGGTTGCCCACGCGGCCGACGCGTTCCGCATCAGCACGGCGGCAGGCGAGCAGGTGACGCTGCGCCATGTCTCCACCGACCTTTCCGGCGACGATGTGCGCCTGACCTTCGCGGGACAATTGCCCGATCCCGCCGAAGCCGCCTTCGTGGTGGATTCCGGATTGCTGGAGGCCAGCCACGCCGACCAGGAGAATCAGGTCAATATACGCCGCGACGGCGTCACCCGCACGCTGCTGTTCCGCCCGGGCACGGCCGCGCAGGAAGTGTCCTTTCGCGAATAGGCTGCGGCGAGGCTCTTGGCGGCGGGCGCCGTTGCTAGAGTGCAATTTGCTTGTGGATCAAGCCCGCCATTCACCTCATTAGCAACTCGCACCGGGCAGCCAGCAAAAAACCGGGAAGCTTGCCGGCGCTGTTAATTACGGGGACCTGTTGCCAGCGGCCGCCCAGCAAGCCTAATCGTGCCTATGGCCATATCCTCTATCGAGCGTGCCGCGCGCGCCTTTGCCCTGACGGCGAGCGGAGCAGATGAGTGGGATGCACTCGATGCAAATACGCAAGATCGACTGAAGGATGCCGTTTGCGCCGCTCTGTTGGCAGTGCGCAGGCCGGATGCACCCGTGATTCGCGCCGGTGCAAGGAAGTCGAAAGGCTTCTACCGAAACAGCGCGCTCCGGGCCGAGGCCACGTGGCAGGTCATGATCGATGCCATCCTCGAAGATCGCTGACGTCGCGCTTGCACCAGCCCCTCCTTTGCATGTTGCTTCCGGCACCGACCCGGAAGGCAGTCATCCCGGTACCGTCCCGCCGGTTTTCCTGACGGGGTTGGACACGTAAGTGCCCCCAGGCGCAGCCGCGTCAGAACCGAACGGCATCAACCGAGCGCGAGCGGCCGGACCCACCCCAGGGCGTTCAGCGTTCTTGGTGGCCGGGCACGGCCCGCTTTTCTCCGCGGGCGCCAGTGGTCGCCTGGCGAAAGGACGCGAACGATGGATCTCAAGGATATCCTGCCCGGCAAGCTCGGCTTCGGAGGCGCACCGCTCGGCAACATGTTCCGGGACATCCCGGAAGCGGAGGCCCTGGCGACGGTGGCCGCAGCCTGGGACAACGGCATCCGTTATTACGACAACGCGCCCTTGTACGGCGCCGGCCTCGCGGAACTGCGCATGGGCGAAGCGCTTCAGGGCAAGCCGCGGGGCGAGTACGTCATCAGCACCAAGGTCGGCCGTATCATCCTGGACGAACTCGAGGATGTCAGCAGCCGCCAGCAGGGGGAGAAGGCCGGAGTCTTCGCTCACGGTCGCCAGAACCGGGTGGTCAACGACTACTCATATGATGCCACCCTGCGTTCGATCGACGGCAGCCTGGAGCGCCTGCGGACGGACCATATCGAGATCGCCTTCGTCCACGATCTCGCCCGGGACTTCTGGGGCGACGAATGGGTGGCCCGTTTCGAAGAGGCGCGCACGGGCGCCTTCCGCGCGCTCGACCGCCTGCGCGACGAGGGCGTGATCAAGGCGTGGGGCCTCGGCGTGAACCTGTGCGAGCCGATCGAAACCCTGCTCGATCTTCAGGAGCCGCGGCCCGACTGCTTCCTGCTCGCGGGGCGCTATACGTTGCTGGACCACTCCCGCGCACTTCAGCGCGTGATGCCGACCGTGGCCGAGCGAGGCCTGAGCATCGTCGTGGGCGGTCCGTACAGTTCCGGCGCGCTGGTCGGCGGGCCGAACTTCGAATATGCCCCGGCCACACCCGCCATCCTTGACAAGGTGGCGCGCATCGAGGCGATCGCAACGCGGCACGGCGTGAGCATGAAGGCAGCCGGCCTTCAATTCCCGCTGGCCCACCCCGCGGTCGCGGCGGTCATCCCCGGCGCGAGCCGACCAGGCCGGATCCTGGAGGACACACGGCGCTGGCGGAGAACGTTCCTGCCGACTTCTGGAGCGAGCTGCGCGAGGCCGGCCTTGTCGATCCGATGGCACCGCTACCGAATGCGCACTGATGGGCGATCTGCACGTCGAAGCTTCCTCGATCGGGCAGTTGATGGTGAACGAAGGCGGCGTCGAGAACGGCCCATGGTGTGCCGGGGCCGCAAAGGTTCGCCCTCCGCTCGCTTCTTGCCGCCGACGCATCGGCAGCGCCAGGCCCGTGGCAAGTGCCGGGAGGGCTCTCGCTTCGGGATGGCAGAGCCAATTTCGTGCCGCCGGTGCCCAGGCTCAACCAGATGATTGCCTCCCCCGGTAGGGCATTGTTAAAGCGCCCGCGCGCATGACCGCCCGGTAGCTTCGATCACGACGCCGGCTCAGCGCTGAACCAATTCGAGACGCCGCGAAGAACCGGCGCTGCAACGGGCGCAACTTTGCTAGAAGGTCGCAATGCACATGCAAGAACCCAAGCCGGCCCTTTGGAAATCGGCCATCATCGCCGCCATCGCGCTGCTCGTACTAGCCGGCTTTGTGGTCGTGGTGTCCACCCTTCCCGTCACCACCGGCGAGTTGCGGCCGTGAGCAGCAGGGCGGAACCCTCGAGCCCTTCGCTGGGCAATCTGCTGTGGCTGTTCCGGCCCGAGAGGACGGAGATCGACGTCGCCTCCCGGCCGAGCGACGGCCTGGTGGTCTTTTCGGTGATGTGGGGCATGGCCACCATGCTGAGCGCGGCGTCGCGCTATGCCGTGCTCAAGTTCGAGCAGGGGGTGCTTGCCGGCGGACTGACCTGGGTGGCGCTTTTCACGTCCGTCCTGCTGATCATGAATCCACGCAAGACCGTCATGCTGATGCTGCTGTCGGGCATCATGATCGCGCAATATCTCCTGCGGATGCCGGTCTCGTCGAACAACCAGACGATCGCTCTGTTCATGAACCTGGCGATCTTCATGAGCTTGGCCGTGCAGGCATGGAGTGCCCGGGGCGCCGGACTCGACCGCGAAGTGCCCTATGAACAGCTGCGCGTCGTTGCGCGGGCGGTGTTGGCGATCATGTATTTCTACGGGATCTTCCATAAGATCAACACGGGCTTTCTCGACCCGGCCGTCAGTTGCGCGACATCGCTCTACCAGCCTCTCACCCGCCCGTTCGGGTTGGACGACAACATCGTCGGCCAATACGCCGCGATCATGGCGACGTTCGTGATCGAAGGCATCGCGATCGCCTGCCTCTACTGGAAGCGCTTCTTCTGGGTCGGCCTGCTCCTAAGTCTGCCCTTCCACTACGTCATCCCGATCTCAGGCTTCTCCTGGTACATGGACTTCTCCAGCCTGGTCTTTGCCTTGTACATGTTGTCCGTTCCGCGCGAAGTGGCCTCCGGCCTTTATTCGACCGGGGTCTGGCTGGTGCGACGCGTGCCGCACTTTCGCGCCGGCACCTCTGCCGTGCTGGCGCTGGCGGTGACCGGCTGCATCGCGGGGCTGTTCGTACTCGCCGAAGTTGCGCTGCTTCATCCCGGCCGCTCGTACTACCTCATCTGGCATTCGTTCTGGTTGCTGGTCTGGACGGCGTTCGGGGGCGTGGCGATGTTGCTGATCACCCGGGCGGCAGTTCTGGAAGTGCCGTATCAGACACCGGTGCACCACGCGCGGCAAAGCTGGTGGGTCTATGCCTTGCCCACCTTCCTCTTCATCAGCGCCGCCTCGCCGTATCTCGGACTGAAGACCGAGACCTCGATCGCGATGTTCAGCAACCTTCATACGGAGGGCGGGGTGACCAACCACCTGCTCTTCAACAAGCCGCCCTACCTGTTCGATTATCAGGCGAACGTCGCCCGCGTGATCGAGACGAACGATCGAGAGCTTAGCGTAAGCGCACGGAACCCCGGCTTCGCTCTGGTCGAGCACGATATTGCCATGCGCCTGAGCGGCGATCCCCGCATGTGGATCACGTACGAAATGAACGGGACGGTCCATGAGCGTGTGACCGCGGAGACGTTCCCCGGGCACAGGCCGAACTGGCTTGAGCGCAAGCTGCTCGATTTCAAACCCGTCGATTGGGATCGGCCGAAGATCTGTACGCACTGATCCGGCGATATTGCCCCTCAGGCAGGCTCACCAGGCGGTCCCGGCCGGTGCAGAGCGCAAAGGTCAGACCGAATGCCCAGCTGGCAGGTCGCCTTGATCGAAGCGCTGCGGCACCTGTTCCGCAGTCCGCGGATAACAGCGGAGGGCTTCAGACACACGGCGGCGCGTTCCGAAGCTGATCGTCAGCGGAATCGCTGGGTCAGCGCACGGGCGCCTGAGGCCGCCCGCGCGTCGACCTCGCTGGGGGGCAGCAGCGCACCGCCTGCACGACCGCCACGCGACCGGCCCGCCGCTCTGCGCTGCGCTGTTCCGGCGGACGGTTTGCAGGAAGCCCGCCCATGAAGGGCTCGATCGCTGCGGGCTGGCGCGTCACCCGGAGCGGATCCGGACGACCTCGCACCCGACCGGGTCGGACCGGTGGCCAGTGACGCCCGCCCGGAGCGCGAATCGTGCTTCGCGGCGCTTCACAAATTGCCGCGTGCGAGTATCGGTGGCGGCGTCATGCCCGTCTCCGCACTGCCCGCGCTCGACCGCGCGCCGACTCTCGCACGTCCGGCGCTGACTCGCCGGAACGGACCGACAGCCCTGCTCGGCCGCTTCGCCCTGCTATGGCTGCTGCTGGCGATTGTCGCCCCGCCCGCCGCCGCGCAGATCCTGCCCGTGCCGGAGGTCGAGGAAGCGCCGGCCGCCGATCCCCTCGGGCGGGAGACGCCGCGCGGTGCCGTGACCGGGCTGATCGATGCTCTCGCCGAGCGCAATTACAGTCGCGCTACCTCCTTCTTCGACCTGCCGCCGGGCGACGATAACGGCCCGCCGGAGCGCGGCGCGGAGCTGGCGCGCCGCCTGCAAGCCGCCCTCGATCGCGGCGGCACGCTGCTGCCGTTCGGCGCGCTCTCGAACGAGCAGGGCGGCAGGGCGGACGATAACCTCGCCGCCGATCTGGAGCGCGTCGGCGCGTTCGACTCGCAGGAAGATCTGCCGATCCTCCTCTCGCGCGGGGAGGGGGAGGAAGGCGTGCCCATCTGGCGCGTGTCGGAGCAGACCATCGATGCTCTCCAGCAAGAGGTGCCGGCCGGCGAAGAGCTCGCGCCAGCCGACGAAGGGCAGCTGGGCGAGGTGGCGGGGGCGCCGCTGGCGGACTGGGCGCTCCTCCTGGGCATCGCGGCGGGGAGCTTCCTGCTCTTCTGGCTGGTCTCTGGCGGCATTCTGGCGGTGATGCGCGCCGCGGTGCCGGACCGCGAAAAGAGCGCAATCTACCGCGTGACCCATGCCGCGCTGCCGCCGCTCAGCCTGTTCCTGGCGGTCGTCAGCTTCCAGCTGTGGGCGGGCAGCGTGGAGGCATCGATCGTCGCCCGGCAGACCCTGCTACGCTATGTCGGCATCCTCGCCTGGGTGGCGCTGGCCTGGTTCGCCCTGCGCCTCGTCGATGCGCTCGCGCGGGTGGCGATCGCCCGGATGGAGCGGCAGGAGCGGCGGCAGGCGGTCTCGATCGTCGCGCTGATGCGGCGGGCGGCCAAGGTGGTGCTGGTGGCGATCGCCGTCGTCGCCATCCTAGACACGTTCGGCTTCGACGTCACCGCGGGCATCGCCGCCCTGGGCATCGGCGGCATCGCATTGGCGCTGGGGGCACAGAAGACCGTCGAGAACCTGGTCGGCAGCGTCACCGTGATCGCCGACAAGCCGGTGCAGGTGGGCGATTTCTGCCGGGTGGGCGACGTGGTCGGCACGGTTGAGGATATCGGCATGCGCTCCACGCGGGTGCGCACGAACGAGCGGTCGCTGGTCACGATCCCCAATGGCGACTTCTCCTCGCGCGAGATCGAGAACTACGCCAAGCGCGACCGCTTCCTGTTCAACCCCACGATCGGCGTCGAATACGGCATCTCCGCCGCGAAGCTGCGCGAGGGGGTCGAAATCATCGAGCAGGTGCTGCTGGAACACGACCTCGTCGAGAACGATGGGGCTCGCGCGCGCTTCGCCGATTTCGGGCCCAGCTCGCTCGACATCGAGCTCTGGTCCTACATCACCGTCTCTGATTTTGCGGAGAGCCGGCTGGTACGCCAGCAATTGCTGCTGACCATCTTCGAGCGGCTGGAGGCGGCAGGCCTGTCGATCGCCTTCCCCACCCAGAAGGTGCATGTGGTGCACGACGATGATCGGGGCCGGCCGGCGCCCGGCGGACGAGATGACGATCCGAATGGGGCGCGCCACCGCGACGGGGATGGCCCCGATGGGCGCCCCGCAGCCGGAAAGTAACGGCTGGCCTCGGCCGCTCTTCTCCGACACCCGCGAGGCGGCCTTGCTCGTAGAGATCTGCTCTAGGCGTCGACGGTATCGCGCCCGATCATGCCGGGGGCTTGCGGCGGGGCAGTTCGGTCACGTCCGAAGGTTTCTGCCAGATGTTGATGCCGCTGTTCTTGGCGTCGAGGTCGATCTCGGCGAGCTCCTCGTCGGAGAAGGACAGGTTGTTCACCGCGTCGAGCGAATCGTCGAGCTGCTCCACCGATCGCGCGCCGATCAGGGCGGAGGTCACGCGGCTGTCGCGCAGGACCCAGGCAATCGCCATTTGCGCAAGCGTCTGGCCGCGGCGCTGCGCCATCTGGTTCAGCGCCCGAACCCGGTCGAGCGTCTCGGGCGTCAGCATCTTTTCCGAGAAGGATCCCTTGGCGCCGGCGCGGGCATTGTCCGGAACTCCGTCGAGATATTTGTCGGTCAGGAGCCCCTGGGCCAGCGGCGAGAAGGCGATGCAGCCCACGCCGAGATCCCCAAGCGTGTCGAGCAACGCATCCTCGATCCAGCGATTGAGCATCGAATAGCTCGGCTGGTGGATCAGCAGCGGCACGTGCTGCTCGGCGAGGATCGCCGCCGCCTGGCGCGTCAGCTCGGGCGAATAGGAGCTGATCCCGACATAGAGCGCCTTGCCCTGCCGGTGAAGCTGCACCAGCGCGCCCATGGTTTCCTCCAGGGGCGTGGTCGGATCGACCCGGTGGGAATAGAAGATGTCGACATAGTCGAGCCCCATCCGGCGCAGGCTCTGGTCGCAGCTGGCGATCAGGTACTTGCGGCTGGAGCCGATGTCGCCATAGGGCCCCGGCCACATGTCCCAGCCGGCCTTGGTGGAGATGACCAGCTCGTCGCGATGACCGGCAAAATCGCCCGCCAGCACCCGCCCGAAATTCTCCTCTGCCGAGCCGTAGGGCGGGCCGTAATTGTTGGCGAGATCGAAGTGGGTGACGCCCCGGTCGAAGGCGCGCCGCAGCACCGCCCGCCCCGTCTCGAACACATCCGCCCCGCCGAAATTCTGCCACAGCCCGAGCGAGATCGCCGGAAGGTCCAGGCCCGAAATGCCGCACCTGCGGTAGGGCATGCGGCCATCATAGCGCTCCGCATCGGCGATATAGGGTTGAGAGTAGGCCATCGGTCCGAAGTCCTTTTCTGTGCGCCGCCCGAGCGCGTGCACGAGCCGCGCCGGCGTCCTCTGCCGCGAGCCGCGGGCATGGCTCACTGGCTGCACGAGGGCAAGGAACAACCTTTGCGAGCGCCTGGCGGGAAAGCGTGATCTCGCCCCGCCCTCCTCGGCTCCGCGCTTGCGCAGGGTACGTCACGCGCGGGACGCCCGGCCTCTTGCAAAAGGCGAGCATCCGGCGCTCCCTGCTATGATGGGCGAAGCGCGCGAAGCGGTTGCTTCCGAGGTGGAAGGTTTCGCCGGCCGATCGCTCCGGGAATGGAGCGGCACCCGGAGCGGGAAGGAAGCGGATCCGCTCCCCCACTCAGGACGGTTTCGGCTTTCTTGCGAGCCGCGCAGGAACTGCCCACCCATGCAATCAGCCGGATGAGCAGCCCGCCGGGCTCCTCGCACCCGCTGCCGTTTGACCGGTGCGGGAGGCGAGGAGGAGATGGGCGCCGTCTCGTCCGGAGACAGCCGGCTTGCCGCCGACGGCGTCAATCAACGACACGCCCGCTCAGGCGACCGCGAAGCGCACCCGTGTGCTCTGCTTCGAGCGGCGCATGCTCGCGCCGATCGCACCGAAGCCCAGGATCATCATGGCCCAGGTCGCGGGCTCCGGCACGGCGCTCGGGCCCGATGCCGCCAGCTGCTGCGCGATCACCGCATAGCCCTGTTCCGTCGGGTGGACGTTTCCGATCGGCGCAAGTCCGTTGTCGAATTGCGAGTAGGGCGGCGGCGTGGTGTCGCCGTTCCCCACCTCGTCGATATAGGTCAGTTCCGCCTCTCGGCCGAGGAAGGGCGTCGCGGTGTCGACGTAGATCCCGTTATACTCCGCGGCGAGTTCCTGGATGATTGCGTTCAACTGGGGCCCGCCGGCGGCGAAGATGGGCGAGGCGGGGTTCATCGTCGCGTTATCGTCCCCGGGGAAGGGATTGAAATAGTTGAGGAGGTAAAGATCGGCCGTCGGCGCCACGTCACGGATCTGCGAGAGCACGGCGCCATAGGTGACGCGGTAACCGGCGAGCGTCGAGTCGAGCGCGGCCAGCCCCGCATCCGTCGGCAGCGACGACAACGCCGCCAGTTCGTTGAAGCCCAAAGTAATCGAGACCGTGCCGATCGTGTCGCCCGAACTGGTGACATCGCTTGCGCTCTGGAGGAAGGTCGCGCTCTGCGACATCGGGATCGGCCCCGAATAGTTCGTGTTCTGCAGGGCAAGTGGGAGGTCGCCGCGGCCCACCACAGGCGGTGTGCGCCCGAAACCGGTGAAGAAGCTCGAGGAAGTCTCGCCGTCGATCGCCAGATTGATCACGTTGACCGGGCTTCCCGACCGCTCGCTGAGCACGTCGGCGAAATCGTCCACGTAGCCGCGATTCCCGTCGGATGGGACGTATTGCAGATCCGTTTCGCCGAACGTGATCGAATCGCCCAGCGCGATGTAGGTGGTGGCTGATGCAGGCGCACTCAGGCCGGCCGAAACCAGCAGGGCAAGGCCGGCGAACTCATGACGCATGCAACTCTCCATACCGGCCGATTTTCATCGAAAGATCCGCTCGACAGGACGCCGCCAGCGGCCGTGGAGAGAAGGCCGGTTCCGGTCTCCACGAACCCTACAATAGATGACAGCCATTTCGGTGCCGTCCTTCGGGTGGGTTGAGGGGATTTTGGGCAAGCGCTTGGCCGTGCCCGTATCATGAGAGGCGGGACGGCGGTTTCGAACCCTGCCGTACAACCGAAGGCCTTCGCCCCTACTTTCGCGCCCCCCGGCGCTACTTTCGGGAGCAGCTGTGGGCGCCGAGCTGATGCTCCGCAGCACGCACGCTGCCGAACGTCATGTGAGTTCATCCCCCGGAGGGCGGCTCCCTCGTTGCGATGGAGTCCTGGACGGGAGCGCTGCCAGCCCCCTCCGGCCGGGAGGACCCGTGCCTTTTCGGGAGCTCGACCGGCGCGACGCCGCCATTGGTGATCATCACGGGCGCAATGGTTCCGTCCGGCCGGAAGCGCATGCGGTCGATGGCCAGTTCCCGGTGGTTGCCGTCCGTCTCGCCCAGCGGACGGCGGTGATAGGCGATGTACCAGTCGTCCGTGCCCGGGATGTTGATCGCCGAATGATGCCCGGCACCGCGGGCGACGCGCGGATCCTGCTGCAGGATCTTGCCCCCGCGGGTGAACGGCCCGAGCGCCGATGGGCCCATGGCATAGGACACGCTGTAGTCGGGGCCTGTCCACTCGCCTTCCGACCACATCAGGTAGTAGATGCCGTTGCGCTTGAGCATGAACGGCCCCTCCACATAGTCGGGCGAGGGCGTGATCGAGCGGACCATGCTGCCGTCGGGCAGGGGCGCCAGGCTGGTGAGGTCGGGGGCGAGCACGACGACGTTGCAGTGCTTCCATCCGCCATAATACATGTAAACGGTGCCGTCGTCGTCGCGGAAGACCATCTGGTCGATCGGCTGCGCGCCGAGCACGATGTCAGGGATCAGCGGGCGCCCGATGGCGTCGCCGAAGGGGCCCTCCGGCCGGTCGCTGATTGCCACGCCGATCCCGCCGAGCTGCTCGTTCTTCTTCAGGTCGTTGGCCGCGAAGAACAGATAGTGGCGGCCCCGGTGCCGGATGGTGGAGGGCGCCCAGACGGCATAGGCGGCCCAAGGCACATCCTCCACGTCGAGCACCCGGGGGTGCCGCGTCCAGTTCACCAGGTCGGGCGAGGAGAAGGCGTCGAGGAACGTCTGGCGCAGGAACGGGCTCCAGATGCCCGGTTGCTCGCGCTGGCGCAGCTGGGCGGGCGACAGCCTGCTGGTCGTCGGCGGGCTCTGCTCGTCGGCGGAGTAGGTGGGATAGATCCAGTACCGGTCGCCGAAGATCCGGAGCTCCGGATCCGCATACCAGCCCGGAACGATGGGGTTGCGTGCCGAAGCAGGGAATGCGCCCGCGGCGGCATAAAGCCCCGCGCCCATGCCCATCAGCATCGACCTGCGATCCAGTCGAACCATCGCTGCGTCCGCCTCCCTCCTTGGTGCTCTCCTCCCTTTAGGTGAGCGCCGCGGCCATCGCCAGAGTGGACGCCGAACGCTTCGAGCGCTGGCGGGCGAACCGGGCTCGTGGACCGGCACGGGATCCGCTTCGGCAGCGATCTGAAGCCGCGGCGCAGGAGATGCGGCGGCAGCCGTCCCCGCCGGAAGATCACCCCCGAAGCGGTCGCAGGCGAGATCGGCCGGCCGATCCGGACCCGTCGCGGCCCGATCCCGGCCGAGGTGAAGCGCGCCCGAGTAGCCGGCAGATCACCTGATGTCGGGATAGTGCCGCCCGATGCCCTTGCGCCTTCCCAACGCCCAGCGCACGCCGACCTTCAGATAGAGCCAGTTCGCCTTCAACTCGCCCCATTCGGCGATGCGCCGGTCGGAGGTGAGCACGATCCGGTTGACGAGGCGCACCCTGCCGAACCGGGCCATGCGGATGCACAGGTCCGCGTCCTCCATCACCTCCATCGCACTGTCGCAACCGCCGGCAGCGAGGAAATCGGCGCGGCGAAAGAACATTGCATGGTCGCCGAACAGCAGCCGCACCCCACTTGCAAAAAGGTGCGGGCGCATGATCAGCGGCGCGTACCAGGTCTTCGCCCAATTGTGGAACGAGGTGATCCAGCGCACCCTGTCGTCCCCGCTGATCAGCGGCGTGAACCCTGCGAGCGCCACCCCAGGGTCGGCCAGCGTGCGGCGGATGACCTCCACCGCATCGTCGGGCAGCAACGTGTCGGCGTGGAGCACGCAGACCAGTGCGCTGTTCGCCTCCGCCACGCCGCGATTGATCTGGGCGGCGCGGCCGCGCTGTTCATGGACGATCACCCGCAGCCCCGCATCCGCCGCAAGCTGCGCCGTTTCGTCCTCGCTGCCGCCGTCGACCAGCAGGATCTCGGCCGGAGGCGGCTCCAGCGCGCGCAGGTTGCGGATCAGGCGCGGCAGGGCAGCCGCCTCGTTCAGCGCGGGGATGACAATCGCGAGCTCGCTCATCGCGCGAGGTCCGGCCAGCGGGCGAGATCCTCCGGCCGGTCGCAATCGGCGAGGGTGGGCAGCAGCGCCGGGGCGATCCCCGCAATCTGGAGCCGGTCCAGCGTCGCGGCAAGGACGTGTTCGGTGCCCCAGCGCATGTTCTGGAACAGAGTGTCGCACGGCATCGACAGGCCGAGCGCCCAGTAGCCGCCATCCTCTGCCGGGCCGATCACCGCCTTGTGGCTGTCCAGCAGGTGCACGGCCTCGTGCAGGTGCTCGGGCGCGAGGTCGGGCACATCCGCTCCGAGGAACAGCACCGGGAAGGGCGGGCCCGCGCGCTGCAACCGCTCGCCCAAATCGCCTTCGCCCTGGTCCACGATCGCGCAATCCTCGCCCAGCCAGTCGGCGAAGGCCTGCCGCCCGGCGCCGGTCGTGCGCAGTTCCGCTCGCAAGCCGGCGGCACGAATGACCGCCAGCGTGCGTTCGGTCAGGCGGCGGTGGAGCGCGGCGGCGCCTGCGGCCCCGAGCGCCGGGATCAGCCGGGTCTTGGCCCGGCCGGGCTCGGGATAGCGGGTAAAGAGGACGATGCGCGGATGGCTCACAGGGAGGCCCTTAGAGCAAGCGGCGGGCCGGCGCACCGGGCGCTCGCGACGCTGGGCGGCGGGCTGCTCGCCTTTGCCGCGGCGGTGCTGTTCGCGGCCGAGCGCCGCCGCCCCCTGCGCGCGCAAACCCAGGCGGAGCCCCGGCGCGTCGTGCGCAATCTGGCGCTCGGCGCCATGAGCATGGCGGTGATCAGGCTGATTGAGACTCCGCTGGTGACGCCGCTCGCCGAGCGTGCGCGGGCGCGCCGTCGCGGGCTGGTGCAATATCTGCCGGGCCGGGAATGGCTGGGCGACGCGGCTGCGTTCCTGCTGATGGATTATACGATCTATCTCTGGCACGTCGCCACCCACCGCGTGCCGTTCCTGTGGCGGTTCCACCTCGTGCACCATGTCGACCTCGATCTCGACAGCACGACCGCGCTGCGCTTCCACGCCGCCGACATGGCGATCAGCGCCCCCTATCGCGCCGCGCAGGTGGCGCTGATCGGGGTGAGCCCGCGCGCGCTGATGGTGTGGCAGAACTGGTTCTTCCTCTCCGTGCTGTTCCACCACAGCAATCTGCGCCTGCCGCTGCGCTGGGAGCGGATGCTCGCGCGGGTTCTCACCACGCCGCGGATGCATGGCATCCATCACAGCACGGTGAGGCAGGAGACCGACTCCAACTGGTCGAGCGGCCTCGCGCTGTGGGATCATCTCCACGGCACCTTCCGGCTCGACGTGCCGCAGCGGGCCATCGCGATCGGCGTGCCGGCCTATCGCGACCCGCGCGAGACGCGGCTCGGCCCGGCGCTGCGCCTGCCCTTCGTTCGCCAGCGCGACGCCTGGGCGCCGCAGCCCACGGAACCGCCCGTTCCGCTCGCCCGTTCGCCAGCCGAGACCAGAGAAGAGGACGCGCCGCCGCCATGAAGACCCTCACCCCCGCCCGGCTCAGCCGCGAACTCCGGCTCGGTACGGGGGAGGATCTGCGCCGCCGCCGCATCGGCATGGTCCTGTCGCTGGCCGGAGCGGCCATCGGCGGCGTGGTCGCGGCCTATCAGACGGGGGTCCTGCGCCGCCTGCCGGATATCCTGCCGGGCGCGATCTTCGATGCGGAGAAGGTCGACGCCTCCGACTACGCCTACGAGCACCTGCAGATGCCCGACGGGCCGCAGATGCTGGTCAATTACGGCCTCACCGCCGCGCTGATCGCCGCCGGCGGCAAGCGCCGGGCTCAGGAAGCGCCGGCCTTGCCGATGGCGGCGGCGGGCAAGGCGGCGTTCGACTTCATCCTGTGCGTGGCGCTCGCCCGAAAGGAGTGGGCGCAGAACGGCAAGTTCTGCAGCTGGTGCCAGGTGGCGACGGCGCTATCCGCGCTCACGCTCGCGGCCACCGTGCCCGAGGCGGTCAAGGCTGTCCGCAAGCAGCTTTGAGCCGGGCCGGCGCCGGCAGGAAGCCCGCCTCCATGCACCAGCCGATCAGCCGCTCGACATAGGCGCGCCCGGTCGGCGGGCACTGCCGGCCGGACAGCGCGCGCAGATTGGCATCGTCGAACAGCGGCGCGCGGCGGAAATAGCTGTCGTAGAACCCCGTCACCCGCGCATGCAGGCGGCGCTCCATCGCGGGCAGGGTGGAAGGGTCGAACCGCTCCGCATCGACCAGGCGCGGCGCATGAAGGTGCGGGAAGGCGGCGATTCCGGCGGCGAACTCGGCCACGAGGATCGGCGTGCGGGAGGAGAGGTGGAAGACCTTGCCCGCCGCCGCGTCCATCGCTTCCGCCATGTCGACCAGCCCGCTCGCCACATGGTCGATCGGCACGAAGTCGAGCGCTGCATGCGTCGCGGCCGGCACGGTGCGCACCCGCCCCTCGGCAATCAGGCGGAACGCCGCATAGGTCCCGTCGAACGAGCGGATCGCGCCGCTCGCCCATTCGCCGAGCACGATGGAGGGGCGGGCGATGGCGGCCGGCACTCCGGCGTCGCGGAGGATGCGTTCGGCCTGCGCCTTGCTCGCCTCGTAGCCATTGGCGAAGCGCTCGCCGATCGCGCCCTCGCGCACCGGGCCGTCGCGCGCGCCGCAGACATAGGCGGTGCTGACATGGAGCAGTGGCATCCCTCCGGCGCGGGCCAGCGCGGCGGCGTTGCGGGTCCCCTCCATGTTGACCGCGCGGTAGATGGCCGGATCGAGGCTGAAGCCGGTCGCCGCCGCGCAGTGGATCAGCAAATCGTGCCCCTTCGCCACGGCGCCTGCGCTGTCGCGGCCGAGCCCGAAGTCCGGCTCCGCGACCGAGCCCCGCTGCACCAGCAGCGCCCCGCCGCCCGGCGGAGCCCCGCTCCATTCGGAGCAGTGCAGCGCCGATCCATTGTTGCGCCGCACCTCTGTCGTTCGGTGGACAAGCGCGGTCACGCCATGCCCCCGCTCCAGCAGCCGCCCGGCCAGTTCGCCGCCGAGCAACCCGGACGCGCCGGTGAGAAGGATGCGCAGGGACAACAGGAATTCGCTTTCGAAGTGGAGCGCCAGTGCCTGCATGGCGCTTTTGCGCTAGCTGGCAAGCGCAACAGGGGGCTGGACGATGCGCGACACGCATGATGTCATCGTGATCGGCGCGGGCGCGGCCGGGCTGACGGCCGCCGGCGGCTGCGCGATGTTCGGGTTGCAGGTGGCGCTGGTGGAGCGCGCCGCGATCGGCGGCGAGTGCCTCAACACCGGCTGCGTCCCCTCCAAGGCGCTGCTCGCCGCGGCCGCCCGCGCGCAGCAGGTGCGCGACGCCGGCCGCTTCGGGATCGAGGCGGGGGAGCCGCGCGTCGACTTCGCCGGGGTGCGCGCGCATGTGCAGGGCGCCATCGCCGCGATCGCTCCCAGGGACGGGCGCGAGCGGTTTGAGGCGCTGGGCGTGGAGGTGATCGCGGGGGAGGCGCGCTTCACCGGCGACCGGCAGATCGAGGTCGCCGGCCGCCGGCTCGCCGCGCCGCGGGTCGTGATCGCCGCCGGATCGCGGACGCTTGTGCCGGAGGCGCTGGCCGGGCTGCCGGTGCTCACCAACGAGACGGCCTGGGACCTCGAAGCGCTGCCGGAGCGGCTGGCGATCATCGGCGGCGGACCGGTGGGCATGGAGATGGCGCAGGCCTTCCGCCGGCTCGGCAGCAGCGTGGTGCTGGCGACCTCCGGCCGCTGCCTGCCGCGCGACGATGCGCAGGCGGCGGCGCTGGTGGTCGAGGCGCTGCGGCGCGAAGGCGTCGTGATCCACGAACAGGCCGCGCTCCAACGGGCCGAGCAGGCCGGCGGCGACGTGCGGCTGCACCTTGCCGGCGGCACGAGCTTCGCCGCGACGCATGTTCTCGCCGCGGCCGGGCGCGAGGTGGTGCTGGACGCGCTCAACCTGGCGGCGACCGGTTTGCTAGCGGATCGCAACGGCATTGCAGTGGATGCGAAGCGGCGCACCGGCGTTCGCGGCATCCATGCGATCGGCGACTGCCGGGCGGGGCCGCGCTTCACCCATGCGGCGGGGCGCGACGGGGCGGCGGTGGCGCTCGGCATCGCGCTCGGCTGGAACGCGCCGGTGGACGACGACCAGCTGCCCGCCGCCACCTACACCGATCCGGAACTCGCCCAGCTCGGGCTGACGGAGGACATGGCGCGCGAGCGGTTCGCGCATGTGTCGGCGATTACGGAGCCCTTCGCCCACGACGACCGCGCGGTGGCCGAAGGCGATACGGCCGGGTTCGTGAAGATCGTGCGCGCGCAGGGGCGATGGGGGCGCAGACTGGTCGGTGTCACCATCGTCGGCGCGCATGCGGGGGAGCTGCTGCTGCCCTGGAGCCTGCTGCTGACGGGCAAGACCTCGCTGTTTGGGCTCGCCAGCCAGGTGGTCGCCTATCCGACCCGCTCGGAACGGTCGAAAGAGGTGGCGTTCCGGGCGATGGAGCCGCTGGTGTTCAGCGGGCCGGCCAAGGCGTGGGCGCGCTTTCTCGCAAAGCGCCGGCGCCGTTCCTAGATCAGGCGATGGCCGTCTTCCCCGATCCCGCGCAATCGCCGTTCCGCCGCCCGGATGCCGCGCCGCTCGATCCGGCGAAGTTCCGCGACCCCGTTCTCACCGCCAGGGGCGAGCCTCGCGCGCAGGTGCCGCTCGCCGCGCTGACGACCTTGTGGTTCAACACCGGTACTTTGTGCAACCTGGCCTGCGCCACCTGCTATATCGAGAGCTCCCCCACGAACGACGCGCTGGTCTATCTCAGCGCGGCGGAGGTGGCGGGCTTCCTCGACGAGATCGAGCGTGACCGCCTGCCCGTGCGCGAGATCGGCCTCACCGGCGGCGAGCCGTTCATGAACCGCGCGACCGTGCCGATCATCGCCGATGCGCTGGGCCGCGGGTTCGAGGTGCTGGTGCTGACCAACGCAATGCGGCCGATGCGGCGCTTTGAAGCGGACCTGCTGACCTTGCGCGAGGACCATGGCGAGCGCCTGACGCTGCGGGTCAGCCTCGACCACCACACGCCACAGGTGCACGAGGCGGAGCGCGGCGCGGGGAGCTGGGCCAAGGCGGTGGACGGCCTGCGCTGGCTTGCCGGCAAGGGGTTTCGCTTGGCGGTGGCCGGGCGGATGCTGCCGGGCGAGGAGGAGGGCGAGGCGCGCGCCGCCTATAAGCTGCTGTTCGCCTCCCTCGGCGTGCCGGTCGACGCGGCCGATCCTGCGCGGCTGGTGCTGTTCCCGGAGATGGACGTTGCCGCCGACATCGCGGAGATCAGCGAGGGGTGCTGGTCGATCCTCGGCACCTCGCCGGCCTCGGTGATGTGCTCGGGCAGCCGCATGGTGGTGAAGCGCAAGGGCGAGCCTTCCCCTCGCGTCGCGGCCTGCACGTTGCTGCCCTATGACCGGCAATTCGATCTGGGCGCGACCTTGGCGGAGGCGAGTGGGCCGGTCGCGCTCAACCACCCCCATTGCGCGCGCTTCTGCGTGCTCGGTGGGGCGAGCTGCAGCGCCTGACCGTTCCGCCACATCGCCGCGGGCCGGGCGCTCGGGGGCGCGCGTGGGGCGCGCGAAGGCCCTGACGCTCAGGCTTCCGAGGATCGGGACCGGCCGAGCCGCCGTGCCAGGATCGCCTCCAGTTGGTCGAGCTGGGCCGGATCGGCGCCTCTCGGGTCGTGCAGCAGGGCGGTGTCGAGCGCGGTGTCGATGGGGGAGGGCGGGCGCTCCTCGGGCAGCAGGCGGGCCAGTTCCACCACCAGCTGGCGGGCCGTGTCGGCATTGGCGTTGAGCTGGGCGATCACCTGCGCCACCTCCACATGGGCCGTCTCCGCGCGCCAGCAATCGTAATCGGTGACCATGCCGATCAGCGCGTAGGGCAGCTCCGCCTCCCGCGCGAGCTTGGCTTCCGGCATGGCGGTCATCCCGATCAGGTCGCAGCCCCATTGCCGGTAGAGCGCGCTTTCCGCCTTGGTCGAGAATTGCGGGCCCTCCATGGCGAGATAGGTCGCGCCTTCCGCCACCGGCGCCCCGGCCGCGCGCGCCGCCGCGGCGGCGACGGCGGACAGGCGCGGGCAGACCGGCTCGGCCATGGAGACATGCGCCACCAGGCCGGCGCCGAAGAAGCTCTTCTCGCGCGCGAAGGTGCGGTCGATGAACTGGTCGACGGCGACGAACCGCCCTGGCTCCAGCTCCTCGCGCAGCGACCCGACGGACGAGATGGCGAGGATGTCGGTGCAGCCGGCCCGCTTCAGCGCATCGATATTGGCGCGCGCGTTCACCTGCGAGGGCGACAGGCGGTGCCCGCGGCCGTGACGAGGCAGGAACACCAGCTCCACCGCTCCGATCCGCCCGCACAGCAGCTGGTCCGAAGGCTCGCCGAAGCGGCTCTCCACCCGCCGCCACTCGGCACCTTCCAGCGCGGCGATGTCGTACAGGCCGGAGCCGCCGATAAGCCCGATCGTCCACTCTGCCATGTCGCGTTTCGCACCTGTGCTGGGGCAGAGGATCATGGCCGAAATGGAGGCCGGAGCCAAGCTGCGCCCCCGCTGTGCGGCGCCCCCTCCGCCGCGCGGCTCGTGCGAGCGCGAGGAGAGGTTGGGCTGGTGTTGGGGCGATGAGCTTGACGGGGAGGGGAGTGCCCCATCGTGCCGTTCGGCTCGGGCGCAACCGATCCGAAAAGCGGCGGTTCGATCCGATGCGCCTTGCCGCAGGGCCTGGATGTCGAACCGGGGGAACTTGCGAGAGCGGAGGTTCACGGGTTTGCGGGAAAGCGGGGCGCAGGCACCGGCTTCCGGGCCGCACCGTCTTCGGCCTATTCCCCTGGCGGTTCGCTCTCGGCCGGGCATGGACCCGTGGCTTTGCGTGGGTCGGCGCTACCTCGAATTAACCTACTTCCCATACGGACGGATCAGTCGGAACCGTTCGAACCTATGCGGATCGGCGGCGGCAGCCAGTGCGAGGGGATCGGGTCACGGGCGGCCTGGGTGGCCGCCGTGAAAGATCTCGCGATGAAGGGAATGGAGCCCGTGCCGTACCGCAAGCCGCTTGCCGATCTGGTCTATGTGGAACTCGTTCGCAGCCTCTACGCGAACATCACGCCGTCCTTGATCATGTCCGCCGCATTCGCCCTCGGGCTGGTGCTGATCCATGCCGAGGCGCACGACAGCACGCTGCTCGCGATCGGGATGGTGGGCATCCTGGCAACTTTCTGCCGGGTCGGCGTCGCCGGCTGTCTGCGCCACAAGGCCCAATCGGCGGCGCTCGACCGGCCGGCCGCGCGTTCGATGGAGCTCGCGTTCGGCATCCCCTACGTAACCTTCGCGGCATGCCTCGGCCTGTTCGGGGCGCGGGTCTTCTGGCTCCATGGCCCGGAGGCGCACATGCTGACGATCTGCCTGCTCGTGGGATATTGCGCCGGCGTGGCGACGGGTGCGGGGCTGCGGCCGTTCATCGCGATCCCGAGCATGATGCTGGCGATGCTGCCGCCGGTCTCCCTTGCCGCTCTCCGGCTGGAGCCGCTCTATTGGGGCACGGGCGCCATTTCGCTCGCCTTGCTCGCCGGTGGTGCGCAGAGCGTGCTGGTGGGCGCCCGGTCGGCCGAGGCCGAGGCGACGAAGCGCCTGACGGCCGGTGCGCAGGCGAGACGCGATGTCCTGACCGCCCTGCCCAACCGGCTGGCGCTGCGCGAATATTACGAGGAGAACCGGAACTCGCGGGCGAGGCCCATCCTCACCGCGGTCCATTGCCTCGACCTCGACGGGTTCAAGCCGGTCAACGATCATTACGGCCATGCGGCGGGAGACGCGTTGCTGAGCGCCGTCGCCGAGCGGCTGACGAGCTGCGTGCGCGCCGAAGACATCGTCGCCCGGCTGGGTGGCGACGAATTCGCCATCGTGCAGTTCGGCATACCCAGCTCCGCCGAAGCCGAGATCCTGGCGCAGCGGGTGGCCGCGGCCCTGCTCCGGCCGTTCCAGATCGGGCAGCATGTCGTGCAGATCTCGGCCTCGATCGGCTCGATCACCACCGATGCGACGCACAGGAGGCTGGAGGATCTGCTCGATCAGGCCGATCAGGAGCTGTACTGCGTCAAGCGCGCCAGGGTCGCCATCCCGCCGCGGGCAGCCTAGCGGCCGCGACGAGGGGCTTCTCTCACCGCCGGCGCCTGAACGCAGGACGGGCAATCCGCCTCGGGCGAGGGGGGCGCGGGATTTGCGCGATGGCGGCGTTTGCCGGCGAGCCATGATTGCGGACGGGAGCGTTCGCCCGCCCGAGGAGACCCCCGCCGGTCTCAGCGGCCGGAATTCACCACCTCATTCGCCGCTCCGCCGATGGCGAAGATCCAGATCAGCAGGCAGGTGAGCCAGCCTGCGTTGAAGATCGCGATCCCCAGCCACACCTGCGCTCGCGAGGCCCGCCGCGGCCCTTTTCCGGGGATCATCTCCCCCTCGTGCGTTCCGCGAAAGGTGCGGGCGACGTCCTGCAGATGGAGCAGGAGCCAGATCCCGGCGGCCAGGCTGATGATTGCGAACAGGCCCATCAGCGCAGGAAAGAACCAAAGCGGCATCTACAGCTCCATGTCAGCGATGTTGGGGGCGCAAGGGATCGCGCATCATTCGTCCCGGGCTCCTGTGCCGGGGCGTAGCAGCGGCCTGCGGCAGGTGGCGGCGTGGCAGCCCTTCAGCGTGCAAGGCGCCTCGTCCTTGCCGTCCTGCCGGCGCGGGAGGACGATGCTTCTGCCGCTGCAGAGGCGCACGACATCTTGCGGTGCTTGCGCGGCCGGCGGGCCGATCATCGCCGGGAGCAGGGCGAACAGGGCGAGGGTGATCGCGTTCATCGCTCGTCCTCCTCCTCGTCGATGAGGATGCGGCTGGCGGCGCCGTCGAGGTCCTCGAACTGGCCGTTCTGCATCGCCCAGAAGAACGCGGCGAGGCCGATCGCTCCCGCACCGAGCGCAATGGGGATGAGGTAGATGAGGATGCTCATCGGGCCATCCTGGCCAGGCGCAGCGAATTGGCGACCACGATCAGCGAACTGGTCGACATCGCGATCGCGGCGACCAGCGGCGTGACGAGGCCAGCCAGCGCCAGCGGCACGGCGAACAGGTTGTAGCCGATGGCGAGTGCGAAGTTCTGGCGCACGATCCTCATGGTGCGGCGCGCCACGCCGACCGCCGCAGCGACCGGCATCAGCCGCTCGCCGATGAAGACCGCGTCGGCCGCCTGCTGGCTGACATCGCTGGCGGTGCCCGGCGCGATCGAGGCGTGCGCGGCGGCGAGCGCCGGGCCATCGTTGAGCCCGTCTCCCACCATCAGCGGGTGGCGCCCCTGCGCCTTGAGCTCTTCGAGCACCTGCAGCTTCTCGGCCGGTCCGGTGTCGCCGCGCGCGGGCAGGCCCAGCTTGCGGGCGGCGGAGGCGACCGCGCTCTCCCGGTCGCCGGAGAGGATCCGGGCCTCGATCCGCTGTTCGCCAAGGGCGGCGAGGGTGGCCGCGACGTCCTCGCGCAGCGGATCGGCGAAGCGCAGCTCGTGGGCGCGGTGGCCGATGGTCAGCACGCAGGCCAGTTCCTCCCCCGCAGCACTGCTCCGGGTGAGGGCGACCGGAACGCCGCCCCAGCTGGCGGTGAGCCCCACGCCGCTCTCCTCGCGCACGTCAGCCAGGGCGACGGGGGCGGTGCCTTCGCGCTGCAGCGCCCCGGCGAGCCCGCGGCTGAGCGGATGGCGGCTGCTTTGCGCCAGCGCCAGCGCGACGCCGCGCGCCTCGGCATCGAGACCGGACAGGTCGGGTCGGGGCTCGCCCAGGGTCAGCGTGCCGGTCTTGTCGAACAGGGCGACATCCACTTCGGCGAGGCGCTCGAGCGCGCTTCCATCCTTCACCAGCAGGCCGCGGCGCACGAGGGCGTTGGTCGCCACCACCTGCGCGGCCGGCACCGCCAGCCCCAGCGCGCAGGGGCAGGTGATGATCAGCACCGCGATGGCGATGGTCAGCGCCTGGTGCAGCCCCGCCCCGGCGAGCATCCAGCCGACGAACGCGAGGGCCGCCAGCGAGTGCACGGCCGGCGCGTAGAGGCGCGAGGCGCGGTCGGCGATGCGGACGTAGCGGCTGCGCGACTGGCCCGCATCGTCCATCAGCCGCGCGATTCCGGCGAGCGCCGTCGCGTGCGCGGCGGCGGTGATCCGCACCTGCACCGGCGAAAGGAGGTTGACGGCCCCGGCATGGACCGAGCTGCCGACACTGACCGGCTCGGGCCGGCTCTCTCCTGTCAGCATCGCATTGTCGAGCGCGCTGGTGCCCTTCTCGACCACGCCGTCGGCGGCAAGGGCCTCCCCCGCCGCGACCAGCATCAGCATGCCCGGCTCGAGCTGCGCGGCGGCGACGCGGCGGATCGAGCCATCAGGCTGGATCACGCCGGCGCTGCGGCCCATCCGCGACAGCAGCGCGCCGATCCCCGCCCGCATGCGCCCGCGCATCGCCGCGTCGAGCGCACGGCCCGCCAAGAGGAAGAACAGCAGCATGACCGCGCCGTCGAAATAGGCGTGCGCCCCGCCGGTCGCGGTCTCGTAGAGGCTGAGGCCGCTCGCCAGCAGCACGCCAATCGAGATCGGCACGTCCATGTTGGTGCGGCCATGGCGCAGCGCCGCCAAGGCGGAGGCGAAGAAGGGCCGCCCCGAATAGAGGATCACCGGCAGCGCGATCAGCGCGGAAATCCAGTGGAACAGGTCGCGCGTCACGCCCGCGGCGCCCGACCACACGCTGACCGACAGCAGCATGATGTTCATCATGCCGAAGCCGGCGACCGCCAGCGCCCGCAGCAAGTGTCGCGTCTCGGCATCGTCGGGGGGCGGCGGCGTGGCGGTGACCGGCTGCGCCTCGAAGCCGATGGCCCGCAGCGCCTCGGCAAGGTCGGTCTCGTCCAGCCCGGGGCCGTGGCGCACGAGCACTTGCTTTGCCGAAAGGTTCACGCGCGCCGCCTCGACGCCCTCCACCTTGCACAGGCCGCGCTCGATCCTGGCCATGCATCCTGCGCAGCGCATGGCCGGCACGACCAGGCGCGTCTCCGCACTGTGGAGCGCGTCGGCCCGGTCGATGCGCGCCGGGGCGTTCATTGCAGGCGTTCCTCGACCACCCAGCGCCGCCCGTGCGCGCTGATCGCAAGACGCAGGATCCAGCGCCCGGGGGGAAGCGGCTCGCGCGAGAGGAAGCGCCCTGGCGCGACCCGCCGGAAGGCGATGGCGCGCGCCTCGGCCGGGCCGAGCGGGCGGCGGGCCTCGGCGCTCACGGCCGCGCCCTCGGGGACGCCGCCGGTGGTGACGAGCAGGCGCCCGTCGCCGCCCCTGCCGATCCCGGCCGACCAGCCGAGTGCATCCTGCCGCGCAGCTTCCCTCAGCCAGCGATTGAAGTTCTGGCTGGCGACGTAGGAATTGTCGACCACCACCCCGCCGAACCCGCGCACCGCGAGCGTGGCCATCAGGAGGTTGACCGCGATCACCACGCCGAACCCGGCCACGAGAATGGCGGCCATGTGCCTGCCGGTGAACTCGCGCCTCATCCGCCCCCCTCCGGTGAGTCGAAGCGGGTTTCGGCGCTCACCGTCTCTGCCTGCGCGTCGAGCGAGGTGAGGCGGAAGGCGAAATCCTGCGTGGCCGTCGCCCGCGGCGCGACGAGATAGGCGCGGACCGTGCCGACCTGGTCGGCGGGCACGTTGATGGTCTGGACGGCGGCCGCATCCTCGCGCCGCATCGTGTCGGTCCACAGCAGCGCACCCGGAAGCCCCTCGACCGCCACCTGGATCCGGCGCGGCCGGCTCTCCATGTTGCGCAGCTTGAGCGTGTAGGAATTGCGGATCGAGCCATCGCTCATCAGCATGAAGGGCGGGTTGCGATCCGGGGAGACGGTGAGTCCGAGGCGCTCGCGCGCGCCGAGCGCGAACAGCATGGCAAGGCCGATGCCGCCCCAGATGGAAAAGTAGACGATCGTGCGCGGCCGCAGCAGCGCCCGCCATGGCGAGCGGGTCGGCTCGCCCGCCGCTTCCTTGCGGCAATCTTCCAGCGTGGCGTAGTCGATCAGCCCGCGCGGGCGCCCGATATCGGCCATCACCTTGTCGCAGGCATCGATGCACAGGGCGCAGGTGATGCAGCCGACCTGCGGCCCTTCGCGGATGTCGATGCCGGTGGGGCACACGGCGACGCAGTTCAGGCAGTCGATGCAGTCGCCGAACTTGCCGGGGTTGCGCTCCGCCTTCTTGACGCTGCCGCGCGGTTCGCCCCGCCAGTCCTTGTAGGTGACGAGCAGCGACTTCTCGTCCATCATCGCCGTCTGGATGCGCGGCCAGGGGCACATGTAGATGCACACCTGTTCCCGCATGAAGCCGCCCAGCGTGAAGGTGGTCAGCGTCAGCACGGCGACCGTGATGTAGGCGGCGGGCGCCGCTTCTCCGGCCCAGAAGTCGCGCACCAGAGTGGGCGCATCGGCGAAATAGAGGATCCACGCGCCGCCGGTCCAGAAGGCGATGGTGAGATAGATCGTGTATTTGAACGCGCGCTTGGCGATCTTGCGCGGCCCCCATGGCGCGGCGTCGAGCCGGATGCGGGCATTGCGGTCGCCGTCGACGAAGCGGTCGACATGCTGGAGCAGGTCGGTCCACACGGTCTGTGGGCAGGCATAGCCGCACCAGGCGCGCCCCACCGCGCTCGTGGTGAGGAACAGCCCGATCGCGGCCATGATCAGGAGCCCGGCGACGAAGTAGAATTCGTGCGGCCAGATTTCGATGCCGAACATGTAGAAACGGCGATTGGCGAGGTCGACCAGCACCGCTTGGTCGGGCGCATAGGGTCCGCGATCCCAGCGGATCCATGGCGTTGCGTAGTAGATCGTGAGCGTCACCAGCATCACCAGCCATTTGAGTCGGCGAAAGGGGCCGTCGATCCGCTTGTTATGGACCTTCTTGCGCGGCTCGAACAGCTTGCTCGGGAGGTGCGTGCGCGGCGGCTCGTGGGGCTCGTGGCGGAGCGTGGTTGCCTGCGGCTGTGCGACGGCGCTGGAGACGGGATCGTTGGTCTTGGCGACCCCCTCGTCGATCAGGAGGTCGGTGTCGCGCCCGCTGCTGTCCTCGCGGCGGGGCACGGGGGCGCCGGCGCGACCGTCCTCACGGTTCTTCATCGACTTGCACCGCCGGATTCTCGGCGACCTCCACGAAGTTCTCGCCGCCGCCGAGCGACCAGACATAGGCGGACAGCATCTTGATCGTCACCGGATCGAGGCGCTCGCCCCAGTGCGGCATCCGCCCGTGACGCGGCTGCAGGACCTGCCGGCGGACCTGCTCGCGCGAGCCGCCGTAGAGCCAGATCGCATCGTTCAGCCGCGGCGCGCCCAGCGTCCTGTCGCCTCCGCCGCGCGCTCCATGGCAGACGGCGCAATTGTCCGCGAACAGCTGCCCGCCGAGCGCGTTCGGCTGCGCCCCGCCGTTCAGCGAGAGGACATGGCTGACGAGCGAATCGAGCTGCGCCGGCTCGAACACGCCCTCGAACGCCGGCATCAGGCTCGCGCGGGTCTCCTCCGCCGCGGGCTGGCGGATGCCGTGGACCAGCGTGTATTCGATCGCCCGCAGGTCGCCGCCCCACAGCCAGTCATCGTCGTTGAGGTTGGGGTAGCCGAGTTCCTGGCTGCCCGCCGCGCCCGAGCCGTGGCATTGCGAGCAATAGACCTGGAACGCCGACCGGCCGCCCGCCACCGCCTGCCCGAACAGGGCGCTGTCTTCCGGCAGGCGCTCGATCGGGATGCGCGCGAGCGCCTCGCGCACGGTGGCGCGCGCCTGGTCGGCCGTGCTCATCTCCTCGGCGAGTTCGGCCCGGCTCGACCAGCCGAGCACGCCCTCGGTCGCCTGGTTGACCAGCGGCCAGGCCGGGTAGAGGACGACATAGATCACCCCCCACACCATGGTGAGATAGAAGGTGTAGAGCCACCAGCGCGGCATGGGGGTGTCGAGCTCTTCGATCCCGTCCCACTCATGCCCGACGGTCGGGGTTCCGGTGGCCTCGTCGACGCGTTTATTCGCCATCGTCCTGCCCTTCGAAGATCGACCGGGCGGCGGCGCGGTTGTGGCGCCTGGCTCCGGGCCGGAACGGCCACAGGCACAGGCACAGGAACACCGCCATCATCACCACCAGGCCATAGCTGTCGGCGAAGTGGCGCAGCTGTTCGTAGAGGCTCATCGCCCTTTCTCCTGCGCCAGCTCCTGTTGCGCGGCGGCGCTGTTCACATCGACCAGCGTGCCCAGCATCTGCAGATAGGCGACCAGCGCATCCATCTCGGTGAGCCGTGCCGGGTCGCCGTCGAAGTCGCGGATCTGCGCCTTGGGATAGCGCTCGGCCAGATCCTCGGCATCGCTCTCGGGATCGGCCTGCGCGCGCAGGTCCTCGGCGGCCCGGGCGATGTCGCGATCCGAATAGGGCACCCCCACGCGGCGCAGCGCCCGCAACACCGCCGCCTGGTCTCCGACCTCGAGATCGGTTTCGGACAGGAAGCCATATTGCGGCATCACGCTTTCGGGCACCACGCTCTGCGGGTTCTGAAGGTGCTGGACGTGCCACTCGTCCGAATAGCGGCCGCCCACCCGCGCCAGATCCGGTCCGGTGCGCTTGGAACCCCACTGGAACGGGTGGTCGTACATGCTTTCGGCCGCCAGCGAATAATGGCCGTAGCGCTCCACCTCGTCGCGGAACGGCCGGACCATCTGGCTGTGGCAGAGATAGCAGCCCTCGCGGACATAGATGTCGCGCCCCGCCTGCTCGAGCGGGGTGTAGGGCCGCATTCCCTCGACCTCCTCGATCGTGTTGTCGATCCAGAACAGCGGCGCGATCTCGACGATGCCGCCGATCGCGACGGCAATGAAGGTCGCCACCGCCAGCAACGTGATGTTGCGCTCCAGCCGCTTGTGGCCCTTGACGGTGACCTCGACGTCGACCGGCTCGTCCGAAAGGTCGCGGTGGTCGGGCATGGGGGATTGCGTGCTCATGCTCGCGCCCCTTCCGGCCGGTGGGCGACGATCGGGCGATCGGCGGCCGGATCGTAGGCGGCGTCGGTCATCGGCGCTTCGTCGCGCAGATGACCGGCCAGGGTCATCCACATGTTGTACGCCATGACGAACCCGCCGATCATGTAGAGGACGCCGCCGAACGCGCGCATCAGGTACATCGGGTGAAGCGCGGCCACCGTGTCGGCGAAGCTGTGGACGAGGTACCCGTCCGGCCCGTATTCACGCCACATCAGGCCCTGGGTGATGCCCGCCACCCACATGCTCGCCGCGTAGAAGACGATCCCCAGCGTCGCGAGCCAGAAGTGCCAGTTGATCATGCGCAGCGAGTACATCCGCTCCCGCTTCCACAGCCGCGGCACGAGGTAGTAGATCGCGGCGAAGGTGATCATCCCGTTCCAGCCCAGCGCGCCGGCATGGACATGGCCGATGGTCCAGTCGGTATAGTGCGACAGCGAGTTGACCGCCTTGATGCTCAGCATGGGCCCTTCGAACGTGGCCATGCCGTAGAAAGCGAGGGCGATCACCATCATGCGGATGATCGGATCGGTGCGCACCTTGTCCCACGCGCCGTTGAGGGTCATCAGGCCGTTGATCATGCCGCCCCAGCTCGGCATCCACAGCACGACTGAGAACACCATGCCCAGCGTCTGCGCCCAGTCGGGCAGCGCCGTGTAGTGGAGGTGGTGCGGGCCCGCCCAGATGTAGAGGAAGATCAGCGACCAGAAGTGGATGATCGAGAGACGGTAGGAATAGACCGGCCGCTCCGCCTGCTTGGGCACGAAGTAGTACATCATCGCCAGGAAGCCGGCGGTGAGGAAGAAACCCACCGCATTGTGGCCGTACCACCATTGCGTGAGCGCATCCTGCACCCCGGCAAAGGCGCTGTAGCTGCGCGAACCGAGCAGGCTGACCGGCATGGCCAGGTTGTTGACCACGTGCAGCATGGCGATGGTCAGGATGAAGGCGAGATAGAACCAGTTGGCGACGTAGATGTGCGGCTCGTGCCGGCGGATGATCGTGCCGACGAACACCGCCAGATAGGCGAGCCAGACAATCGTCAGCCACAGGTCGACGTACCATTCGGGTTCGGCATATTCGCGGCTCTGCGTCACGCCGAGCAGATAGCCGGTCGCCGCCAGCACGATGAACAGCTGGTAGCCCCAGAACACAAATCGCGCGAGGCCGGGAAAGGCGAGCTGGGTGCGGCAGGTGCGCTGCACGACGTAGAAGCTGGTCGCGATCAGCGCATTGCCGCCGAAGGCGAAGATCACCGCGCTGGTGTGCAGCGGGCGCACCCGCCCGAAGTTGAAATAGGGCTGGAAGTTGAGCGCCGGAAAGGCGAGCTGCAGGGCGATGAACACGCCGGCGAGGAAGCCGACCATGCCCCAGAACATCGTCGCGATGACGCCCCAGCGAACCGGATCGTCATCGTAGCGGGAGGGGCCTTCGGGCATGTGGAAGAAGCCGCGCGCACCGCCCAGCGGATCGAAGCGCGCAGCCGACATCCACATGAGGATGAAAGCCAGCGCGGCGACGATCCCGGCGTGGACGGCAAAGCCGGTATCCCGGGCAAGAGCGGCGGCGATGACAGCCAGGATCGTGATTCCGAACCACAGGCCGGCACGGCCCAGCGCACTTTCCGCTTGCATGGAGTTCTCCGTCAGACGCGCGGTCCTTAGGCTGCGTTGCCGCGCAATTCATTGATCAAGCGCAAATTTCGCGAATTTTCTAAGCCGCAAGAGGCACTTGGCCGGCGCGCTCCCTCAGTCCGCAGAGGTTGCGCAGGCGCACGAAGGACCGGCCGCTCGTTTCGATAAGGCCCAGCAGGCGCAACTCGCTGAGCTGGCGGCTGACCGTTTCGATCGTGAGGCCCAGGCTGTCGGCGATGTCGCGCCTCGACATCGGCAGTTCGAGGAGGGCGCTACTCCCTTCCGGCGAACCGATTCGGTCCGCGATGGCGAGCAGAAAGCTGGCGACACGCTCCTGCGCGGACTTGCGGCCGAGCGTGATCGCCTCGCTGCGCGAACCATGCAGCGCCTGCATCGAACGTTCGAGCAGGACGCCCAGGATCGCCGCCCTGTCCCTCGCATAGTCCAGCAGGCGATGGGCCGGGAAGGCGACGATGTCGCTGTCGGCGACGGCGCACAGCGAGAAGGCGCACATCAGGCGAGCCGGCACCCAGACGAGATCGCGCGCGAAATGGAAGGCGAGGATCTGCTCGCGGCCGACGGCGACATGCGCCACCAGCTTGGTCGCCCCCTCGGCCACGAAGACCAGCTGATCCTCGCTCTCCTTGAGCGGCGCCGCGCAGCCGCGGCTGACCTGATGCGACTGGCCCAACTGGCGCAGGCACGCCAGCGTGGGTTCGTCCACGCCCTCCCGAAGGACGGTCGCGGCGAACAGCTGGACGGGATCGGTGATCGGAGTGGAGGGGGCCGGCTGTATCATGCCGGCACAGATCGGCCAGCGGGGCGCCCCGGTCATTGATCTGGGTCAAATTCGCGCGGTGCAGGTCCGCACCCCTCGTCTTCCGGTCCACCGGATCGCTCCGCTCGTCCCGCTGGATGGTGTTCTCGAAAGTGCGTTGCCCGCGCAGGCGAAGCCCGCCGCGAGGTCAGGCCCAAGCGTGCTCTGCGCAAGGCGAGGGAAGACCCGCGGGTCCGCTGTTCGGACAGGTTCAGCTAGCGATTGTCGACCTCCGTGATGGCCCCCGTCACGGGATCGCGGGTGATGCGGCTGCAGAAGTTCTCCCACTCGCCCGTGGGAAGGTTATAGCAGCTTTTGATGATGTTGCTGACGCCGACCCTGTCGACCTGATCGTTCACTGTGATGTCGAAATAGTCGACCGCGAGCGAGATCCCGGCAATGCCCGGACGGAGCACCGCTCCCAGGTTCAGGTTGTTCGAGGTTTCGGCCTCGAGCAGGCCTTCGCCGCCGCTGGTGCCGCGAATGCCGTCGTTGATCGGCGCGAAGTCGGGCGCGAAGCCCTCGGCGGCGCAATGGCCGGCCACGACGCTGCTCGCGCCCTCGCCATAGTGCTGGCACGGGTCCGAATAGCCGAAGAAGGAAGATGCCGGTCGGGTTATGGTTGAAGCAGCGGGAATTGGCCGAACTGCCCCTCGCGTCCACCCGCTCGCCGCTCTCCGGATCGTAGACGAAATCCTGGCGGCACGCGGTCTGCGGCCGGTCTTTGAGGTCGAGCTCGTGCTGACGATCGTATTCCACCGCGGCCGAAAGCGACAGATCGCCGTAATCCTGGCCCCGGAAGGCGCTGGCGCGCAGGTATTTGCCGCCGGTCGCTTCCGGCAATCGCGCGAAGGCGGTGAGTTCCAGCCCGTCTCCGCCCTGGCGCGTGATCACGTTGACGACGCCGGCGATCGCGTCGGTTCCGATCCTGAACGCGCGCCCGGGGGCGTGCGGGCGCGGATCAAGAAGCCGCCGTCAGCGCCTTGAGCGAGGTGGCGGCGTGCGGCCGGACCTCGCCCTCGCCCTTCGCGATCATCGCACCGGCGCCGGCGACCGAGCCAAGCGCCGCTTACCGGAAGCGCCCTTTAGCGCTTGCCGCCGAGGACCGATCCAAGCACCCCGCCCAAGCCGCCGCCCAAGCCGCCTCCCAGGCCCCCTCCGGCGCCGCCGCCCAGTGCTCCGCCGCCTCCCATCCCGCCCAGCACCGAGCCGAGGATGCCGCCAAGGCCGCCCTGCTGACCGGCAGAGCGCTGGCTCAGATGGCCGGCGAGGAGCATCGCCAGGATCGGCAGCATCTTCTTGAGCAGCGCAGGATCGAGGCCGCTGGTCTGGGATGCCTGCCCGGCGACCTGCCGGCTGGTCTCCTTCGATCCGAAGATGCTGCCCAGCATCTGGTTGCCGCGCCCCACATCCGTCGGCTCGGGCCCGACAACGTTGTGCGCCAGTTCGGGGCCGCCAAGCCTGTGCACCTGCGCTTCCAGTTCGTGGCCGTCGCTGGATTGTGCGCGCTGGCCCATTCCGCCGACGATGGAGGGCAGCAGCGCCTCGGCGCCGCGCCGCGCCTGCTCGCGCGGAACGCCCAGCTGGCTTGCGAGCGCATCGAGGCCGCCGGCCGGCAGCATTTCATCGAGGTTCAAGTGTCTTCTCCCAGCTCGTTTCGCGTGGTCCGATCCTCTCGACAACGACGCGCATCGCGGAAGGCTCCGGAACGCCCCGCACCGCCGGTCAGGAACGAAGGGAAGTCCCGATCCTTGACGCCCGAGAGCCCGCGGCGCGTCGAGACAGGCCGGCGCCCGTGCACCGCCGGCCAGAGCCTGCAACATCGTGCCTCGCGAGAGCCGATCCGAAGAGAGGCTGCGGATGACCGAAGACGAAGCGCGGAAGGTGGAACTGGTCCGCGCCGTCGAGATCGAGGACCCAGAGGCGGTCCTGCTGACCCGCGAGGATCGCCAACAGGCGGACGGCCATGCCCGCTCGCGCGAGCCCGCCATCGAGGGCCGCGCTGCCGAGCAGCGCTTCATCGCCCGTCGCGCCGAGTTCGCCGCCGCCCGCCTGACCACCCGCCACCCGGGCATCGCCGAACTGCTCGGCCGCACGGGCTGGCCGCGCTGGGTCGGCTGGGCGGTGCCGCTGGTCTCGCTGGTCGCCGGGTTCCTCGCCAATGAGTTCGGGACCGGCAAGCGGCTAGACCTGCTGGCGGTGCCGTTGCTGGGCACGATTGCCTGGAACCTGCTGGTCTATCTCGGGCTGGTCGTGGCGGCTGCAACCGGGAAAGGCGCAGGGCCGCGCAACCCGATCTTCCGCTTGGTTGCATGGATCGGGGGAACGGCGAACCGCCATTTCGACCGCGGCACCCCGCTGCACCGCGCGGCGAACGCCTTCCAGCAGCGCTGGTCGGAGCGCTCGGCGCCGCTCAACGGCGCTCGCATCGCCCGGACGCTGCACCTCGCGGCGGCTTTGTTCGCCGGGGGGCTGATCGCGGGCATCTACCTGCGCGCGCTGGTGATCGAATATCGCGCCGGCTGGGAGAGCACCTTCCTCCAGCCAGAGGCCGTCCATGCGCTGCTCTCGGTCGTGCTGGGCCCGGCGAGCCTCGCGACCGGCGTCGCCATTCCCCCGGTCGCGGAGATCGCGGCGATGCGCTGGAACGGCGCGGTGGGCGGCGTCAATGCGGGGCCGTGGATCCACCTCTACACCGCGACGGTGGTCGGGCTGGTGGTTGTGCCCCGCTTGCTGCTGGCGTTCTGGCAGGGTGCAAGGGCGTTGCGCCTCGCGCGCAATCTGCCGATGCCCGGGCGCGAGGACTTCTACGTCCGCCGCCTGTTGCGGGCAGGAGGGGCCAAGCGCGGCGCGGCCCGGGTGACGCCCTACGCCTACCGCCCCGGCGAGGAGACGCGGCGGCGGCTGGGCGAACTCCTCCGCCGCGCGCTCGGCGAGGGTGCGGAGATCCGCTTCGATGATGCGATCGAATATGGCGCGGAGGACCGCTGGCTGGCCGCCCACGCGCTCGATCCGGCGGACGATTACCACATCCTCCTGTTCACCCTGTCGGCCACTCCGGAAGCGGAGAACCACGGCGCGCTCGCGGCCGCGCTCACCCGCCGCATCGCCGGGGAGCAGCCCGGCACCGTACCCGCCGCGTTGATCGACGAGAGCCCCTTCCGCGCGCATTTCGCCGGCCAGTCCGGGCTGGAGGAGCGGATCGGAGTGCGGCTCGCGGCGTGGCGCCGGGTGCTCGGCGATGCGGGGCTGACGGCGATCCCGGTGGACCTGTCGCGCGAGGTCGACGACGCCCTCGCCCAGCGGATCGAAGCCGGATTGCTGGCCGACGGAGCCCTGCGCCCATGAACGAACTCGACCTTCCCGCACCCGGCCAGGCCCCCGGCAGCGGCACCACGATCAACCTCAGCCTCATCTCGCACACCAATGCGGGCAAGACGACGCTCGCGCGCACCCTGCTCGGCCGCGATGTGGGCGAGGTGCGCGATGCGGCGCATGTAACCGATCTCGCCACCGGCTACGTCCTCGTGCAGCAGAGCGAGGACACGCTGATGCTGTGGGACACGCCCGGCTTCGGCGATACGGCGCGGCTGCTCTCGCGGCTGAAACTGTCGGGCAACCCGATCGGCTGGTTCCTGTCGCAGGTGTGGGACCGCTGGCGCGAGCGGCCCCTGTGGTCGAGCCAGCAGGCGGTGAAGAATGCGCGCGAGGAGGCCGACGTCATCCTCTACCTCGTCAACGCGGCGGAGGACCCGGCGTCCGCGTCCTATGTGGCGCTCGAAATGGAAGTGCTCGGCTGGGTGGGCAAGCCGGTGGTGGTGCTGCTCAACCAGATCGGCCGGCCGCGCGAGGATGTCAGCCACGAGATCGCCCGGTGGAGCGGCATCGGGCCGGAGGGGCTGGTGCGCGCCGTGCTCCCGCTCGATGCCTTCGCCCGCTGCTGGGTGCAGGAGGGAGTGCTGCTCGATGCGGTCGCGCCGATGCTTGATGCCGACAAGCGGGCCGCGATGGAGGGGTTGCGGGCGCGGTGGGCGGAACTGAACCAGGCGCGCTTCCGCAGCGCGATGGAAGTACTCGGCCGCTATCTCGCGCGGGCCGCCCGCGACCGGGAGGCCGTCGACGAGCCGGGCTGGCAGGACAAGCTCGCCGGAGCGCTGACGCGGCAGGGGGGCGAGAACGCTGCGGCCGGCAAGGCGATGGGGGTGCTGGCCTCCCGCCTGGGCGAGGCGACGACCCAATCGACCGACGAGCTGATCCGCCTCCACGGCCTGTCCGGCCAGGCCACGAAGAAGGTGCTGGAGCGCGTCGGAGACGATTACGCCCACGCGGCAAAGACGCCGGAGGGGGCGGCGGCGGCGCTGGGCGGGCTGTTCTCGGGCGCGGTCGGCGGGCTGGCCGCAGACCTCGCGGCGGGCGGGCTGACGCTCGGCGGGGGCATGATCGTCGGGGGCATTCTCGGCGCGCTCGGCGCGACCGGCGTGGCGCGCGGGGTCAATCTCGCCAAGGGCGAGGACGCCTCCACCATGCGCTGGTCGAACGACTTCTTCGAGCGGCTGACCGTCACCGCCATCCTGCGCTATCTCGCCGTGGCCCATTTCGGTCGGGGGCGGGGCGAGTGGTCGGAAGGCGAGCATCCGCCGTTCTGGCAGCCCATCGTGGAACAAGCCGTCGCCGCGCGCGCCGAGAGCCTGAAGCGCCTGCAAAGGAACGCGGCGAGAGGCGAAGGGACGGCCCGGGAGGCGGAGCTGGAGTTCGCGTCGCTTCTCGAACTTTGCGGCAGGCGGGTCCTCGCGCAGCTCTATCCATCGGCGTCCTCATCGCACCTCCCCGAATTGCTGCCCGGAAGGGACGCCGGCCGCGACGGAGATGGGCATCCGCCGACCGGCCCGTTCTTGCCCTGAGAGCGGACGGGCGGATTTCAGGCGCCGGGGCGCAGGCGGCAGCCGTTGAATGGCTACGCCGGATGGGAATCGGGGCTGGCGGCTTAGCCTGCCGACGAAGCCAGACCGCCCCCCTCTTCGCCGGGCTCAGTTGTGAAGCTCGCGGCGATGCGCCGTTCAAAGGGCCTCGCAAGCACGGTCGAGACCACGACGTACTCGGCGCGGGCCTGGGCCGGTGTGAGCGTCAGCAGCGCGTATCCCTTGTTGTCCTGGTCGCAATATTCCACCTCCTCGTTGGCCTCGGCGATGAAGCGGCCGAGGCCCGGGAGGAGGGCGCCGTAGGAGGGGCTGGTGATGGCCGTGCAGCCGACTTCCACGGCTCGCAAGCGGTCGTCGGCATCGTACAGGTTGTTCGCCCAGGAGGCGTGGCTGTCTCCGGAAAGGACGATCGGCCGCGAGCCGGAACCTGCAAAGGTTTGGTAGAGCCGCTCGCGGGCGTGGGGATAGCCGTCCCAGCTGTCGAGATTGAACGGCACTCCGGCGCGGTAGCCCGCAAGGGCGCGGTCGATCTGCGAGCGGTAGGGCTCGGGCATTTGGCCGCGCATCGCCTCGAACGCCTCGGCGCCGAGGCTCGCCTGCAGATCGGGCCCGGCAACCCGTGCCATCACCACCTGGTTGCCGAGGATCTGCCACGGCTTGCCCGCACTCACCGATGTCGCGAGGACGTCCTGCAGCCATGCACGTTGGCCTTCGCCCAGCAACTCGCGCTGCGGCTGGTCCCGCTCGGCGAGCAAGGCCGCTACGCTCTCCTGCGCAGGGACTTCGCCCTTCGCCGCGACCTGTTCGTCGCGCGCGAGCAGGCGCGTTTCGACCATCGCCAGCGTGGCCAGATCGCCGAACTCGAAGCTGCGGAAGATCGCCTCCTGTGCGCGCCGGGGATCGGGGTCGCGGATCGGCATCCACTCGAAATAGGCCTGCATGGCGGCCGCCTTGCGCGCGGCCCAGTCGCCCTCCGCCTCCGGCTGGTGGTTTTCCGCGCCGCCGACCCAGCTGTCATTGGCGGTTTCGTGATCGTCCCATACGCAGATGAAGGCCGCGCGGGCATGGGCGGCCTGCATGTCCGCGTCCGCTTTGACCTGCGCGTGGCGGCGGCGATAATCGGCCAGCGTGACGATCTCGTGCGGCGGGTCCGGCATGCGCCCGAGCTGGCGCCCGATGTCGGCGCCATAACCGTCCTCGCCATATTCGTAGATGTAGTCGCCCAGGTGGACCACCGCATCGAGCCGCTCCAGCCCGGCCATGTCCGCATAGGCGTTGAACAGGCCGCCCGGATAGAGCTGGCAGGACGCCACCGCGAGAACCAGCGCGTCCGTCGCCCCGACCGGCAAGGTGCGGAAGCGGCCCACGGGCGAGCGCACGTCGCCCGGCGCCTCGAACCAGTAGGTATATTCCCGGCCCGGCTCCAGACCGTCGACCTCCACCTTGGCGGTGTGATCGGCGGCGGCGCGCGCCATGATGTCGCCCGTCGCCAGCGGCTCCGCATCGGCAGAGGCGGCCACCGCCCAGCGAAGCGGCACGTCGCCGGCAAAGCTCTCCTGCGCGCTGGCCCTCGTCCAGATCACCGCGCCATCCGCCGCCGGATCGCCGCTGGCGACGCCATGCACGAAGCGCACATTCGCCGGCTGCTGCGACAGCGCCACCTGCGGAATGCCCAGCGCGGTGCCGGAGCCCATCAAGGCCAGCATGCGGCGCCTGTTCACGATCATGTCGTCTCTCCTGCCGTTTCGCGACGCATCAGAACAGGCGCGCCATCAGCTCGACGCCGTAGAAGCGCGGCTCGGCCGGGATGAAGGTCGGGTAGCCGAAGCCACCGCCGGTGTTGCCCGCGTCGAGCAGATAGTTCTCGTCGGTCGCGTTGCGGATGAAGGCCGCCACTTCGAACCGCTCGTCGGCGAAGCTGATTCCGCCGCGGGCATTGACCAGCGTCACCGGCCCTTGCGAGATCAGCGGGTCGTTGGGCAGCTCGAAGAAGATTCGGCTGCGATAAGTGACGCTGGGCGTCGCGAAGACGCGCATCCGGTTGCCGAGCGGCCGGTCGATGGTGAAGCCGGCCGCCGCCTGCCATTCGGGTTGCAGGCGGAAGCGCGCGCCGGAAAAGGCCGGGGCGAAGGCGTTGTCCTCGTCGATCCCGCCGCTGATGTAAGCGACGTTGCCGAACACGGCGAGCCACGGCGAGGGCTGGATGTTCACCTCGGCTTCGACGCCCAGATTGCTCGCCGACCCGGCGCTTTCGGTGAGCGAGGTGCCGTCCTCCTGGACCACGCTGACCTGGAAGCCCTCGTACTTCTGGTAATAGACGCCGAGCGAACCGGAGACCATGCCGGTGCTGACCTTCGCGCCGACCTCGTAGTTCCACACGATCTCTTCCGGCACCAGCTGGAGGTTGGGCACCGGATTGCCGGCACCGTCGCGCGTGGCGTTAAGCTGCACGACCGGCGAGCGGCGCCCCTTGGACAATGTCGCAAACAGGTTGAGGCCGGGAGAGACCCGATAGAGCGCGTTGAAGCGCGGGAGGACGGCGAAGAAATCATCCTTCGCCACGAAGGTCTGGCCGTTGGTGTCGATCTGGCCGGGGATCAGCGACAATGTCGGCGGTGCTGCCGGATCGAGGTTGGGCAATAGCGGCACCGGCACGGTGGCGACATAGCCCGACCGGCGATCCTCCCACAGCAGCCGCACGCCTGCGGTCAGCTCCAGCGCATCCATCGCGATCCATGTGCCGTCGGCAAAGACGGAATAGCTGTCGTTCTGCCCTTCGTTCTGGAAGGTGGAGCTGTAGGGCACCTGTGCCAGCGCACCTCCTGTTGCGAGTGCGGTCACCTGCGCTGCGGGCACGCTCCCGTCGGCGGCGACGCAGGGCAGGCCGGGGATCACACCAGCCAGGCACTGCAGGAAGGTCCCCTCCTCGGAGGAGAAGGGGACGTTCTGCACGCCGTCCTCGGTGAACAAGTTCCACCCCAGCGAGCCGCGCAGGGCCTCGCCGCTATAGGCGAAGCGTCCCTCGTGGCTGAACTGCCAGCCTTGCGCGATCTCCGCGAATTCGAGGAACCAGGCCGCCGAGCCGTCCGCATCGAAGATCTCGGTGCTGTCGAACTCGCGATAGCCGTTCACGGTGGTGAAGCTCAGCTCGTCGCCGAGTTCGTATTCGATCGTCAGATTGGCGTCGTAGATCTCGCGGTCGAGGCCCAGCTGAGCGGCGCCCAGCGTTTCCTCGGACAAGGGCGAGCCGCCGAGATTGGCCGGCCCGAACGGATCGGCAGGCCCGGCCTCGGTCGGGAAGGTGCCGGAAATGAACGGCGTGCCGCCATTGCGCTGGCGGTCGAACGTGCCGATCAGGTCGACGGTCAGCCGGTCGTTCGGCGTGAACCGCAGCGAGCCGCGAAGGCCGAGATTGTCCTGCGCATAGAGCTCCTCCTCCTGCGACGCGGCGAGGTTCTCGACATAGCCGTCGCGCGTGCGCCACTCGAAAGCGATGCGGCCGGCGAGGACATCGGAGCCTGCATTGACGAAGCCGCCGAGCAGGGTGGCGTCGTAATTGCCATAACCGCCGGTCAGTTCGGCCGAGAAGCCCTCGCGCGGACGGGCGGAGATGATGCTGATCGCGCCCACGGCGGAGGCGGTGCCGAACAGGGTCGCCTGCGGACCCTTGATCACCTCCACCCGGTCGAGATCGTAGATGGCCTGGTACGAACCGCGCGAGCGGGCGATGTCCACCCCATTGTAGTACAGCGTCACGCGGGGGCCCTGCTGCGCCGAACCGGAATCGGAGGTGATGCCGCGGATCACGATGCCCGGATTGTTGGCGCTCTGCTCCTGGATGTTGAGGCCGGGCACGTAGTTCGACAATTCGTCGAGATCGCTGACGCCCAGTTCCTCGATCCGCTCGTCCGACAGCGCGGAAATGGTGATCGGCACATCCTGCGCGCGCTGCTCGAACTTCTGCGCGGTCACCACGATGGCGTTGCCGGCGCGCGCCGTCCCTTCCAGATCCATCGCGTCGTTCGCCACCGTGGCCGCGGAGCCGGCGGACTGCGCCAGGGCCGGGCTCGCGACGATGGCGGTGGAGGTGAGAAGCGGCAGGCAGAAGGCGGAACGGACGAGCATCATGTTTCCTGACTGTTCGGTCAGGGGTCCGTTATGCCCGAGGCGTGACACTTCAAAGGCTTGTCGGTGACGTTTCGATGACCCCGGGCCAACGGAGATCGTGATCCGATGCCGCCGCGGTAGCCCGTTTCTCTCGATAGCTGCAGGAGCCTAGGTCCCCGCGACGCGGCGCTCCGGGGTGGCGCTCAAGCGCCGAGGTTGCGTGCACGCCGCTCTGGCGAAGCCTCGACGGCAGAAGCAGGCTGGGAGGCTGATCGGCCATCCGCTGCCGATCGCGTGCACCAGCGTGGCCACCGCCGGTGGTACACGGAAGCGCCGCACCAGATGCCGGTAGCCGAGCGCGCGGGCGGCGGGGGGTCAGTTGCCAAGCGCTGCTCGCCGGCTGCCGGCCGTTGGGCGACTGGCTGAACGGGAGGGCGATCCACGGTGCGGCCGTCCGGCGAAAACAAAGCCGGAAGGCCCGCCTTCTCCAGTTCAGCTGAGCCCGTCGAAGCCCGGATCGGCTGCGATGGCGGAAGAGTTGCCGTCGCGACCGCGCCGTGAGCGGGTCGGCAGGACGAGATGTTCGATGAAGTTGCGGATCTCTATCGAGCGGCAAACCGGATTGGTGACCTGCTCGTCGAGGCCCAGCCGCCACGCCAGATCGCGTCTGTCGGGCTGCTCGTGCAAGGCGTCCACAGCGCGGGCCTGCAGTTCGACGTCGTCGCGGTTCCTGGCGAGCCCATGCTCGATCATATCGTCGGCCTGCCGCCGCAATGCGGCTGCGACTTCGTAGAGGCTGATCTCGGGATGGTACTGAACGCCCCAGAAGATCCCCCCTGCCGAGCTGATCTCCGCGGCCTGGATTTGCGTGGTCCCATTGGAGGCGAGCAGCACTGCGCCGTCCGGCAGGGTGGCCACCTCGTCCGTGTGGACGGAGGGTGCATCGAAGGCGAGCGGCCGTCCGCGCAGGAGCGGATGATCGCGGCCCGCCCGGGTGGGAAAGATGCGCCGTGCGAAGCCCGCTTCCCGGCGCGGGGCCATGGCGCGAACGGCGCCGCCCGCAGCCACGGCGGCGACCTGGAGGCCGGCGCACGAGCCGAAGGCGGGCGTCCCCGACGCGAACACGGCGCGCATGAAATCGACGACCCGGCGGCATTCGGGCGAGTCCTCGTAGAGATGCAGCGGGGAGCCGGTGAGCAGGACGGCATCGAACTGTTCCAGCTCGCTCCGTGACGGGGGCGTGCTGCCCGAATCTGCCGGTTTCATCCGCGTCCATGAGGCACCGGGCGCGACGTGCTCCAGCAGGGCCTCGTACGTTTCGCCCGAGCTTCGGCCGACACTGTCGCGCCGCTTCTCGCGCGCGGGCGGGGGTTCGCACTCGGCGATCAGGATTTTCAGGCCTTTGGCAAGCACATGCGCGTTCCTCGTTCAAAGGCGCGCAACGAGCGGCCAGGGGATCGGCTCCGGTCCGGGAACGTCTCCTTTTCCCATGACCACGCCAGCCGCATGCATGAGCGAAGGCGCTCAGTCCTCGTCCCTTGCCACCCGGAGCAGCGCATCGGGGCCAATTGCATGACCTGCTGCGCCCGCAACCAATCGCGGTCCGGAAACCAGCCGAGCTCCGCCGAGATGCGGGCGGCTGCGTCTTCGAGAAGCGCCTGTGTTTCGTGCAGGTTTGTCCGCTGCGAACCGTCGATCGTCACGAGAAACGGAATGGTCAGTGCCGCCGCGATGCGACCGTTGGAGCCGAACACCGGATAGCTGATATCGGTCACGCCGCCGGTCATCGCGCTCGGCTGCATCTCCAATCCTTGATCCCGCACCTTGCGCAGTCGTTGCGTCAGGGCCTTCCGTTCTGCGCCGACGAGTTCGTCCAGGACGGGCGCCGCCTCTTCCACCGTGAACGCCAGCAGGACGTGGCCTGAACAGCTGCTCACAAGGTCGACCGCGGTGCCGAGCCGAATGCCAAAGCCGACTGGCGCGGGGCTTTCCTGGCGCTGGACCACGATCCCGCGATCCTCGGCGCGCACGACGAGGTGGCACGACTGATGTGTCCTCGCGGCAAGCTCGACCATCACCGGAGCGGCAGCCCGCGTCAGCATCTGCGCCGGCGTCGCTCGATAGGCGACGTCCAGAACGCGATAGCTGACGGTGTAGCGATCGCTGGCGGGATCCTTGCGCAGCCACTTGCGCCGTTCCATCACGATGATGACGCGGAAGACCGCGCTGATCGACTTGCCGAGCTGCTGGGCGATCTCGCTGATCGCCAGGCCCCTCCCTCGTCGGCGAGAAGCTCCAGGATATCCAGGCCCTTTTCGAGCGCGGGAACCGAATACGGGCTTCCGCCACCCCGGCGCTGGGGCTGGCCAATCTCGACCGTGTCCATGGCCGAGGTAGATTGTGGCCGCTCCCGTCGCTAACCACCCACAAGAGCTTGCATGGCACCGCACGTGGAAGTAGGTTGCGCAAGTGAAAGTAACCGGCAGGATGTATTGTGCAAGAGGCGGTCCGACCCGCAGATGGCCCTGTCATGAGCAGGGGCGCGGCAAGGGCCTCGCGCAACGGCGCCGCTTGGCACCCGGTCGCTGTCGAGCCGGAGGGCGCCGGCAGCTTTCGAGCGCAGCACGACCCGATCCTGAACCCGGCCAGCAGGACTTAGCCGTGCCCGATCTGAGCGGCGGCTACGGGATGACCAGCTCGCCGGCGCCGGCCCACGCCGTGCTGGCGCGCAGCATCTGCTCTAGCGCACTACACCCGGGAACAGCCGGGTTGGCCTCCCTGCTACAGCGGGTGCGCGAACCGGCGAGGCGCGAAGGCCGCCCGATTCTAGAGATTCTTGCCGCGTTCGCGGGCGGCCAGCCGGTCGGCCACGTCGGCCGCGCCGAGGAGATCGGTGCGCCGGCGGTGCATCTGGCGCGCGCCGCCATCGTGTCCACCACCGGCCCCGTCCTCACAATCGACGGAGGCTGGGCGGTCCTGTGACCCGCGTCACTTCTCTGCGCACCGCCGACGTCCGCTTCCCCACCAGCCTGTCGCTCGACGGGTCGGACGCGATGAACCCGGACCCGGACTACTCGGCCGCCTATGTGGTGCTGGAGACGGACAGGCCGGGGCTGGAGGGCCATGGCCTCACCTTCACCATCGGCCGCGGCAACGACATCTGCATCGCGGCCATCGAGGCGATGCGCCATCTGGTCGTCGGGCTGGATCTCGACTGGGTCCGCGAAGATCCGGCACGTTTCTGGCGCCACCTGACCGGAGACAGCCAGTTGCGCTGGATCGGCCCGGACAAGGGCGCGGTCCACCTCGCCACCGGAGCATTGGTGAACGCGATGTGGGACCTGTGGGCGAGGAGCGTCGGCAAGCCCGTCTGGCGCCTCGTGGCGGAGATGTCGCCCGAGGAGATCGTCCGCGCGATCGACTTCCGCTACCTCACCGACTGCATCACGCCGGAGGAGGCGCTGGCGCTGCTCCGCGCGAAGGAGGCGGGCAAGGCCGAGCGGATCGCCACGCTCCGGGCCGAGGGCTACCCGTGCTACACCACCTCGGCGGGCTGGCTCGGCTATTCGGACGAGAAGCTCGTCCGGCTGGTGCGCGAGGCGGTGGGGCAAGGCTATCGCCACATCAAGCTGAAGGTCGGCCGCGACCTCGACGAGGATCTGCGCCGCGTGCGCCTGGCGCGCGAGGCGATGGGGCCGGGCGTGCAGCTGATGATCGACGCCAACCAGAACTGGGAGGTCGGGCAGGCGATCGAGTGGGTCAACCGGCTCGCCTTTGCCGAGCCCTGGTTCATCGAGGAGCCGACCAGCCCCGACGACGTGCTGGGCCATGCGGCGATCCGCGCGGGCGTCTCCCCGGTCAAGGTGGCGACGGGCGAAATGTGCCAGAACCGCATCCTGTTCAAGCAGTTCATCATGGCCGGCGCGATCGACGTGGTGCAGATCGACGCCTGCCGCGTGGGCGGCCTCAACGAAGTGCTCGCCATCCTGCTGATGGCGGCCAAGTACGACCTGCCGGTCTGCCCCCATGCGGGCGGGGTGGGGCTGTGCGAATATGTCCAGCACCTGGCGATGATCGACTACGTCGCGATCTCGGGCACCAAGGAGGGGCGCGTGATCGAATATGTCGATCACCTGCACGAGCATTTCGTCGACCCCTGCGTGGTGCGCGACGCGGCCTACCGCCCGCCCGAGGCGCCCGGCTTCTCGATCGAGATGAAGCCGCAATCGGTCGAGGCCTTCCGTTTCCCCTGGCTGGAGAGTGCGGCATGAACCTGGGGCTGGAGGGCAAGGTGGTGCTGGTCACCGGCGGCGGCGCGGGCATCGGCGGCGCGATCTCGACCGTGCTCGCGGAGGAAGGCGCGGTTCCGGTCATCCTCGGGCGCAGCGCGCTCGACGCTGGCTTTGCCGAGCACCTCGCATCGCTGCAGCCGCAGATGCTGTTCCTCCAGCTTGACGTCACCGACGATGCGGGCTGCCGCGCCGCCGTGGCGCAGGTGGCGGAGCGGTTCGGCGCAATCGACGGGCTCGTCAACAATGCCGGCGTCAATGATGGCGTGGGGCTGGAAGCGGGTCTGGAGGCCTTCAACGAATCCCTGCGCCGCAATCTCGGGCACTATTATGCGATGGCGCACCACTGCCTGCCGCACCTGCGGGCCTCGCGCGGCGCGATCGTCAATATCTCGTCCAAAACGGCGCTGACGGGGCAGGGCGGCACGAGCGGCTATGTCGCCGCCAAGGCCGCGCAGCTGGGGCTCACCCGCGAATGGGCGGCGGCGCTGGCGAAGGACGGCGTGCGCGTCAACGCGGTGCTCCCGGCGGAGGTGATGACCCCGCTCTATCGCAGCTGGCTCGACACGTTCGACGACCCCGCTGCGCAGCTGGACAAGATCACGGCGCGCATCCCGCTCGGCAAGCGGATGACGACCGACCGCGAGATTGCCGACAGCGTGGTGTTCCTCCTGTCGCAGCGGGCCTCGCATACCACAGGGCAGTGGGTCGTGCCCGATGGCGGCTACACTCACCTCGACAGGGCGCTGGATTAGAACCATGGCACTTCCCCCTCCCGCTGCCGTGCCCGATTCCGATGGTCGCGCGAGGGCCGGACATGCCAGCTATGTGCCGGCGATCATCATCACGGTCAGCCTGTTCTTCCTGTGGGGCATGGCGAACAATCTGAACGACATCCTGATCGCCCAGTTCAAGAAGGCGTTCGTCCTGTCCGATTTCGGCACCAGCTTCGTGCAGCAGGTGTTCTATCTCGGCTATTTCCTGCTCGCGATCCCCGCCTCGCTGCTGGTGAGTTCGCGCGGCTACAAGGCGGCGATCGTTCTCGGCCTGGTCCTCTACGGTGCCGGCGCGCTGCTGTTCTACCCGGCCGCGATGATGAGCGAATATCTGCTGTTCCTGCTCGCGCTGTTCGTCATCGCCTCGGGCCTCGCCTTCCTGGAGACTTCCGCCAATCCGCTGATGACCGAGCTCGGTGACCCGGCGGGGGCCGCGCGGCGGATCAACTGGGCGCAGGCGGCCAATCCCATCGGGGCGCTCGCCGGCATCTGGATCGGGCGCAACTTCATCCTCTCCGGCGTCGAGCTGGACGAGCCGGCGCTCGCCGCCATGTCCGCCGCCGAGCAGCTCGCCTACTACCAGACCGAAGTGCGCGCCGTGGTGCCGCCCTATCTCGTCATCGGCCTCGTGGTGCTGGGCTTCGCCATCGCCGCGGCGCTGGTGCGCTTCCCGGCGAACGACCCATCGCCCGCGCAGCAGGGCGTCGGCTGGCGCGGGCTGCGTGCCGCCTTCGGCCACAAGCGGCTGGTCGCCGCGGCGGGCGCCCAGCTGATGTATGTCGGCGCGCAGGTCGGCATCTGGAGCTTCACCATCCGCTATGCCCAGGCCAACGTCGCCGGCATGGGAGAACACGCGGCGGCCGATGCGCTGTTCGTCTCGCTGCTGCTGTTCGCAATCGGCCGCTTCGTCGGCTCCAGCCTGATGACACAGGGGCGCTCGGCGCTGCTGCTGGCGCTGTTCGCCGGGGCGGCTTGCATACTTGCGCTGGTGGCAGCACTGATCGGCGGCACGATCGGGCTTTACGCGCTGGTGGCGTCGAGCTTCTTCATGTCGATCCAGTTCCCGACCATCTTCGCGCTCGGGGTGGAGGGGCTCGGGCCGCTGCGGCGCGCGGGTGCCTCGCTCATCATCATGGCGATCATCGGCGGCGCTCTGCTGACCGCGCTGATGGGCTGGGTGTCGGACCGGACCACGATCGGCACGGCCATGCTGGTGCCCGCCGCGGCCTTTGTCATCATCGTGGCCTTCGCGCTCTCCGCGCGCCGGGTCGGAAGGGAAGCATGACCATGCGCGCCTGCATCTGCGAGGAACCGGGCCGGCTCGTCCTGGCGGAGCGCCCCGCCGCGGTGCGCGGGCCAGGCGAGGTGCTGCTCGCCCCCCTGCGCATCGGCCTGTGCGGCACCGATTACCACATCATGCGCGGCACCCAGCCCTATCTCAGCTATCCGCGCGTGATGGGGCACGAACTGGCGGCCGAGGTGATCGAGTCGGATGAGGACGGCACCTTCGCCCCGGGCGTGCTGGTGTGTGTGCTCCCCTATCTGTTCTGCGGCACCTGCCGGGCCTGCCGGCGCGGGCGCGAGAATTGTTGCCGGAACCTCTCGGTGCTCGGCGTGCATCGCGACGGAGGGCTGACCGATCGCCTGTCGCTGCCGGCCCGCTACCTGATCGATGCCACCGGCCTCTCGCCGGACCAGGCCGCGATGGTGGAGTTCCTCTCGGTCGGCCGTCACGCCGTCGAGCGCGCCGCGCCGGCAGTGGGAGACCGCGCGCTGGTGGTCGGCGCAGGCCCGATCGGCATGGCCGTCGCCCTGTTCGCAAGCCGCCGCGGCGCCGAAGTGACCGTGCTCGACGGCAATGCCCGGCGCGCCCAGTTCTGCGTCGACCAACTCGGAGCCACCCGCGCGGTGCTGCTCGGCGAAGACAGCGAGACCCAGCTCGCCGAGGCGACCGGCGGCGAGGGGTTCGACGCCGTGTTCGACGCCACCGGCAGTCCGGCGGCGATGGCGGCGGGCTTCGCGCGCGTGGGCCATGGCGGCTGCTACGTGCTGGTCTCGGTCGTCTCGGCCACGATCAGCTTCGACGACCCCGAGTTCCACAAGCGCGAGACCACGCTGCTCGGCAGCCGCAATGCGACCCGCGCGGACTTCGCCGCCGTGGTCGCCGCGATTCGGGCTGGCGAGGTGCCGACCGCCGCCATGCACACGCACAGCGCGAGCCTTGCCGACCTGCCCGCGCGGATGGACGAGTGGATGGACCCCTCTTCCGGTGTCATCAAGGCGATCGTCACGCCATGACCAGGCGCATCGACGCGCATCAGCATTTCTGGCGCGTGGATGCGCCGTGGCACGAATGGCCGCGCGAGGATCTGCCAGCGATCCACCGCGACTTCCTGCCCGACGATCTTTCACCCACCTTGCAAGCCTGTTCCATCGCCGGTTCGGTGCTGGTGCAATCGCAGCCCAGCGACGCCGACACCGACTGGATGCTGGCGCTGGCGGAGCGCACCCCTTCCATTCTCGGCGTCGTCGGGTGGGCCGATGTCATCGCTGCGAATGCCGCCGAACGCATCGCCGCGCTGGCGAGCCATCCCAAGCTGAAAGGCCTGCGCCCGATGCTGCAGAGCCTGCCGCCGGACTGGATCCTCCAGCCTGAGGCGCGGCCGGCGATCGAGGCAATCGTGGCGCACCGCCTGGTTTTCGATGCGCTGATCCGGCCCTTGCATCTCGAGGCGATAGGCACGCTGGCCGAGCGCCACCCGGCGCTTTCCATCGTGATCGACCATGGCGCCAAGCCCGACATTGCAGCTGGCGGCTTCGCCGGCTGGGCCGATGCGCTGTCACGCGTGGCCGAGCGGCCGAACGTCGCCTGCAAGCTCTCGGGCCTCGTCACCGAAGCGGGCGAGGGCTGGTCCGAGGCGCAATTGGAGCCGTTCGTGCGCCATATCCTGCATGTGTTCGGGCCCGACCGGGTGCTCTGGGGCAGCGACTGGCCGGTGCTGCTTCTGTGCGCCGGTTATGAACAATGGCACGACATGGCGCGTGCGCTCGTGCCGCCGGAACATGCCGGCGCTGTCTTCGGCGAGAATGCCGCACGCATCTATGGACTGGATCGGCAGAGAGAACGCTAGAACCGCCAGCACGGCGGCACCATCACAAGCCAATGCGCCGGAGCGCGGCGCCGGCGGACAAATCGGACGGAGAGGATCAATGACAGACCGGCAGCGGCATTTCGACCGGCGCGAGGCCATGACGGTGCTCGGGGCGGGAGCGGGCCTCGCGCTCGCGCCCGCTGCACAGGCGTCCGGCCCTTCCGACAGCGCCCGAGCCGCTGGCGGCCAGCCCGCAGCCGACACCGTGCTGTGGTATGCGCAGCCCGCTGCCAGCTGGGTCGAGGCCCTGCCGGTGGGCGCCGGGCGGATCAGCGCCATGGTCCATGGCGGCACCAACCGCGAGTACCTGCAGCTGAACGAGGACACATTCTGGTCCGGCGGCCCGTACGACCCCGCCAGTCCCGAGGCGCTGGAGGCGCTGCCCACCGTTCGCCAGCTGGTCTTTGAGGGCAAGTACGAGGCAGCCGAGGCACTGATCGGCAAGAAGGTCATGGCGCGCCCCTTGCGCCAGATGCCGTACAGCACGATCGGCTGGCTGGTGCTCAGCCGGCTGGGCGAGACCTATGCTCCGCCGCCGGTGAGCGCGCCGCGTGGCACGACGAGCCAGGTGACGCCCGACGTTCCGCCCGCGCCCGTTCCCGATTACCGGCGCGAGCTCGATCTCGACACGGCGATCGCGACCACCCGCTGGACCGAGGACGGCGTCGAGCACCGCCGTGAGGTTCTCGCCTCGGCGCCTGACCAGGTGGTCGCCACCCGCATCAGCGCGAGCCGGCGCGGCGCCGTTTCGCTGGCGGCGGCTTTCGTCTCGCCCGTCGAGGAGACGAATGTGACCGCCGGGCGCGAAGGCGAGCTCGTGCTGTCCGGCCGCAATGGCGGTGCTCACGGAGTGGAGGGTGCGCTGCGCTTCGAGGCCCGGGCGCTGGTTCGGCCCAAGGGCGGAACCATGCGGGTCGAGGGCAACCAGCTGATCGTCAGCGGCGCCGACGAGGTGACCGTGCTGGTGGCGATGGGGACCAGCTACAGAAACTTCGACGACGTCTCGGGCGATCCGACCGCGATCACCAGCGCGCAGATCGACCGGGTGCGCGACAAGAGCTGGCGCCGGATCGCGGACGACACGACCGCGGACCACCGGGCCCTGTTCCACAGGGTCTCCATCGACCTCGGGCGCTCGCCGCCTGCCGATCTGCCGACCGACGCCCGCGTCCGGCGGGGCGAGGAGGGGGACGACCCGTCGCTGGCGGCGCTCTACTTCAACTATGCGCGCTACATGCTGATCGGCTGTTCGCGCCCCGGCAGCCAGCCCGCCAACCTGCAGGGCATCTGGAACGACACGACCAACCCGCCCTGGGGCGGCAAGTACACGATCAACATCAATACCGAGATGAACTATTGGCCGGCCGAGCCGACCAACCTGCCCGAATGTGTCGAGCCGCTGGTCTCCATGGTGCGCGACCTCTCGGTCAGCGGGGCGCGGACGGCCCGCACGATGTATGGCGCGCGCGGCTGGGTGTGCCACCACAACACCGACCTTTGGCGGGCGAGCGCGCCCATCGACGCGCCCAGTTATGGCATGTGGCCTTCGGGCGGTGCCTGGCTGACGACCCATCTGTGGGAGCATTACGATTACGGCCGCGACCGCGCGTTTCTGGAATCGGTCTATCCCGTCATGCAGGGCGCGGCGCTGTTCTTCGTCGACACCCTGGTGGAGGACCCGCGCACCGGCGCCATGGTGACCGTCCCCACCACCTCGCCCGAGAACTGGCACGGCGGCAACAGCGCTTTGTGCGCCGGGCCGACGATGGACAATGCCATCCTGCGCGACCTTTTCTGGCAGGTGGCCACCGCCGCCGAGATCCTCGGCCGGGATGCAGACCTGCGGCAGCAGCTCCTTGCGCTGCGCGAGCGGCTGGCGCCGTTCAAGATCGGCGAGCAGGGCCAGCTCCAGGAGTGGCAGTTCGACTGGGACGCTCAGGCGAAGGACATGCATCACCGCCATGTCAGCCACCTTTATGCCGTCTATCCCAGCCATCAGATCAGTGTCGAGCGGACCCCGGAACTGGCCCAGGCAGCGAAGCGCTCGCTGGACATCCGCGGCGACGAGGCGACCGGCTGGGCCACCGCATGGCGGATCGCGCTGTGGGCGCGGCTGCGCGACGGCAATCGCGCGCACAACATCCTGCGCTTCCTGATTGGGCCGCAGCGGACCTATCCCAATCTGTTCGATGCGCACCCGCCCTTCCAGATCGACGGCAATTTCGGCGGGGCCGCCGCCATCGCCGAGATGCTGATGAGCAGCGCCGGCGACGAGATCCTGCTGCTGGCGGCGCTGCCGGACGCCTGGCCGACCGGCTCCATCAAGGGCCTGCGCGCGCGAGGGGCGAGCACCGTGGACCTCGCCTGGCGCAACGGCGCGCCCGAGGAGGTGACGATCACGAGCACCATTGGCGGGCGCAGGATCGTGCGCTTCGGCAGTGCCGCGCGGGAGCTTGATCTGACGGCGGGAGAGACGGTGCGCCTGCGGGGGCCGCAGCTCAGCCTCGGCTGAGTTCGGCGCCGCGGTGCGGCGACGGCGGTGTGCGCGCACTTGCGGGCGCGCGCACCCTGCAGGGAGCCTCAGCCGGCGCGGTCGCGCCAGCGCTCGTAGGTTCGGGCCACCGCCTCGCCCGAGCGGTTGAACCAGGAATAACCGTTGCGGCGCTCCAGGCTGATGTCGTTGACATCGCTATGGATGGAGCGGTCGCGGTCGCCGAAAATCGGGCGCTGGGTATCGAGATCGTAGAAGCGCGCCCAGAGCGGCCGTGCGCCGGGTTCGGCCACGAGCCGGCGGCCTTCCTCCGCGCCAGCCTGCTTCCATGCGACATCGCGCAGCGCGTGCGATGCGAACCAGCTGGCGCCCGCTTCGATCGCCGCGCGCATGGCCGGATCGGGTTCGCCCTGCCGCATCACGAAGGCGAGCGCCGAGGCGCTCTCGCCGGTCGCCAGCGCGATCGGCTCGAAATTGCGCGCACCGACCGGTTCGCGGGTGAGCGGATCGTATTGCTGCGCCCAGATCGTGCGCCTGCCATTTACCATCACTTGCGTGTCGAGCAGGATCGCCATCGCGCGTGCGACGGCCGCGGCGGCCTGGGCGCGCACGGGCGGGGGCACGAAGGCGTAGTCGCCTTCACCGGCAGCGACCTCCTGCAACAGCCCCGTCGCCTTGAGCAGCACGTCGTCGTTGAAGGTCAGCATGTCGGAATAGCCGCCATGCAGCGGATAGACTTGCGGCCAGCCGCCGCCCGGCAGTTCCGCTTCGAGCAGGTAGCGCACCCCTTCGAGGAGGGACTCGCGGTAAGGCTCGCCCTCTGCTCCGGGCAGGTGCCCCTGCACCCGCGCGAGGAAGGCGATCTCGCTCGTCGTCGCATCGTTGTCGAGCGTGCCGACGAACCGCCAGCCGCCCGCCCCGTCCTCGGCGGCGTAGGGTCCGGCCTTGGCGTCGCTGCCGATGAAGCTCTGGCCCGGCTGGCGCGGAGGGGCGGACCGGTCCTGGTTCTTGCCCCAGCCCCCGGTCGGCGTCTGGTAGGAGACGACATTGTCGGCGGCCGCCCGCGCCTCGGCGCCCGCATACCATGCCGGCTCGCGGTCGAGCGGCAGCGTCTCGGCATTGCGGGCCTCTGGCGGGGGAGGGGGCACGGATTGGCCCGCCTCGTGCAGGCTCTGCCGCTCTGCCGCGAGCACGGCCTTGTCGCGCTCCATCGCCGCGGCCGAGCGGGCGAGGTACTCGCGCCATTGTGCCTGGAGCTCAGGGTCGAGCTGCGCCAGGCGTTCTTCGGTGAGCGCCGGCGCGGGCTCCATTGTGCCGATCACCTCCGCAGAAAGCGGCGCGGCGGTGCAGGCGAGCAGCAGGCTGAGCACGGCAGTTCGGATCATGCGCTGTTCCTTGGTCATCTCACTGGCCTCGGGACGGGGCCGACGGGTTCGGCTCGACGACCAGGACGCCGCGCATCTCCGGCACGGCGTCGGCCAGCAGGCGTGCCATCATCGCGGCAAAGTAATCGGCGCCCTCTCTTCCCAGATGCGTGCGGTCGAAGGACAGTTTCGGCACCACCGTGGGCTGCACGTTCACGTCGGTCTGCCGGGCGGCGGGCGGGGCCTGCCCGGTCGCTTGCGAGCCTCGCGGCAGCTGCGCGAAGCGGTCGGCCGCCGCCTCGCCCATCGCTTGCACCGCCGCCGTGCTAGTCGCATTGAGGTCCACCAGCGGCGCGCCGGTTTCCGCGGCAATTGCGCGCACGGCGTCCGCCCAGGGCTCCAGATCGTTGACCAGCCGGTCTCCCTCGAACATGCGGCGGGTCAGCGGCGTCACCAGCACCGGCACCGCCCCCGCGCGGCGCGCATCCTCGACATAGCGGCGGATGTACCCGGGAAACTCCTGCGCCAGTTCGGTCGAGCGGGTATTGCCCGGCTGGTCGTTGTGGCCGAACTGGATCAGCACCCAGACCCTCCCGTAATTCGGCACCTTCGCCTCGTTGAGCGCCAGCTCCCAGGATCGCTCCTGCATGTAGGTGCGCGAACTGCGCCCGCCCCGCGCGAGGTTGAGGCAGGCGGCAAACGAACTGACGTGCTGCGCGCAGAAGCTTGGCCCCCAGCCGCCGATCACCGCGGTGGTGGAATCGCCGACGAGGATGATCTTGTACGGCCGGATGTCGCGCGGGAACTCGGGGGGCACGGCGGGCGCCTCCTGGGCCGCCACCGCAAAGGGCACGGGCAACGCCAGCAGCGTGGCAGCGAGCAGCGGGAGAGCCCGGACGGCGAGGGTTCCGGTCCGCATCAGGGGAGCGCCGCCAGGCCTTCGCGCACCCAGTCGGTGTCTCCGGCGAAGAAGTTCTCGAGCCGCCATTGCTGCGCCTCTTCGGCGCTCAGCTGGTGCGAGGTTGGCGCACGCTGGAGGGGCATCGCCCCGCGTCCGGTGGAGGCATGTTCGGCATAGTAGGTCAGCGGCAGGCGGTTGGTGGTGCCCGGCGTCCATTCGCGCCACCCCTGCGGCTCCACATCGGCGTCGAGATGGGGCTCGAGGAACACCACCCGCGAATAGTCGCGCCACGGCCGGCCCAGCCAGATGGCGCCGGCCTGCGGCTCGGCGGTGATCCACGCCCGGTCGAACACATAGGCGCTGTCCTCGTCGGGCGCATTGCGGCTCTGGGCAGTGATCATGACCGTCGCCCCGGCGAGCCCGTGGATGTGACAGTTCTCGAAATAGGCGTTCGCACTGCCGAAGATGAAGTCGACATGCCCCTCGATATAGCAGTCGAAGAAGTACTGTCGCGCATTGCGCCCATTGAGCCCCTTGTTGGCGAACAAGGTATCCTGGTGGCCGAGCAGGCGCACCCCGGACAGCACCGCCCGGTCTCCGGTGAGGTACAGCGCGACAGCCTGCGACTGCCGGTGCGCGGGATCGGTGCCCCAGTCGTTCTGGACCGTGAGATTGCCCACGTGCAAATCGTCGCCCGTGGCGGTCAGCGTGGCCGACTTGGCCGTGCCGCCCGCAATCAGCGAGGAATCGCCATAGACGAGCACCGTCTGCTCGGGGCTGCTGCCCGTTCCGATCAGGGTGACGCCCGGCCTGGCGATCACCAGCTTCTCGCGCCATGTGCCCGGTGCGATGCGGACCGTGCCACCCTCCGCCGGCAGTGCATCGATGGCCTGCTGGACGGAGCGATAGGCGCCTTCATCCTCGCGCGAGACGGTGAGATCGCGCGCGAAAGCCGGCGCGGCGCGGCAGGCCAGCAAGGCCAGCGCGAGCAACAGGAGCGTCGCGCTCAGCTTCGGCGGCCAGGTGGCAGGGCTGTTTCGTGGAAGCAAGAACATGGGCGAGTTTCCGGAGAGGTCACAGGAGGAGTTGCGGGTGGGCGCGGCAGTCATCAGGCCGCCTCGCCTTCCGCGAGCCAGCCCACCGCATTGGCGAGCAGACGTCTTTGCAGCGGCGCGACCATGTCGGGCATTCGGTGCACGACAGCGCGCATGCCGCCGCGCCGTGCGATCAAGGTGGCCGCGCCATTGTAGCGGTCATGGTCGCGGCTGTAGGCGGCGATGATCTCCAGCCCCTCGCCATCGACCAGCAGGCCGTTGGAAGGCTGCCCCTCGACCTGGTGCAGCACGCTGGTCGCGCAATCGCTCGGGATGCCGTCGAACAGCGTGTGCGCGCGCAGGTAGTTCCAGTTGCCCATCCATGGCGCGCGCAGATTGCCGACCTGTCCGTGATAGTCGAACAGCCCGAGACTGGCGAGCTGGCGCGCGACCCCGTCGGCGAGCCCATCCTCGGGCACGAGGGCGAACAATGGCGTTCCCGCCCGCACCGCCTCGAGCACCGCGTCATCGAGCTTGCCCTGGGGAGGCGGCGCCTGCTCGCCCATGTTCGGCTGTTCCTCCAGCCCGGTCTGCTCGCCGACTTGGCGGCGGGCGATCTCGTCCGCGGCGAGGCCGGAGGCGATGATCCCGTCGTACCGGGCTCCGGCGCGGAACGGCTCGACATCCACGCCGTCGATCTGCCCGAGGTCGCGTTCGAGCGAGCGGGCGATTCCGGCCGTGGCGATCCGCGGTCGGCGGGCAAGCGGCGGGGCAGGGGGCACGACCCAGAACACACGCTCGAACGCCGCCTCGGGCAGCGCCGAATGGGCGAAGCGGACCCGCCACAGCCCAGCGCGGTGGAAGGCGGGCAGTGCCACTTCCCGCGCGACGAGGCGGCGCATCACGTCGCGCCCGAACGGCGGCACATCCCATTCGCCGACCGACGCTGCCGAGCCGTCGGGTGAGGTCACGCTGAGGGCGAGGCGGCCGGGGGCGGGGCGGTTGGTGTCGTTGAACAGGTACAGATCGAGCAGCGCCTGCTCGCCCAGGTCGTAGACCAGCCGGCGCTGCTTGGCACAGGGCCGCACGGGCAGCAGGCTGCGCCGCACGATCTGCGGATCGGCCTTGAAGCCGCGCAGATTGTCGACGATGCCCGAATGGTTCTCGATCGCGGTGCTCTCCCACCCGCTGATCGCGGCGACATCCACCTCGTCGCCGATGCGGATGTTCTCCATGTAGTTTTCCCACGCCTCGTAGACCTTGCGCCCAACGGAAAGGAACAGGTCGTCGTCGGTCGGGAATGCCCCGCGGAATCCCCAGCGGTCGAGGAAGGCGGAGGTCCGCTGGAGGATAGCCTGATGGTCGGCGAGGTCGTAGCTCTGGCCGTGGGCCTCCAGCTCGCGCACCATCGCCGCGTGGTTGTCGGCGACGGCGCAGCCCTGCATCTCGCCGAATTCGACGATGAAGGGCCTGCCCGTCTGGCGGTGGATGTACTCGTCCGGGCCCTGGTAGAAGCGGTCGTACCATTGGTCGCCCGCGCCCTGGTGGTTGACCCACCAGCCGCCATGCTGCTCGACGTCGGAGCGGTAGTAGTGATCGTCATAGGCGAGGTACATCGCCTGCGCTGCGCCGCGCTCGACGAAGCCGTCGTTGAGGATCACGGTGCGGCTGGGGTCGGTGTCGTGAATGGCCTTGAGCACCGTCTGCACATCGGGGTCGGCGAGATCGGCGCCGATCTCGTTCTGCAGCGTGTAGTGGACGAGGCTCGGGTTGGAGCGGAAGACGCGTGCCATCTCGACGCACTTGGCGACCATGAAGGCGCGGCTGAATTGATCGGCCGGGAGGAGGGTCTCGCCCGGTTCGAGGTCACGCGCGATGGCGTGGCGCCCGCCGCCGGGTTCCATTGCCCGCAGGAGCCCCATCCGGTTCTGCGCGGCGAAGACCTCCTCCTTGCCGATATTACGGTGGAAGTGCAGGCAGTTGAGCCCCAGCGCCTTGGCCGAGGTAACCTCGCGCTCCGCCAGTTCGGGCGTGGGCCACAGGCCGTTGAAAGCCCAATAGCCCCACGAGATCGCCGAATAGAGCTTCACCCGCTCGCCATTGAGGCGCAGCAGCGCGTTGGAGCCGACCCCCTCGACCGCCAGCCAGCGGAAGCCGAACTCGGCCAGGCGGCTGTCCTCGCCCCAACCGAAGCGGAGCCGGTAGAGCACCGGATCATCCAGCGACCAGAGCTGTGCATCGGGTGCGCGCAGGCGAAAAACCGCGGTTGCGATATTCCCGTCCAATGAGAGCTGTTCCAGCGTCGCCGCGGCCTGCTGTTCGACGCCGGCAATATCGAGCAGCGCCACTCGCGGCCTGTTGCGGAGCGCCTGCAGGTCTGCGGGCGGCCGCGTGAAGGCGACCTCCATATGCGCGGTGACCTCGCGCGCATCGGGCGTGTTGAGCACCCAGGCATCCTGGATATGCGCATCCAGCGGATGAGCGCTGAGCGTCATGCCGCGGTCGATGCCTCCGAAACCGTGGGAGGCGAACAGCCGCACGGCGCCCCAGAACATGGTGGTCGAATCGCGCCAGTCGTAGCGGCCGCCGGGATTGGTGATGCGGATTGCCAACCGGTTGCGGCCGCCGGCGCGCATCGCTGTTGTCAGGTCGCAGTGGATCGGCAGTTCCGACATGATCGAATAGCCGACGAGCTGCTCGTTCAGGAAAATCTCGGCCCTGAGCCGCGCCCCGCGGATGTGCAGCATGACCCGCTTCCCCGCCGCCGATTGCGGGATCTCAACATCGCGCCACCACCAGGAAACGCCGCGATAGGCGCCGTTCTGCGGAACGGCATCGTCCTCGGCATAGCGGTACTCGTCGGCGGTATAGGACCGCTGGCCCAAGGCGCTCCAATAATGCTCCTCCACCGTCGTTGGCAGCGAGACTTCCAGCGCTTCGGCCGACCACAGCGCGCCCCATCCGCCGGTCGGCGGATTGACGGGCAGGGTGGCGATATCCACCTCGGCCGGGAGGAAGATGGAATCCTCCTCATAGCGCGCCTCTCGATCGAGCCACAGCCGCCAGCCGTCGTCCGCTATGGTGCCGAGCACCGGCGCCGCGTGCGCAGAGGGGATGAAGGGCAGCGCGCTCGCCGCCGCCACCGCAGTGCCGGCCGCGAGGAAGGTGCGCCGCGGGACGGAGAAAGGCTGTGTGCCTCCTACCCGGCTTCGTTCTCGCATCGCTCCACCTTACTTGGCTGAGGCTTTTGGCAGCCGTGGTCGGGGTGGCCGCGCGGGGTAAAGGGGCGCCGGCGGACTGCTGTCGCGCCGGCGCAGCGCACCGTGGAGGCGAATTCCACGGCTCGGCTCAGAAGCGCAGCCGGGCGCCCGCGCGGTAGACCGGTCCCGAACTTGAGTATTGGCTGACCACCGGATTTTCCGAGTAGGCGTAGCGGTTGCTCGCCTGATTGGTCAGATTGAGCGCCTCCGCGGTGACGGAAAGGTATTCCGTGACCTTGAAGCTCGCCGCGGCGTCGACGTTGAACGTCGAGCCGCTGGTAACGAAGTCGTTGATCAGCGGACCACCGCAATAGCTGACCGACTGGTTGGGATCGGTGGGCACAGGATTGGTCGAGATGCCCGGCGAGCACGACCCGGCCGCCAGCGGGTAAGTGGTGCTGTACCCTTCGCGATAGGCGCCCGAAACGCGGATGCGGAAGCGATCGGTCTCGTAGTAGATCGTGCCGTTGACCGCCTTGGGTGACACGCCGAGGAACGGCGCCTCTCCCGTCGTCTGCGGGATGGTCGCAGTGCCGGGATCGAGAATGTAGGTCAGCTCGGATTCGATGTAGGTGCCGTTCAGCTGCACGCCGAGATTGCTCAGGAGGCCCGGCAGGAAGGTGAGGTCGGTCTGGAAGTTGACCTCGATGCCCCGGACATAGCCGCCCGGCGCATCGCGGTACTGGCGCGCGATGAACGGGTAGTTGTTGTCCAGATAGGCAAGCTGGAACGCGTTGCTGAACTGCGCCCGGATCGCTTCGATCGTTTCCGCATCGGCGAACTGCGAGAGCTGCGCCTCGTACAGCACGGTCTGCGGGAAGCTCGAGATTTCCTTGTTGAACAGGGCAACCGAGAACAGCCCGCCCGGCGCGAAGTACCATTCGAAGCTCGCATCGAGGTTCAGGGCGCGGAACGGTGCGAGCTGCGGGTTCCCGATCGTCAGCGTGCCGCCGGTCGTGTTGCCGTTGTTCGGCACGCCGATTGAGGAGATCGACGGTGAGAGGTTGCCCAGCAGCGGGCGCGCCATCACCCGCGACATCGCGAAACGCACGACCACATCGTCGACCGGCTCGTAGACCACGTTCAGCGAGGGCAGCCAGTCGGTGTAGCGGTTCTCGCCGGTGATCGGGCGGCCGGCGGTGGTCTCGCCATAGGAGGTCACGTCGGTGATCGCCATGCGCAGGCCGACATTGCCCCGCAGCGTGTTGCCCAGGAACAGCGTGTCCCAATCGACCTGGACGTAGCCCCCGGTGTCGACCTCGTCCACGCCGAACGAGGCCGTGCGGTTGCGCTTGCGGGTGATCCGCCAGTCGCCCCACTCGTTCACGCAGTCGCAGGTGAAATCGAAGAGTTCGTCGAATGCCTCGATCGAGGGCACGATGAAGCTGCTCGCGGTGCCTTCGGGGACGTTGAGGCCCTGCCCGAACTCGATCGTCTCGGACACGGAGGCGACGTCCACCCCCGCCTCCTTCAGCGTCGGGTTCAACAGATCGCTGACCCGTTCATACTGATCGGTCGTGAAGGAGTACTTGCGCTGAGTGAGGCCCGCCTTGATCGTGTAGATCTCGTTGACATCCCAAGCGAGGTCGAGCTTGCCGGCCTCGTAGGTGTTGGTGGTCGTGCGGGTGTAGCGGCGGATGGCGGAAAAGCCCTTCACCGTATCCCAATTGGCCGGATCCGCCGCGTCGAAGCCGAGGTCGAGGACCGGCATGTCGCCGCCGCCGCGCTCGTCATAGACGAACAGGCCCGGGCTATCCATGCGGTTGAATTCGACGAGCAGCCCTTCCGACGCGTTCTTGGATTTCGACTGCCCGTAGATCACCGCGGCTCTGAACGTATCCGTGAAGTCGTGTTCCAGGTTGAAAGAGGCCTGCCGGAACTCGGTGGTGTACGAGTTCTGGTCCTGCGCGGAGCGGAAGTCGACGTTCTGCAGCACCAGATAGTCCGCGACGCCGCCAGTCACGTTGGACTCCAGCACGCGCACGGCTGGGCGGCCGATCAACTCGCCCCGGAAGGCCAGGCGATTGTCCGAAGGGATGTAGCCGACCGAACCCGGATTGTTGTAGTAGTCGTAGGGATCGAGGTTGTTGGGATTGACGCTGAAGATATTGGCGTCCGCCGGATTGGCGCTCGTCGGCGTGCCTGGCACCACCGCCGAGGGCGCGAGCACCGCCGGCACCAGGTTGCCGCTTGCATCGAACGCGGTCGCGAAGGCCGGCGTTGTCCCGTACAGTTGCTGGCCGCAGTCGACCGGCGCATTGAGTTCGGTCTCCGCGGTCGGGGAGCATTGTCCGGGGTAGAGCGCGCGCGCCTGCGCCGGCGTCAGAGCGTCGCCAGCGGTGTTGTAATCAACGTTGGTGTTGTTGCGGTTGAGCCCGACCGAGGAGATCTGGTTGTATCGGCTTGTATTCTCGAAGCGCGAATAGACGCCGTCGACGGTCAAGCGCGTGCGCGGCGTGATCTGCCATTGATAGGCCGCTGTAAGCCCGATCCGTTCGTTGTCGACGTCCTGCTGCTCGAGAGAGGCGAGCGCCGGGATGCGCACGAGCGAATCGTCGAAACGGCCCGGCGTGTTGTAGGGCGCACCCGGATAGAGGTTGGCGTAAGCCTCCGGGTCGGACCCGGTCAGCAGCGCAATGGCGTCCGGGTTGGTGATCGCACTGCCGAGATCGGTGCCTGTCGGTGCGGCAAAGCCGCCACGTTGCGGCGTTTCGTTGCCGGCGAAATCGGCGCCGCGATACAGGTAGTCGGATGAGCCAACGCCGCGGCGATACTGGTCGATCTCGTTGCTCGACTTACTGTAGGCGGCAGAAACCAGAATGCCCATGTCGCCATTCATGAAGCGGGTGGAAGCGAGCCCGGCGAGCCGCGGCGACCACTTGCCCGAATTCTGCTGGTAGCTCCCTTCCGTGGACAGAGCAAAGGCGCTTTTGCGGTAATCGAATGGCTTGCCGGTCTCCAGGTCGATCGTGGCGCCAAGCGAGCCCTCGTCGGTCTCCGCCGACGGCGTCTTCTGCACCTTGAGCGAGCTGAACAGCTCCGATGCGAAAGTGTTGTAGTCGAAGGCGCGGCTGCGATTGGGGCTGGTGCCGGCGTCGTTCGAGCCGGCGGTCGCCAGCGCCTCAAGCCCGTTCAGGCGGGTGCGGTTGAAATCGCCGCCCAGGCCGCGGACGGAGATCTGCCGTCCCTCGCCATTGTCGCGGTCGATCGACACGCCCGGCAGGCGCTGCAGCGATTCCGCGAGGTTCGAATCGGGAAAATCGGCGATGTCCTCGGCCGTGATTGCGTCGATCTGCACATTGGCGACGCGTTTTTGGGCGATCGCGTTGCGAAGGGAGGCGCGATAGCCCGTGACCACGATGCCGCCCTCTCCTCCCGGGGCGGGCGACATCGCATCCGCCTGGTCGCCGAGCGTTTCATCGGCGGGCAGTTCCTCGCCGCTCGGCTCCTGGACCGGCACGGGTGCGGGCGACGTCTCCTGCGCCGCCGCGGGCAGCGCGGGCACGAAGCCGATGACCAGGGCTGAAGTGCTGACGCCGGCCGAAAGCAGAATACGCGAAAGCTTCATTGATGCCTCCCTCTCCATCCATTCCCCATGCGCGACCTGCAGGTTTTTTTCTGGTCGTCGCCGATTATCCGGCTCTTTGCGGCCGTGATTCTTTGTCGCAGCTTGCCTGCGAGTACTCGGGTCGAAGCCTTACCGGGCGAAGGCCTTTGGCTCGACGGGTCTGCGGGCAGCAAGCTCCGTGCCTTTTTGTTATACTGGGCGGCTTTTACACGCGCAAGCAACATTTCTCTGCGAAAGCGCAAGGGCGACGTGCCTGAGTGAGGGTAGGCTCTCCTAATGCCCGCTCCGTCGCCAACCCCGGGAGGCGAAATGGCAGCGGCGGTGCCTGTCGACCAGACCTGCGACGCGGCGAAAGAGGCGCCGCTACGAAGGTGGGCGCGCAACTGTTCTGCCGCGCAGAGCGCTCAACGGGTTGCCGCATCCGCAGCCCTGTGCCGGAGGATTCGATTGAACCGGGCGGCCGAAGAAGGCTCGATTTTCGGCGCAGCGGTGCAGGGCATCAAGAGAAGCGCTTTGACGCTGCATCTTGCAGCGGGGCACGCTCTATCATCTGCTTTCGAACCGCATCTGCCGGGATGACCGTCCCCAGGGGTGAGGCGCATGCCGAAGAGAATGAAGCGATTGTGCGTCGGGAGCTCTGGCAGGCGGTGCAGCGCAGGCTCGCCGTCTGGGCGCAGGGCACAGCGCGGCTGAAGGCTCAGCAGTCGGATTTTCCACCGGAGCCTGCGCCGAATTCGATCCGCAGATTCGCGGCGATCGCGCGCGTCTCCAACTGCAGAGCGAGACCCTCGCGCAAAACGGCGCCGAACCGCGCCGCTTTCGCCGTCAACCTTGAAGGAGACGTCCTGGAGTGAGGGGTTCCAGGACTGTTTGGTGCGGTCGAGAAGACTCGAACTTCCACGGGCTTTCGCCCACAACGACCTCAACGTTGCGCGTCTACCAGTTCCGCCACGACCGCATGTCGACAAGGGCCATCCGAAGCGGCCCCGCCAGGTAGGAGCGGGCCTTTAGCAAAGCGCCCCCGCCGCTGCAAGCGAGGGATCGCGTCCCGCTCCACCATCTTGTGCGGGGTGCGCGCAATGTTTGTTCAGGCGGGGTCGTTCAGGCAGGGCTCGTTCAGGCCGGCTTCCAGCCGATCTCCGCCACCCTTGCGGAGCGAGGGACGTCGGTGATCGCCTCGTTCACGCTGATGGTTTCTCCGGGGGCGAGCTGGCGCTTGGACGGTGCGACCTCCCAGCTGTAGACGATTCGGTCGCGTTGATCGCGCAGCACGATCAGGATCGGAGGAACGATCTGCGTGCCGCTGCCGACATTGGTGATCGTGCCGCTCGCGCCGAAGAACTCGGTCCCGTTGGGCAGTTGCCGCCGCTCCTGCCGCTCGGCCGGGAAGTTCAGCTCCAGGCCCGGCTGCGTGGCGGCGAAGGCGGGCCGGTCGAACGGCGCCCAGTCCGGCATGCCCCAATAGGATGCCGCCGCGGCCGTCAGCCCGGCCAGGCCGACGAACACCAGCGCCGCCCAGGCCCACAGGCGGAAGCGGCCGCGCGCGCGAGGCTGCGGATCGGCGCTTTCCTGCACCTCGACGTGCCCCTCGTCGGCAGAGGCGGCCGGCTCAGCCGGGTCGGGGAGCGGCTCCGGCTCGATCTCGGCGGGAGCGGGGGCATCGATGGGCACTTCCCCGACATAAGCGGCCAGGTCCTCTCCGCTTCCGGTGTCGTCATCCGGCGCCGGTTGAGCGTCGGGCTCGTCCGCCGCTGGTTCGGCATCCGGCCAGTCCTGTTCGGAGGGCCAGTCCTGTTCGAACGCTTCGGCCTCGGCGGCTTCCTGGAACCAGCTGTGCCGGCACTTGGCGCAGCGGACGGTTCGCCCATCGTCCGGGATCGCGCTGTCGGGCACTTCGTAGCGGGTCGCGCAGGCGGGACAGGCGATGATCATGATGGGGGCAGCCTACGCCGCGCCGGCACAGGCAACAAGCGGCCGGGCGTGCAACCTTGCAGGGCAGCGGCTTTTTTCCACATCGAACAGCCGCTATGGCCCCGCCGATGCGATGCCCGCGCCGAAATTCGCCGTTTTCTCGCCCTTACGGGCCTTCGCCCGGCTCGGCGCCCGGCCGATGATCCGGCGCCTGTTGTCCCTGCTGCTGATCGCCTGGGCGTTCGGCTTCCTGTGGTTCGCCGTCGCGCTGCCCCAGCCTGCCGGCGAGGAGCGCACCGATGCGCTCGTCGTGCCGACCGGCAGCGGAGGGCGGATTCCCCGCGGTCTGGCGCTCCTGCGCGAGGGGCGCGCCGACCGGCTGCTTGTCACCGGTGTGGACGAGAATGTCCGGCCCGCCGAGTTCGCCGCCGAATACCGCGTGTCCGACGCGCTGATGCAATGCTGCGTCACGCTCGGCTTCGCCGCGCTCGACACGCGCGGCAATGCGCGCGAGACGGCGGAGTGGGTGCGCGCGAACGAGGTCGGCTCGCTCCGTCTCGTCACCACCGACTGGCACATGCGCCGCGCCGCGCTGGAACTGGAGAGCGCACTGCCGTCGGACGTGACCGTGCTGCGCGACGCTGTTCGCTCGGAGCCCTCGCTGTGGGCGCTGTTCCTGGAATTCCACAAGCTGATCGCCGCCTGGCTTGTGCGCGCCTGGCCGGGCTGAGGCGATGAATCTCGTCCGCAGCGCCTTGTTTTACATCGGCTTCTATGGCGGCACCGTGGTGCTGGTCGCGGCGGCGATGCTAGCCATTGCCATGGCGCCCCAGCATCTGCCCAGGGTGGTGAACGCGTGGTCGCGCTGGCACCGTGCCTGCCTGCGCCATCTCGCCCGCATCGATGTGCGCGAGGAGGGGGAGCGGTTCGCCGGGCCGGCGCTCTATGCTTTCAGGCACGAGAGCTTCTTCGAGGCGATCGACCTTCCGGCGCGGCTCGACCATCCCGCCGTCTTCGCCAAGCGCGAGCTGTTCGCGACGCCCGGCTGGGGCCGCGTGGCGCGCGCTTACGGTGCGGTGCCGGTGGATCGGAGCGGCGGGGCCAAGGCGCTCCGCGCCATGATCGGCGAGGCGCGGGCCTATGCGGCGCAGGGCCGGCCGCTGGTGATCTTCCCCGAAGGAACGCGCGTGCCGCATGGAGTGCGCGCGCCGCTGCAATCAGGCTTTGCCGCGCTGTACAAGGCGCTGGGGCTACCGGTCGTGCCGGTGGCGGTGGACAGCGGCCCGCTCTATCAGCGCCGGATCAAGCGGCCCGGAACCATCATTATGCGTTTCGGCGCGCCGATCGAGCCGGGCCTGCCCCGCGCCGAGATCGAGGCGCGCGTCATGGAGGCGATCAACGCCCTTCATCGCGGGTGAGCGGCGTCGCGGCGGTGTCGGCCTTTCCGTGATCCTTGCGCCCGAAATCGGGCCGCGCATCATCCTGCCCGAAGGCGACGATCGAGCGGCGGATCGACCGCGTGCGGGCGAACAGGTCGAACATCGTCTCGCCGTCGCCGGCCCGGATCGCCTCGCGCATCAGCGCCAGATCGGTCAGGAAGCGCTCCAGCATCTCCAGCACCGCCTCGCGATTGTGCAGGAACACGTCGCGCCACATCACCGGGTCGCTGGCGGCGATTCGGGTGAAATCGCGGAAGCCGCCGGCGGAAAACTTGATCACCTCGCTGCGGGTCACCTCCTCCAGGTCGGACGCGGTGCCGACGATGGTGTAGGCGATGAGGTGCGGGATGTGGCTGGTGACGGCCAGCACCAGGTCGTGGTGCTCGGGCGTCATCGTCTCGACCATCGCGCCGAGCGATTCCCAGAAGTGCACGAGGCTGGCGACCTTTGCCGGGTCCGCGCCCTCGGGCGGAGTGACGATGCACCAGCGGTGGTGGAACAGGGTGGCGAAGCCGGCATCCGGCCCGCTGTTCTCCGTGCCCGCGACCGGGTGCGCAGGGATGACGCACGCGCCCTGCAACGTGGTTGCAAGCGCCCTGCAAACGCTCTGCTTGGAAGACCCGACATCGCTGATGACGGCGCCGGGGGCGAGCGAGCCGGCGATGGCGCGCGCCACCTCCTCCATCGCTCCCACCGGCACGCACAGGATGACGAGGTCGGCCCCCTCGACCGCCGCGGCGGCGCTGTCGTGGATAATGGCGGCGAGGCCGCGCTCGGCGGCGCGTCGGCGCACCGCAGGGTCGCTGTCATAGCCGGCGGTGGCGACCCCGGGCAGGTGCTGCTGCACCGCGAGACCGATGGAGCCGCCGAGCAGGCCGAGCCCGATGATCGCGACGCGCGAGAATGTCATGGCGCCCGCTCCGCCATGGTGCGCAGGGTGGCGGCGATCTCGTCCATCTGCGCGGCCGTGCCGATCGTGATGCGCAGCCCCTGCGGCAGGCCCTGGCCCGGCAGGTGGCGCACGGCATAGCCCCGCTCCGCGAGCCCCCGCAGCGCCGACTCAGCGGTCAAGGCGCCCTCGAACAGCACGAGCAGGAAGTTGGCCTCGCTCGGCACGGCGCGCAGGCCGTGATTGCCGAGCGCCTCGATGGCGGCGGTAAAGCGCGCGCGTTCGGCGCGATTGTGCTCGCGCGAGGCAGCGACGAAGTTCTGGTCCGCCAGCGCCGCCATGGCCGCGCGCTGGCCGGTGCCGGTGACGTTGAAGGGGCCGCGAATGCGGTTGAGCGCCGCCACCAGGTCCGGCGCGCCCGTCGCCCAGCCGATCCGCTCGCCCGCCAGGCCGTAGATCTTGGAGAAGGTGCGGGTGACGAGCACGTTCTCGTGGCCCGCCGCCAGCGCCATGCCGCCGTCGTCCTCGACGGGGTCGAGGTATTCGGCATAGGCTTGGTCGATCACCAGCAGGACATCGGGCGGCAGGGCGGCGTGCAGGCGGGCAAGCTCCGGGCGCGGCAGGAAGGTGCCGGTCGGGTTGTTGGGGTTGGCGAGGAACACCACCCGCGTGCGCCCGGTGATGCAGGCGAGCAGCGCGTCGACGTCGGTGCCGAACGCGCGATCCGGCGCGACCACCGGCTCGGCGCCGCAGCGGCGCGCGGCGATGTCGTAGACCGAGAAGCCGAAGCGGACATAGGCCACCTCGTCCCCCGGCCCGGCAAAGGCCTGCGCGGCAAGGTTGAGCAGTTCGTCGGAGCCGGTGCCGCAGACGATCCGCGCAGGCTCGATGTGGTGCAGCGCGCCGATGGCTGCGCGCAGTTCGGCCGCATCGGGATCGGGGTAGAGCGAGGGCGGCGGCGCCTCGGCCTTCGCCGCGAGCGCCAGCCGGCTGGTGCCGAGCGGGTTCTCGTTGGCGGAGAGCTTGACCAGCGGCCGCCCGTCGGCGCCGGTGCTGCGGCCCGGCACATAGGCATGGATCGCGGCGATCCACGGCTTCATCTGCGGGGCGGGCGAGGTCGGCCGGGTGGGGGAAGCAGTCTCGGTCACGGGGCTCGCGCATAGCGGGGCAGCCCTGCAATTGACAGCCCCGGCGGCAGCGCCCAAGGGCGCGCTCCGATGGCCAGCGCCCGCGTTCTGCCCAGCACCCACCTCGTCCTGCCCGAGCCCCTGCGGCTCGACGGCGGCCAGTCGCTGGATGGCGTCACCATCGCCTACGAGACCTATGGCACGCTGGCGGCGGATCGGGGCAATGCGATCCTCGTGCCGCACGCGCTGACGGGCGACCAGCACGTCGCCAGCCCGCATCCGATCACCGGCAAGCCCGGCTGGTGGAACCGGATGGTCGGGCCAGGCAGGCCGATCGACACGGACCGCTTCTTCGTGATCTGCTCCAATGTCGTGGGCGGCTGCATGGGCTCCACCGGCCCGGCGAGCCTGGCGGCGGATGGGCAGGCCTGGGCCATGCGCTTCCCGGTCATCACCATCCGCGACATGGTGCGTGGGCAGGTGGCGCTGCTCGATGCGCTGGGGATAGGGCGGCTGCACGCGGTGGTCGGCGGATCGATGGGGGGGATGCAGGCGCTGAGCCTGGCGGCCTATTGGCCGGAGCGCGCCGCGCGGGTGCTGGCCATTGCCACCAGTGCGCGGCATTCGGCGCAGAACATCGCTTTCCACGAGGTCGGGCGGCAGGCGATCATGGCCGACCCCGACTGGCAGGGCGGCGATTATTACGGAACCGGGCGCACGCCGGACAAGGGCCTGTCCGTCGCGCGGATGGCCGCGCACATCACCTATTTGTCGGAGGCGGGGCTGACGGAGAAGTTCGGGCGGCGCCTGCAGGACCGGCCGGACGGCACCAAGGGCGCCAAGAGCTTCGGGTTCGATGCGGACTTCCAGGTGGAGAGCTATCTCCGCTATCAGGGCATCAGCTTCACCGACCGGTTCGACGCCAATTCCTACCTCTATATCACCCGGGCGATGGATTATTTCGACCTCGCCGAGGAACATGGCGGCAGGCTGGCCGATGCCTTTGCCGGCGCTCAGGCCGCGGGGAAGGGTGCGCGGTTCTGCGTCATCAGCTTCGACACGGACTGGCTGTACCCGACCAGCGAATCGCGCGCCGTCGTCCATGCGCTCAACGCGGCCGCGGCGCCGGTCAGCTTCGTGGAGCTTTCCGCCCCATTTGGACACGATTCCTTCCTGCTGGACGTGCCCGCGCTCGACCGGGTGGTGACGGGGTTCCTGGGCTAGGCATGCGCGAATGACGTCTCCCGCCGACTTCGGGTTGAGGCCGGATCTGGCCGTCATCGCCGCGCATGTGGAGCCGGGCGCGCGCGTGCTCGACATCGGCTGCGGCGAGGGCGAGCTGATGGCGGCGCTGGAGGGGCAGAAGGGCTGCGACGCCCGGGGCATGGAGATCGACGCGCATGCCGTGGCCAAATGCGTGGCGCGGGGCCTCTCGGCGATTCAGGGCGATGCCAATCGCGACCTGACCGATTATCCCGACAACGCCTTCGACTACGCGATCCTGTCGCAGACGCTGCAAACGGCAGAGCGGCCCGACCTGATGCTGGAGGAGTTGCTGCGGATCGGGCGGCGCGCCTTCGTCAGCTTCCCCAATTTCGCGCATTGGCGGATGCGGCTGCACCTGCTGGCGCACGGCCGGATGCCGGTGACGCGGCACCTGCCGGTCAGCTGGTACGAGACCCAGAACATCCACCATATGACGGTGAGGGATTTCGGCGAGTTGCTGGCGGATAGGCGGGTGCGGACCGAGCGCTGCTGGTTCTTTGGGGGCGACCGCCAGATCGGCGCGCGCGCCGCGAACTGGCGCGCGGAATATGCGGTGTACCTGCTGCGGCGATAGCGCCGCCGGCGCGCGGGCGGGCAGGCCGGTGGCCGGTCAGGGCAGGCGCGAGAATCTGGGCCGAGTCGCTGTCGCTCGCGCTGCGGTGCGAGCGTCTTGTGACAATTGCCGGCGAGCGCCGCGAAATTTTCTATCGCGCTCGCGTGGATGAGGGCGCCGGAAAAGCCGCCGGAGCGCACGCAGTCGGCCCGATCAACCTGCATTTAACATCTTTCGGGCAAGCCGCTCACCTCAACGGAGTGGTCGCACATGTCCAATAGTTGTAAGCCACGGAACCGGAGGTATCCGGTGAGCAAGCCGGCCGTGATGAAGGCGGCCGACGGCAACAGGCTGGTGTCCGTGATCAATGCCTCGCGCCGGGGGCTGGGCTTGCGCGGGCGGAACCTGCCTTCGCGCGGGGAATATGTGGAAATCCGCCTGCAGGAGGGCGTGGTGGTCGGCCGGGTCGCGTGGTCCAACGGAGTGCGCTGCGGCATCCAGACGCAGGACGCGGTGGAGCTGCGAGCCCTGACCGACATTCCGGTGCAGAGGAACGGGAGCGAGGCGGAGGCCGGCGGCATGCGGCCGGCTGAGCGCAGCGGCGCCCCGCGGCAGGAGCTGGTCTTCGAGGCGAGCCGCTCGAGCGGGCGCATGATGCAGTTCGGCTTCGTGGCCATGCTGGTGTTCGGGGCGGGCGTGTATGCGGCCGAGGCGGTGAGGAGCGCCCTTGCCGCCCCGCTCCACGCGGCCGAGGCGACGCTCGCTCGCAACAGCGCCCGCTGAACCGGAGGCACGAACCCGGAGCTTTCGCCAGCCGACCGATCCGATCCAGCGCGGCGGGACCTCCCGCCGCCCGCGGCTCGCCGGGGGAGGGCGCCCCCGCTCAGCCCTCGTGGACCGCTTTCGTTACCAGGCAGGCGTGCACGCCCTCGGGCCCGTCTTCGCTGCCATGCCCCGACCATTTGACCCCGCCGAACGGGCTGTCGGCGGCGCCGATCATGAAGGTGTTGATCCCCACCATCCCCGCCTCCAGCCGGGCGGCGAGGCGGCGCTGGCGCTTGGTGTCTCCGCTCCAGGCATAGGCGGCGAGGCCGTAGGGCAGGCGGTTGGCCTCGGCGATCATGTCCTCCTCATGCGCGAAGGGATTGACCAGGGCGACGGGGCCGAACGGCTCCTCGTTCATGATGGCGGCGTCGAGCGGGATCTCGGACAGAACGGTGGGCTGGAAGAAGAAGCCCTGGTTGCCGATCCGCTCTCCACCGGCGTCGAGCCGGGCGCCGTGTTCGCGCGCGTCGGCGATCAGGTGCTCCATCGCCTCCGGACGGCGCGGGTTGGCCATCGGGCCCATCTGCGAGCCTTCGGCCAGCCCGTCGCCCGCCTGCACTGCCTGCATCCGCTCGGCCAGCCCATCGCGGAACCGCGCGAACACATCCTCCTGCACGATGTAGCGGGTGGGCGAGACGCAGACCTGCCCGGCATTGCGGATCTTGGCCTTCACCGCGGCGTCGAGCGCGCTGTCGATGTCGGCATCGTTGAACACCAGCACCGGGCCGTGGCCGCCCAGTTCCATCGTGGTGCGCAGCATGTTGTCGGCGGCGAGCCTGGTCAGGTGCTTGCCGACGGCGGTGGAGCCGGTGAAGCTGAGCTTGCGGATTACCGGCGAGGCGAGGAGGTGACGGCTGACCTCGTCCGGAACGCCGAACACCGCCTGCGCCACCTGTTTCGGCAGGCCGGCATCGAGCAGCGCCTGCAACACGCCGAGCGCGCTGGCCGGCGTTTCCTCTGCCGCCTTCAGGATCACCGAGCAGCCGGCGGCGACCGGCGCGCCCAGCTTGCGCCCCGGATTGCTGAGCGGGAAGTTCCACGGGGCGAAGGCGGCGACCGGGCCGACCGGCTCGTGCCGCACGGTGGAGCGCAGGCCTTCGGGCCGGACCAGTTCGCGGCCATAGAGACGATGGCACTCGCCGGCGTAGAAGGCGAGCATGCCAGCGACGAAGCCGACCTCGATGCGCGCCTCGGCCAGCGTCTTGCCCTCCTCCAGCACGGCGATGCGGGCGAGGTCCTCGGTGCGTTCCAGCAGCAGGCGGGCGGCGCCGTGCAGCACGGCGGCGCGCTCCTCCGCGCCCGAGCGGCGCCAGATGGCGAAGCCCTCGGCTGCGGTCTCGAGCGCGCGGTCGAGGTCGGCAGGGTCGGCCAGCGGCAGGGCGCCGATCGGCTCCCCCGTGGCCGGGTTGACGACGTCGAAGGTGCGGCGGCCGCCGCCTGCCACCCTCTCGCCGTCGATGATCATGTGAAGCGCCGGATAGGCCGACATGCGAAAATATCTCCGCTCGTGCAGGTTGGAGGCTCGAATGGTGAGCGCCATGCACCGAGTCAACGCCTGGGCTGGCGGCCGCGGCGGAAGGGCGAGGTTCAGGCAGAGCCCTCCAGAAGGCGCTGCAAGATGATTCGTCCCTCTCTCCTCCCCGCCATCGCCCTCGCCCTCGCCGCGTCGCTTGCCGCCCCCGCTACCGCGCAGGAGGCGCCTGCTTCTGTCCCGGCCCCGGCACCTGCTCCTTCGCTGTCGCTGGAGCACCGGATGCTGGTACGCTGCTCGGCGGCCTTCGCGCTGGTCGCCCACCGGCAGGCGCTCGGCGAGCAATGGGCGCTCGCCTATCCGCCGCTGGAACAGCGCGGGCGCGAGTTCTTCGTGCGGGCATCGGCCCGGGTGATCGACGAGGCGGGGATCGACCGCGCCCAGCTGGCGGCGGCGCTGACCACGGAGGCGCAGGGCCTCGGCGGAGCGCAGGCGATCGGCGGAGTGATGCCGGCCTGCCTCGATGCGCTGGCGAGCGCCGGGCTGTAAGCGGGCACAGCGCGCGGCGCCTATGGACGCGCCCCCGCGCTTGCGGCAATGGTGAGCGCCCGATGTGGCAGCTCTTCGCCTTCCCGCTCTGCCCTTTCAGCCGCAAGGTGCGCCTCGCGCTGGGCGAGAAGGGCGTCGGCTTCGAGATCCGCACAGAATATCCGTGGGAGGGGAGCGATGCCTTCTACGCGCTCAACCCCGCCGCCAAGACTCCCGTGCTGCGGCACGAAGGCAAGAACATCGTCCTGATCGACAGCCAGGCGATCTGCGAATATTTCGAGGAGACGGTCGAGAAGAGCCCCCTGATCCTCGGCCCGGCGACCGCCCGGGCGGAGATCCGCCGGCTCGTGGCGCTGTTCGACCAGAGCTTCTTCGCCGATGTCACCCACCCGCTGTTGCACGAGAAGATGAAGAAGCGGGTCGTGCTGCGCCAGCCCCCCGATTCGGGCGCGCTGCGCACTGCCATGCGGCTGGTGCACGAGCATCTCGACTATATCGACTGGCTGGTCGACACGCGCCGCTGGCTGGCAGGGGCGCAGCTGAGCCTCGCCGATTTCGCCGCGGCCGCGCAGATCAGCGTAGTCGATTACCTCGGCGGCATCGACTGGCAGGGGCACGAGGAGGCGCATGGCTGGTATCGTGTGATGAAGAGCCGCCCGAGCTTCCGCCCGCTGCTGGCCGAGAAGATGGACGGCGTGGCGCCGCCCTCCCACTATGCCGACGTCAATGCCTGAGCGGGAATGCGGCGGCCGCTTTCGCTGATCGCGACGCTGGGCTGACTGCTGGTGGCCTGTTCGGACCGTAGGCCGGGAACTGTCGGGCCGGTTCGCTGCCGCCGTCACGCGCGAATCCGGTATCGCGGTGGCGGCCGACCTGTTGCGGCGCAGGGCGGGGCATCCTCGCCGCCAAGGTGCGGCCTGGCTCCGGGCGGTGGCGTAGATCGGAAACGAACGGGGCCGACCTGCGGCTCGCTGAGAACATGGTGCGGCTGTGCGAAGCGAAGTCGAACCGCGCGATGGATCGGCGGGTGGCCTTGCGCAAAGAAGTGGTGCACCGGAGCGAGCAAAGCTCGAATCGGAAGCCTGCGCGCTGAAGCAGAGCGAAGCGCGGTAGCGCAGAAGACCCCCGCTCAAGTAGCGAAGCGCGGTAGCGCAGATAAACCCGCGCTCAAGTAGGCCGAAGCCCGATAGCGCAAATAAGGAAGGTGCCCGGGGACGGAGTCGAACCGCCGACACTGCGATTTTCAGTCGCATGCTCTACCAACTGAGCTACCCGGGCGTCCCTGCGGCATGGCCGCGCTCGCATGGCTTGCGGCCGGCGAGCGTTGGAGTGGCGCCCTATGGCGAAGGGCCGGGCCCTTGGCAAGGGGCTTTGCCGCCGCGGCGGAGGGACATCTGCGCGCTCACTCTTCGCGCGCGAGCTCCTCCGGATCGGCCGGCGGGCCGGGCACCGCGTAGCCTTCGTTGAACCACTGGGCGAGGTCGCGGTCGCGGCAGCGGCTGGAACAGAACGGCGCGTACTGCTCGCTGCGGGGCTTGCGGCAGATCGGACAGGGGCGGGTGCTCATCGCGGCACGACTTGGGCATGGGGCGCGTCGAGGGCAAGGCCATCGTCGATCGCGACGCGCACGGGCCGGCCGGTGCGCCGCTGGAGTTCGGCGATCCAATCCTCGCGCAGGCAGGGCGCGAGCGAGCCGTTGATGCCGAGCAGGGTCGCGCCCGCGCCGTCCAGCCCCTCCGCCCGGCGCAGCAGCAGGTGGAGGATGGCCTCGCGCCGATGATAGCGGAACAGGTGCAGCAGCGAGGGCCGCTCCAGCCGGGCGACCAGCTGGACGAAGCCGAAGCCGTTCATCGCTGTGCGCTCGTGCGGCCAGCCAGCGAGCGCCGCTTCCAGCGCCTCGTCCACCGCGCGGCGATCCGCCTTGCTCGCCAGCGTCGGGAAGTCGATGCCGATCGACCCGCCAAGGCCGAAGCGCTGGATCGCGGCGGCGATCGCGGGCACGCAGGCCAAGGCCAGCGCGCGCGGCCCCAGCCAGCCGTCGACATCGATCAGCGTCATCGCCGGCGTGGGGCTGATGCCGAGCGCGAAGCCCGGCCCTTCGATCTGCGGCGTCATCGCCTCGCCCGCGAGATCGTGCCAGTCACAATCGGGGAAGCGCCGCACGGCGCGCACCGCATGACCTTCGGCCCGCAGCGCTTCGGCGAGGCCCGGGGCCGGGTGCGGCGCAAGCTGTGTCGGGCGCGCCTGGGCCCATTTGCCGCGCCGCTCCTCCGCCAGCCCGGCGCGGGTGACCTGCACCCTGATCGCCGCGCCCTCGCGGGCGGAGGGAGGCAGGTGGTCGATCAGCGCCGGCTCGCCGGTGGAGAGGCGCAGCGTGCCCCGGGGGGTGCCGGCGGCGCGAGAGACCAGCACCGCATCCTCGACGAGCCCCGGCCGAGCCTTGCCGTGCCAGTCGATCCGCGCCTCGGCGATCCGCGCCCCTTCGAGCCGGATCGCCCGATCCTCGGCGATCCCTTGCTCGACCAGCCACTCAGCCAATGGCGAAGCCGGCGCTCTTGAGCAGCGCGCGCGTTTCGAACAGCGGCAGGCCGATCACGCCCGAATGGCTGCCCGCCATCCAGGCGATCAGCCCCTCGGCGCAGCCCTGGATGGCATAGCCGCCGGCCTTTCCGTGCCACTCGCCGCCGGCGAGATACGCGCGGATCTCCTCCTCCGACAGGCGCTTGAAGCGCAGCTGCGTTTCGCTCACCCGTTCGCGCATCGTGCCGTCGGGCGCGGCAAGGGCGATGGAGGAGAACACGCGGTGGCGCCGGCCGGAAAGCAGCTCCAGGCAGGTGCGCGCCGTGGCCTCGTCCTCCGCCTTGGGCAGGATACGGCGGCCCACCGCCACCACCGTGTCGCCGGCGAGGACATGGGCTTCGCCGCCTGCGAGCGGCGAGCGCACCGCCAGCGCCTTCTCGCGGGCCATGCGCTGGGCGTAGATGCGCGGCAATTCGGTCTTGGCCGGCGTCTCGTCGATTTCGGCCGGGAGGATCTGCTCGGGGGTCACTCCGAGACGCGCGAGCAGTTCGCGCCGCCGGGGGCTTGCGCTGGCGAGAACGAGCACCAGACCCGGCATTGGCACCGAGGCGCGCCCGGAGCGCTCGCCGTCTTGCGTCAGGACGGGCCCGGGCCGCCGCGGCCGGGCATGAAGCGATAGGTGATCCGCGCCTTGGTCAGATCGTAGGGGGTCAGCTCGCACAGGACTTCGTCGCCCACCAGCACGCGGATGCGGTTCTTGCGCATCCGCCCGGCCGTGTGGCCGAGCACTTCATGGCCGTTTTCCAGTTCCACCCGGAACATCGCATTGGGCAGCAGCTCCACCACCTTCCCGCGCATTTCGAGGAGTTCTTCCTTCGCCATGCGGGGTGTGTCAGGCTTCGGGTCGGTTGGTCGTCATGGCCGCGCGCATAGCGGGGGGAACCGCAAAAGAAAAGCCCGACTGGCTCAGATCGCGACAGCACTGTGACACTTTGTTACCTGCCCCGGCTTGCCAATATGTCGCGTTGCAGCGAAAGGGGCCGGCGGGGGAAGCCGTTGATTTTTTCCTGAAGGGCCTTGCACTTGCGCACCATTCCCAGTTCACGCCTGCTGACTCTCAGCCTCCTGCTGGTCGCGCTCCCCCTCTCCCCGGCACTGGCCCAGGGCCAGACCGCGCAGCAGCCCGACCCGGCCGATCCCGGCACCCAGCAGCCGGAGCCGGACGGCGACACGCAGATCATCGTCACCGGGCGCAGCCTGCGTGGGCAGGTGGACGCCCCGCAGCCGCCGCTGCTCGAACTGGGCGAGGAGGAGATCGCCGCCTACGGCGCGGGCTCGATCGCGGAACTGATCGAGGCGCTGAGCCCCCAGGTCAGCAGCGGCAGCGGGCGCGGCGCGGGCGGGTTCCCGGTGATCCTGGTCAACGGCGCGCGCATCTCCAGCTTCCGCGAACTGCGCTCCTATCCGCCCGAGGCGATCGAGAAGGTGGAGGTGTTCCCGGAGGAAGTCGCCCAGCGCTACGGCTATTCGGCCGACCAGCGGGTCGTGAACATCATCCTCAAGCAGAATTATGCCAGCCGCGAGATCGAGGCCGAGTACGGCCAGCCTTTCGACGGCGGCTATTCGCGCAAGGAGGTCGAGGGCACCTATCTGCGCATCGACGGGCAGAGCCGCCTCAACATCAACCTCGGCTGGCAGGACGGAAGCCTGCTGACCGAGGCAGAGCGCGACATCGTGCAGGCGCAGGGCAGTGTGCCGGCCGTCGCCGGCGACCCCGACCCGGCCCAATATCGCAGCCTCGTCAGCGATACCGCCGAGGTCGAGGCCACGGCCAACTGGACCACGCAGCTGAGCGACGACGGTGCCTCGCTGAGCCTGAACGGGACGTTCGAGCGCGCGAATTCGCTCCGCCTGCAGGGCCTGAACAGCGTGACGCTGGTGGACCCGCTCGGGGTCGGCGTGCTGCGCACGCTCGGGGCGGAGCAACCGCTGGCGGTCGATTCGCGCACCACCACCTATGCGCTGGGAAGCGCGCTCAACGCCCCGCTCGGCGACTGGCAACTGGCCGCCACGCTCGATGCCAGCCGCGCCATCACCAACAGCCGGATCGATGGCCAGGGCGACACGAGTGCGCTCGTGGCCGCCGCCGCAGCCGGCACGCTGCCGGTGGACGCCGATCTGGGCCTGCTGGCCGATGCCGGGTTCGACCAGGCCGACACGACGGCGGACAGCGCCAGCGGCAAGGTCACCGCGATCGGCCGTCCGCTGCTGCTGCCGGCGGGCGAGGTCGCGCTGACGCTCGATGCGGGCTATGGCTGGACGCGGATCGCCAGCGAGGACACGCGCACCGCCGGAGAGGGCATCCGCCTGACCCGCGGCGACCTCAATGCCGGCGCCAATCTCAGCGTGCCGATCGCCAGCGTGCGCGACGACGTGCTGGCCGGCATCGGCGACCTGACGCTGAATGCCAGCGCCGGGATCGACTATCTGTCGGATTTCGGCACCCTGCTCGACTGGAGCACGGGCCTGACCTGGGGCCCGACCGAGACGCTGACGGTGACCGCCACCTATATCGGCCGCGACGCCGCGCCCTCGCTGAGCGAACTGGGCAATCCGGAGATCGCGACGCCCAACGTGCAGGTCTACGACCTGACGACCGGCGAAACGGTGCTGGCGACGATCATCACTGGCGGCAATCCGCTGCTCCCCTCGCAGAGCCAGCGCGACTGGAAGCTGGGCTTGAACTGGCAGCTGCCGTTCCTCGAACGCTCCAACCTGAGCGTCGAATATTTCAACAACCATTCCGAGGACGTGTCGGCGAGCTTCCCCCTGCTCACCCCGACCACGGAGGCAGCCTTCCCCGGCCGCGTGACCCGCGATGCCGCCGGGCGTCTGGTCTCGATCGACCAGCGGCCGGTGACCTTCGCGCAGCAGGATTCGCAGCGCGTCCAGTTCGGGCTGAACCTGTCCGGGCCGTTCGGCTCGGCCCGGCCCCAGGCGGAGCAAGGCGGCGGCGGCGGGCCGCTCGGCGCGATCATGAGCCGGGCCGGCGCTGGCGCCAGGCCGCAGGGTGCCACGGGCGCGACGGGCGCCCGGCAGGGCGCGGCGCCGAACGCCGCACCGGGGGCTGCCGCGGGCACGGGCTTCGACCAGGAGCGCTTCGGCGTGCTCCGCGAGCGGCTGTGCACCCGCGATGCGCAAGGGGCGCTGACCCCGCTCGACCTCAGCCCCGAAATGCTCGTCCAGCTGCCGGAGCCGCTCAGGCAGCGCCTGCTGGGTGAGGACGGCCAGGTCGATCCTGAGCGCCTCGCGGCCATGCGCGAGCGGTTCTGCTCGACGCAGGGGCCGGGAGTGGGGCCCGATGCGGGGCAGGGCGGCTTTGCGGCACTCGATCCGCAAGCGATGGCGGCGCTGCGCCAGCGCTTCTGCGTGCGCGATGCGGACGGCAACCTGACCGCGCTCGACCTGACCGAGGAAAATATCGCGCAGCTTCCGGAACGGCTGCAGCAGCGCCTGCGCGGCGAGGACGGCCAGATCGATCCCGAGCGCGTGGCGCAGTTCCGGCAGCGCATATGCGATCGCGAGGATCCGACAGCGGGTCAGGCGGGTCAGGCGGGCTTGGCCGCGCAGGGCGGGGCCGCGCAGGGAGGCTCTCCGCAGGGCGGTCCCCCGCCCGCCGAGGCGTCCGAGGCCCGTGCCCGTGCCGGTGCCGATGCCGGTGCCGGTGCCGGTGCTGGTGCAGGCGGCGGCGGTGCTCGCGCTGGCGGTGGGGCGCGCGTCCCCGGCGTGGGGGGTCCGGGCGGCGGAGACGGGCGCGGGCGCTGGTTCGCCAACCTGACCTACCGGTATGAAATCGAAAACGAGGTCCTTGTCGCGCCCGGCGGCCCGCTGCTCGACCTGCTGTCGGGCGATGCACTCTCCGGCGGGGGAGATCCGCGCCATTCGGCGAGCCTGCAGGGCGGCATCTTCTATCGCGGCTTCGGCACGCGGCTCAGCGGCGAATATACGGGCTCCAGTCAGGTCGACGGCAGCGGCCTGGCCGGCAGCAGCGACCTGTTCTTCGACGACATTGTGGAGTTCGATATCCGCTTCTTTGTCGATTTCAACCAGCGCGAATCGCTGCTCGAGTCGGTGCCGCTGCTCAAGGGCACGCGCATCACGCTGGCGATCGACAACATCTTCGACACGCGCCAGCGGGTCACCAACAACACGGGCGAGGTGCCGCTGGCTTATCAGCCGTTCCGCATCGATCCGACCGGGCGGTTCTTCGAGATCGAGCTGCGCAAGCTGTTCTGAGCCGCCGCGGCCCTGCGCGGGGGACATGCGGGGCGGGGCGCTTTTCAGCCGCGCCCCGCGCCCCTATCTCGGCGGCATGTCCCGCACCCCCGCCGGCAGCCCTCCCGACCCGCGGGGGCTCGAACGTTTCAACGAGGAGCGCGCCACCTACACGGTGCGTGGCTCGGCGCAGCCCGACCTGGAGGCCGGGGTGGCGGCGATCCGCGAGGTGGTGCGCACGCTGAAGCCCAAGCCCGGCGTCTACCGGATGGTCGATGCGCGCGGCGACGTGCTCTACGTGGGCAAGGCGCGCTCCTTGAAGGCGCGGGTGGCGAACTACACGCAGGTCAAGGCGCTCTCCAGCCGATTGCAGCGCATGGTCAGCCAGACGCGCGGCATGGAGATCGTCACCACCAATTCCGAGGCCGAGGCGCTGCTGCTCGAAGCGCAGCTGATCAAGCGCTTCCGCCCCGCCTACAACGTTCTGCTGCGCGATGATAAGAGCTTCCCCTTCATCCTGCTGCGCGGCGGCCATGATTTCCCGCGCATCACCAAGCATCGCGGGGCGAGAAAGGCCCAGGGTGACTATTACGGGCCGTTCGCCAGCGCCGGATCGGTCAACACCACGATCAACGCGCTGCAAAAGCTGTTCCTGCTGAGGAGCTGCACCGACAGCTTCTTCGCCCGGCGCGACCGGCCGTGCCTGCTCTACCAGATCAAGCGTTGCTCCGCGCCCTGCGTGCGGCGGATCGACGAGGCCGGCTATGGCGAGCTGGTGCAGGAGGCCAAGGACTTCCTCGGCGGCAAGTCGGGCGCGGTGCAGCGCAAGATCGAGGCGCAGATGGCCGAAGCCGCCGAGGCGCTGGACTTCGAGCGCGCGGCGCTGCTGCGCGATCGCTTACGCGCCGCGACCTTCATCCAGGGCAGCCAGGCGATCAACGCCGAAGGGGTGGGCGATGCCGACGTCTTCGCGCTCGCGGCCAAGGGCGGGCAGATCGCCATCCAGGGCTTCTTCATCCGTGGCGGGCAGAACTGGGGCCACCGGGCGTTCTTCCCCAGCCACACGGCCGAGTTCGAAAAGGAAGCGGTGCTGTCCGGCGTGCTGGCGCAGTTCTACGAGGAGGTGCCGCCGCCGCGCACCGTGCTGGTCGACCGCGACCTGCCGGACCGCGCGCTGCTGGAGGAAGCCCTCGGCGCGCTGGCCGGGCGCAAGGTGGAGATCAGCGTGCCCCAGCGCGGCGAGCGCCGCCGGCTGATCGAGCAGGCGAGCCGCAACGCGACCGAGGCGCTGGACCGACGGCTGGCCGAAAGCGGCACGCAGGCGCGGCTGCTGCGCGAGCTGACCGAGTTCCTCGAACTGCCGGAGGTGCCGAACCGCATCGAGGTCTACGACAACAGCCACATCCAGGGCGCTAAGGCGGTGGGCGCGATGATCGTCGCCGGGCCGGAGGGCTTCATCAAGAACCAGTACCGCAAGTTCAACATCCGCTCCGCCCAGACCAACGACGATTTCGGCATGATGCGCGAGGTGATGAGCCGCCGCTTCGCCCGCGCGATGGAGGAGGATCCGGACCGCGAGAGCCAGGGCAAGGACGGGGGGCTCTGGCCAGACCTGGTGCTGATCGACGGCGGCAAGGGGCAGATGTCGAGCGTACGCGACACGCTAGAGGACCTCGGCATCGAGGACGTGCCCCTGATCGCCATTGCCAAGGGCCCGCATCACGGGCGCGAAGGCCGTGAGGTGTTCCACTTCCCGGACGGGCGGGAGAAGATGCTGCCGGTCAATTCGCCGCTGCTGTTCTATCTCCAGCGCCTGCGCGACGAGGTGCACCGCTTCGCCATCGGGGCCCACCGCGCCAAGCGCAGCCGGGCGATCAGCGCCAGCCCGCTGGACGAGATTCCCGGCATCGGCCCGGCGAGGAAGCGCGCGCTGCTGCTGCATTTCGGCACGGCAGGCAAGGTGCGCGCCGCCGCGCTGGACGACCTGAAGCGCGCCCCCGGCGTCAGCGAGGGCGTGGCGCAGGCGGTGTACGACTTCTACCACCCGAACGGCTGAGCGTGCCGCTCCTCAAGTGCGGCGGATCATGCCTTCCTGCGCGACGCTGGCCACCAGCTGCCCGTCGCGGGTGAAGATCTGGCCGCGCCCGAACCCGCGCGCGAGCCCGCTCCACGGGCTTTCGATGACGTAGAGCAGCCAGTCGTCGGCGCGATAGCGGCCGTGGAACCAGATCGCATGGTCGAGGCTGGCGCCCTTCGCCGTGCCGCCAGCCAGGCTGAGCCCATGCGGTTGCAAGGCGGTCGCAAGCAGTTGGAAGTCGCTTGCAAAGGCCAGCACCGCGCGATGCACCGGCAGGTCGTCGGGCAGCGGGGCGACGGTGCGGAACCACACATGCGCAACCGGCGGGCGGCTCTCGGGGTCGAGCCACTCGCGCGCTTCCACCGAGCGCACGTCGATCGGGTGCGGCCGCGTCATGAACTCGCGGATCGGCCCTTCCGGGAAGCGGTCCGCCAGGCGGCGGCGCAAGACGCTGTCGGGCTCCAGCTGCTCGGGCGGGGGCACGTCGGGCATCGGGGCGTATTGGTGGGCCGGCCCCTCCTGCGCGAGCTGGAACGAGGCGATCAGGTTGAGGATCGGCTCGCCGCGCTGGCTGGCGACGACCCGGCGATTGCTGAAGCTGCGCCCGTCGAGATCGCGCTTGACCCTGAACTCGATCGGCAGGTCGGCCACGCCGCCGCGAAGGAAATAGGCGTGGAGCGAATGGGTATAGCGATCGACCGGCACCGTCCGCCGGGCGGCGCCGAGCGCCTGTGCGATGGCCTGCCCGCCGAACACCCGCCCGGTGGCGCCCCGTTGCGGCCGGCCGATGTAGCGATCGCCCCCGCGCGGCTCCAGATCGAGGAGCAGGGTCAGTTCGGCCACCAGCTGCTCGGGGGTGGGACCGGGTTTGTCGATGCTGGCCATTGACCGGCGCCATGCGCGGCGGCGCCCGTCCAGTCAACGCGAGTGCCGGGGTGAGAACGCTCCCCCGCTCGCAACGCCGCGCTTCTGTTGCGCCCTTGCCACCCTCGGGGCCGCTGCGGAAGGCCCTGGGCGGCACTGAGGCTCGCCGGCAGAGGCTGCCCCGCTCAGCCGGCCAGGGCCGCGAGCAGCAGCAGGGCGACGATGTTGGTGATCTTGATCATCGGGTTCACCGCCGGCCCGGCCGTATCCTTGTACGGGTCGCCGACCGTGTCGCCGGTGACGGCGGCCTTGTGCGCCTCCGAGCCCTTGCCGCCGTGGTTGCCGTCCTCGATGTACTTCTTGGCGTTGTCCCACGCGCCGCCGCCGCTGGTCATGGAGAGGGCGACGAACAAGCCGCTGACGATCACCCCCAGCAGCAGCGCGCCGAGCGCCGCGAAGCCGTTGTGCTGCCCGGCCACGGCGGTGATGATGAAGTACACGGCGATCGGCGCCAGCACCGGCAGCAGGCTGGGCACGATCATCTCCTTGATCGCCGCCTTGGTGACGAGGTCCACCGTGCGCGCGTAGTCGGGGCGGCTGGTGCCGGCCATGATGCCCGGGTCGGCGTGGAACTGCTCGCGCACGTCCTTGACCACGTCTCCCGCCGCGCGGCCGACCGCCGTCATGCCCATCGCGCCGAACAGATAGGGCAGCAGCGCGCCGAGCAGCAGGCCGACGATGACGTAGGGGTTCTCCAGGCTGAAATCGACGTCCACCAGCGGGAAGAACTCGGCAAGATCGGTCGTGTAGGCGGCGAACAGCACCAGCGCCGCGAGACCGGCCGAGCCGATCGCATAGCCCTTGGTCACCGCCTTGGTGGTGTTGCCCACGGCATCGAGCGCGTCGGTCTTTGCCCGCACCGCATCGTCGAGCCCGGCCATCTCGGCGATGCCGCCGGCATTGTCGGTGACAGGACCGTAAGCATCCAGCGCCACCACCATGCCGGCCAGCGCCAGCATCGCCGTCGCCGCATAGGCGATGCCGATCAGCCCGGCGAGCTGGAAGGCGACGATGATGCCGGTCACGATCACCAGCGTGGGGAGCGCTGTCGCCTCCAGGCTGATCGCCAGGCCCTGGATCACGTTGGTGCCGTGCCCGGTCTCGCTGGCCTTGGCGATGGAGCGCACGGGGCGGTAGCTGGTGCTGGTGTAATATTCGGTGATCCAGATGATGAGGCCGGTGACGGCGAGGCCCACCATGGCGCAGGCGAACAGGTTCCAGCCGGTGAACGGCTCGATCTGAGAGGCCAGGCCTTCCTCGGCAAGCGGATCGCCGGGATCGAGGTTCTGCACCTCGCCCAGCACCACGAGGTTCATGTCGCCCAGTGTCGCCCACATCGCCAGCCAGATGGCGGGGATGGACAGCACCGCCGTGACAAGGAAGCCCTTGTACATCGCGCCCATGATGTTGGTCGCGCCCGAGCCTTTGGCACCCAGTCGCACGAAATAGGTGCCGACGATGGAGGTGACGATGCACACGCCGCCGATCAGCAGGGGCAGCGCCATCAAGGGCAGCAGCATGTCGCCGAGGCCGGTCAGCAGCAGGGCGGTGAGCACCATGGTCGCGCCCACCGTGACCACGTAGGTCTCGAACAGATCGGCCGCCATCCCTGCGCAATCGCCGACATTGTCGCCCACATTGTCGGCGATCACCGCCGGGTTGCGCGGGTCGTCCTCGGGAATGCCGGCCTCCACCTTGCCGACGAGGTCCGCGCCGACATCGGCCGCCTTGGTGAAGATGCCACCCCCGAGGCGCGCGAAGATCGAGATCAGCGAGGCGCCGAAGGCCAGCGCCACCAGCCCGTCGATCACCGGACGGCTCGCGGGTTCGTATCCGAGCACGCCCACCAGCACGGCGAAGAACACCGCGATCGCCAGCAATGCGAGCCCTGCCACCAGCATGCCGGTGATCGCGCCCGCGCGAAAGGCGGTGGTCAATCCCTGCTGCAATCCGACCTGCGCGGCGGCGGCCGTGCGCACGTTGGAGCGCACCGAGATGGTCATGCCGACAAAGCCCGCCACGCCCGACAGGATCGCGCCGATCAGGAACCCGACCGCGCTGATCGGCCCCAGCGCCAGTGCCACGATGATGGCGACGACGATGCCGACGATGCCGATGGTGAGATATTGCCGCCGCAAATAGGCGACCGCGCCTTCCTGGATCGCCCCGGCGATCTCGCGCATCCGGTCGTTGCCGGTGGAACCCCGGAGCACCTGCCGCCCGGTGACGAGACCGTAGACGATGGCCAGAGCCCCGAGCAGAATCGATATGACGACGAGGCCCATCGCGGCTTCCCCCTGTCCCAAAACGGCCCGAACTTCTCGCCGGGTCCGCACAACTGCATGGGGCTAAGGCGAAGCCCGAGACCGCGCAAGCGAAAAGCGGGGGGGCGGTCGGGGTGCCGGGGCGCCGAGGGCCGCGTGGGGAGCGGAAGGCGAGCGAGGGAGGCGGTGGCGGTTGGAGCCGTCCGGCAGTCCGAGCGCTTGGCGAGTTGGGCGACGGGGTGGATCTGCGAAGCGGTGGGCCGTGCCGGGTCAGCGGGGTCGCTCGGGCGCGCTCTGGTGGTGGCGCCGTTCCGACCAGCGGCGGGGTTCGTTCGCGGCTGGTGCGGCGGGCCCGGCTGGCGCGCGGCCGGCGCCGGGGAGCGGCATCCAAGGGCAGGCGTGATTGGCAGCGGCCCCGTTTTTCGCGCCGCCTGCGCAATTCGCCAGCAAGCGATGGGTGCTGCCGCTCAGCGGTGGAGGTAGCCCAGCCCTGCGGCGTTGGCGATGGGCTCGCCGTCGAGGAACAGCGGGACGAAGCCCTTGAACTCGACCGCCCCGATGCGCGCGGCGCGAACGGGCGGCTCCTGCCCTGCCGGGAGGGTGAAGAGCAGCTGGTAGTCGTCGCCCCAGCTCAGCGCGTCGAAGCGCCGCTTCTCGGGTGCGGCGATCGGCACCGCGCCGCTTTCCAGCGCGAGGGAGACTCCGCTCGCTTCGGCCAGGCGGAAGGCGTCGAGCAGCAGCCCGTCGGAGACGTCCATCATCGCGGTCACCAGCGGGGCCAGCGCCCGGCCCTCTGCCAGCAGCGCCTGCGGGCGGCGATAGGCGGCACTGTCGTCGCCATCGGTTCCGGGGGTGCCGTTGCGCAGGGCCTCGAAGCCGATCATCGCCGCGCCAACGGGGCCCGTCAGCCAGAGGCCGTCGCCAACCTGCGCGCCCGATCGCGAGGGCACCGGGCGGTGCGTTGCCCGCCCGATCGCGGTAAGGCCGAAGGCGCGCGGCGGCCCACCCGAGACCGTGTCTCCGCCCAGCAGCGGCACGCCATAATGCGCCAGCACCTGCGCCAGCCCCTCGGCGAAGCGGGCATCGTCCGGCCCCAGCATGTGCCCGAGCAGCACGCCGACAGGCTCCGCGCCCTTGGCCGCGAGGTCCGACATGTTGGTGGCGACCAGCTTCCAGGCGATGTCGGCCGCGTCCTGCCCGGGCAGCACATGCACGCCTTCCACCAGCATGTCGTGGGTCAGGACCAGCGCCTCTCCGCCGAATTCCAGCACCGCCGCGTCGTCCTCCAGCCCGCGCGCGGCAGGGTGGTGCGCCAGCGCCCGCAGTGCGGCGATGAAGGCGGCCTCTCCGGTCATGGGCCGGTCATGGGCCCGTCATGAGGCCGGTCAGCGCGCGTGCGCTCAGCGGACGGCCTTTGCCACCGCGTCGAGCACGCCGTTCACGAACTTGGCCTCGCGCGCCTCGAAGAAGGCGTGGGCGACATCGACATATTCGCTGATGATCGTGCCCACCGGCACGTCGGCGCGGGCGATCAGCTCGTAGGTGCCCACGCGCAGGATCTGCTTCATCGTCCGGTCGAGCCGGTCGAGCGCCCAGCCCTTGGCCAGCCGCGCGGAGATCAGCTGGTCGACTTCCGCCTCGCGCGCGATCGTGCCCGAGACGAGATCGTCGAAGAAGGCGGTCTCGGCTTCGGCATAGTGCGTCTCCTCGATCTCCTTGCCCAGCCGGTGCTGGTGGAACTCGTCGAGCAGGCGGGGGAGGTGCGTGCCCTCCATCTGGTGCTGGTAGAGCGCCTGCACGGCGGCGAGCCGCGCGGCGGAGCGGGATTTGGAACGAATGTTCATGACGATATGCTCATGGCAGGCGCAACTCCACGGAGCGGGCATGGGCGGGCAGCCCTTCCACCTGGGCCAGCGCGATTGCGGCGGGGCCGATCCGCGCCAGCGCCTCGGGCCCCATGCCGATGAAGCTGGTGCGCTTCATGAAGTCGAGCACCGACAGGCCGCTGGCGAAACGGGCGCGGCGGCCGGTCGGCAGGACGTGGTTGGGTCCGGCGACATAATCGCCCACCGCTTCGGGCGTATGGCGGCCGAGGAACACGCTGCCGGCATGGCGCAGCTGGTCGAACAGCGCCTCGGGGTCGTCCACCGCGAGCTCGACGTGCTCGGCGGCGAGGCGGTTGGCGAGGGCGGGGGCCTCGGCGAGGTCGCTCACGACGATGATCGTGCCGTGCGCGTCCCAGCTTTCGCGCGCGACCTTTTCGGTGGCCAGCATCGCGCATTGCACGTCCACCCGGTCTTCCACCTCGCTGGCGAAGCGCGCGTCGTCGGTGATCAGGATGGATTGCGCGGCCGGATCGTGCTCGGCCTGGCTGAGGAGGTCGGCGGCGATCCAGTCCGGGTCGTTCCTGCCGTCGGCGATGACGAGGATCTCGCTCGGCCCGGCCACCATGTCGATGCCGACCACGCCGTAAAGCTGGCGCTTGGCCTCGGCCACCCAGGCGTTGCCGGGGCCGGTGATCACGTCGACCGGCGCGATCCGCTCCGTGCCGTAGGCGAGCGCGGCCACCGCCTGCGCTCCGCCGACGCGCCAGATCTCTGTGATGCCGCACAGATGCGCGGCGGCGAGGACCAACTCGTTGACCTCGCCGCGCGGGGTCGGCGTCGCCACCACGATCCGCTCGACCCCGGCGACCTGCGCGGGGATGGCGTTCATCAGCAGCGAAGAAGGGTAGGCCGCACGCCCGCCGGGCACGTACAGCCCGGCCGCGTCCACCGCCCGCCAGCGCGCGCCGAGACGTACCCCGGCCTCGTCCGTATAGTCGCGGTCGCGCGGCAGCTGTTCCTGGTGATAGGCGCGGATACGCGAGGCGGCGAGTTCGAGCGCCTCGCGCAAGGGCCGGTCCAGCGCGGCGAAGGCGGCGGCGCATCGCTCGGGGCCGATCCGCCAGTCCTCCGGGCCGGTCAGCGCGTGCTTGTCGAAGCGCTGCGTGTATTCGACCAGCGCCGCGTCGCCGCGATGGCGCACAATGTCGAGGATCTGCGAAACCGAGCGGGCGACATCGACGTCGCTCTCGCGCCGGTCCTCGACCAGCCGGGCGAAGCGCCTCGCGAAATCGGCATCATTGGTGGACAGGCGCAGCATCAGGCGGCCTGCTTCTGGCTGAGGGCCCTGAACCGCTCCACCAGCGCCGCCACGCGCGGATCGGTCTTGAGGCCGGCCCGGTTGACGATCAGGCGCGCGGAGACCGGCATGATCACCTCTGTTTCCACCAGCCCGTTCTCCGCCAGCGTGCGCCCGGTGGAGACGAGGTCGACGATCCGCAAGGACAGGCCGAGCGAGGGCGCCAGCTCCATCGCGCCGTTCAGCTTCACGCATTCGGCCTGCACCCCGCGCGCCTCGAACCAGCGCTGGGCGATGTTGGGGTACTTGGTGGCGATGCGCAGGTGGCTGGCATGGCCGGGATTGTACTCCGCCCCGAACTTGGACGTGTCGCGCGGTTCTGCGACCGAGAGCCGGCAATGACCGATATCGAGGTCGACCGGCGCGTAGAGCTCCGAATAGTCGAACTCCTCGATCACGTCGGAGCCGACGATTCCCGCCTGCGCCGCGCCGAACGCGACAAAGGTGGCGACGTCGAAGGCGCGCACCCGGATGATGCGCGCATCGATATTCGCCGGGCCCTGCTCGCTGGCGAAGGAGAGCGAGCGGTTGGCCTTGTCGTGGAACGCCGCTTCCGGAACCACGCCGGCGCGCGCCATCACCGGCAGCGCCTCGTCGAGGATGCGCCCCTTGGGCACGGCGAAGGTCAGGGGCGCGGAGGTCACCATGGCCGGGCGCACATAAGGGGCGGGAGGCAGGAGGGCAACGTCGATGGCAGGGGAGCGGCGCCGTGGCTGCCGGTGCGGGCGAGGCGGTGCAGGCCGCGAACCGGTCCTATCGCAGCCCCACGGGTCAAGGCCCGGCGGCTGGCCGGCTGCGATGTCCATACCCGTTTCGAGCCGGCACGATAGCGTAGGGGGCGCGCGCATCGGCGCGGAAGGCGAAGACCCGTTGCCGTGGCCATTGCGCCGATCCAGCGCCGGAGCGAGACTGGGCGCGCTCCGCGCTTGCGGCGCCTACGGCATGTCGGCGAGCAGCTGCGCCCCGTTCACCGACGCTGAGCGAGGGGCGGCGCCGTTCGTCGGTGGGCGAGCGGCGGCGTTCTCGGGGGCAATCCAACGGGCGCTCTGCGGGCGGAGCGCGCGGCTGACGGATCAGGGATAGCTGACCGTCTTGGGCTTGTCGGGCAGCGGAATGAACTCCTCGGCATCGCCGGGGACCAGGCCGAAGCGGCCGGCGCGCCAGTCCTCCTTGGCCTGCTCGATCCGCTCGCGCCGGCTGCTGACGAAGTTCCAGTAGACATAGCGCCGTTCGGCAAAGGCTTCGCCGCCCAGCAGCATCACGCGGCCGCCCTCGGTGGAGGTGAGCCGCATCGCCGGGCCGGGCTTGAGCACGACCAGATCGTAGAGCGTCAGCGCCTCGCCATCGAGCGCGGCCTCGCCGCCGACCAGCATCAGGGCGCGCTCGTCCGCCCCGCCCTTGTCGGAGCCGTCGATGGGCACGGCGCCGCCCGGCTGCAGCACGATCTCGGCATAGATCGTCTCCGCATAGCAGGTGGTCGACGCGGTGCGGCCCCACAGCGAGCCCATGATGATCCGCGCATAGGCGCCGCCATCCTCCACCACCGGAAGGTCGTCCACCGCCTCGAAGGCGGGGGCGATCTCCTCGCGGTCCTCGGGCAAAGCGAGCCAGGTCTGCATGCCGTAGAAGTGCGGGCCCTCGGCGCGTTCCGGCGCGGGGCTGCGCTCCGAATGGACGATGCCCTGCCCGGCGGTCATCAGGTTGACCGTGCCGGGGCGGATGGTGGAGCAGGTGCCGAGGCTGTCGCGATGGTTGATGGCGCCCTCGAACAGCCAGGTGACCGTGGCGAGGTTGATGTGCGGATGGGGGCGCACATCCATGCCCTTGCCCGGATCGAGCCGGGCGGGGCCGAACTGGTCGACGAAGACGAACGGGCCGACCATCCGCAGCAACGGGCTGGGGATCGCCCGCCGCACCTTGAAGTCGCCGAGATCGTGCGTGATCGGAGTGACCTGCTGGATGATGCTCATGGGGCGTCGAGCTCCGGATAGTGGCGGAAGATGCCGTCCTCGTTGAACGGGATGCAGCGGCTGGACGCGCGATATTCGGCCACGGAATTGAGCTTTGCAACGGCCTCGCACAGGGCTTGCAGGCGGGGGTAACGGGGCCGCAGCGCCTCGAAACGGCGGGGGAAGGCGTAGGCGAGACCGGCGCAAAGCTGGAACAGGCTGGTGTCCACGTGGCTCCAGCGCCCGCCCAGGAGGAAGGGGCCGGGGCCGAGGCTGGCCGCGTGTTCGAAATGGCCGAGATATTTGGGCATGCGGTCGGAGCGGAACTCCTGCGCGCGGGCGCGGGCGGCGTCCTGCTGCTCGTGATAGTACTTGCCGATGGCGAGCGGGTGATGGACCGAATGCGCCTCTTCCACCATGTCGGCGATATCGAGCTGGAGCTGGATCAGCTGCAGGTCGCGCGCCAGCCCGCCATTGACCTCGCCGGCGCCGAAGCCGTGGCGGTCGGCGAGCCAGGTGAGGATATGCGCGGTCTGTCCGATCACCACGTCGCCGTCGACGATGTAGGGCGGGGCGAAGGGGCGGTGGGCCCCGGCCCTGGCGCGGCGCTCCATGTCCTCCACCAGCGCGTCGGCGCCGAGCTCGCGGGCCATGTCGCGATAGGGGATGCGGGCGGCTTCCAGCGCCAGGCGGACGAATTCGCCGCGGCCGGGAATGCTCGGCCAGTACCAGAGCTCGCAGGTCATGCCGGGTTCGGCCCGCCGCCTGTGGTCTCGCCCCCTGAATCGGCCGGCGACTCGGCCGGAGCGAAGGCGCGGATGGCAAGGGCATGGACGCGGGTGCCGGGGATGTCGCCCAGCGCCCGGTTGACCATGCGCTGGCGCTGAAGGCGCGAGGTACCGGCGAAGGCCTCGCTTTCGATCACAAGGGTGAAGTGCGATTCGCCGCTGCCGTCATCGCCCGAATGACCGTGGTGGCGGGCGCTGTCGTTGATCACCTCCAGCCGGATGGGGGCGAAGGCCCGTGTCAGCAGGCTTTCCATCTCGCGCGCCAAGGGTCCGGGAGCGGGGCCGGGCCCGGGGGTGAGGGGGGGGCTGGGCATGATCCGGTTCGAGGCCTCTCTCCGGGGTGGACCCGGTGGCTGTGCGGGGTTTGCAACGGGCGTCGGTAACACCATCTGCGAGCGAATGCGCAAGGACAAGTTTCACGGTCGGTACGAGTGCAAGGGGCGGATGTGCGATGCGCCGGGCTGCGAGGGGGCAGGGGAGTTCCGCGCGCCCGGGCGGGTGCGGCCGAGCTTCGACGGGCCGGGCGAGTGGCGCTGGTTCTGCCTCGACCATGTGCGCGACTTCAACGCCGGGTTCGACTTTTTCGAGGGGATGAGCGCGGAGGAGATTCTGGCCGCGCAGTCTCCGGTCGCCGGCTGGGCACGCGAGACGCGCGCCTTCCGGCCCGATCCGGGGGCCAACGGGATGCCGCGCTGGGCCGATTTCGACGACCCGCTCGATGCGATCGGCGCCCGTGCGGCGGACTTGCGGCGGCGGGCAGAGGGGCGCGCTGCCGAGGCCGGGCGCGCACGGGCGGGAGCGGTGCGCTTCAGCGCCCGCGAACGCGAGGCGCTGGGCGTGATGGGCCTCGACCCGCAGGCCGACCGTGCCGGGCTGCGCGCGCGCTACTCGCAATTGGTGCGCAAATATCATCCCGACAGGAACGGGGGCGACCGGAGCCACGAGGCCAAGCTGCAGCGGGTGGTGGAGGCCTATCAGCTGCTGCGCCGGGCCGAGGGGATGGGCTGAGCGACTCGGGAGCGACCTTCGCGCGCCGTCGGTCCGTGCTTTGCAACGGCTAAAAGCCCGAAGAAGTCGGCGCTTTCGCGGCTCGGGCGGCCGTTGCACACATCACTTGAACCTTCGCTCCGCCCCACGGGCCGAAGCGGCGCGCCCTGCCAATCGGGCAACTCTCTCACGAGCCTACATCGCCGGGAATCTCAGATCGGAGCCCAGAGAATCTCGGCGGCCTCAGAAACCGAGGATGCCTCGAACCCGCTTACAATGAAGAGCGATGATCGACGCTATCGAGGTCATAGCCCCAGCGATTGGCAGAGCGGGAAAAACACGTTCTGATCATTTTCATTTCCATGCTGTCAGGCGTGACCTTCTCTCTCCAGGCAGCGAAGTATTTCGCGTTGCTGTTGTCGAGCGGTCGGTCCACGACATCTTCATAGGGTGCTTCGAGGTAATCGAAGACGCCCCGCAGTGCCGCCTCCGGGTGGGCGCACAGACGTTCGTACGGCACGACATGGTGACCGGGCAGGTAGCGGGCGTCGCGGCGAAAGTAATCGTGCGCCAATGACCAGTTGAGCAGGAATTGAAAGCGGGACCGGTTCACCGACCATTTGCTGATCGCCATGGCCTGCGCCAGGGGATGGCGCGTGATCAGGACGTACCGCGCATTGGGGAAGCAATAATCGAGAAAGCGCGTCTTGGTGATGTTCGCGGGCGATTTCTCGAGAAGATAGGGCTTGTCGAGGTTCCAGTAGGGGCGCCACTCGTTCCACAGCTTGCGGGCGTTCTCCGGCGTGGCCTGGGGTGAGCGCTCGGTCAGGCGGTAGCGCCGCCGCAGAGCGAGGGCGCCCACCCTGTCGAGCGGCCTCCCTCGCGGATCCACCATCACCGATTGCAGGTACTGGCCCTCGTCCATGGCGACGCCGGTGCCTGCGAAACCGCTGATCCAGCTATGCCGCGCCAGGAGCTTGGCCAGCAGGGTCGTTCCGCTGCGGTGGAGCCCCAGCAAGAACACCACGCGTCCCCCCGGGCCTCTCAGTGCCACCCTCCCCGTGGACGCCAACCTTGCCGACGCCGGTTCGGGAGCCCGATTTGAGCCCAAGGCGAATGGCGCCGGAGCGAGTCCTTCCACGAGTGTTCTCCCTGGCTGTGTTGTTCTGAAAGCACCTGGTGGTCAGGCCCTCCGACATCACGAATAGGCGGGCGCTCTATTCACGGTCAATAAGGGCAAGTGCAAGGAACAGGACTCCAGGCCCAGAGAAGTTCATCTGTCCCAAAATGAAACAGGCGAACACCTGTAGGTATATGTGGCCATTGCTCTAAACATTAACCCGAAATATCGCAACGCAACATCTCGACTCCTTGCCCTGCCAGGTCTGCCTGCAGGGCCAACGGGAAGCACAATGAACGTTGCGAAGCCGCGAATCGCCTGGGTGGATGCCGCGAAGGGCCTCTCCATCCTCCTGGTCGTTTTCCTGCATGCACAGGGATTCAGCAGGGCCCACGGCCTGCATCTCGAAGTCTATAGCAGCTTCAACAACTTGCTGCTGCCGATCCGCATGCCGCTTTTCTTCACGATATCGGGCATCTTTGCTGCCGGAGCAGTAAAAAAGCGCTGGTCTGAACTGCTGAAAAGCAAGGTTGCCCTCTATTACTACGTGTTCGTTGCCTGGTCGATCTTGCGCTGGTGCTATTTCGCGTTCGTGTTTGAAAACCCTATTTATGTAACCGAGGGAAGCGCAGAAGAGCTTCTGACTCTATGGTTCATGCCGACAAGCGGACTGTGGTTCCTGTGGGTTTTGGCCATCTATTTCCCGCTGACGAAGTTGCTTGGCTATTGCAGCCGGCCCGTCGTCATTTTGGCCCTTATCGCGACCAGCCTAATGATCTTGTCCGACCCCGATGTTGTTCCCTTCTGGGTGCTGCAGAGCTTGTCGCTTTACGCGCTCTTCTTCGTGGGTGGGGCGTGGTACGGGCGTCGCGCAATCGACTGGCTCATCCGGCACCCGGCGCTTGCCCTCGCCGGAGCCGGCGCCGTCTATGTCGTGGCAGGGGCCACGGTGCAGCTGTTCGAGAACACGCCTGCTGGAAGCGTGCTGGTTCCGCCGGGCCGACTGATTCTCTCGATTGCAGGCGTTCCGCTGATGTGTGCGGCTATCCTTTTCGCTTGCCGCGTCGGCCCGTTCTGCCGTGTCATGTCGTATCTGGGGCGAAACACGCTGCCGATCTATGTGGCGCACCAGATGATCCTCGTGGCCATCACCGCCGCGGTCGCGGCCGCGGCTCCGCTCCCGCTGGTGAATGTCTGGACGGTTCCGTTCGCAACGGCGCTGGCGGTGATCGCTTCGCTCGGCCTCGCGCGCATTCTCGGCACTTTCGGTGACCGCTGGCTGTATAGCAGCGCGGGCTTGAAAGCGGCGTTCGCGAGACGCCCAATGCGGGAGCAGCCCTCGCTCGCGCCCGACGTCGTGGTTGAATCGAACCGCATGTAACGACGAGGGGGCTGTCGCTTTACATCGCTGATCGGATCTTCGATCCCGGCCTAGGTGCGTGGTCTGTGTGGGCTGGGGCCGAGGATCGCAGCGGACCTGAATGTCTCGCCTCTTCGGGCGAGGGTTCAGCGGCGGAACGCCCACCGCAATGTTCCGCTCAGGGCGCCCGTTGCCAGCCGGGTCGGGAATGTGCGCAGGCCGGGTGCCTTCAGCTCCAGCATGGTGCGCGCGAAGGGGGGCAGGAGGTCGATCGCGGCGGCGTTGAGGAAGGGGAGGGCGGCTCCGGCCGCGCCATGCTCGCGGCGCGAGAGGATCAGGCGGGCGACCTCGCGAGCCTCGGGGCTGCCCTCGAGCTGGTCGCGCATGGCGAGCATCAGGTCGGCGGCCTCGCTCCGCGTTTCGGGGATCGGGCCGGCGTGGAGCTCTCGGGCGATCACCGCGAACTGGGCGTAGTAGCGGTCCTGGTCGGCCGCGCTCATGTTCGGGCGGACATAGCGCATGTGGGCGGCGAGGAAGCTCCAGGCCTCGGCCAGGTGGACCCAGGCGAGGGTCTCCGGATTGGTGGCGGAGTAGGGCGTGCCGTCGGGCAGGGCGCCGTTGACATGGGTGTGGATGCGGTTGACGCGGGCGATCTCGCGCTCCGCAGCATCGCGGTGGCCGTAGGTGGTGACGGCGATGAAGCGCGCGGTGCGGCGCAGGCGGCCGTGCATGTCGGCGCGGAAGTCCGAATGGTCGAGCACGCCGCGCAAGGCATGGGGGTGTAGCATCTGCAGCAGCAGGGCGGTGATTCCGCCGACCATCATCGCGACGACGTCGGCATGGACGAGGCGGATCGGCGTGTCGGGCGCGAACAGCGCGTCGGCGGAGGGGACCACCGGGCCCTCTCCGCGCGACTGATCGTGGAAGATCGCGCGCACCTCCTTGACCAGGGCCGAACGCAGGCGCTCGGATGGCCGCACCAGCCGCCCTCGCAGGAGAGCGGCGGGGCTGGTGCGCGCGGGGGGCTCAGCCAGTGGAGGCGTCCTCCCGCTGCTTGTGGCGGTCGGGCTCGGCCAGCTTGCGGTGCATCTGGGCGACGACCTCCTCCGGCAGGATGTCGGCGAAGACGCGCTGGACCTTGTTCATGAAGCCGCTGGTGATCTGCGTGCTGCCTGAGAGGAGCGCGCCGTAGCCGTCCTGTGCCACCTTGGCGGGGTCGGCACCCTTGCCCTCCTCGGCCTGCCGTCCGGCGCTGGTGTCCATCAGGTCGGCGCGTTCGAAGAACTCGGTGTTGGTGACGCCGGGCATCAGGCAGGTGATGACGAGATCGGTGTCCTTCACCTCGTTGGCGAGGCCGACGCAGAAATCGTCGATGAACGACTTGGTCGAGTTGTAGACCAGCTGGAACGCGCCCGGGAGGTGCCCGGCGATCGACCCGGTGACGAGGATGCGGCCCACATTGCGCGCGCGCATCCGCTGCCCGACCATGTGGATCAGCGCCACCGTGCCGGTCACGTTGGTGTGGATGACATGGGCGATGTCCTTCCACTGCTGGTCGAAGAAGGCCTGGCCCAGGCCGTGGCCGGCATTGGCGATCAGCGCCTCCACCGGGCGCTCGCCGATCGCCTGCATCACCGCCATGATCCCCTCGCGCGTGGCGAGATCGCCCTGCACCGTTTCCACGGAGGCAGCGCCGGCGGCGCGGACAGCCGCTTCGCCTTCGGAGAGGTCGCGGTCGGCGACCAGGATCAGGTCGCAGCCATCCGCCGCGGCGAGCTTCGCCAGTTCCAGCCCGATGCCGCTGGACGCCCCAGTGACGACCGCCAGGCCGGAGAGCTTCTCTACCTTGTTCTTGCTCATGCCTGCTTCTCCATACCGGGCTTGAGGACGACCTTGGTCCAGCTGTCCTGCTGATCGTGGAAGCATTTGTAGCCGCGCGGGGCGTCTTCCAGGGGCAGGCGGTGGCTGATGAGGAAGGTGGTATCGAGCGAACCGTCCTCGATCTTCTCCAGCAGCGGGCGGGTGTATTTCTGCACGTGCGTCTGGCCGGTCTTGAGCTGGATGCCCTTTTCCATCAGCGCGCCGGTGGGGAACTTGTCCGTGAGGCCGCCATAGACGCCGGGGATCGAGATTTTCCCGCCGAAGCGCACCGCGGTGATCGCCTCGCGCAAGGCATGGGCCCGGTCGGCGCCGATGCCGACCTTCTGCTTGACCACTTCCAGCATGTTGTCGACCGCGAAGCCGTGCGCCTCCATGCCGACCGCGTCGATCACGGCGTCGACGCCCAGGCCGCCCGACATTTCCATCAGCGCTTCGAGCACATGGGTCTCGCGGAAGTTGACGATCTCCGCGCCGAGCTTGCGGGCGAGTTCGAGGCGGTGCGGGTAGTGGTCGATAGCGATGACCTTGGCCGCGCCCATGGCGATGGCGGACTGGATCGCGAACAGGCCGACCGGCCCGCAGCCCCACACGGCGACCGTGTCGTCGGGCTGGATGTCGGCGTTCTCGGCCGCCATCCACCCGGTGGGCAGGATGTCGGTGAGGAACAGGACCTTGTCGTCCTCCAGATGGTCGGGGATCACCAGCGGGCCGACATCGGAGAAGGGCACGCGGACATATTCCGCCTGGCCGCCCGAATAGCCGCCGGTCAGGTGCGAATAGCCGAACAGCCCGGCCATCGGCTGGCCGTAGAGCGCGGCCGACATGTCCTGCTTTTCCGCCGGGTTGGAGTTTTCGCAGGCCGAATATTGCTGGACGTTGCAGTGGAAGCAGCCGCCGCAGCTGATGGTGAAGGGCACGATCACGCGCTGGCCCTTTTGCAGCGTGCTCTTGGAGCCGGTCTCCACCACCTCGCCCATGAACTCGTGGCCGAGGATGTCGCCCGATTTCAGGCCGGGGATGACGCCGTCATAGAGGTGCAAGTCCGAGCCGCAGATGGCGGTGCTGGTGACCTTGATGATCGCGTCGCGCGGGTTGATGATCTCGGGATCGTCGACCGTGTCCACGCGCACGTCGTGGGTGCCGTGCCAGGTTAAGGCGCGCATCAGGCGTACTCCTGTCCGGAATTCTGCTGGGCGGCGCGGGTCTGGTCCTTGCGCCGCACGGAGGTGGCGATCTCGCCGGTTTCCATCAGCATCTTGAAACGCTTCAGGTCGTGGCGGGCCTGCACCGCCGGTTCGCGCAGGAACAACTTGGCGATGGCGCGGCCGATCTCGCCGCCGGGCGGATCGTAGGCGATGATGAGGCCGACCCGCGTGCCCCGCCCACCGGGCGCGTCCTCGAAGGTGACGCGGCCTTCGGTGTCGATCTGCGAGCCTTCGACCGAGCGCCAGGCGATCAGTTCGTTTTCCACCTCGCGGGCGATCTCGGTCTCGACCTCCACCGAGGTGCCGCCCGGCGCCTTGATGGTCCATACGGAGCGGCCATCGCCGGAGGGGCGCACGCTCTCAAGGTTCTCCATCACCTGGGGCAGGTTCTGGAAGCTGCGCCAGAAGGCATAGAGCTCGTGGCGAGGCTTGCGGATCGTGACCGAGCGGCCCACCACGTCGTACTTGCCGAAGCTGCGGCGCTGCGTGAAGCCGGGCGCGTCGTCGCCGTGCCAGTCCTTTCGCCGTTCGCCTCTGGGGCGGCTGGAAAGGAAGGCGCCGAGCGCCGCAGCGCCGAGCGCCAGGCCGATGCCCGCCGCCGCGCCGAAGCCCGACCCCTGATCGTCGTGAGACATCATGGAACCTCCGGTATCTGATTTCTCCAACAGCGGCAGAAGCGGCGGCTTGTTCCGCCCCGCCGGGCAAAAAGCCGCACGGCGGGGCGGAGGGAGGGCCGAACGAGAGAGGGGTCGGTTCGGTCGGGAGGCAGCGGGGCGCCGCTTCGGCCTAGCGAGCGGAGGAGGGGGCGGGCGGCGCCTCCCCCTCGTGGCGAAGCCCCCGACCTCCGCACCCGAGCCCCGCGTCGCGAAGGGCAGATGGCGAGCGGCTAGAGGCTCGCCTGCATCTCCTCGATCAGTTGCGTGTCGATCGCTTTGGCGGACTTGTAGGCGTCGCGGGCCCGGATCCGTTCGAGATAGGCATTGAAGCTGGCGCGGTCAGGAATGGTGCCGAACATCCGCCCCCAATCGACCTGGCTGCCGACATAGACGTCGGCCATGGTGAAGCGCGCCCCGCAGACATGATCGTGCGTCGACAGCCAGCTATCGAGCGCGTCGATCGTGCGATCGTAGCTGCCGAAGCCGACCATCCCCTGCTGTTTCGCGTCGGGCTCCCAGCCGAGCGTATGGGCGGTGACCGCCGCCTCCACCGGCCCCGCCGCGAAGAACATCCAGCGGAAATAGGGCGCGACCTCCGCCCCCTGCGGCAGCAGGTCGCGTGCCTCCACCTCCGCGAGATAGTGGCACAGGGCGGCCGTCTCGCTGACGATGCGGTCGCCATCGGGCGCGTGGTGGAGGAGGGTCGGCAGCTTGCCCATCGGGTTGGCGTCGAGCAGCGCCTGCGGCTTGTTGTCCCACGGCACGAACACGGGCTCGTAATCGGCGCCGGCCTCGTGCAGCGCCCAGCGGGCGATCTGGGCGCGGCTCATCGGGTTGAAGAAGAAGGTGTAGTCGGCCATGGCGGGGGTCCTCTCCTGTTGTCGGTCTGGCGTTACCGGAATCGTGTGCGCTTGGCACGGGCGGGAAGACGAGGTGCCTGCCCTGGCCTCTCGAACGGGCCCGTGCGCGCCTGCGGGTCGTGGGCGGACGCTGGTGGTCGGGGCGCCGGATCAGCCGCGCTCGCCGGGCGATGCGGGGGCTCAGCCGCGTTCGCACGGGGCTGTCAGCTGGTCGGCTCAGATGCCCCGGCTCTGTGCGAAGCCCATCTCCTCGTGCCCCGGCCGAAGCTTGCGGAACGCGAACCCGGTGCCGCTGGCGTAGAGCGCAATCGGCCTTTCACGCAGGAGGGGAAGGTATCGCCGTGCAGCGCGAGAATCGCCTCAGCCTGCCCGCGCGGCTTCGATGGCGCCGACGTCGATCCGGCCCATGGTCATCATCGCCTTCATCACCCGCCGGGCGACCGCCGGATCCGGGTCCTTCATGCCCTCCATCAGCGCGCGCGGGGTGATCTGCCAGGAAAAGCCCCAGCGGTCCTTGCACCAGCCGCACTGGCCCTCCTGCCCGCCATTCGCGACGAGCGCGTCCCAATAGCGGTCGGTTTCCGCTTGGTCCTCGGTGGCAACCATGAAGGAGACGCTCTCATTGGGCCTGAACCCCTCCTGCCCGCCATTGAGGCCGATGCAGGGGGTGCCGAGCACGGTGAACTCGACCGTCAGCACGTTGCCTGCGTTGCCGGCCGGATAGTCCACGGAGGCGCGCATGGTCTCCCCCACCGCGCTGTCAGGGAAGGTGGCGGCGTAGAAGAGCGCCGCTTCGCTCGCATCATTGCGGGGGAACCACAGGCACAGGGCCAGCTTGTCCATTGCTCAGCCCTCCGCCGCCTGCCGGCGCGCGCCGACGACGGCGAACATCGCGCCTTGCGGGTCGATGGCGTTGACGCAGAACATGCCGCCCGGCACCTCCTGCGGGCCCATCAGCACCTGCCCGCCCCGGGCGCCGATCGCGCGGTGCGCCGAGTCAATGTCCTCCACGGCGATGTAGAAGAGCCAGGCGGGCGCCATGGACCCGTCGGGCAGGCGCATGACGGCGCCGATGCTCTGCCCGTTCTGGTCGAACATCTGGTAAGTGCCGAGCTCTCCCATCGGCATGGCCTCTCCGTCCGTCCAGTTGAACAGCGCGTAGTAGAAGGTGCGGGCGGCCTCGGGGTCGGGAGTGGAGAGCTCGTTCCAGGCGACGTGGCCCGGGGTCATTGTCTGATAGGCCTTGCTGTCCATGCCGGGAAGCCCGCGCATCACATAGAAGGGCGCGCCGAACGGATCGGCGAGCAGCGCCATGCGGCCGATCCCCTCCATGTCCATCGGCTGCATCAGCACGCTGCCGCCAGCCTCCCGGGCCCGCTCCACGGCGGCGTCGACATCCTCCACCCCGACATAGCCGAGCCAGGCCGGACGGGCGCCGTGCTGCGCCATCTCGGGCGTCAGGGTCAGCACGCCGCCCGCATGGGTGCCGTCCTGCCCCATGATCTCGCGATATTCGGAGCCGTTGGGCATGGCGGCGCCTTCCGCCTGCATGGTCCAGCCGGTGACGGCATCGTAGAAGGCCCTGGATGCCGCCGGGTCGGGGGTCATCAGTTCGTACCAGATGAAATCGCCATGGACGTTGGTCATCGTCGTTCTCCGTGTCGCTGGGGGTGGTCGGAGGAAAGGGGCGCTCAGTCGCGGCCCATGGTGAAGATCGGGGTGAAGCCGCCGAAGATCATGCGCTTGCCGTCGAACGGCATCCCGCCTTCCGGCATCTTCATATCCGGGTCGTTTTGCATGTTCTGCTCGGCCGCGCCGGCGGTCGCCTTGTCGGGCCAGATGATCCACGAGAAGACGATTTTCTCGTTCGGCTCCGCCTTCACCGCCATGCGGAAATCGGTGTGCTTGCCGTCGCGCACGTCGTCCTCCCACGCTTCCATGATCTCGATCGCGCCGTGCTTTCTGAAGAAGCCGGCGGCGTCCTCGGCCATCTGGCGATAGGCCTCCTTTTTGTCCTCCGGCACGGCGAGCAGGAATCCCCTGACATAGACCATCTCAGGCTCCTTCCATCGGGGTGGGTGCGTCTTCGACGAAATCGGCGAGCTGCGCCGCGCGGGCGCGCTGATGGGCGGGGCGGGCGAAGGCCCGGTCGCGATAGGCGGCAAGGCGCGGCTGCCCCGCGGCGAGGTCCGCAATGCCGATCAGGAACAGGCTGGCCATGGCGATGTCGGCGATGGAGAACGTGCCCGCCAGCCACTCCCTCTCCCCCAGCGCGTCGCCCAGCCGCTGGAAGCGCTGGGCCACGAAGGGCCGGATCGCCGCCTGCGCCTCGGCCGACCACGGCTCGTCGCCATGCACCAGGGTCAGCAGCGGCAGCATCATGAGGGGCGGCTCCATGCTGTTGAGCGCCGCGAACAGCCAGCTGACCGCCTGCCATCGGGCCTGCGGCTCTTCCGGCAGCAGAGCGCCATGCCGCTGCGCCAGATAGAGCAGGATCGCCCCGCTCTCGAACATCGCAACCTCGCCGTCGCGCAAGGCGGGCACCTGGCCGAAGGGTTGCCAGCGCAGGTAGTCCTCGTCGCGCGGGCTCATCGCATCGAGCAAGTGTGTGTCGTAGTGGAGGCCCAGCTCCTCGAAGGCCCAGCGGATGCGCAGGTCGCGCACACGACCCTTGGCGAAATCGGGCGCGCGGCAGAAGGCGCTGATGACGGGCTTGTCCCTCATGGGCCTCTCTCTCTCTCGCTTGCGGCCGCCGCTCGATGGCTCAGGCGGGGGCGTGCTCGGGCGGCATCTCGCCAGAGGCGACCGCAGGGTCCATCCAGGCGTTCTCCCAGATATGGCCGTCCGGATCCTCGAAGCTGCGCCCGTACATGAAGCCCAGATCCTGCGTCGGCGTCGGCTCCGCCGTGCCACCGGCGGCCACCGCCTGCTCGACGATCGCGTTCACCGCGTCCTTGCTGTCATGGCCCAGGCACAGCAGCACCTGCGCGCTCTGCCTGGCGTCAGGGATGGCCTTGCTGGTGAAGGTGCGCCAGAAATCATGGGCCAGCAGCATGACCACGATCTCGTCCGACCACATCATTGCCGCCGCCTTTTCGTTGGTGAACACCGGATTGTTGGTGAACCCGACTGCCTCGTAGAACGCCATCGACTTGGGCAAGTCGGCGACCGGCAGGTTCACGAAGATCATCTTGGGCACGGCAACTCCCCTCCTTTGCGCGAATCACTTCCTTGACCGTGATGCGCGCGCAGGTTACCGAATGCAACTATGGAGTCGCTAAAAGAAACCGGCGCGCGGCACGCCGGGTCGCATGGCCGCTGGTATCAGGACGCCTGCGGCACCGCTTTCGCGATGGAGCTGCTGGGTGAGCGCTGGTCGATGCTGGTCGTGCGCGAGCTGTTGCTCGGGCCACGGCGCTTCTCCGACCTGCGCGCGGCCCTGCCCGGCATCAGCGCCAAAGTGCTGACCGAGCGGCTGGCGGGGCTTGAGACGGCTGGCGTGCTGCTGCGCCGCCGCCTGCCGCCGCCTGCCGCCAGCCAGGTCTACGAGCTGAGGGCATGGGGCCATGCGGCGGAGGCGCCGATCCTGGCGCTGGCGCGCTGGGCGGCGATGTCGCGCGGACACAATCCGCAGCTGCCGCTCTCTCCGGTCGCCTTCATGCTGTCGCTCAGGGCCATGCTCGCGCCGGGCCCGGTGAGCGGCGCTCCGCTGCGGGTGGGCTTCACGGTTGCGGGCGAGAGCTTCCTGGCCGAGTTCGCTGGCAACGCGCTGGCGGTGCGGCGGGCGACCGCCGAGGAGCTCGCGGGCGCCGACGCCAGCTTCACTGCCGAGGCCCCGCTGCCGTTGCTGCGCGTCTTCTACGGCCACCAGCCGCTCGACCAGGCCGAGCAGGGCGGCGTGCGAGTCGCGGGAGACCGCGCGGCGGCGGAGCGCTTCGCCAGCATGTTCGCGCTGCCTGAAAAGCTGGCCTGACGCCCGATCCCGGCGCGGCTGCGGGGCGCGGCTTTGGCGGTTGCGGCGCCCTTTCGCCGCGTCTAGTCACGACCTGCCATGAACGAGATGATCAGCAGCCCCAATGCAAGTGCCGGTGCGAGTGCCGGCGGGAATACAGGCGCGGGCGGCACCGCGCTCGGCGCGCCCGACCGCGAACTGTCGGTCCGCGAGACCTTCGGCATCGACTCCGACCTGAAGGTGCCCGCCTTCAGCAAGGCCGACGAGCGCGTGCCCGAACTGGACGAGACCTACGTGTTCGATCCGGACACGACGCTCGCGATCCTCGCCGGCTTCGCCTTCAACCGGCGGGTGATGGTGCAGGGCTATCACGGGACCGGCAAGTCGACCCATATCGAGCAGGTGGCGGCGCGGCTCAACTGGCCGCTGATCCGCATCAACCTCGATGCGCATATCAGCCGCATCGACCTGATCGGCCGCGACGCGATCGTGCTGCGCGACGGGTTGCAGGTGACCGAGTTCCGCGAGGGGCTGCTGCCCTGGGCGCTGCAGCACCCGGTGGCGCTGGTGTTTGACGAATACGATGCCGGCCGGCCGGACGTGATGTTCGTGATCCAGCGCGTGCTGGAGCAGGCGGGCAAGCTGACCCTGCTGGACCAGAACCGGGTGATCCGGCCGAACCCGTTCTTCCGCCTGTTCGCCACCGCGAACACGGTGGGCCTCGGCGATACGAGCGGGCTCTATCACGGCACGCAGGCGATCAATCAGGGGCAGATGGACCGCTGGAACATCGTTGTCGGCCTCAACTACCTGCCCGAGGAAACCGAGCGGCGGATCGTCGGCGCCAAGACCAGCCTTGCGCCCAAGCTGGTCGCCGACATGATCCGCGTGGCCGGGCTGAGCCGGCAGGGCTTTATCGGCGGCGATATCTCGACCGTGATGAGCCCGCGCACGGTGATCACCTGGGCGCAGAACACCGAGATCTTCGGCGACCCGGGTTTCGCTTTCCGCCTGTCGTTCCTCAACAAGTGCGACGAGGCGGAGCGGATGCTGGTGGCTGAATATTACCAGCGTGTCTTCGGCACGGAGCTGCCCGAAAGCGTGGTGGGCAAGGGCTGATCCTCGCGAGCGGGCCGCCGCTCCCAGAGCGCGACGCGGAGCGTCTGCTCCCGGGCGGCGGAAGCGCGGAAACGCGGAGGCTGTTTGACGAGTCGCAGCCATTGGCAGCTCGCAAGTTGTCGGGGGGGGCACCGATCTCTGGCAACGGAAGGCCGGGGTGAGCGGAGCAAGGCGAGCGCTCGGCCACCCTTCAGCGGTCGCGCGCCCGACGGCGCGCCGAATCCGGCCCGTCGTTAGCGACGCATCAACACTCACCTCCTACCCTCTGGGCAAGGAGGGCGTGATGGATCGACACGATGAAGAGGCGCGGCTGGATGCTTTATACCGCCTGAATCTGCTGGATACCGCCCCCAGCGAGAGCTTCGACCGGATCACCCGCATGGCCGCGCAGATCTTCGGCCTGCCGATCGCCGCGGTTTCGCTCACCGACCGGGACCGGCAATGGTTCAAGTCGCGGATCGGCGTCGAACATTGGTCGATTCCCCGGCACAAGGCACCTTGCGCCGAGGTCGCCGAAACCGCCGAGACCCTGCTGATCCCGGATATCCAAGAAAACAGCTGCTATCGGACCAGCCTGCTGGCGGAGCAGGGCGTGCGGTTCTATGCCGGCGCATCCCTGACCACCCGCGAAGGCCACAGCCTGGGCGCGCTGTGCGTGCTCGGAACCGAGCCCCGGCAGGCGACGGATCAGGAGATGAGCGCACTCAATGACCTCGCCAAGATGGTCATGGCGCAGATCGAGCTGCAACATGCGTTCGGGCGGGTCGACCCGCTCAGCGGCCTGCCGAACCGCAACCAGTTCCTCGACGACCTCGCCGATCTGGGGCGCGACCATCCCGGCGAGCGGCACCTTGCGGTGGTGCTCGACCTCGCCCGTCACGAACAGCTCAACAACGGCCTGCGGGTGATGGGCGCGGCCTATATCGACCGGATTGTGCAGCACGCCGCCCGCACCATCTCGGCGGCGATCGGACGGGAGCGGACCGCCTATCATGTGGCGGCGACGCAGTTCGCGTTCCTCGCGCCCGCAGGCGTGGATGAGCAGGATTACGTCGCCTCACTGCGGGAGGATCTGCCACGCATCGGGTGCGAGGCGACGGACCGGTTCATCATGACCGCGAGCATCGGCGTCGCCCCGTTCGTTGCCGGAGAGACCGACCCCGCGACCGTGCTGAGGACCGCGCACAGCGCCGCGCAGGATGCGCGATCCTGCCCCGCGCTGGTCAGCGTCTATTCGCTGGCGATGGACAGCGCGCATCAGCGGCGCTTCCGCCTGCTCAACGATTTCGGCCGCGCGCTTCAGGATGAAGGGCAGCTCGCTCTCGTCTACCAGCCGCGAATCGATCTGCGGCACGGTGCCTGCGTCGGGGCCGAGGCGCTGTTGCGCTGGGAGCACCCGGAACTTGGGCAGGTCTCGCCTGCGGAGTTTATCCCGATCGTCGAGCAGACCTCGCTGGCCGGGCCCACGACGACGTGGGTGCTGGAAGCCGCGCTGGCCCAGCTTGCCCGCTGGCGAGCGGCGGGGATGGAGCTCGTGCTGTCCATCAACGTCTCGGCCGCGAACCTGGCCGAGCCCGATTTCGCGCTGCAGGTGCAGCTGCGGATCCTGAAACATCGGGTCCGTCCGGAGTGGGTGGAGCTCGAAGTGACGGAAAGCGCCGTGATGGGCGATATCGCCAATGCGATGGATCAGCTCACCACCCTGATCGAGGCCGGCGTGCATGTCGCCATCGACGATTTCGGCACCGGATATAGCAGCTTGGCCTATCTGCAGAAGCTGCCGGCCAAGATCCTCAAGATCGACCAGTCCTTCGTGCGCCAGATGAGCCTGGGAGAGCGGGATGGCAAACTGGTCCGCTCGATGATCTCGCTCGCCCACGACCTCGGCTATCGCGTGGTGGCCGAGGGGATCGAGGACGCCGATGCTCGCGACCGGCTGATGGAGATGGGCTGCGACGAAGCGCAAGGCTTCCTCTATGGCCGGCCGATGAGCTCGGAGCGCTTCGAGAACTGGCTCGCCTGGTTCTCTGCCGCTGCCAACGGAGCCCGTGCGGCCGCGGCGGCATAGAACCGCCGCGTGCGCCTCGGCGATGGCGCGGGGCGTGGTGGGCAAACGGGGCGGGCGGTGTCGCGATGATGACTGAGGAGCCGCGCTGACAGCCGCGCGGCTCCTCACCGTACATCCCGCCCCGCCAGCGCGAACAGCCCGGCGGACAGCAGCCAGAACGGTGCGAAGAACAGCGCCGGCCACGGCGAGGCCGGAACGCTCAGCGCCGCGAGCACGAACAGCGCCACTTGTGCCACCGCCATCGCCAGCAGCGTCGACGCCATGCCCAGCGCGCGAAAACGGGCGACCAGCGCGCCGAACATGCCGAGCACCAGCACGCCGAAGAACCAGAAGTTGAACGCACGGTCCTCGTTGCCGACGATGCCGACCGCGAGGTTGCTCCACACGGTCAGGAAAGCGCCGAGCACCGCCACCGCGAAGCCCGCGCGGTAGGTGCGGTTGCCCGATTGCCGCACCCCAAGTTCCATCGCCCCGCCGACCGCCGCCAGCAGCGCGCCCATGACGATGAAGTCGGTCTCGTCCCAGTTGACCTCGCTGGTGAACTGCATGGCGACCAGCGGCACCATCAGCAGCGCCGCGGCCGCGCCCCAGCCGATCAGCCGCCACGAGATGCGCGCGGGCCGCGGAACCGGATTGTGCTGCGTGTTCATTGTTCATACCCCCTTTGCATGGCAGGAGCATGGTCGCATCAAGCGGCCCGGATGGCATGAGCAACAGGTGAGCATTGGCTGATCAGGGGCGGCTCAGCGTGAAATCACTCGCATTCACTGTCTTAATGGGCTAATACAGCGGGCGATGACGATGTGGGATCGGCTTGGCGGCGCGCGTCGGGTGGACGACTGGGCCGAGGATCGGAGGCTCTCTCCGCGCCATCATGAAGAGGCGCCCTGGTCGCCTCTCTACGGGCTCGACGACGAGGACGAGGCGCCTTCGCCGCGCGGGCCCTGGCTGGAGGAGGTGTCGCCCCCAGACGATCCCCGTCCGGCGCGGGGTCGGCGTGGGACCGGCTGGTGGATCCGCCATGGCCTTGCCGCGCTGCTGCTCGTGCTGCTGCTGATCGTGGGGTGGCTGGCGGTGACCGCGCCGCTTTCTAAATCGCTGCAGCCTGTCGTGCCGCCGCAGCTGACCCTGCTTGCCGCCGACGGAACGCCCATCGCCCGCAACGGTGCGCGGGTGGAGGCGCCGGTCGAGGTCGAGACCCTGCCGCCGCATGTGGTGGAGGCGTTCCTGGCCATCGAGGACCGGCGCTTCTACAGCCATTGGGGGCTCGACCCGCGCGGGCTGGCGCGGGCGATGTGGGGCAATTTGACCACCGGGCGCACGCAGGGCGGCTCCACGATCACCCAGCAGCTGGCGAAGTTCACCTTCCTTACCTCGGAGCAGAGCCTGACCCGGAAAGGCCGCGAGGCGCTGATCGCCTTTTGGCTGGAGGCGTGGTTGACCAAGGACGAGATCCTCGAACGCTATCTCTCCAACGCCTATTTCGGCGACGATGCCTATGGCCTGCGCGCGGCGAGCCTGCATTATTTCTATCGCCAGCCCGAGCGCCTCACCCCGGCGCAGGCGGCGATGCTGGCCGGGCTGTTGCAGGCGCCGAGCCGCTATGCGCCGACACGGAACTACGACCTTGCCGAGGAGCGGATGCGCACGGTGATCGGCGCGATGGTCGATGCGGGCTATATCACGGCGGGGGAGGCGCGGACCATGCGGCCTCCGGCGCTGGACGTGCGCAAGGGCGAGGACCTGCCGACCGGCACCTATTTCGCCGACTGGGCGCTGCCCCATGCCCGGCGCATGACCGGCACCGGCTATGCCCACCGGGCGCTGACCACCACGCTCGATTCGCGGCTGCAGGCGGCGGCATGGCGGGCGATCGGGCGCGCATCGCTGGGCGGGGCGCAGGTGGCCCTGGTGGCGATGCGGCCCAATGGCGAGGTGGTAGCGATGGTGGGCGGCACGGACTATTCCGCCTCGCGCTTCAACCGCGCCACCCAGGCGCGGCGGCAGCCCGGCTCCACCTTCAAGCTGTTCGTCTACCTTGCCGCCCTGCGCAACGGCTGGGCGCCGGACGATGCGATCGACAACCGCGCAATCACCGCCGGCGGCTATCGCCCGAGGAACCATGGCGGGCACTATTCCGACACGATCACGCTGGAGGACGCCTTCGCGCAGTCCAGCAATGTGGCCGCGGTGCGCCTGCTGGGCGAGGTGGGGCACGAGGCGGTGATCGACACCGCGCGCGATCTCGGGGTCAGCTCTCCGCTGCCGGAGGGCGACCCGAGCATGGCGCTCGGCACATCGACCATGACGCTGCTGGAACTGACCGCCGCCTATGCCGGGGTGGCGGGCAACGGCTTTCCGGTAAGCCCCCGTGCCTTCGCGCAGGAGGAGCAGGGCTGGATCGGGCGGCTGTGGAACGGGCAGGGGAGCCTTTCCAGCAGCGACCACCGCGCGATGGAGGACATGCTGCGCGCGGCGGTCAATCGCGGCACCGGGCGCGCGGCGATGCTCAACGTGCCCAATTTCGGCAAGACCGGCACCACGCAGGACAATCGCGACGCCCTGTTCGTCGGCTATGCGGGCGACCTGGTGGTCGGCGTGTGGATGGGCAACGACGACAACTCGCCGCTGCAGGGCGTGTCCGGCGGCGGCACGCCCGCGCGGATCTGGCGCGACTTCATGAGCCAGGCGCTGGGCGTGCAGGCGGTGCCGACCAGGCGGCCGGACCCGAGCGGCCCCGTCCAGCCGCTCGACCTGCCTGATTTCGGGCCCGACCTGGGCGAGCTTCCGCTCGGAGAAGGCGCGCCGTCCTTGCGGATCGAGAATGGCGGCGCGGTGCTCGGCACCGAGATCGACGGCGTGCCGCTGGAGCTGCGGGTCGACGGCGATGGCGTGCGGGTCGATGCCGAGCCCCTGCGCGAACGCCGCGACCGCGCCGTCGAGCAACTGCGCGAGGCGCGCGAGGCCGCAAGGGAGCAGCAGCAGCGGGCGCGCGAACTCTACGAGGAGCGCTTGCGCGAGGAAGCCGAGCGCCTGGACAGCGAGCTGTAGAGCGAGCTTTCGAGCAGGTGGAAGCGGCTCGGTGCGGCCGATCACCTGCTGCCCCGGACAGTCGCGGCATGCAGAGGCTTGAGGCGGTCGATCGGGCGCGCTCGGAGCTAGCCGGCCCCGGGGTAGAGCGCCTCGACGAAGTAGAGCCCCTCGGCCGGCGCATTGAGGCCGAGCGCGCCGCGATCCCGCGCGGCCAGCGCCTCGGCCACCTGCGCCTCGCGCCACTGGCCGAGCCCCACCAGCGCCAGCGTGCCGACCATCGAGCGCACCTGATGGTGGAGGAAGCTGCGCGCCGCCGCCTCCACGATCACGAGATCGCCGCTGCCCTCCTCGGGGCGCCGCACGTCCAGCCGGTCCAGCGTCTTCACCGGGCTCGCGGCCTGGCAATGGGCGGACCGGAAGGTGGTGAAATCGTGATGGCCGACCAGCGCCTGGCCGGCGCGGTGCATCGCCTCCGCATCGAGCGGGCGGGTCAGGTGCCAGGCGCGCCCCCTCTCCAGCGTAAGCGGGGCGCGGCGGTTGCGAATGAGGTAGCGATAGCGCCGCCCGATGCAGGAAAAGCGCGCATGCCAGTCGCCCGGCTTCACCTTGCAGCCGATCACCGCCACCGGCGCCGGCCGCAGCACCGCGTTGAGTGCCTCCGACAGGCGGAAGGCGGTGATCGGCTTGGCGATGTCGACATGCGCGCACATGGCGAGCGCATGGACCCCGCTGTCGGTGCGCCCGGCGGCATGCATGGTCACCTCCTCGCCGGTCACCTCGCGCACGGCGTCCTCCACCGCCTGCTGCACGCTCGGCCCGTGCTCCTGCCGCTGCAGGCCCATGAACGGCGCGCCGTCGAATTCCAGCGTCAGGGCGAAACGGGTCATGGGGCGAGGCAGGTCATCGGGCGGGGCGGGGCATGAGCGCGGCCGCACTGTTGGGGGCTGTCGGCGCCGGTGTGGCCGGAGGGTGCGTGTGGACCGGCTCGGCGCCGCGCGCGGGTCGGGCGCGGGCCGGCGGCAGGGGAGGCAAGCGGCGCGCGATCACCGTAGCACCGTGCCCACCGGCACGCTCTTCCCGCGCAGGAGATCGGCCGCCGCCATTGCGGGCCTGCCGGCGCGCTGAAGTTCCAGCGGGCGGAGCGCGGCATTGCCGCAGGCGACGGTGAGCTCCTCGTCGAGCACCGTGCCGGGCGCGCCGTTCACGCCGACGACGCGCGCGCGCAGCACCTTGATCCGCTCGCCGTCGAGCTCGAACCATGCGCCGGGGAAGGGGGCGAAGGCGCGCACCCCGCGCTCCAGCCATTCGGCGGGCCGGGTCCAGTCGATCCGCGCCTCGGCCTTGTCGATCTTGGCGGCGTAGGTCGCCTCGCGCTCGTCTTGCGGTTCGGGGCGCAGGGCGTCGAGGTCGGCCAGCACCTCCACCATCGCCCGCGCGCCGGCCTCGCCCAGTTCCGCGTGCAGCTCGCCGCTGGTCTTCTCCTCCACCGGCACCCGCAACTGAAGCAGCATCGGCCCGGTATCGAGGCCCTGCTCCATGCGCATGATGGTGATGCCGGTGACCGGATCGCCGGCCAGGATCGCCCGCTGGATCGGCGCCGCCCCGCGCCAGCGCGGCAGCAGCGAGGCGTGGACGTTGAGGCAGCCCCGCGCCGGCGCCTCCAGCACGGGCAGCGGCAGGATCAGCCCATAGGCGGCGACCACCGCCACGTCCGGCCGCAGGGCGGCGAAGCGGGCCTGCTCCTCCGCATCGCGCAGCGACGACGGGTGCCGCACCGGGATGCCCAGCGCCTCGGCCGCCTGCTGCACGGGAGAGGGGCGCTCGGCCTTGCCGCGCCCGGCGCGGCGCGGCGGCTGGGTATAGGCGGCGGCCAGTTCGTGACCGACCGCGTGCAGCGCCTGTAATGTCGGCACGGCGAAAGCCGGCGTGCCCATGAAGGTGATCCGCATCGCGCTGCTCCTTGCGGACCCTTCCTAAGCCTGCGGGCTCGCCCTATCTCCGGCCCCATGGCATCGCAAGAGATCGAGGCGCTGGCGGGTGCGCTGGCGCGGCTGCCGGGCCTCGGCCCGCGCTCGGCACGGCGGGCGGTGCTGTGGCTGGTCAAGCGCCGCGAGACCGCTCTGGTGCAGCTGGCGGAGGCGCTGGAGGCGATGCGCGCCACGCTGGTGGAGTGCCGGACCTGCGGCAATGTCGACACGCAGGACCCGTGCGCGATCTGCGCCGATCCGCGCCGCGATGCGCGCTCGCTGTGCGTGGTGGAGGACGTGGCCGACCTGTGGGCGCTCGACCGGGCGCGGCTGTTCACCGGGCGCTATCACGTGCTCGGCGGGCGGCTTTCCGCGCTGGAGGGCGTGCGGCCGGAGGACCTTTCGATCGGCCGCCTGCTCGAACGGGTCGCGGACCGGGACGAAGGCGCCGGCCCCGATGGCGGGATCGACGAGGTGGTGCTGGCGATGAACGCCACGCTCGAAGGGCAGACCACCGCCCACTACATCGCCGAGCGGCTGGAGGGCGCCCCGGTGCGGGTCACGCAACTCGCCCATGGCCTGCCGGTGGGTGGCGAGCTCGATTATCTCGACGAGGGCACGCTGGCGCAGGCGTTGCGGGCCCGCCGGCCGGTCGGGTGAGGGGCGGAGCGCGTCGCCGCTCGCTCGCGGCGCGAACGTTGGCGCCACGGCGTTGCAGGGGGAGCGGGCCGCGGGCCTTGCCGATCAGCGCGAAGCGACAACGCCCGTTCCCTTGCCGTGCGGGCGGTAAATGCTTATGATTGCCCGATGGCGATCCGTGAAATTCTCGAAGTGCCGGACCCCCGGCTCAAGACCGTGTCGAAGCCCGTCGAGACCTTCGACGCGGAGTTGAAGGCCCTCGTCGACGACATGTTCGAGACGATGTACGACGCGCATGGCATCGGCCTTGCGGCGATCCAGGTGGGCGTGCCGCTGCGCCTGCTGGTGATCGACCTGCAGGAGCCGGACCCCGATGCCGAGCCGGAGCAGTGCCACGGCCATCACGGGCATGAGGGTGGCGAGCCGCACACCCACCAGCCGGTGAAGCGCGAGCCGCGCATCTTCGTGAACCCGGAGATCCTCGATCCCGCCGAGGATCTGGTGACCTACCAGGAAGGCTGCCTGTCGGTGCCCGACATCTACGCCGATGTGGACCGGCCCAAGGCGTGCCGCGTGCGCTGGCAGGACCTCGACGGCACGGTGCACGAGGAGGCGATGACGGGCCTGCTCGCCACCTGTATCCAGCACGAGATGGACCATTTGAACGGGGTGCTGTTCATCGACCACCTCTCGCGCCTCAAGCGCAACATGGCGCTCAAGAAGCTCGACAAGCTGCGCAAGGCCGCCTGAGCGGCGCGTATTGAGCGATGCCGCGGGTCCGCCGATCCGCGCATCCGCCCGGGGCGGGAATTTGCCGGTGCTGCGGCGCAGCCGGTGCTGGTGGTGGCTGACTTCGGTGCGCGCCTGAACGCAACACTGCTGACAGCACCCTTCCTTGCGGATGACATGCTCCTGCTGAACGCGGAGGAAGGCAGGTCGAGCAGGCCGGTGGCGTCCCTGCCGGCTCGTTACAGGACCGGCCTGTGGGGTGGACGCGAAGGGAATTCTCTCCATTCAGCCAGCCAGTGACGGCGCTGGCGCTTACGGCCACAGCCGCGCCTCCACGCGCTGGGGGGCGCGTGGTTGTCACACTCTGCCCGGCCCACAAGGACAGCGCTGACCGGACTGGCTTGGCCGGCTGGGGCGCTGCCTGCCGCTCCTGATCGAGCCCACGCGCGGCATTGGCATGGACAAGGTGGCCAGGCCCCTTTAAGCTGGCAGCCATCCCCGGGGAGCCAGCTTGGCTGAGAGGGGTGGAAGGACCAGGGTTCTCACGCAGCGTGAGACCTGCGAGCGCCGCCCGACCCGTCGAACCTGAACCCGTTAGCACGGGCGGAGGGAAGGGCTGGTCGCTTGCCAGGGCGCACCGGAAATCCCTCTCCGCCATACCCGGAGAGCGCGCATGGCCGACATCGATTCCCCCCTCGAAGTGCCCTCCGCCGGAGGCGACATCCCCCGCGCCGGAGGCGACATCAGCGTCACCACCGGCCCGATCAGGGGGAGCCGCAAGGTGCATGTGGGCCCCTTACGCGTCGCGATGCGCGAGGTCGATCTGGAGCCCTCCTCGGGTGAGCCCGCGGTGCGCCTCTACGACACGTCCGGCCCCTATACCGACCCTGCCGCCAGCATCGATATCGCCGCCGGCCTGCCCCTGTTGCGCCGCGAATGGCAGCTCGCGCGCGGCGATGTGGAGGATTATGCGGCGCGCGAGGTGCGGCCCGAGGATAACGGCCTGAAGGGACCGGACCGTTCCGCCGGGGTGCCGACCTTCCCCGGCGTGGTGCGCCGCCCCTATCGCGCCAGGCAAGGCGCCAACATCACCCAGATGCACTACGCCCGCCGCGGCATCATCACGCCCGAGATGGAATATGTCGCCATCCGCGAGAACCTCGGCCGCGAACAGGCGCGCGAAGCCGCCGCCCGCGACGGCGAAAGCTGGGGTGCCTCCATCCCAGAATACGTGACGCCCGAATTCGTCCGCGACGAGGTGGCGCGCGGGCGGGCGATCATCCCGAGCAACGTCAACCACGCGGAATGCGAGCCCATGGCGATCGGCCGCAATTTCCTGGTCAAGATCAACGCCAATATCGGCAATTCCGCCGTCGCCTCCGACGTGGCGAACGAAGTCGACAAGATGGTTTGGTCCATCCGCTGGGGCGCGGACACGGTGATGGACCTCTCGACGGGCCGCAACATCCACGACACGCGCGAATGGATCATCCGCAACAGCCCGGTCCCCATCGGCACCGTGCCCATCTATCAGGCGCTGGAGAAGGTCGGCGGCGTGGCCGAGGACCTGACGTGGGAGATCTTCCGCGACACCCTGATCGAGCAGGCCGAGCAGGGGGTGGACTACTTCACCATCCACGCCGGGGTGCGCCTGCCCTACATCCCCATGACGGCCAAGCGCGTCACCGGCATCGTCTCGCGCGGCGGCTCGATCATGGCCAAGTGGTGCCTCGCTCATCACAAGGAGAGCTTCCTCTACGAGCACTTCGACGAGATCAGCGACATCTGCGCGGCCTACGACATCGCCTATTCGCTGGGCGACGGCCTGCGCCCCGGCTCCATCGCCGACGCCAATGACGAGGCGCAGTTCGCCGAGCTCTACACGCTGGGCGAGCTCACCAAGCGGGCCTGGGCCAAGGACGTGCAGGTGATGATCGAGGGGCCGGGCCACGTCCCCATGCACAAGATCCGCGAGAACATGACCAAGCAGCTGGAGGCCTGCGGAGAGGCACCGTTCTACACGCTCGGGCCGCTCGTCACCGACATCGCTCCCGGCTACGACCACATCACCAGCGGCATCGGCGCGGCGCAGATCGGGTGGTACGGCACGGCGATGCTCTGCTACGTCACGCCCAAGGAGCATCTCGGCCTGCCCGACCGGGATGACGTGAAGGTCGGCGTGGTCACCTACAAGCTCGCCGCGCACGCCGCCGACCTCGCCAAGGGCCACCCCGCCGCGCAGGTGCGGGACGACGCCCTCTCCCGCGCCCGCTTCGAATTCCGCTGGCGCGACCAGTTCAACCTCAGCCTCGACCCCGACACCGCCGAGCAATATCACGACCAGACCCTGCCGGCGGAGGGCGCCAAGACCGCCCACTTCTGCTCCATGTGCGGCCCCAAGTTCTGCAGCATGAAGATCACGCAGGAGGTTCGGGATTTTGCCGCCAGGCAGAACCAGCCGGTCGCGAGCTTCGTCGCGGCGGAGGACGCGGAGCAGGGCATGGCTGAGATGAGCGAGAAGTACCGCGAGATCGGCAGCGAGCTTTACATCGGCGCCGGAGGCCGCGAACATGACTGATGGCTGATCTTTATCTCAAGGCGCTGGAGTCCGAACGCAAGGCCCTGTGGGCGAGTTGTCGCCTGAAGGGCCTCGCCAAGGACACGCCCGAGCGCCAGCGGATCGCGGAACTCGACCGGATGCTTGCCGAGCACAAGACGCGCAAGGCGGTTCCGAAAGCGGGGACGTAATCGGCAGGCGGCGATGGCAGGCACGATCCGCACCGGCATCGGCGGTTGGACCTACGAGCCCTGGCGCGGCACCTTCTATCCCGAAGGGCTGCGCCAGGCCGACGAGTTGCGCTATGCCGTCGCCCGTCTCGGCACGATCGAGATCAACGCCACCTACTATCGCCTGCAAAAGCCGGAAAGCTTCGCCGCGTGGGGCGAGGCCGCACCCGAGGGCTTCCGCTTTTCGGTGAAGGCGGCGAGATATTGCACCAACCGCAAGGACCTTTCCGAAGCCGGCGACGCGGTGAACAGGTTCTTCGGCCAGGGCATCGAGGAATTGGGCGACAGGCTCGGCCCGATCGTCTGGCAATTCGCGCCCACCAAGGGCTTCGAGCCGGGAGAATTCGGCGCCTTCCTCGATTTGCTCCCGCGGCGTTGCGGCGGGCTGGAACCGCGCCACGCGCTCGAAGTGCGCCACGAAAGCTTCGCCTGCGAAGAGTTCGTGGCTTTGGCGCGTAGGCACGGCATGGCAATCGTGTTTGCCGACCATGAGCACTATCCGCAGATCGCGGATGTGACCGCGGACTTCGTCTACGCGAGGCTGATGCGGTCGGAAGAGGTGGTGGAGACGGGCTATGGCGCGGAGGCGCTGGAGGATTGGGCCCGCACCGCGCGTGCGTGGCGCGATGGCGTGGCGCCGAAGCACGTCGATTATCTGAGCGCCGACACGCTGCCGGCCGATGGGCGCGATGTGTTCGTGTACATGACCAACGGCGCCAAGATTCGCGCTCCCGCCGCCGCAATGGCGCTGGCGCGGCTTTTGTGACCATGTTGCCGGGGCGCAGGTCCGGTGGACGTGAGGCTCCCATGCGATGCGGTTCCGCCAAACGCCGGCCGAGGCTCCGCCTCGTCAGGCAGGCTTGGTGCCGTGCGGATGCAGCAACATGCCGAGCACCGGCGGGTCGCGGCGGCTCCATGCCCGCTCGTGGAAGAAGAACACGAACGCGTTGACCAGCGGCTCGACGAGCGCGATGCCGCCCGCCAGCGCGATGGAACCGGTGAAGGCGTAGGCCACGGTGAAACCCACCAGCAAGTGGAGCGTGAGGAAACTCAGCGTCTTGGCCAAATCCCGGCGGTACATCGCACCCTCTTTCAGTCCTGGCGCCATCGGACGATAGTTGCATATCAGTCGCAATAGCAATAGCGTCGAACAGGTAGGGTGCATGGTTGTCGCGTACAAGAGCTGGGCATGGACCTCCGCTCGGCGCCCGCCTCACTGGTGGGTCACGGCGTCGCTTCCAGCTCGCGCAGGCTGCGGCCCCGAGTCTCGCGCCCTGCATGGGCGATGAGCCCGGCCGAGAGCGCCATCGGCAGCAGCAGCGCGAGGGCCGCGCCGCCGAGCGTGGGGATCAGGCCGGCAAAGGCGCCCAGCTGCACGGTGACACCGCCGAACTTGCTGCTGGCCGCGATCAGCCCGGTTGCGCGCCCCCGCACGCCCAGCGCGTAGTTCTCGGCGGCATAGGGGAGGAGCACGGCGATCAGCCCGTTGGAGCCGATCACCAGCAGGGCGATCACCGCCACCAGCAGCGGGGGCCAGGCCAGCATCGGTGCCGGGAGCAGGGCGCCGAGCAGGCCGGCGAGGGTGAGCAGGACCGTGCCGATCAGCGTGCGCTTGGTGCTCCAGCGGCTGTAGAGCAGCGCCGCGACCATGATGGTGGGCAAGGCGACCAGCGCGGAACTGGCGATGATCCCGCTCGCAAGCTCGGTGCTGAACCCCCGCTCCTGGAGGTCGGAGGGGAGCCACAGGAGCAGGCCGAAATTGACGAAGCTCCATGCCAGCGCCGTGATCACCAGCGCCATGGTCAGCTGCCCATGATGCGCGGCCGCCGGAGCGGCATCGGCCGGAGCGGGCGAGCGGGGCCTGGGCACGATCCCGAAGCGCCGGGCCATGTCGGCGAGCTCCATGTCTCTGCCCGTTTCCAGCAGGAAGCGGGGCGATTCCGGAATCCAGCGCGCCAGCGCCAATAGCAGCAGCCCGGTCGGGAAGCCCTGGAGCCACAGGCTGCGCCACCCGAAGACGGGCTCCAGCAGGTGCGCCGCGGCGCTCGCGGCCAGATAGCCGCCGACGAGGCCCGTTCCGCCCACCAGAACCAGCACCCAGCTGCGGTGCCTGGGCGGCATCATTTCTGCCAGCAGCGTATAGACCACCGGCAACATGCCCCCAGCCGAGCAACCCATCAGGAAGCACATGACGAGGTTCCAGCCATAGGACGGCATCGCGCCGCAGATGGAGGTGGAGACGAACAGGATGGTGGAGAGCAGGATCGACACCCGCCGCCCGTAGATATCGGCCATCCAGCCCCAGACGAACGATCCGACCGTGGTGCCCGCCAGCGCCAGCAGCGGCAGCAGCGCGGCGGTGGAGTTGGCGATCGCGTACTCGCCGCGCATGCCCGGCAGCACGAAGCCGAGCGTCGCCGGCTTCATCGTGTCGATGATCAGGCCCAGCGTGAGCACCAGCAGCACGGCCGCGTGAGAGCGGGTCAGCGGCGTGCTGTCGGGTGCCTCGAAGGAGGTGCCCGCGCTCGCATCGTGCCCGGGCCGCCGCCTGGGCAGGGCGCCGAAGATCGCCGCCGGCACCCCGATCGCGATCAGGGCCATGCCGAGGTACATCCACCCGTCCATAGGCATGCCTGACAGGTGATTGCCCATGTCGTGAGCCATCGCCAGCATCGGCAGGTGCAGCAGCACGCCCAAGCTGATGGCGGCGCACCCTGCCCAGAACATCGGCCAGCGTTCCCCGACGACCGAGGTCTGCCCCTGCCTGCCCAAATCGTGTTCCCTCTTCCTTGACCAGGCGTACCGCCGCGCCGCGCCTGAGCCGCGGATCGCACGTGAACGTCCCGAAGCAGCCGCCGGCGAGCGCTTTCCGAATGCAAGCGACGCTAAGGGCTCCGCAACGGGCTCGCAAGCGGGCCTGTGCTCGCCGGCGCGAACCCTCCGCCGAGTGCCGAGCGAGTGGCTGGGCTGCTCGCTGTGAATTGCGAAACGATCGCGAGCGTGCCGACCGTAAGCCGGCGTCCACGAACGGGCGCGGCGATCCGGTGGCCGCTCGCTTGCCGCGTGCGCGCGCAGGGCCCATATCGCCCGTGAAGGAGACAGACATGGCTGAAAAGCTGAACCTCAGCGAAGCGGAATGGCGCGAGCGGCTGACGCCCGAACAATATCGGGTGCTGCGCCAGGCGGGCACGGAGCGCGCCTTCACCGGCAAGTACGAGAAGAACAAGCAGACGGGCGAATATGTCTGCGCCGGGTGCGGGCAGCCCCTGTTCGAGAGCGACGACAAGTTCGAATCCGGTTCCGGCTGGCCGAGCTTCACCCGCCCGGCCGAGGGCGGCTCCGTCGAGGAGCACCGCGATACCGCGCACGGCATGGTGCGCACGGAGGTCGTCTGCGCCCGGTGCGAAGGGCATCTGGGCCATGTTTTCCCTGACGGGCCGGGGCCGGACGGCTTGCGCTATTGCATCAACAGCGCGGCGCTGGACTTCAAGCCAGAGGAATCCTGAACGATCCACGAGCGGCCGGTCCCTCCCGTTAACGCTGTATTTGGCATCGCTGGTGCAACGCGGCGCAGGATGACAGGCGCGCGTGGGCCAGTGGGCAGCGCGGGGCCGGCAACAGGAATGACGGGTTGATGGCAGAACGGCGGAGGGGGCAGTCCTCCAGGCGAGGGACGGCGCCCCCCCAGCGCGAGCGCTCGCGGCTGGGCACCTGGCTGCGGCGCCTGTTTCTGTGGAGCGGCGCGCTGCTGTTGCTCGGTGCGTTCGCGCTCGGCACGTCGGTCTATTTCGCGGCGCGGTCCATGCCCAGCTATTCGCGGCTGATGACCAGCCAGGTCGGGCAGACCATCATCGTGCGGGCGCGCGACGGGACGGAAATCGTTTCGCTCGGTCCCAGCTACGGCGAATGGCTCTATGCCGACGAGATTCCGCAGGTGATGAAGGACGCGATGGTCGCGGTGGAGGACCGGCGGTTCTACGCGCATGTCGGGGTCGATCCGCTGGGCCTGGCGCGCGCGGTGTACGAATCCGCGATGGGTGGTGGACGGGTGCGGGCGACCTCCACGATCACGCAGCAGCTGGCGCGCAACGTCTTCCTCAACTCCAATCGCACGCTCGACCGCAAGTTTCGCGAGGCGGTGCTGGCGATGGCGCTGGAGGCGAAGTTCTCCAAGCAGCAGATCCTGGAGCTCTACCTCAACAAGGTCTATTTCGGCGGCGGCGCCTATGGCATCGATTCCGCCAGCCGGAAGTTCTTCAGCCATTCCGCGCGTGATTTGTCGACGGGCGAGGCGGCGATCATCGCCGGGCTGGTCAAGGCGCCGAGCCGCTATTCTCCCACCGCCGACGTGGATGCCGCGGTGGGCCGCGCCAATGTCGTGCTGGCGCAGATGCGGCGCTATGGCGCGATCGGCGCGGCGGAGGCTGCGGCGGTCGACGTCTCCACCATCAAGCTGCAGCAGGAGGAGGGGCAGAACTCCGTCCGCTACTTCACGGACTGGGTGCTGCCGCAGCTCGACCTGCTGCTGCCCTATGACAGTTTCGAGCCGATCGAGGTGTGGACCACGCTCGATCTCGGGATGCAACGCGCCGCCACCGCCGCGGTGGACAGCCATGTGCCGGACGGCGCGCAGGGGGCGCTCGTCAGCCTCGACCGCGACGGGGCGATCATGGCGCTGGTGGGCGGCACCAACTACGTCCAGTCGAACTACAATCGCGCGACCGAGGCGGTGCGCCAGCCGGGCTCTGCCTGGAAGCTGTTCGTCTATCTGGCGGCGCTGGAGGCGGGCTATACCCCCACGGACCGGGTGGTGGATTCACCGGTGTCCATCGACGGCTGGCAGCCGCGCAATTCGAGCGGGCGCTTCGCCGGCGAAGTCGATCTGCGCACGGCCTTCGCCTATTCCATCAACACGGTCGCCGCGCAGCTTGGCAACGAGGTCGGCTTTTCCACCGTGGCGTCGATGGCGCGCCGGTTCGGCATCACCACGCCCGTGGCGACCAACCCGGCCATGGTGCTGGGCAGTTCGGAAGTGCGCGTGATCGACCTGACCCGCGCCTTCGCCTCCGTGGCGGCGGGCGGGCAGTCGGTCGCGCCCTATGGCATCATGCGGGTCGTGACCGCCAATGGCGAGGAGCTCTATCGACACGATCCCGAGCCGGCCCTGCAGCTGGTGCCCGGCTACGTCGCCGCGGGCATGACCGACCTGTTGCAGACGGCGGTGAACACCGGCACCGGGCGCGCGGCCGCCATCGGCCGGCCGGTGGCGGGCAAGACGGGCACCACCAGCTCCAACAAGGACGGCTGGTTCGTCGGCTTTTCCAGCGGGATCACCACGGGCGTGTGGATGGGCCGCGACGATGCGCGCGCGGTGGCGGGCCTCCAAGGCGGCACGGCGCCGGCGCGGACCTTCGCCGCCTATATGAGCTATGCGGTGCGCAATCGGCCGGTCGAGGAGTTCGACACCGAATTGCAATTGCCCGAATGGCAGCTGGAGCCGGACGAGGAATGGCGGTTCGGCGACCCGGACGAGTACTTCTACGTGGACGAAGACCCCTATTACTACGATCCTGACGCGCCGCCCGGAGACCAGCGCCCGCTGTTCGAGCGCGAGAATCGCGAGCGCCGCTCGATGCCGAACGGCCGGATCGAGCCGCGCCTGCCCTTCCCCCAGCCGGCGAACCCGTCCGCTCCGCAGGCCGCGAGCGACGACTTCCTGGAACGCGCGATCGGCGGGCGCTCGCCGGAGGAGACCCAGCGCCGCGGACCCACTGTGGACCTGCCGCCGCCGCCGCGAATCACGCCACCGCCGCCGCCTTGAGACATCCGGCCGAGCCGGTGGAAGAGCACGGGGCTGTAGCCGCCGGTGCCGGTGAGGAGGGGGGTGCGGTTGAGGAGCGGCATGGGACGGCAGGTATGAGGACGCCGCGCCGCTTGCGGGCACGGACCTGCTGAGCGCCGCCTGGAAGCGAGTGAGACCTCGTTCGGGCGCACATCCATCCGCCGCCGCGCACGCCGGCCGGCGGCTTGGCGCTGCGAGGCCGCCATTGGCTCGACACTGCGCGGGCATCTTGCGCTGCCTCGCGAGGCTCAGCGACGGCGCCTAGCAGTGCGCCGCGTCGTGCGCCGCCTTCCCCGCTCCCGCGACGGCGCCCGGCACCACGTGGCATCTTTGCGCCGCGCCCCGGCGTCGCGGCTGCGCAACGTCGCACTGCGCCCGGCCCCGCCTTGCCGGGCTTGGCGACGGCGGAGCGCCGAGGGGCTGCTTTGGAGGAGGCGGCGCAGCAGCCACCCGCGAGGCACCGCTGCGCTGCCGCCCGCAGCCCGCGTCGGGGCTGCGGGCCTTGAGGCTCAGCGCAGTCGAATGGGGACCAGCAGCGCCGGGCCGCCGCGGCTGCGCACGCGCAGCAGCACCGCCTCGCGCCCTTCGGTGCGGGCGGAGCGGACCGCTGCCTCGAGGTCGGCGATGCGGCTCACCTCCTGGCCGTTGGCGCTCAGCACGATCGTGCCGCGGCTGAGGCCCTTGGTCGCGGCGTCGGAGCTCGGGTCGACCCTGGTAACGACCAGCCCCTGCGTGCCGTCGACCCCCAGCTGCCGCGCGATCTGCGGGGTCAGCGGAATGACCTGCACGCCGAGAGCCTCGACCACCGAGGCGTCCTCGCCGCTGGGCGACGGGGTGGCGGAGGGGCTGTCCTCCTCTTCCCCGAATTGTTGCGCGGCAAGCTGCTCCGCGCTCGGACGGCGGCCGACCGTGACATTCACCGTGCGGCGCTGCCCGTCGCGGACGATCTCGAGCGGTACGCTCGTGCCCGGCTCGATATTGGTCACGATGTAGGACAGCGTCTGCTCGGGCGTGACCTCCTGGTCGTTCACCTCGATCACGACGTCGCCCGCCTGGAGACCTGCCTGCTCGGCGGCCTCGCCCGGCTGCACCGACTGGATGAACTCGCCGCGATTGGGCGGCAGGTCGAGCGCCTCGGCGAGGTCGGGGTTCATCTGCTGGATCTGCACGCCAAGATAGCCGCGCAGGATTTCCTCGCCGCTGATCAGCTTGCGCACCAAGGGCGCCGCGGTCTCGGCCGGAATGGCGAAGCCGACGCCGACGCTGCCACCGGAGGGCGAGAGGATCGCATTGTTGATGCCGATGACATTGCCCTCCATGTCGAAGAGCGGGCCGCCGGAATTGCCCTGATTGATGCTGGCGTCGGTCTGGATGTAGCGGTCGTAGGCGCCGGCGCCCGCGCGCCGCAGCACGGCCGAGACGATGCCGCTGGTGACCGTGCCGCCCAGGCCGAACGGGTTGCCGATGGCGATCACCCAGTCACCCACGCGGGCCTGGCTGCTGTCGCCGAAGCGGACGAAGGGGAACGGCTCGCTCCGCTCGATCTTGAGCACGGCAAGGTCACTTTCGGCGTCCTTGGCGACCAGCTCGGCGGCGTACTCGGTGCCGTCGGGCAGGGTGACGGTCACCTCTTCCAGCTGCGCGCGATTGTCACGCGGGCTGATCACGTGGTTGTTGGTGACGATATAGCCGTCCGCCGAAATGATGAAGCCAGAGCCGAGCGACTGCGCTTCGCGCGTGGTGGGCTCGCCCTGGCTGCCGAACAGGTCGCCGAAGGGCGTGCCGGCGAACGGGTTGTTCTCGACCGTGATCCGCTGGCGGGTGGAGATGTTGACCACCGCCGGCTGCAACTGCTCGGTGAGATCGGCGAAGCTTTCGGGTGCGCCGGCGCGGGGCACGGCCCGGCGCATGTGCTGCTCGTCGTTCTGCGCCACCTGCGCGCCCGCGGGATAGCCGGTGATGAGCGAGATCGCGGCCCCGCCGGCAAGCAGGGCAGCGGTGAAGCCATAGGAGTAGCGCACGAAAGTCACGTCCTTTTCATTCCTTCGGTTGTCCCGGCGTGCGGCGACGCCGGTGCGGACCAGTTCCGCCACCGATCACAGCGCGGGAGCGCTGAACTCGGATTGAACGCGGCTCAGCGATTGCCGTTTCTGAACTGGCGCAGATAGTCGTTGTCGGGCGACATGATGATCGAGCTTTCGCCTTCGCCGCTCTCGAACGTCCGGCGATAGCTCTGCATCGCGCGGAAGAAGTCGTAGAATTCCGGGTCCTTGCCATAGGCGTCGGAATAGGTGCGGGCGGCATTGGCTTCCGCTTCGGCGCGGATGATCTGCGCGTCGCGGCTGCCCTGGGCCCGGATCGTGTCCGCTTCCTGCTTGCGGTCGGTCTCCATGCGGGTGAAGGCGGCCTGCAACGGCGTTCCTTCCGGCAGGTCGGCGCGCTTGATCCGCACGTCGATCACCTGCGCGCCATATTGCCGCGCCTGCGTGTCCAGCGCGTCGCGGATGTTTTCCATGGCCGTGCCGCGCTCCGCCGTCAGCAGCGAGGCGAAGCTGCGCCGGCCCAGTTCCTGCCGCAGCACCGAATTGAGGATCGGCGCCAGCTGGCTGCGCAGGTTCTCTTCCGTGCCCGCATTCTCAACCATGGCGATCGGGTCGATGATGCGGAAGCGGGCATAGGCGTCCACCTGCAGCCGCTGCTGGTCGTTGGAGAGGACCTGCTGGCGCTCCATGTCGAGATCGAGCACCCGCCGGTCCACGAACTGCACCTGCTCGATGAAGGGGATGCGCGCGACCATGCCGGCGCCGGTCTCTCCATAGGCCACGTCGGGCCGGAACTTGTTGATGGTGCGCACCGGCTCGCCCGTGCGCACCACCACCGCCTGCTGCGTTTCAGGCACGATGACGATGCTGGAAAGCGCCGCGATCACCACCGCGACGATGGCGATGATGGCGATCTTGTGCCGTTCCCACACGCGTTCCATCACTGGCCCTCCTGCACGGGAGCGGGCGCGGCCCGGCGGCGGTTGACCTCGGGCAGCGGCAGGTAGGGGGTCACCCCGTCGGCCTCGACGATGGTCTTGTCGGTCTTGCTGAGCACGCTTTCCATGGTCTCGTAATAAATGCGGCGGCGGGTCACTTCGGGCGCCTGCCGGTATTCCTCGTAGATCTTGTTGAACTCGGCCGCGTCACCCTGCGCCCGGGCGAGCAGCTGCTGCGCATAGGCCTCGGCGCGGTTGAGATCGGCGTCGGCATCCTGCTGCGCGGCGGACACGTCCTTAAAGGCCTCCACCACCATTTCGGGCGGGTCGGTCCGGTCGATCTCCACGCCCTGCACCAGCACGCCGGAGCGATAGGCATTGAGGATCGCCTGCATCCGCGTGCGCACGCGCTGCTCGATCTGCGCGCGGCCGGCGCCGGACAGCACGCGGTCAAGGCCCTGCTCCGCGACCGAGGCGCGCATGGCGGCTTCGGCCACTTCGCGGATCGTTTCGTCCGGCTCGGCAAGCTGGAACCTGTATTGCTTCAGGTCCTGGATGTTCCAGCGGACCAGATAGCTGAGATCGACCAGGTTCTGGTCACCCGTCAGGATCAGCTTCTCGGCCGTGCCGTCCGGGATCTTCTCCGAACGAATCGAGGTGACGTCGGTCACCTCCACGTTCTGGAACGGCCAGGGCGCGGTGAAGTTGAGGCCCGGCTGCAGGGTGCGCGAGTACTTGCCGAAAGTGGTGACGATGCCCTGTTCCTTGGGCCCGACCTGATGGATCGAGGTGACCATCAGCCACACCGCCGCCAGCCCCGCAAGGGCCAGCGGCACCCAGCTGCCGCCGCCGGGCCTGCGCGGAAGGCGGAAATCCGGTCCGCCCGGCCCGCCGAGCCGACGCCGCGGACCTTCGGGCCCACGGTTCTTGAAGATATCCTCGATGCTGGCGGAGCGGCGCGGCCGATCCTGCGATCCGCCGCTCGGCAGCCACGGATTGCGGGGCCCTTTCGGCGCGTCCTCGCCGCTCGGCGGCGCCGGCGGAGGCACACCCTCCCTGTCCGGCGCGGCGGGCTTGCCCCAGGGGCTGCGCTTGCCGGCCATGGCCAACCCGATTCTACCGATCATCCCGTCCCATCGTTCCATAGGGTTGGTTATAGGGCCGCCGCCGGTTAAAAAACAGGGTTCCGGCGGACATTTTCGCTGCGGCGGCCGCCCGCCTGGGCTAGCAGCGCTCCCCATGACATCCGCCAATCCCCTCGACCGCCACATCCCTGCGCATCTTGCCCCGCGGGTCCGCTCCGCCCGCCTCGTCGGAGGGGTCGCCACGCTGGTGGTGGACGCCTCCGGGCTGGCGCGCGCGGCGGCGGCGGCGCTGCAGGCGGAGCTCGAACGCGCGGTCGGCGGCGCCGAGGGCGTGAGCGAGGTGCGCATCGCCATGATGGCCGAGCGGGTGGCCGAGCGGATGGAGCGCCGCATCATCGCGATCGGCTCCGGCAAGGGCGGCGTCGGCAAGTCGACGCTGACCGCCAACCTTGCCGTGGCGCTGGCCCGCATGGGTCGCCGCGTGGGCGTGGTCGATGCCGATATCTACGGCCCGTCGCAGACGATGCTGCTCGATACCGCCGATGCGCGCCCGGAGGCCAGGGGCGAGCAGCTGGTGCCGGTCACCAGCAGGCATGGCGTCGCGATGCTGTCGATGGGTCAGCTGATGCCCCCGGGCAAGGCGATTGCCTGGCGCGGGCCGATGGCGGGCAAGGCCCTGGCCCAGATGATGGAGGCCCAATGGGGCGAGGCCGAGTTGCTGCTGGTGGACCTGCCGCCGGGCACGGGCGACGTGCAGCTGACCATGATTCAGCGCTTCCGGCCGGCCGGCGCGATCGTCGTCTCGACCCCGCAGGACCTCTCGCTGATCGATGCGACCCGCGCGATCGACCTGTTCCGGCAGGTGGAGGTCCCGGTGATCGGCATTGTCGAGAACATGGCCGGCTATGTCTGCCCCCATTGCGGCGAGCTGTCCGACCCGTTCGGCTCGGGCGGAGCGCAGGCGGCGGCAGAGGCGCTGGGCGAGCGGTTCCTCGGCCGGGTGCCGTTGTCGCGCGAGGTCCGCGCGGCGAGCGATGCCGGGCAGCCGCCCGCCGGCGGCGACACGCCACAGGGCGAGCCGTTCCACGCCATCGCCACGCTCCTGGCGGAGTGGCTCGACGCGCCCGGCACGGCGGGCGCATTGTCTGGCGGGGGCCCGGGGGAGCGGGGCTGAGGCGATGCTTCTGACACGGCGCAGGCTGCTGGCCGGCGCGCTGGCCGGTGGCGGGCTGGCGGTCGGCTGGACGCTGCTGCCGCGCCATTATGGCCCGCCGCTCGCGCCGGGCGAGAACGAGGTCGCGTTCGGCGTGTGGCTGAAGATCGCGCGCGACGGCGTGATCACCGTCGCCGTGCCGCAGCTGGAGATGGGGCAGGGCGTGACCACGCTGCTGCCGCAGGTCGCGGCCATGGAACTCGGCGCGGACTGGCGGCAGGTGGCGGTGGAATTCGCGCCGGTCAGCGGGGCCTATCCCAACCTGCCGCTCGCCGCGCACTGGACGCCCCTGCGCAATCCCCTGGTGCCCGCGCTGGCCGACGAGCCGGACGAATGGCTGCTGCGGCGCTGGGCCGAGGAGAATCGCTTCATGGCGACGGCCGAGGGCACCTCGCTCGAGGCCTATGAGCGACCCTGCCGCGAGGCCGCCGCCGCCGCCCGCACGATGCTGGCGATGGCGGCGGCGGATCGCTGGGACGTCGCATGGGAGGAGTGCGAGGCCGCGCGCGGCTTCATCGTGCACGAGCGGCGCCGCGCCAGCTTCGCCGAACTGGCGGAGGAGGCGAGCCGTTTCGATCCGCCCGATCCGCCGCCGCTCCGCCCCGAGCCGCCCGCCGAACCCGCCGGCTTTCACGGGGAAGAGGAGGAGCGCACGATCGCCACGCCCCGCCTCGACCTGCCGGCGAAAGTCGATGGCAGCGCGCTGTTCGCGGGCGATGTGCGCCTGCCCGGAATGGTCCACGCGGCCATCCGCCACGGCCCGCTGGACCGGTCAGAACTGTCGAGCTTCGAGGCGGGCGCGAGCAGGCGCGGCCTCGTCGCGGTGGTCGAGGGCGAGCACTGGCTGGCGGCTGTGGCGACCGACTGGTGGACCGCCGAGCGGGCGCTCGACGACATGGCGCCCCGCTTCCGGCTGGCGAACCCGGTGAACAGCGCCCGCATCGACGAGGCGCTCGAAGCGGGCTTGCGCGGCGGCGAAGCGCTGCGGGTCGCCACGGCCGGCGCGGGCGACGAGGCGATGGGCCGGCCCACGCTGGCGCTGCGCTACGACGTGATGCCGGCCGCGCACGGCACGATCGAGACCGCCAGCTGCACGGCGCGCCTCACCGGCGGGCAGCTCGAATTGTGGATCGCCGCGCAGGCGCCCGAGCAGGCGCGCGCGGCGGCCGCCGGGGCGCTCGGCCTGCCGCTCTCCGACGTGGTGCTCTATCCGGTGATGGCCGGCGGCAGCTTCGACCGGCGGCTGGAACATGAACATGTGGTCGAGGCCGCCCTGATCGCCCGCGATATCGGCCGCCCGGTGCAGCTGACCTGGTCCCGCTGGCAGGAGCATCTGCGCCTGCGCCCACGCCCGCCGCTCGCCGCCATGCTGAGCGCGAAGGTCGCGCCCGGCGGGCCGATCGCCGCATTTCGCGCGCGGGTCGCGATGCCGCCCTCGGCGCTGGAGTTCGGCCGGCGCCTGTTCGACAATCGAATGGCCCGGGCTGCCATCGAGGAAGTGGCCGGCCAGGCCGACCCGCTCGCTCTGGAAGGGCTGATGCCGCCCTATGCCATTCCCGACGTGGCTATCGACCACGTGCCGGTCAGCATCGATCTGCCCACCGGGCGGCTGCGCGGCAATGCCCATGGCTATAGCTGCTTCATGGTCGAAAGCTTCATCGACGAGCTGGCGCGGCGGCAAGGGCTGGAGCCGCTGTCCTATCGCATGGCGATGCTGGGCGGCGACCTGCGCCTCGCCGAGTGCCTGCAGCGAGTCTCCCGGCTCGCGCAATGGGGCGGCGGCGGCGCGGGCGGGGGGCAGGGTCTCGCCTGTCATCGCATGGGCCACGGCATGGGCTATCGCACGGACGCACCGGCCGGCGGCGGGCGCATCGCGCTGGTCGCCAGCGCCGCCGCGGGAGAAGGCGGCGTGCGGGTGGAGCGGCTTGCCGCGGCGGTCGATATCGGCCGCATCGTCAATCGCGACATCGCGCTGCAACAGATCGAGGGCGGGCTGATCTACGGCCTCGGGCTCGCGCTCGGCTCCGGCCTCGAATATGAACGCGGCATGCCGCTCCAGGGGACGCTCGCCTCGCTGATGCTGCCGACCCTTGCCGATACGCCCGCCATCTCCATCGAGCTGATCGAGAGCGATGCCGAGCCGTTCGATCCGGGCGAGCTGGCGGTGGCTCCGGTCGCGCCCGCCATCGCCAATGCGCTCCATTCCGCCACCGGGCTTCGCCTTCGCCGCCTGCCGCTGCTATCGGGTGGGCTATGACCTGGCAGGCACAGCACCTCCCGCCCGATCACCCGGGCGTGGCGAGCGGCGGCATCGGCGTGCTGCTGGTCAATCTCGGCACGCCCGACGCGCCCGATGCGCGGTCCGTCCGGCGCTACCTGGCAGAGTTCCTGTCCGACCGGCGGGTGGTGGAGATCCCGCCCATTGCCTGGCAGCCGATCCTGCGCGGCATCATCCTCAACACACGCCCGAAGAAGAGCGCCCACGCTTACAGCCAGGTGTGGACGGAGGCCGGCTCGCCGCTCGCAGCGATCACCGCCGAGCAGGCGGAGAGGCTGCAGGCGCGGCTTGGCGAATGCGCGCGGGTGGCGTGGGCCATGCGCTATGGCCGCCCCTCCATCGGCGGCCAGCTACAGCGGCTGAAGGACGAGGGGTGCGAGCGCATCCTCCTCGCGCCGCTGTACCCGCAATATTGCGCCGCCACGACCGCCACAGTTGTGGACAACGCTGCGGACAAACTGCGCACAATGCGTTGGCAACCGACCCTGCGGACCCTGCCGCCCTATCACGACGACCCGGCCTATATCGACGCGCTGGCGCAGGATCTCGGCCGACAGCTGGATGCGCTCGCCTTCGAGCCGGAGGTGCTGCTGCTCAGCTTCCACGGCATGCCGGAACGCACGCTGCACCTTGGCGATCCCTATCATTGCCACTGCCGGAAGACCGCCCGCCTGCTCGGGGTTGAGCTCGCCCGGCCCGGCCTGCGCTTCGTCACCACGTTCCAGTCCCGCTTCGGCCGCGCCAAATGGCTGGAGCCGGCGACCGACAAGGTGCTGGAGGAGGAAGCGCGCGCCGGCACCAGCCGCCTCGCCATTGCCGCGCCCGGCTTTGCCGCCGACTGCCTCGAAACGCTGGAGGAACTCGCCATCCGCGGCCGCGAGCAGTTCCTAGGTGCGGGCGGCGAGCACTTCCACGTGCTCGACTGCCTCAACGCCGGCGCGCCCGGCATGGCGATGCTCGAGGCGCTGGTGCGCCGCGAACTGGCCGGGTGGGTTTGAGCGCCGCTTGGACGTTGCCGCAGCGCTGCCGTAAGAGTGCAAGATCGGAGTTCGTCGAGAGGCAAGAAAGGTGGGCGGCCAGGCTAAGGACTTTCGCAGCCAGGTCGCGAGGATGGCCGAACCGACCGACATGACCATCGATCAGATCAGGAAACCGGCCGAGCTGCACGAAGCGATCATCACCGATGAGGCGTTCACTGCGAAGAAGACGGAACGTCTGTCTCGGCTATGATCGCCGGGCTGAGGGTCGCAGCCGGCGCGTGGTCCTGCCTCCGCTTCATCAGAAATCGATGGCGATGCCGTCCTTCACCCAATCGCCATAGCGGGTGGGGCTCAGTTCGTCCTGCCCTTCGCCCGCCTGCGGCTGCGGGGGCGGGGCGTCGCTCCAGTGGGCGGGCTTGACGAAAGGGGCGGGTCGTTTGGTGGCGCGTTCGGTCATCGGCGCGAGGTGGGGCGGCTGGCGCGACAGGGCAAGGGCGGATAGGAGCCGTGCGCATGGCAACCTCCCCCGGTCTCCCCGCCCGCCGCGCCGCGCTCCGGCTGCTCGATGCAGCGCTGCGCCGGGGCGAGACGCTCGACCAGGCCGATTACGGCGCCTTCAAGAGCCATGACGGCGCTGGGCCGCCGCCGCCCGACCGCGCGCTCGCCCGCGCCATTGCGGGCGAGACCTTGCGCTGGCTGGCGGACCTCGACGCGGCTGTAGATTCGGCCACCCGCCAGCGCCTTGCGGACGATGCGAAGGCGCGCGCGGTGCTGCGGCTGATGCTGGCGCAATGGCTGCGGCTGGGCACGCCGCCGCATGCGGTGATCGCCACCGGGCTGCCCCTGCTCACCGGCGGGCCGCGGCGGCTCGCGCACGGTGTGTTCTCGACGCTGGTGCGCGAGCAGGTGGCGCTGCCCCCGGCGCCGACCCTGCCGCCGGGCGTGGCCGGGCGCTGGGGCGAGCGCGCCCGTGCCATCGCCGCCGGCCTCGCCGAGCCGCCGCCGCTCGACCTCACCTTGCGCGACCCGGAGGAGACCGCCGCGTGGGCGGAGCGGCTCGGCGGCCTCTCCCTCGCCCCGGGCCATGTGCGCCTGCCGCGCGGCACAGCGGTGGAGCGGCTGGAGGGCTTCGCGGAGGGCGCCTGGTGGGTGCAGGACCTCGCTGCTTCGCTGCCGGCGCGGCTGCTGGGCGCGGGCGAGGGGCGGCGCGCGCTGGACCTGTGCGCGGCGCCCGGCGGCAAGGCGCTGCAGCTTGCGGCGGCCGGGTGGCGGGTGACGGCGGTGGATGCGAGCGAGGCGCGGCTGGCCCGCCTGCGCGAGAATGGCGGCCGCACCGGGCTCGAGATGGAGATGATCACCGCCGACATGATGGAGTGGGAGCCGGAGGCGCCGTTCGACGCCGTCCTGCTCGATGCGCCATGCACCGCCACCGGGACGGCGCGCCGCCATCCCGAGGTGCTGCACCGGATCGGCGAGCGCCAGATAGCCGACATGGCGGAACTGCAAGCCGCGATGCTGGCGCGCGCCAGCCGCTGGGTCGCGCCGGGCGGGCGCCTGGTCTATGCGGTCTGCTCGCTCGAAGGCGCCGAGGGCGAGGCGCAGGCCGCCAGGGTGCCGCTGGCGCCTGAGCCGGTCACCGCCGCCGAACTCCCCGCCGGGCTGGCCCCGACGCCGGAGGGCTGGCTGCGCACCGATGCGGGCATGCTGGCCGAGGCCGGCGGGCTGGACGGGTTTTTCGTGGCGCGCTGGCGGGCGAACTGACCGCCCGGTATAGAGGCCCTATCGCGCGGCGGCGTCAGGCCGCGGGCGAGGCTTGGGCAGAGCTTGCCCCGAAAGCTTTCGGCCCGCCCAGATGCCGAAACCGATGCCGAAGATCGCGAACCCACCCGTCAGCGCGAGCGAAGCGCGGACGAGCCCGAGATCGCCGATGAGCGCAGCGAGGGTGTTGAGGCTGATCAGCAGACCTGCGCCGACCCATGGGATCGCTGAGCGGCGCAGAACGAGCAGGTTCGCTTCGGCCATTCCCGGTTCTCCAACGAGACGCGCCATTGCGCCACCCCGCGGCGGCTGCCGCAATTCACCACCGCCGGGTTGCGCCCGCGCCCGGCTCAATCCCTAGGCGCGGACCTTCGCCTGGAAGCTCTTGCGCAGCTTCATCAGCTTGGGCGGGATCGTCGCCTGGCAATAGGGGTTCCGCTGGCCTTCGCCTTCCCAATATTCCTGGTGGTAGTCCTCGGCCGGATACCACTCGGCCGGGCCCTCGATCGTGGTCACCGCCATCGCGCCGTTGCCGGCGTTCCAGCGGCCGATCGCGGCCTCGGCTTCCTCGCGCTGCGCGTCGCCGAGCGGAAAGATCGCGCTGCGATATTGCGTGCCCACGTCGTTGCCCTGGCGGTTCAGCTGGGTCGGATCGTGCGTGCCCATGAACACGTCGAGGATCTCGGCATAGGAGATTGCATCGGGGTCGAAGGTGAGCCGCACCGCCTCTGCATGGCCGGTGCTCCCGCTGCACACCTGCTTGTAGGTCGGGTCGGCGACGGCGCCGCCGATATAGCCGCTTTCGACTTCGCTCACCCCGATCACGTCGCGGAACACCGCCTCCGTGCACCAGAAGCAGCCGCCCGCCACGATCGCGGTTTCCTGTGCCATCTCGCCTTCTCCTTTGCTTGGCAGCCAGATAGGGTGCGCAAAAGCGCTTGTCATCGCCGCCCGCAGGCCGGGCTGCCGGGCAGGGCGCCAGTGGGAGAGATTCTCGATGACGATGCGGACCATCCTGACTGCCCTTGCCGGCGCGGTGCTTGCCGCCAGCGCAGTGCCTGCCGCGGCCGATCAGCACGAACCCAGCACACAGGACCGAGCCGCGCTGGCCGCCGCGATCGCCAATGCGAACCGCGCCGAGGACCAGGCGCGCGACGCCTTCCGCCACCCGGCCGAGACGCTCGCCTTCTTCGGCGTGGAGCCTGGCATGAAGGTGGGCGAATATGCGCCGGGCGGCGGCTGGTATTCGCGGGTGCTAGGAAATTACCTGAACGGGGAAGGGCAGCTGGTCGGCCTGTACTTCACGCCGGAGAACGGGGTGTTCGACGAGGAAGCCCGCGCCGGCATCCGGCAGGGCGCCGCGACCTTCCCCGCCCGGGTGGCCGAATGGACCGGGCGCGCCGCCGAGGGAACGGCCGGGCTGACGCTGGATGCGGTGACGGAGGCGGACAAGGGCACGTTCGACCGCGTCCTCGTGATCCGCATGATGCACAACATGATGCGCATGAACTTCGCCGACAGCGAGTTGAAGGCGATGCGCGACCTGTTGAAGCCGGACGGGATGCTCGGCATCGTGCAGCACCGGGCGAAGGACGATGCGCCGGGCGATTATGCCAATGGCAGCAAGGGCTACTTGCGCGAGAAGGACGTGATCGGCTTCGTCGAGGCGCAGGGCTTCGAACTGGTCGAGAAGAGCGAGATCAACGCCAATCCGCGCGACCCGGCCGATCATGCGGAGGGCGTGTGGGAGATGCCGCCGACCCTGCGCACGCAACGCGCGGAGCTGAGGGACCTGGGCGAGAGCGACCGCATGACGCTGCTGTTCCGCAAGCGCTAAGCGCGGGGGGCGTCCGCCGGGCGCCATCCCGCCGCCCCTTGCCAATCGCGGCCCAGGTTGCCGCGCCCTCCGCCGGACGACGCGATGGACACGTCCGGCCGCGTGAGGGCCGGGCAGACGACCGGCGCGGTGGCGGTGCAGGTGGACTTCGCGCTTGTCCCCCGCTGAGGGCGCACCTAGTTCGCACGCCATGACGAAGATCACGGTCGCCGCGCTGCAACTCTCGCTCAACCTCGAGGCGGAACAGGACAATATCGCCGCCGTCTCCGCGCTGGTGGAGGAGGCCGCCGGGCAGGGTGCGCGCATCGTGCTGCCGCCCGAACTGTTCGCCGGCGGCTATTTCTGCCGCGAGGAGGACGAGCGCTTCTTCGCGCTGGCGCGGCCGACCGCCGAGCACCCCTCTGTATTGGCGATGCAAGCGCTTGCGGCGCGGTTGCAAGTGGCGATCCCGACCAGCTTCTTCGAGCGCGATGGGCACCATTACTACAACACGCTGGCGATGATCGACGAGCACGGCGAGCTGCTCGGCACCTATCGCAAGAGCCACATTCCCGACGGGCCGGGCTACGAGGAGAAGTACTATTTTCGCCCGGGCAATACCGGCTTCAAGGTGTGGGACGTTTGCGGCACGCGCATCGGCGTCGGCATCTGCTGGGACCAGTGGTATCCGGAAACCGCGCGGGCTATGGCGCTGATGGGCGCGGAACTGCTGTTCTACCCGACCGCCATCGGCTCCGAGCCCTATGACGCCAGCTTCGACACCAGCCGCATGTGGCGGCGCGCCATGGTCGGCCATGCGGTGAGCAATTGCATGCCGGTGATCGCCGCCAATCGCGTGGGCTGCGAGGCGGGACAGACCTTCTATGGCCACTCCTTCATCACCAACGAATGGGGCGACCTGCTGGCCGAGGCCGAGCGCGAGGAGTCGGGCGCGATTCTCGCCGAACTGGACCTGGCCGAGGCGGCGAAGCACCGTGCGGGCATGGGCTTCTTCCGCGACCGACGGCCGCAGCTTTATGGGCGGCTGGTCGAGGACGTTTGAGCCCCCGCCCCCAACATCGTCGGGATCGCCCCACGCCGGCACCGGCGCATTCCACCAGCCGCGCTCCTGTTCCCGCAGATTGTGCCGCGGGCCGATGAGCCGTTGGCGCAGCGGGCAGTTGCGCGCGGCTCCGCGGCGGCGAGGGGCATTTCCACGCGCAGCGCCTGCGGGTAAGCCGCCGGCGTGCCTGCCGCAATCGGCCACCTCTACCTGCTCGCGCTCGGGTCGAACCGGCGGCACCGCCGCTATGGCGCGCCATGCACGGTGCTGGCGGCGGCGCTGGAGCACCTGGCGGCGCAAGGCGTGACGGTCGTCGGGCGCTCTGCGGTGATGGAGACAGCGCCGCTCGGCCCGTCTTCGCGGCGCTATGCCAACGCGGCGGCATTGGTGGCGACGGCGTTGGGGCCGCCGGCTCTGCTGGCGCTGTTGAAGCGGGTGGAGCGCGCGTTCGGGCGGCGGCGCGGCCGGCGGTGGGGGACGCGGGTGCTCGATCTCGACATCGTGTTGTGGAGCGGCGGGCGCTGGGCCTCTCCGCCGGGCGCCCAGCGCCTGATCGTGCCGCACCCTGCCTTCCGCGAACGCGCCTTCGTGCTCGGCCCGGCAGCGGCGATCGCGCCCGGCTGGCGCGACCCGGGCCCGGGGGCGACCACCGGCCTTACCCTGCGCCAGCTGCGTGCGCGCTTGACCCGCTCGGGCACCCTGCCTAGGTGACCGGCGCCTGAGGGCCGCCCTGGCGCCCTGATGGGCCCTTAGCTCAGTCGGTAGAGCAACTGACTTTTAATCAGTAGGTCGCTGGTTCGAACCCAGCAGGGCTCACCACCTTTTCAGGCGTTTAGATAGAGCCAAGCCAGGCGGACAATCCGCCGGTCTAGCGCAGCAATCAGATGGCAATCACGGTGATGGTTAACGTCCGATGCGGAGGGAGACTCACCAATTTGGGCTCGCAATATCCCGCCTCCCACTTCATGTTGGACTCCGGATGGAGGCTGATTGATGGCTGCCGAAGAGTATGACCCTCTCGAACCTGATCAGCAGGATGCGTTGGCGGCATCAGGGCGAGCACTCGCAAGCGTGATCCCAATGTTCGGCGGCGTTGTCGGGGAACTGATTACACAGCGATTACCGGCGCAACGGATCGATAGAATCAGTGACTACATTCGCTTTCTTGAGGAGCGCGTCAAAGCTCTCGAGTTGAACTGGCAGGCGATAATCGGCAATGCGGAGAAGATAGACCTGATCGAGGAAGGCGGCTTTCAAGCAGCTAGAGCCACTAGTTCAAAGAGGATTGAGCAAATTGCAGAACTCGTCGCTCAAGGCCTAGCGTCCGAGGACGCGAACCTTGTCAGGCGAAAGCGGCTAGCATCTCTTCTGCGAGAGCTGGACGATGATGAGATCGTGCTTTTGAATGCTTACGGTCAGTCGTACGGCGGCGATGCAAGAGTATGGCAGACCGTGGATATGCCCGGCCCATCGGATCTTCAGTCATCGTTGGAGGAACTCGATGCCGAGAAGCTTTATGAGGCTGGTCGAGATCGTCTTCTTAGGCTCGGACTGTTGCAGAAGAACTACCGCAATCCGAGGCGCGGAGAAGCTCCTGCTTTTGACACCCGCAAAGGCGATTATGCTCACTCGATAGAGGTCTCATACCTCGGGCGAATGCTCCTACGAATGATCGGGCAACCGTCGCCATACGACCAAAGCGCAGAGGGATAGCCGAAGAAAGCATCTGCTGCCGACTCAGATGCTGACCAGCATCGCCTGCGAAATCGCCGGCATCAGCATATCGATCGGCACCGGCACGCTGGCGGTGGCATAGCCGGGGTTCAGCGCGCGGCGTTGGCCGAACTCGCGAACCCAGCCACGACCGTTCTGCCGCCAAGCACGCTGCAGCGGCGCAACAGGCAGCAAGTAGCACCTGCGGCTGGGAGCGAAGGCGTAGGCGATGAAGTCGCATGCGAGCGGCTTCTGGATCCAGCCGGGTGATCGGCGACCCTCGTCGCTCCATTGCTCCAGCAGGATGTCCGACCAGTCGGCTGTGCGGACCTTCTCGTCCACCGTGAACACGCGGCCGCAAGCAAGGGTGACGACCCGATCAATCCCGCCGCGCTGTGCCCAGCCGTCACTCCGAACGCTTACCGCGCTGATCATGGTGGGAAATGCCTTGCGGTAGATGTCCAGCCACCAAGACGCCTCCGCGAAGGTCTCTGAGAGCGCGAGGCTGCCGGCGAAGTCGTGGATGCGGCGCTCCACGGAGAAGCGCCCCGGCGGTGAAGCCGGGGCGTTCTCGAACGGGGGACTGGCCCGTGCGCTCATCAATGACCCGGGAAGATCGCGAGAGCGGCGAAAGCCAGTCCGACAATCCCGATCGCTGCGCCGATCACTGTTGCGATGGTCGCCGAGTGAGCTGACCGAACGCGAGCATCGACCGCTGTAACCTTGGTATCAAGCGCCCCAAATTGCGTCTGCAAGTCCGCCATCCGGTCGATTAACTGGTCAAGCTTGCCGTCCACCTGCGCGAACTTTGTTTCGGTGCGGGCCTCCACAAGCTGTAGCTTTGTGGCCACGAGGATCGAAGAGCCGGCGTTTCCAGTGTTCCCGGCGTCATGCTCGTCTAACCGCCCGATGAGTAGTTCCGCCAAAGCTTCGAAATTGTGACGAGTCAGCTTGGCCGGTGCCGGAGCCCTTCCCTTGTTCAGGTGCGGCGCCATTGTCATGCCTCCCCGCCGAAGTGCTTCAGGTCGGCGGCGAAGGCGTCCAGCCATTCATCGGGTATTGAGAAGCCGTTCCACCGATCCCGCGCCAACTCCAGCTTCACCGCCAAGGCTTCTGGCGAGGGTGCGCGCACGTTCTCGACGAGATGGTCCATCGCAGCCACATAGGCGTCCACGGCCTCATCCGCTCGCGGATCCTCCGGCGGGAGCAAATCGGACGCGGCCCTTAGCTGGTTATACGCGTCAAGCGCCTCGCTCCATTCGTCGGCGCCCGCCGCTGCCGGCGGAGCCAGGTCGTTCTCAGCGATCATCGCGCGGAGGGACTTGATGGAGGAGAAGACGACTGCCTGTCCCCAATCGAGCGAGCGCTCGATCTCGCGCACCCCGTCGAAGTCGGCGCGACGGATACAGGCTTCCTCGTCCGAAAGGTTGTCACCGCAAGCATCCAGCGCGATCCAGAGTTGACAGAGCAGGCCCTCGGGGGTCTTCGCCATTGCCCCGCCTACAAGGTCCTGCGCTGAATCGTATGTGTCGGTTTCTGCTGGCGAGTGGAGCTCGCAGTCGACCAAGCTTCCCCGCTGCTCAATGATTGCAAGCGCGGCCTGTCGACGGCTCCAAGCTGCCAGCAGTTCGCTGTCGGGGTCGTTCGCGCTGGTTCCGGCCAGCCAAGAATTGTCGGTCATGTTTCGATCCTTCAGGAAGGCGCGCCCGCCACCTTGCGCGACAGGCGCAAAGTTGGGGATCAGGCGAGGGCGGCGATGCGCTTCAGGTCGGCTTCCAGATAGCCGAACAGTTCGGCCATCCGCTCTTCGTCGCATTCCAGATGCGGGCGGCTGATTGCTATCTTTTCGGCCGAGATTGCCGCATCGCGAGTGGGGAACGAGGCCATCCGTCGCCACGCTTTGTGCTCCGCCCGGTGGGCTGCTCCAAGGTCTTCTCTCAGGGCCTTGAGCCGGTTGCAGGCTTCGACATGGGCTGGCTCGTTCTGCCAGATCAGCACGCGTTCGCCAAACGCTGCATACTCAGGATCGCCCCGAAGCGTTTCGCTCCACTTGCTCCAGTTGTTGTGGTCCAGGGTGATGCTGGCCTCGTAGGCGTCCGTGCGCAGCCACCCACGATCCATGGCCGGCTCAGTGTAGATGAAGGTCTGCGTGGGCGCGGTCTCCTTGAAGGCCCACGCTGCACGCTCTGCGCCATCCTCTGCCTTCATCGCCGCGTTCACCGCCTCAAGAGCGCGAGAGAACGCGCCCTTGGCGTCCTGCCAGCCGCGCGGGTTAGTTGCGGAAGCGATGCCCACGCCGGGGGCAATGGCGGCCGGAGCGGCCTTCAATAGCGCGCGACGCTTTGTGGTGTTATCGGCGTTCATAGTCGTGCCCTCTCTATCAGGGTTGCGATAGGGCCGGGAGGAAGCTGCAACTTCCCTCCGGCCCGTACTGGTGATATCACCGACCCATGAGCAGTGCAAGTCGTGATACCACGAAAGGGAGGCGTCCGGCCCAAACCGGCACACCCATTATGGTTCGGATGCAGCCCGATCAGCTCCAGGCGCTTGACGCTTGGGCGAACGAGCAGGATGATCAGCCCTCCCGCCCGGAGGCAGTTCGACGCTTGGTCGCGCGAGGGCTAGCCGGCTGAACGCCAACAGGGTTGCACGGCTGGGCCTAGCGAATCACGTTTTGTTCCGGCTACGGGAGTGCGTGAACCGGGCATCCATCCAGCGCATCGTGACACTGTCCCTGGCGGTGCTCGATCATGCAGCCTACGGCTCGCGCACTCACAAGGTGGACACGGCGGAGGTCCGTCTGGCACTCGCGGCGCTGTGGTGCGTGCTCCGGGAGCGCAAAGCCCTGATGGACTACTGGTGTCGCGCCACAAACGTTTCGGGCCATCCTTGGGAGTCCTGCCGCCTGCCGTACTATGCGGTATGCGCGGCCTGCCGGAACGAGGGATGGGACGCCCCGGTCTGAGTCGCTCAGCGACTGACCCATTCTTCGAAACGTCAGAGCATGAAGTGGGCCCGCGAAGGGGAAACCGCGCGAGCCCACCCACAGAGCGCAGACCGCTGGAAGGGGCGAGTGGAGCTCGCAGTCGACCAAGCTTCCCCGCTGCTCAATGATTGCAAGCGCGGCCTGTCGACGGCTCCAAGCTGCCAGCAGTTCGCTGTCGGGGTCGTTCGCGCTGGTTCCGGCCAGCCAAGAATTGTCGGTCATGTTTCGATCCTTCAGGAAGGCGCGCCCGCCACCTTGCGCGACAGGCGCAAAGTTGGGGATCAGGCGAGGGCGGCGATGCGCTTCAGGTCGGCTTCCAGATAGCCGAACAGTTCGGCCATCCGCTCTTCGTCGCATTCCAGATGCGGGCGGCTGATTGCTATCTTTTCGGCCGAGATTGCCGCATCGCGAGTGGGGAACGAGGCCATCCGTCGCCACGCTTTGTGCTCCGCCCGGTGGGCTGCTCCAAGGTCTTCTCTCAGGGCCTTGAGCCGGTTGCAGGCTTCGACATGGGCTGGCTCGTTCTGCCAGATCAGCACGCGTTCGCCAAACGCTGCATACTCAGGATCGCCCCGAAGCGTTTCGCTCCACTTGCTCCAGTTGTTGTGGTCCAGGGTGATGCTGGCCTCGTAGGCGTCCGTGCGCAGCCACCCACGATCCATGGCCGGCTCAGTGTAGATGAAGGTCTGCGTGGGCGCGGTCTCCTTGAAGGCCCACGCTGCACGCTCTGCGCCATCCTCTGCCTTCATCGCCGCGTTCACCGCCTCAAGAGCGCGAGAGAACGCGCCCTTGGCGTCCTGCCAGCCGCGCGGGTTAGTTGCGGAAGCGATGCCCACGCCGGGGGCAATGGCGGCCGGAGCGGCCTTCAATAGCGCGCGACGCTTTGTGGTGTTATCGGCGTTCATAGTCGTGCCCTCTCTATCAGGGTTGCGATAGGGCCGGGAGGAAGCTGCAACTTCCCTCCGGCCCGTACTGGTGATATCACCGACCCATGAGCAGTGCAAGTCGTGATACCACGAAAGGGAGGCGTCCGGCCCAAACCGGCACACCCATTATGGTTCGGATGCAGCCCGATCAGCTCCAGGCGCTTGACGCTTGGGCGAACGAGCAGGATGATCAGCCCTCCCGCCCGGAGGCAGTTCGACGCTTGGTCGCGCGAGGGCTAGCCGGCTGAACGCCAACAGGGTTGCACGGCTGGGCCTAGCGAATCACGTTTTGTTCCGGCTACGGGAGTGCGTGAACCGGGCATCCATCCAGCGCATCGTGACACTGTCCCTGGCGGTGCTCGATCATGCAGCCTACGGCTCGCGCACTCACAAGGTGGACACGGCGGAGGTCCGTCTGGCACTCGCGGCGCTGTGGTGCGTGCTCCGGGAGCGCAAAGCCCTGATGGACTACTGGTGTCGCGCCACAAACGTTTCGGGCCATCCTTGGGAGTCCTGCCGCCTGCCGTACTATGCGGTATGCGCGGCCTGCCGGAACGAGGGATGGGACGCCCCGGTCTGAGTCGCTCAGCGACTGACCCATTCTTCGAAACGTCAGAGCATGAAGTGGGCCCGCGAAGGGGAAACCGCGCGAGCCCACCCACAGAGCGCAGACCGCTGGAAGGGCTTGCTACGCCTGCTGGCTCAAGCTGCCCGAGCGGTGCAGCGAGTCCAGCGCTTCGGGGGTGGGTGGTTCACGCTGATACGACACGAGACTCCCAGGCGCGGCGCCCTTGCTATCCTAAGCGTAACTGACGGCCACCTGCTGCTTTCGGCGAGTGGAGCGCATCGCGCCGCCGATCGCACCAAATCCAATGATCATCATCGCCCAAGTAGCCGGCTCGGGCACAGCGGAAACGGAGATCCCAAACTCTTCTTGAGTCGCCTCTGGCGCCAACTGAGCCGTGAAAAAGTCCGGCACCCCTGTTCCAAAGATGCCGTCTGGCCAATAACCGCCGTTTTGGAAGCCGATGTGCCCGCCTATAAGGGATGCGCTATCGAGTTCTGTGGGGAAGCTTCCATTGAGGGTTCCCTCCTCGAAGACGAAGGAGACGGAATAAGGCAGCTCGCCCCTGTCGGTATACACGGTTGTGCTGAACCATAACGTATCGCCTGAGACACCCCGATCAAGTAAGCTGCTGCTGCTTATGGGGCCGTAGGGCTTTTCAATATCGAAGACGATAGTCCCCCCGAAAACCATGTTGGTCTCGTGCCATCCTGGGTCGCCTTGTACCCAACCTGACCCCCAACCGCTGAAACCGTATTGAACGAAGGTAGCAGCACTCGCCGGCGCGCTAATCACTGCCGCCGCTACGGCGGCCCCGAACAGTATCGCCTTCATCGCTACCCCCATTTTCGACGCCAGGAGGGCGCAAGTTGCTGGGGCTAGCCAGTAGAGTCCAGACGGGGACGACCTGACAAAGTGAGGGCTCCCGCTAACCTGTTGGTTCGGCGCTAGAACTTTCTTCCCGCGCGCGTCCTGTCGGCAAGCGAGCGCCGGCCCCCACCGCCTCCTTGCCGAATCGTTCCGCATCCGTTCTCTGGCGGAATGGGCCGCCTTTTCCGGCACCGTTGTTGCCTGCTTACGAGCTGATCAACGAACGCCCCATTCTTGAACAGCCATTTCTCTGCGTTTCCCCAAAGAGGCGGTGTCGCAGATACAAGCACCTGAACATACAGGAGTATTCTGTGCTGCACCACAGCCAAGAGTTCGCCGATCCTGTGTCCCGCAGGCGTCTCCGACACCATTATGTCGTCATGTTCTCCGCAAGCGACAGCGGGGAGGCGAAGCGTCTGGAGTTCTATTCCCCGGACGCGGTGCAGGCTCTGCAGTATGCGCTTCTCGACCGGGCGAGGCGCAGCGCGGACGTCTGGGAAGACGGAGAGTTCGTCTGCCGAGTTGAGCGAGAGCCCAGCTCCGAAGAGTGAGCTTCCACGGACGGTGTCGACCAACCACTGCGGAGGCGGCGGTGCTAAAGCTCCGCCAGGATCTTCAGGATCGTGCGCAGGAGCGCCCAACCGATGAGCCCGGCCAGCACTAACAAACCAGCGTACTGAGCCGCCTTCCACCTGGGCGGCAGCGGGGGTTCGGAATCGCGATCGGACCATTCGTTGAGCATGCGGCGCCGGTAGCGGGAACTCGTTACCAATCCGCCAAGCTCGCGAGACGAACGGGCTAGACGGGTGCGTCCCAGCCCTCATCGCGGCACGCTTTGGCAATGCCGTAGTAGGGAAGACGGCAACTGTGCCACGGCTGCCGGGTCACGTTGGTTGCCCGGTCCCAATAGTCGAGAAGCACTCTGCGACCGCGCAAGACGCACCATAGCGCGCGGATTAGCGCCAGAACTGCCACCAGCGCTTGCCGGCCGCAGCGATCGCCTCCTGGTCGCGCGCCTCGCACCGCTCGATGATGCCGATGCTGCTCAGCGTGCGGTCGTTGGCCTTGTCGAGCTGGCCGGTCTGCGCATCCCCGAAGGCGATCCAGTCGCCCGTCGTGCTGCCCTCAGGGAGCGGCGCCCCCGGCACCGGCTTCCGCCACTCCGCTGGCAACAGCGCGCTGCACGCACTCGACGCTGCCACGATAGGCGGGCCGGCGGCACAGGCTGTCACGGCCGGCAGCATCAACAGCGGGAGCAACAGGCGCTCCGGCGCCCGGCGCGGAAAGGATTGCACGTTCGTTCTCCTTTGTCAGATCGTCGGAGGCCTGGACGCGGTCATAAAGCCCGCCCACGGTGCCGATCGCATCGGCCGCGCTGTCCGTCGCCGCACCGGCTTGCTCTTTAGCCAGGCGTGTCTCCTGCCCGACGGTGCCGGGATCATGGCACTGCACAACACCGAAGATCAGCGCGACCACCACGGCGAGCACCATGATCAGCTTGCTCGCGAACTTGGCAAAGAACAGGCTCATTTTCGAAACTCCTCTCCGCCCGCCGTGTAGATCTCGAACAATCTTACATCGGGTCCACGTGCACAGGATCGTCTGCCATGCCGCTCGGCCCGCGATGGAGCAGTTCGGTCTTGCGGTCGCTCCCGTCGGAGCTGCCGAAGAAGTAGTTCACTGCACCCGCGCCCCAGCCCAGGATAAAGCCGAGCGCGATGTTGAGTATCGCCTCGTTTCGATCGGGAATGTTGATGAAGATCAGCGCAGCGGCGACGGCTGCGCCGATCAGGATCACTGTCAAAGCGAGGGCGAAACGTTGGGTGGAGCGGCTCATGACTCGCTTCATGCTGAGCGCGCAGACGTGTAGGCAAGGGCCACAGCGGCCGGTCCCAGCGATCCGCGAGACCAATTGGCGACGACTGCAAACCTATCCTTGGTTAGGCGGGCGCTGATGTGGCTCCTCCGCGCCGCCGCTGTCGCCATTGTTCCAGCGGGACAGATGCATGAGCGGGGCTGCTAGGGCGGCTGGTGCCTGCTAGGGCCGCAAAGATGATCACCATTCTCGCCCTTGCCCTCGCTGGTTGCACTGTGACCGATGGCGACACCATCCGTTGCGGCGATGAACGCATCCGGCTGCTTGCGATCGACACGCCGGAACTGCCTGGCCACTGCGCCCGCGGACGGAAGTGTGTCGAGGGCGACCCGTTCGCTGCCAGCATCAATCTGCGCGAGGCGATGGAAGGCAAGGAACTCACCATCGAGCGGGCCGGGACAGACCGCTACGGGCGCACGGTGGCCGTGGTCTATGCGGACGGGGAGAACCTGTCGTGCGCGCAACTCGCGGCCGGGCACGCGGTCTATCAGGCCAGGTATGACAACGGGAAGCTGGTGGCGCAGGACTGCCCCGATCTTGCTCTCTGAGTGGGCGAGAACTGGACGCTGCGGTGGCGGTTAGCCTAGCCTACCCCCCAGCTTGCTTGGCCATCTCTTGCTCGTAAATCTCGCCCGCGTGCGCCGGACCGGTCGGCACCAACTTACCCATCAACCATCTACCCGTGGCATTATGAAGGTCTGCTTGGACTGCCAACCAAAGCAAACCCATGCCGCCGATCCCAACAACGGCTGTTCTGATGAACTCGCGGCCCGCCTCTGCGGCCTCCGCCTTCTTCCTTCTCCGACTCCGCGCCATGCTGATCCTCCCCTAGAGTGTCAGCCTATCAGCAGCATCCCGTGCTGCAATGCCCAGCATGAAAGAGGGGGTGAAAGTGGCCCAAGACGACATTCACCCCCAAGATGGGAAGTTAGAGCCTCACATCCTTAGCGATCCAGCGGAAGCTGCGATTGCTCGGCTTCTTGATAGTGAGCTTGACGCCGCTGTTGCTGCGAGCGGTCTTGGAGAGGCGTTCCGCCGTCGCCTTCTCAAGGAGATGGGCAAGATACTCGCTGACGGTCGCCATGACCTTGTCGTAGCGGTCGGAACGGTGGCACCGGGGACAAGAAATCTTGTCGTGAGCTTTCGGATTAGAAACGGGTTCCACCGAGCACTTACACGCGCCGCAGAGCACGGCATGATTGGTCGTAGGCATTGGTCTTTACCCCATTTGGGGCAGGCCGGGCTTGACCGACACGACGCCATGAATCATAGCATCGCTGCACACGGCAAGGGCCCAACCCGCCCTTGTGAAAGCCCCGTTCGGTCCACCACGACCGGCGGGGCTTTGTTCATATATCGAGTCGTGGACCTGAATCGGAGGCTCGAAGGGGCGATTCGGTGGGGATAACCGTTCACGCCGCGTTCCGCTGCCAATAGCCCTCCAAGCCCGGCTAACCCGCGAACCCATAGCCGCAGCAGTCAGCGTCATTGCCTGCGAACCGTTGTGTCCACCCGGCGGTGATCTTCGCGCCAGCCCGCTTCGGCCGCGTAGCTGTAGAGATACGGCCCAGCGATGTGGTGGTGCGTTCCGGCCTCCAGGCGCGAACGGGACTGACGACTTCAGACGCTGATCAGCGTCGCCCGCGAGATCGCCGGCATCAGCATATCGATCGGCACCGGCACGCTGGCGGTGGCATAGCCGGGGTTCAGCGCTCGCCGCTGGCCGAAGTCGCGGATCCAGCCGCGGCCGTTCTGGCCCGCCCGAAGCGGGTGCCGGATGGCGCATCCTTTCCGCTGAGACTTGCCGCCCAGTTGTCGAATCAGACTGTGACGCACGAGGCCCCGATGAACTCGGCGGTGAGCGTCGGAAAGTGCTTTAGCGCCAAATCGGACACTTCATGATTCTCAAAGGATTGCCGGCCGCAAGAGCCTGTTGCGCGGCGTGATCGTCTTTCAGCGGAGAAGAAGCATCCGAAATCGCCGCGCTTCTCCTTTCCTAGGTACGACGAGCAAGCACACCTCTTGCATGAGGCGTTGGACAGTCAGCGCTTCAACGAACCGAGCGTGTCTCAAAAATCAAGGAGAGGGCCAATGCCGGCGCCCGCAAGACAGTTCAGAACCTTGGCGGCCCAGTGCCGCCGCCTGGCCAAGCAGGCCGACAATTGGGTGGCGGACGCCTTGAATGACGAAGCTGCCCACTACGAGATTAGAGCCTGCCAACTGGACAAGCCTACTCGGTGGCCGAGAAACCATCGTGTTGTGATCTGATTGGACCCTTTTCCGCCCATCCGCTGAGCCGCTTGGCAGTCCACTGCCTGCCGTTTCGGTCGTCGCCATCAAAGGGCTGCCCGAAGATCGTAGGTGCGGCGTGGCCCCTGCAACTCGCTCAGCGCCCACACCAGCGCATCGGCGCGGTCGGGAGAGCCCTCCCCGACATAGCCGGCGGGCGTCATGGCGCACATCTGGTCTTCCAGCGCGTCAAACGTGCCGACGTGGCTGGCCTTGCCTTGCTCATAAAGCGCCGCGATCGGCTCGGCCCGCGCGATCTTGCCGCGGGAGGCCGTCACCAGCTTAACCGGCAGATCCTTGTTCGCCGTGCGCATCACGCTCTCGACCATGGCACCGCCGAAGTTCTTCTCGGCCACGACGCGATCGGCCTCCCATCGCGCGTAGGCATCGGCCACCCGTCGTGCCCAGCCGTCCGGGCTCAGATTGCAGGAGCAGTCCTCAAGCACGTAGTATCGATCGTCGGCGCCCTTGCCGGCCACGATAATGCCAATATCGTCGCCACCGTCGCTTCCGTTGGTGCCCGAGGGGTCGACCGCCACGACAATGCGGCGCAGATCCGGTGCGCCGCGCACCCGCTGCCCATCGATCGCCCCGGCACTCCACAAGGCGCCCTGAACGTCCTCCAGCAGTTCGGCGAACAGTTCCTGCCGCCCGAGCCTCGTGCCCTCGTATCGCTCTCTCAGGCGAAGCAGCGCCCCTTCCGGGAGGTTCTCGGCGTTGTCGAAGGTCGAGCCGCGCGTGACCATGGCGCCGGGCGTGCGGACGATCCGACGAATGAGCGGCGTCGGCTTCGGCGTCGTGGTCGCCACCACCTGCGGATGGTCTCCCAACCGCATGCCGAACATCAGCTGATCCCAGGTATCGGCCTCCGGCCAAGCCGCCACCTCGTCGCACCAGGCGCGATGATGCTGCGGACCGCGCAGGCGCTCGGGCTCGGAAGCCGAGTAGGTCTTGTACCGCGAGCCGTTCCACAGGATCAGTTCGCCAAGCGATCGATTGTAGGTCTCGACGCATGCCTTGGGCAGCACTGCCAGCAAGCCGCTCTCTCCTTCCAGGCAGGTATCGCGTGCGTCCTGTGCAGTTGGCGCAACGATGGCGATGCGCACGCCACCATTGTTCGATCCGTACGCCGCTACGTCTTCAGCCCCGGTCCTCGTCTTCCCCCAGCCGCGACCCGCCAGAGCCAGCCAAATCGGCCACTGTCCCGGCGGCGTCACCTGATCCGGACGGGCTCGGGAGAGCCACTGTTGCTGTGCTTCGAGAGAGGCTCGCTCTTGCGGCGCGAGCTTCTTCCAAAGCTCCGGCGAAAGCGGAGAAGGCCTCTTCGGAGCCGACATTTACCACCGCTCCCTGAAACAGTGGCTTGTCGGCATAAGCGGCGCTGCGCCTGCCGAGATACCACTTGCCAGCTTCAAGCTTGGCTCGGGCTTGGTGCGGATCCTCGCATTCGAGAACCTCGCGGTAGATGCGCTCGCCTTCGCAGAGGAACCCGACCTCCCAGGCGTCGCGAATGCGCTGGCCGATCTCATCATCGGCCTTGCTCCAGCGCCACACATTAACGCGGTTGGGCATGCCGTCCTGTCGGCAGACCTCCGAAAGCGATTTGCCCTCGATGAGCTGCTCGCAAATGCGATCGATGATCTCAGGTCCGTATTGTGGTTTCGACATGCTTCATCCTCGAAAAAGTTGGCGGGGACGCCCTCAGAAAGCGACCCCGCGCCCCGGCAGGAGTGAGGCGTGAAGGGACCGAATGCCGGGGAAGAATCGCGGGACGGGCGGAAAGGAAGTAACGCCCGCCCCGCGCCCTGTGCGGCGTGCTCGAACGCCGCGGGGTTCATTGTGCCGGCTCGGCCGAAAGGCGTTCGACCTGCACCCGCAGGGACCGAAGCCGCTCCGCCTCGATGTGCTGGATTTCGCCTTCCCAGACCTCTGTCGGGCCGCTGCGCAGGCCACGCGGAGTGGTGTCAGTGGTGCCGGGGACGCGCGCGGAGAACGTGATCATTCCGCCGCCGAGATACTGCAGCCGATAGCGGCCGAATGCGTCTTCCCGCGCCTTAGCCTGAGCAAGCACCTGGGCACGGAAGTGGCTATCGTCGAACATCCCCACAGCGGGGCTCGGGTCGGCCGGCGGCCACAGATTTCCTTGTTCCCGCAGCTTTGGGAGCCGGATTTTCGTCAGCCGGGCGAGCGGCGTCATTCCTCTGTGCAAGCCACCCCGGGCGATATCTTCGGCGCCGGAACCAGAGATGCCGGCAGCGGACATGCGCTGCTCATTCGCGAGAATGGCTTTGGCCAAGCCGATGAGGGCAGACGTGGCCTCCTCATAAACGGCAGGAATCCGGGTGGCGAGTTCATCTCGCTCAGCCAAGATAGCTTCTCGGTCCGCCGCGCTGGCCTTAGCCTTCTCGCTCGCTTCCTTCGCGGCGATCAGCGCGTTCAGCTCGTCGAGTTCAGCAGCCAAGCCCTTTGCAGCAGCAAGGGATCGTGCTGCTTCCTGCAACGCGGCGTCGCGGTCCTCCTCGTCCAGCTCGAACTTAGCGGCTTCCTGTGTGGCGGTCCCATATGCGGCGCTCAAGCGCGCGCGCTCCGCTTCAAGGTCGCTCCTTAGCTGGATCGCATCATTGAGACGCAGGCGTGCGGAGTTGGCCTTCGCCGAGGCGAGGCGCTCTTTGAGTGTCTGTGCCATGGCGCCCGCTCAACCCGCGTTGCGCCAGGAGTTCATGTCCGCGGCAGCGCGTTCCCGAGCAGCGTCTTCGCGTCCGGCGAGGTAATCGGGGTTGTCGCGCTTGTCGGCTGGCACATACCGGGTCGGTGACGGTGTCCCGCGCCAGTCGTTCAGACGGTTTGCGGCCGTGGCGGCAGCTTGGCTGTCAGCATCGGCCGCGCTAGGCGTCTGCGCACTGTCGGTCATGTAGGCGCTGGTAGATGGCGCGCTGTCTCTGAACGCCAAATCGAAGCTGACGTATTCGCCGTCTTCCACAACGCCGCTCATGCGACGCCGGCGACGCTTGTCCTCTTCGGTGAGGGGGGAAATGTAGGTCATCCCAAGCTCCTGAGCCCGTGCTCGCGGCAGGGGCGGCGCGAACGGCGGGGAGTGCCGAACGCGAGGAGGATCGATGATGTTGAGGAGTTCTGTTACCGCCGTCAGCCGATCAGCTGCCTGCGATGAGCGGTTACCGCCGCCAGGTCTCTAGGCGCGCTCCGAGATGCAGGTTGCAGTTCCGATCTAGAGCCGCTGCAGTAGGTTCCGGACGCTCGCGGGGTACCACTTGCCTCGCCCAGTTGGCGTCAGTGTGCCGCGTTCGTTCAGTGCGGCCGAGATCTGCCCAAGACTCGTGTGCCCCTGCCGGCGGATTGCTTCGATTTCGTCTCGCAGGGACTCAGCGAAAGCGGCGGCCTGATCCGCCTTGGCTTTGCCGCCCAGCGCCGCTGCATTGCCCTCGTACCGCCTCAGGGCGGCCGCGCCGTTCGGATTACCAAGCTTCTGCCCTCGCGCTTTGGCCGCAGCGAGAGCCTCCTGCGTGCGCCTGGAAATCGCTTTCCGTTCAGCCTGCGCGACGGCAGCGAGAATGTGCACCGTCAGTTCGTTCGCTTCCGGCATGTCGGCTGCGATAAAGCGGATCCCGCTGTCCTGGAGCGCGGCAAGGAAAGCCACATTGCGGCTCAGGCGATCGAGCTTGGCCACCACCAGCGTTGCACCTGTGAGCTTGCAACGCTGGATGGCTTTGACCAGCTCGGGCCGGTCGTCACGCTTGCCGCTCTCGATCTCCTCGAACGGCGGTGCGATCAGGTCCATGCCTCGCTGGCGGCAGCAATCCTCGACCGCCTTGCGCTGCGCGTCGAGTCCTAACCCACTCGCCCCCTGCCGCTTCGTAGAGACACGATAATACGCCACCGCCTTGCCCATAACCGCACCATATCGTTTCTGCCAACGAACGTTAGCAGGTTCTATACGGCAAAGCTAGGGGCATTGCGGGAAGCCGGACGCGGTGCTGCGGGCCGGGTCGATCCTCCCTCGCGCACGTACCGGTTGCAGTGTTGAGGGGGCTGGAGGAGATCCTGAACCCTGCGCCGGGACCCCGCTTCGGTCAGTGTGGTCGGTGAAGTCAGTGATCTCCCATTATCATTCTGGAGCCTTCCTCACGCGTGCACGCTTTGCGCAAATTCAAAGAGTTAGGTCTCTGCCCTGAAAAGGGGTGCAATGGAAGATCACTGACTTCACCGATTTGACTGACTGGTGAGTGGGTGGACTCGAGGTGGAACATCCGCAACAAGATCGGGCGGGGCAAGTTTACGGCGGTGTTTCTCGTTCAATGTCTGACAGCGATCGGAGCGCAGGAAATCCGCTTCTAAGTCAGGAGCAGGATAGCGGCCGACAGGCCCAGGCTGGTAATCAGTCCGCCAACCAAAACCAGCCCGATACTGGCAGTGACGAAGGACAGGCGCCGTTCGTCGCCCACCGCGCCCCGATTGAAGCCGTTGGCGGTTGCGCGAATACCGAGCGCGCAGAGCAGCGCGCAGAGGCCGATCTGCAAGCCCAGCAGGATATGGCTCTGTATGCTTTGCTGATGTTGGTGGTCGCAGTCGCCACACTGGTTATCACTGCAGTCGGTGTTTGGCTGATTAAACGTACTCTGGATGCCACGCTGGAGGCTGTGGAGGATACCGGTGAAGCCACGAAGGCGATGGTCAGGCAAAATGAGCTGACTGAAAGCGCAATGCGGCCTTGGTTGACGTTGGAACTGGGGCATAGATTCTTTAATCTCCGAGAGTCTCGGAATGAGGTTATGTGCTCCGCCGACCTTAAGATTACCAACATAGGCGGTGCTCCCGCGCAGAACGTATCTGTTCACACCGCCGATGTCCCCGATGTAATCAGGAATGAGTTCGGTGATCTTGTGATCATATCTGAGAACCTTGAAGACGCGACATTCCCGCTGGAGCATTCGGTTGTCTTCCCCAATTCCACGGAGGCGCAGCAGGTTTCCTTCTCTGCTCCCTTCGTCGGCCGTGGAGCTGGCGAGGCGGCGCATCCCGACATTTTGATCGTCGTCAACTACCGCCTTCAAAACGGAGCGATTGCCCAAACCAGCGCCCGCTTCCTCGCTCGGCACGACATGGTTTTTGAAATCATCCGCGGTGAGCCGCTGCCAGATGTCTTCGCCTACGAGCAACCGGCCTACATTCGCGTAACCTAAGATGATCGCGCAGACGATGGCAGCCGCAATCAGGAGCGCAGACAGATGCCTACGCATTGGCGCGTTTGTTGCCTTCTACCGCGGTTGTGAGCTTCTCTGCAGCGGCAATCTGGTCGCGGGTAGAGAGCGACTTTTGCGCGTAAATGGCGCAGCGCCGGCCACCGACCTTATAGAGCCCATCGTCGGCATGACGGTTTCGCACCACCACATAGCCGCATTCGTCCAGGCGATGCGGCACCTTCCGGCTGTTTCGACGATCGAGCAGCCAGGCGCTGAACTCCGGGTCCGAGTGCTCTGCTGTGGACGCGATGGACTTGATCGTGACCGCGGGCGGCTTGCCTAGTCGGTCCAGTGCATCGGCAAGCTCTGCGTCCTCCGGCGCCTTGTTGCTGGACACGATATCCCAGAAGGCTGCCGTTTTCGCTGGGGGCGCCTTCGCGTCGAAGCTGTCGAGCGACAATGCCCGTAGGTACGCGCCGACGTGACCGTTCCCGCCATCGCGATACCATTGATAGAGGCGGGTCCAGTACTCGGGTGCGAAGTCGTTCCGGTTCAGGTCAGACCAAGCCACGTAGTGCCGACGATCATCGGCCGGCAAGTAGATGCCGTCGGCCTTGTGGTTGGTGGTGATGATCACCCCGCAGACGTTGAAGACCGCATATTCCCGCAGGTGCTTCTCATCGACGCGCAGCACGTCTGGCGGGGCGGCGGTGTAGGTCTTCATGTGATCGTAAAAGGCGAACCGATCGACATCGCCTAGATCCCGGGCCTCGCTCACCCGCAGGATGACCGACTTCACGAAGCCGTTGAAGCGGCCGAGCATGTGCTGCGGCGAGACCTCCGCGAAGTTCCAGGGCCCGATCGCTGCCTTCACCGGTTCCAGGATCGTGTCCTTCCCGATGCCTTGCGCTCCGCCCATGACAAGCGCGTGGTTGATCTTTTCTTCGGGCCGTTGGACGCGATGTGCGAGCCAGCAAATCAGATGATCGGCGTCATTGGGATAGACGCGGCGCAGGTGCTCGACCCAAGGGCCCGCCTTTGCTGCCTCGCCTTGGATCTTCGCCGGCGGGCGGTACAGGTTGAAAACATTGCAGTCTGGCCGCTCGATCCATCCGCCGTCTGAAATCAGGCGGTCCGGCACAATCTGTTGCTCACCGGGAGCCCAGGTAAGCTGCTCGACCGGACGGTTCTGGTCAAGCCAGTGGCTCGCGCTCAGCTGCTTCGGCTTGCCCTTGTCATCCTGGATGGGTTTTCCGAACTTGTCGGTGAGTTGGATCGGCGGAATCCTCGCATTGACACTGGCGGCGGGCCAGAATTCGCCTGATGGCGCGAAGATGTAGCTGTGAGCCGGCATGTAGGCGCGGAAGTCCTGCAATGTGACGCCCCGGGCGTTCGCTTGCTTCTCAGGCGCAAGCTCAGGCTCCCAATCGGGCTCGCCCCAATCTGGCATCTCCTGCCAGCCCGGATCCTCCGCATGCCAATCCGGTCCGGCCGGTGCGAACTGTTCCGCGCCTTCAAACGCGCTCTGTATGCTAGAGGCCGTCACGACCGCACCCTGCGCAGTTCGTCGTTGAAGTCCTTGTGCGGAGCCGTCGGGAAGAATGCCCGGACCGAAAGACTGCGGCCGGAAAATGCTTTCGCGGCTTTTCGTGCGGCGAGGCGGCCGGGCTCGTCGCCATCGCCGCCGATCGCAACGGACCGGACCATCGGGGGAAACTGCATGGAGGGCAGCATGGCCGTGCCCGCAGATACCCATACGGCGCGACCGAGCTCCTGCTGCAGGGTCAGCCCATCCTCCAGGCCCTCGCAGACGATCAGTTCCTCGGCGGCCGGCGCTAGGCGTATGGAGCCACCGGCGACGCGGCCGAGCGATAGCTTGGGCTTTGGCACTTCGGCTTTGCCTCGGCCATCGTCCGCTAGGTAGGTCCGCTGGAGCCCACACAGGCGGTTTTCCGGGCCGGCGATGCAGGCGACGAGGCAAGGGTATTCTCTGCCCCTCCTGCCGTACTTCAGCCGGGCGAAACGGATGCTCTCCGGGATCGGCAGTTCGAGCCCGCGCCAGCGGAGATACGTCTCTGCAAGCGTGCCGCCCGCGGGCTCCCCGCTGCGCCAGATTGCCCGAACTTCGTTAAGCCGGTCGCCCTCCTGCTTGTGCAGGACCGGCGCGACTTCGACCGTGGGCAGCGCGCCACCTGAGAGCATCGCTGCTGCGTCTCGCAGCCCTACACCATGCAGGCGCTGGATGAAGTCGAGCACGTCGCCGTGCGCACCGCAGCCGAAGCATTGGAACCGGGCCCCTCCGTCATAGATCGTGAAACTCGGCGACCGATCGCTGTGAAACGGGCAGCACGCCTTCCACTCTCCGGCTATCGCTTTCAGTTTGACCACGGCCCCGGCAATCTGCGGCAGCGGATGCGCCGATCGGATTGCCTCGATGTCGAGAAGCGCGCTCATGATTGTTGCCTCACACGCCGGCCTGGCCGCTTGCAGCGCTGGCAGCGCCGGTTCGGCTGGAACTTCTTGGACAGCCCCGGAACGGTGAAGGTGTATCGATCTCCGCAGGTTGCGCAGAAGGAGCCCCAAATGATCAGGGTTGTCTCTCGTCCGTTACGGCAGGTGTGAGGGAGGACGCCCATTCGGCCATAGACTTGGCCGCGGTAGTGGCGAACGTCCGTCATGCCGCGTGCCCTCCCGGCGGAGGCCAACCCTCGCCATCTAGCAGGCGCCGCAGTCGGTCGGATGCTTCCCGGCGCGTAGCCTCGCGCTTAGCCTCGAATGCCTCTCGCTCGATGCGCAGCCTCCGCCGCTGCCGCAGCTCGTCCATGCTGATAATCCGGCCGCTTATGGCAGCGCCGCTGGCGACAGGTTCTGCCGCTCCCGCTCTTGCAATCGGAGGCGTCTTGCTGTAGTGATGCACCGGATCGCCGCCAAGCAGATCGGAGCCCGGGTTAGCGCCCGGGCTTCTTCGTTCTGGAGGGCCGCTCATGCTGCCGCCTCACTCGTCGAGTTAGTCAAGCGGCTTTCAAGCCAAGCATCGAGGTCGAGTTTGCGATAGCGCACGGCGCCGCCGAGCTTCGCATACTTCGGCCCGCCGCCGGCGACACGGAACCGTTCAAGCGTCGGCTTGCCGAGGCGAACATACTTCGCCGCCTCCGCTGTGTTCATGATATCCATCGCCATCTCCGCTTATTGGATGGCGTCAGATTTGCAGCGGGCGTTGGCGTAGTCGCCCTATTCCATCTCAGGTGGGCGGGGGCCTGCGGTCCAGTGGCAAACCGGCCGCATCGTTCCTGTGGAAGAGGTCATCCACGCTCGGTCCCAAAAATTCATAAATCGAGGATGCTTGCTGCACGGCGGCGCGCCAACTTCTCACGCGTCGTGCATAGGTTCGCGCCCTTTCGCAGGTCTTGTAATCGCCAGTGCCTGGCAGGCGGGAAGCAGCCTCGATTGCTTCGTGGACCGGCGTTCCATCTTCGATCTGGTTCTCTATCCACTCGCCAATCTCATGCCAGCGGCGTCTGATCAGAAGTCCCCTGTAGGCATCCTGTCTGCGCTTCTTTTCACCCGAGGTAGAAATCAATTCGAGTCGGAAGCCATGCAGATTCCCCTCGAACGCTTTGGCCAGAGCCTCCCGGATTTCGGGGCTCAAGGGGTCGTTCGACCTGAAAAGGGCAGCAAGGTCGTCCCGCCAGTCGCCGACATCCCCGGCAGGCCCAGATGCGCCCTGCAACGCGAGATAAGCTCGCGCCTCTCGGTTCGCTGCATGATCAGACATGGGCCGCATTCCTGGGGGCGCGCCCAACGGAGCCGGGCAAGCGCGAGCAGTTCATGCCGATCTCTTCACCGCGTCGAGCGACACAACGTCGTCCTGTTCAGCAGGGCTAGCGAGCTCCCTCAGGTGCCGCGCCCATGCCTCCAGCGCTGCACGCTTCTCATCCTTCCAATCGTGGCGCTGGTAAACGCCGGCAATGCCCCCCTTCGCACCGCTGATGTGGTTCAGAACCGCTTCGGTCACTTCGAACCGAATGCCAAGCCGCTGGAAGCCGGTTGCAACCGTGCGGCGGATGTCGTGGATCCGCCAGCCTGGCAGAGGTCCGCTCTCGCCCGACTTGGGGACAGCGGCATCCAAGGCGCTCTTGGCCTTGGTGATGCCGCTGATGGGCGTCTTGCCGGTCGTGGTGAGCACCAGCCCGACCTTAGGCCATTTGTTCTCGTCCTGGATCCCCTTGCCCTTCTGAGCGGCCTTCGAGAGCCGATGCAATTCGGCAACGACTGGCGCGCTCAGCGGCACGATATGCGCCACGCCGTTCTTCGCTCGATCGGCTGGAACCGTCCATGTGGTCGTTGCGCGATCGAGTTCGGCCCAAGCCATGCCGGCGACCTCCCCGCGGCGCTGGCCAGTCAGGATCAGCAAGCGGAAAAAGCTGTCGAAGGGCTCCGAAACGCTCGCCGCGGCGTTCCAGACGGCGAGAACCTCAACGTCGCTAAGCACACGGTCCCGCGGCTTCGGCGCCACGGGCTTCTCCATGTCCGCCAGAGGATTGGCAGGAATGTCCCCGCGTCGCGCGGCCCAGCCGAAGAGGACGGAGGCGTAGGCGAACACAGCGCGGCGCATTCCTTTCTGCACGACCGGGATTGCGTCGATGATCGGCTGCAGGTCGGAGCGACCGATGTGCGGCAGGGGCTTGTGAGCCAGGCGCGGCTTCAGATGTTTGTCGACTACCAGCTTGGCCTGCCGGATGCTGGAAGGGCGCCGCCCCTTCTCATGCTCGTAGTGGTCCAGCCAGAGCGCAGCGATATTCTCGAATGCGAGATCGCCTTCCAAGCGAGCCTTCTCAGCGGCAGCTTGCTTGGCCTCGTTCTCCGCAGCGTGGCGGTCGATCTCGGATTGGCGAGGGTCGATACCATTGGCCACCATACCGGCGAGCTGCTCTGCACGTTTGCGCGCCTGGTCGGGCGTCAGAGCGCCATGCTTGCCGATCGTGTAGCGCTTGGCAGGCGTGCGGTCGGCAGCGCCCGGCGCCGCGATCCGATACTGGTAGATGTAGACCTTCCGCCCGGCTGGCGTGACCTTGAGCCCGAAGCCAGACAGGTCGGTATCCCACACGAACTGATCGCGATCGCTTGGCTGGATGCTGTCGACGGTTCGCTTCGTGATGTTTGCCTTGGCCACTCGACCAGCCTCCGATCGCCCTCTCAGCAATCAGCTAGTAAGCCGCAGCAATCAAACTGGCAACAACAATCGACAAGCGCCGACTATGGCAGGCGAGGAAAACCGCCGATCGGCCGCGGTAAGGAGGATGCCAGATGCGTAAACCGTCTGACTTTTAATCAGTAGGTCGCTGGTTCGAACCCAGCAGGGCTCACCAAATTATCGAGTGGGTTGGACGGGGCTCGACCCACGGAGCACGGGCTTATGCGCATGGGCATCGCTGGGCACCGGCCCCTTGAGGATTGCCTCGTTCCCCTGCGGCCTGCTCACGCACATCGGTCCGAGCAACCGAATGGTCGTGCGCAATTCGCTGACAGCGGCCTTTGTGGGGGCATGTTGGAGACGCGATGGCCGGACCGAGTTCTTCGGGCTGCATGAGGCCAAGGTCCTGCCGATCGGGGATGCGCCCCATCCCTTTGGACCCGCTCGCCGGTCATCCTGTTGCTCGCAGCCATGATCTGCGATGCATGCTACGCGAGGGCGCAGCCGCGTCGCGGGCGCAGCGCTGAGCGTCCGATTGCCGCGCTCGCGCCACCGGCGCACCGGGGGGTTAGATGGACGCCCGTGCAACCGGCGTCGAGCGCAGGGTTGACGGGGCCACCCCGAATGTCCGCCTGCAAGCCGGCCAGCCGCTCCGTTCGTGGTGGGATGTGCGCTCGCTCCCGCCCCTTGAGAGGTCTGAAGTCGCGATCGATTCATGCCGGCCCTGATTGTTATCGAAGCGAGGCGTTTTCATATCACCTTTGCATGCCTCGGCGGGTTAGAACCGTCCGCATGACTCATGCTGAGATTGGAATTGCGAGATGAGCCAGCCCGGCAAGTTCGACCTGGAGGGCGCCACCAAGGGCTACGCGCTCAACCGGCTGTGCTACACGCTGAACGATGCGAAGTGCCGCGCCGAATTCGCTGCAGACGTCGATGCCTATTGCACCCGCTTCGGCCTCTCGGACGAGGAGCGCGCGGCCGTGAAATCGCGCAACAAACAGGCGCTGATCGCGGCGGGCGGCAACATGTACTATTTCCAGAAGCTCAACCGGGTGAAGTTCCCCGAAGAGCAAGGCGCGGAGAAAAGCAATGGCTGAGCTGCTGGGCGGGCTCGGAACGTCGCACGTTCCCATCATCGGGCGGACGATGGCGGCAAACAAGCAGGAGGACGTGCCCTTCGCTCCATTCTTCAAGAGCTTCGATGCGGTTCACGATTGGGTTGGCGGCCGGACTGTCGACACTGCCATCGTTGTCTTCAACGACCACGGGCTGAACTTCTTTCTCAACAATATGCCGACCTTCGCACTGGGCGTGGCGCCCTCCTACCCGAACGGGGACGAAGGCTGGGGAGAGCCCAGGCCGCGCGAGTTCATGGGCGACCAGGCGCTGTCATGGCACCTGGCAAACGCGCTGGTCGAGGCCGAGTTCGATATAGCGACCTGTGGCGAAATGGTGCTCGACCACGCGGCCATCACCGCGCTCGACCTGGTGTGGCCCGATGCGAGTTCCATGCCGCGCATGATCATACCGCTGGTCATCAACGCGATCGAGCCGCCGCTGCCGTCGCCCCGCCGGTGCTACAAGCTCGGGCAGGCGCTCGGCGACGCGGTGCGCAGCTTCGCGAACGACCGCAACGTCATGATCATCGGCAGCGGCGGCCTGTCGCACGAGCTCGGCCAGTCCGGGAAGATCAACGAGGAATTCGATCGGTTCTGCCTCGACAACATCGTCGGGCAACCCGACCGGCTGACCGGATATAGCAGCGACGACATTGTCGACCTCGCCGGGTCCCAGGGGGTCGAGCTGATGACCTGGCTGGTCATGCGAGGGGCCCTCGGCGCCTCGCCCTCGGCGGTGACGAGCCACTACCAGCGGCCGATTTCGCATACGGGCGGCGCGATGATGCTTCTCGAAGGGGCCGCGGCGGCCGGCTGACGCGCGGCCGCCTCCGAACAATTGGCCGCCCTTCCGCGAGGCCGCCGGCCGGCGGGGGGCGGGCGGCTGTCTGGCTGGCCGAGGCCGGCGCGGCTTCTTGAGTTGCTGCCCGGGGGGCGAGTTGCGCTCCGGCATGGCGCGGCATCCCTCGCGTGATCGTCTGCCTTGCTTCGATCGAAGCACTTGCATGCAAAGCGATGCTTTAGGGCAACTCTCGCCGGGTGCGGGGAGGGGATTGGCGATGGACTGCCAACCCTGGCGCCATCAAGCCCGCTTGAGGCCCCGAAGCCACTCTGGCCCGCAGATCCCGGGCGGAGGGCAAGGCGGTCTTGCCGTTGCGGGGGGTTGTAGACGCCAGTTCTCGCACACGGCGCGGGACCGTTCGGCGGGATTGATCTGCGCACTCCCGCCCGCGTCCTACACTCCGCTCGGCTCCGGCAGCGGCCTTGCGGGCTCCGGCCGGGGCGCGTCGGGCGTGGGCGCCGCGCCCTTGATCATCCGCAGCAATGTGGGGTCCCGGTCGATCAGGTGATGTCTGAGCGCAGCGCCGATATGCAGGACGAGTAGCCCCGCCAGCGTATAGGCGGTCACGGAGTGGATGCGTTCCGCCAGCTGTTCGAGCGGTTCGCTCTCGGCGATCGCGGGGATGACGAACAGGCCGTACATGTCGACGTCGCGCCCGCCCAGCAGCGAGTCCATCAGGCCTGAAAACGGCATCAGCAGGATCGCGGTGAGCAGCCCGACATGGACCAGCTTCGAAAGCCTGATCTGCCAGCGCGGATGCGGTGCGGGAGGCGATGGAAAGCCGTTTCTGATCCGCCAGCCGACCCGCCAGGCTGCCCAGCCCAGCAGCAGCACGCCGGTCGCCTTGTGCACCAGCATCAGCGGCGCGCGGGTGTCTCGCGAGAACTCGGCGTAGGAGAGGGTAAAGCCGAGACCAAGCATGGCGAGGAAGAACAGCGCCGTGATCCAGTGATTGGCGCGCGAAACCCGGCCGTAGGTGTCTGGCGGGTCTCGTGTCACATCCTGCTCCCTCGATGACGAACATGCCTTGCTAGGCAAGCGGCGCGGGGCCGGCAAATCGGATCGGCCTTGACGCCGATAAGTTTCCCGCCGCCGGAGGGACGCGTCACGTGACCCGTTCGAGATCATCGTGCATGTTGCTTTGGTCGACGCAGCCGCGAAGCAGGTCGATGAAGGCTGCATGCAGACGGGTGGGCTGCCAGTCTTTCCTGGTCATCACACCGATCGACGGGGCCTCGAGCGGCACGTCGAGCCGCACGGCGCGCAATTCAGGTTCGTTGAGCAGCTCGTACGAGGTCATCAGGGTGAGACGGTCGCTCTGCTGCAACATGTAGCGGATGATCGGGATGGCACCCGTGATCAGCCTGGGCGCGGCAGCCGATGCGTCGAACAGCCGGTCGTAGACCGCCCGCCGGCTCGAACCCTTGGTCCCCACGATCCAGTCATATTGCTGCAGGTCCTGCAGCGATGCCTGTCCGCGCAGCGCCAGCGGATGGCCGCGCCGCGCCGCGACCATATAGGGCGTCAGGGCAAGCCCCTCATAGGACAGTTCCGGGTTCCTCTCCTCCGGCAGCAGGCCCACCACCAGATCGACCTCTCCCGCCTGGAGGCTGTTGATCACCTCGGCGGCGCTTTCGCTCATGATGCTGATGGCCGCGCGCGGATGTTGTTCGATGAACCGCTCGAGCACGACGGCGATCAAAACGCTGCCGCCGAAGGGCATGGCGCCGATCACGACCTGGCGCTCGCTGATGCCTCGCGCTTCTGCGATTTCGGTCAGGCCCAGCTCGATTTCCTGCAGCGCGAGCTTGAGTCTGCGCCCAAGCTCCAGGCCCACCGGATTGACCAGCACCCCCACCGCCGTGCGGTAGAAGAGCGAGATGCCCAGATTGGCCTCGAGATCGGCGGCGGCACGCTGGAGCGAGGCGCCGGTGATTTGCAGCGCCTCCGCGGCCTGCGACAGCGTCCCGTGGTCGCACACGGCGATCAGGGTGCGGATCTGCGATCGGGTCAGACGGTTGAGAATGGTCGGCCCGTCGGCGTCGGCCAGACGCGGTCCGCTGTTGCGGATTGCCTCCACCGCCTGGTTGAAGAAGCGCGAGGTCCGCGCGTGGAAGATCTTGCCGTCCTCGTTCAGGAAGCTGCCGCTGACGGTGCGATCGACCAGCACATGGCCGATCTGGCGCTCGAGCTTGGAGAGCGCCTGCGTCACCGCCGGCTGCGAAAGGCTGCACTTCTCCGACGCACGGCGAACGCTGTTATATTCGCCGATAGCCTCGAACAGCTTGAGCTGCCGAAGGCTGATGCCCTCGGCAATCCTCGCATAGGGTGATTCGGGCATCTTATATCCTCTCCACGGTCACCTTAGGCCGCCGCGAGTGCCTTGCAAGTGCGCGGAGCCGGAGCCCAGGACGAGCCGTTGCGGTGGTCCGCCGGCCGTGCGCCGGACGCACCGACGGCGGCGATATCTATCGCTGGGACAGAGCCGCGGATGCCGCGCCGACCCTATAAGATTGCCGCTGTGAGCGCATGGTAATCTCGCGCTCGCGTTGACCGGCATCGCGTTTGCGCAGAAGCCTCGACGCCAGCAGGATCGAGTGGTCCGCTGACGACGCACCAACGGCGTGGGGGAGAAGACGAGTGGCCGACCGGGTCAAGCTGAAGATCGCGATTGGCGACCATCCGCATACGATGGCGATCAAGAACGGGTCGATTCCGATCGCCGGGGTCGACGCTGAATTTATAACGGTGAAGCCGCAGATCGGCGCCTTCCGCCGGATGGTTCGCGATCTCGAATTCGATGTCTGCGAACTCGCCCCGACGACCTACATCATCGCCCGGTCCTTCGGCGCACCTTTTATCGGCCTGCCGGTCTTCGTGGTGCGGCGCTTCCACCATGGCGGACTGCTCGTGCGGCCCGATGCGGGAATCAACACGCCCAAGGATCTCGAGGGCAAGAAGGTCGGCGTGCGCGCCTACTCGGTCACCACCGGGGTGTGGCTGCGCCAGGTGCTGATCGACCAGTTCGGGGTCGATTCGTCCAAGGTCACCTGGGTGGTCGATGACGAGGAGCACGTCACGCAGCTCCAGCTCCCCGACAATGTGATCCACGCGCCCGAAGGCCGCTCGCTGGCGGACATGATGGCGGACGGCGAGCTCGCAGCGGGCTTCGAGGGCGCCGCGGGCATCGGCCGCACCGGCGCGCCGACCGGCGGCTGGCAGGAGGTGGACACGAGCATGTATCCCGACCTGCTGCCCAATGCCGAGGAGCTGGAAGCGGAGTTCTATCAGCGCACCGGCATCTACCCGATGCACGGCACGATCGTGGTCAAGGACGAGATCCTGGCCGAGCATCCGTGGGTCGCCCGCTCGCTCTACGACGCCTTCGACCAGGCAAAGCGCGAATGGCTGGAGCGGCTCGACGATGGCGCCGAGCTGAAGGGTTCGGACAAGAAGTACGCCAAGCTGCGTAAGATCGTCGGGCCCGACCCGCTGCCGTACGGGATCGAGGCGAACCGCAAGACGATCGAGGCGCTCGAGCAGACGGCCGACAAGCAGGGGCTGACCGCCAAGCGGATGAGCATGGAAGAGCTGTTCGTCGATCCCGAGCGCGTGCCGGCGCTGGCCGACTGATCAACTGGAACAGAGACAAGCGATGATCATCGACTGCCACGGTCACTTCACCACCGTTCCCGCGCGCTTCCGCCAGTGGCGCTCGCGCCAGGTGGAGGCCGCCAACGACCCCGCCAACGCGCCCGATCCCGCCGAGGCGGTGATCACCGACGACGAGATCCGCGAGGGGATCGAGAACGGCCAGCTCAAGCTGCAGCAGGAACGCGGCAGTGACGTGACGCTGTTCTCGCCCATCGCCGGGCTGATGAGCCATCACCTCGGCAACGAGCAGACGAGCCTCGTCTGGGCCGAGGTCTCGAACAACAACGTCAAGCGGGTGACCGAGCTCTACCCCGAGAACTTCGTGCCGGTCTGCCAGCTGCCGCAATCGCCCGGCGCGCCGATCGCCAACTCGATCCCGGAGCTTCGGCGCTGCGTCGAGGAGATGGGCTTCGTCGGCTGCAACCTCAATCCGGACCCGACCGGCGGCTACTGGACCGGCAAGCCGATGACCGCTCGCGAATGGTACCCGATCTACGAGGTCCTGTGCGAGCTGGACGTGCCGGCGATGATCCACGTCGCAGCCTCCTGCAACCCGAACTTCCACGGCACCGGCGCGCATTACCTCAACGCCGACACCTCGGTGTTCATGCAGCTGTTGCAGGCGGACCTGTTCAAGGACTTCCCGACGCTGCGCCTCGTGATCCCGCATGGCGGCGGGGCGGTGCCGTACCACTGGGGGCGCTATCGCGGCATGAGCCTGGAAATGGCTGAGCGGCCGCTGGAAGGGCTGCTCGAGAACGTGTTCTTCGACACCTGCGTCTACCATCATCCCGGCGTCGAGCTGCTGACCAAGGTCGTGCCGACCAGCAACGTGCTGTTCGGTTCGGAGATGATCGGCGCGGTGCGCGGGCGCGACCCCAACACGGGCGAGTTCTTCGACGACACCAAGCGTTATGTCGATGCGTGCGAGGCGCTCAGCGACGTGGACCGCCAGGCGATCTACGAGGACAATGCCCGCCGCGTCTATCCGCGCCTCGACGCGATCCTGACGGCGCAGGGGCGCTGATCGTGGCCGGGGAGAGGCAGGCCGGCACGGCGCCGGATATCGTCGACATCCACCCGCACGTCATCTCGGATGACGAGGGGCGCTATCCGCCCGCACCTCTGTTCGGCAAGCGCTCCGACTGGTCGCAGGAGCGGCCGAGCACGGTCGAGACCCTGATCGCGCAGATGGATGCGGCCGGGGTGGACAAGGCGGCGGTGGTGCACAGCTCGACCACCTACGGCTTCGACAATTCCTATGTCGTGGACGCCTGCAACCTCCATCCCGATCGCCTGCTGGCTGTCGGATCGGTCGATATCCGCGCGCCCGATGCCACGGCGACGATCCGCGACTGGGTGGACAAGGGTCTGGGCGGCCTGCGTATCTTCACCGGGGGCAGCACCAAGGATTTCGACCCGAGCGAGCTGGAGGACGAGGCAGCCTATCCCGCGTGGGAGCTGCTCGGAGAACTCGGCCTCACCATGTGCATTCAGACGGGGCCGGTCGGCCTGCCGCAGGTCGCGGCACTGGCGAAGCGCTTCCCGGATGTTCCGATCATCCTCGATCATCTCGGCCGGCCTGACGTGCTCGACGGGCCGCCTTACGCCAATGCCGCCGGCCTGTTGGAACTGGCGGCGATCCCGTCGATCTACCTCAAGCTGACGCCCCGGATCATGGGCGACGTGGTCAAGGGGAGCGCCAGCCCCGAGACCTTCTTCCCGCTCCTGGCCGAGACGTTCGGGGCCGAGCGCCTCGCCTGGGGCTCGAACTACCCGACCTCGCCCGGCTCGCTGTCCGAGATCAGGAGCGTCGCGGAAGAGCGGCTGGCCTGCCTTTCGGCGGAATATCGCGAGTGGATCTTCGGGCGCACGGCGACCGGTCTGTACCCGCAATTGGCAATGGAGACGCGCAGGACGCGCGCCCTCTGAGGAGAGATGCGATGGCTGAGCTCGCCGTAAAGGCCCCGCCGATCACTGGCAGCGAGCCCGCATCCAAGGTCGGGGCGCCGTGGGGCATATTGGCGCTGCTGACGGTGGGCGTTCTGATCGCCTATTTCGATCGGACCAGCATCGCCTCGGCCCTTGCGGATCCGGTCTTCATCGACTTCTTCTCCATGAGCGACTCCGATCGCGGCATGGTCGGGGCGGCCTTCTTCTGGTCTTACGCGCTGATGCAGATCCCGATGGGCTGGATCGTGGACCGCTTCGGCGTGAAGTACCCCTATGCCATCTGCTTCGCGCTCTGGTGCGTTGCGACCGCTGCAACCGGCCTCATGACGACGGTCGCCGGGCTGTTCATCATGCGGTTCCTCGTGGGGCTGACGGAGGCGATCGTAACGCCCGCCAGTTACCGCTGGATCCGTCTCAACATGCCTGAAACCCATGCCGGCACGGCGGTCGGCATCTTTGCGATGGGCAACAAGATCGGCGTTGCCATGGGCGCGCCGATCGCGGCCTGGCTGATCGTGACCTTCGATTGGCGGCTGATGTTCATCGTCTCCGGATTGGCCGGCCTGATATGGCTGATGCCCTGGATGCTGAACGTGAAGAACGATTTCACGAACAAGGCAAAACTCGTCGAAGCGAGGCGCAAGACCGGCCAGGTGACTTTCCGGAGCATTATCACCGCTCCGGTCATCTGGGGTGCGATGATCGTCAACTTCTGCTATGGCTATTTCGCCTTCTACTGCATGACCTGGATGCCGGCCTATCTGGTCGAGGCGCACGGCTTGTCGTTGGAGGAATCGGGGCTCTATACCTTCTTCAGCTTCGCCGGGATCGCGATCGTCGCCGTCGTGGCGGGCTGGGCCGCCGACCGGCTGATCGCGCGGGGCTTCGACCCGATCATCACCCGCAAGGTGTTCATCGTCAGCGGCTTTCTCGGCGCGACGACGGTGCTGCTCGGCGCTTACACGACCGATCTTAACTGGGCGCTGTTCTGGAACGTCTTCTCGCTGTCGTGCCTGGGGCTGGCCAGTGCCAACAACCTGGTTCTGTGCAAGGTAACCCTGATCCCCCGCCCGGCCGTCGGCCTGGCCGTGGGCGTGCAGCAGGTCACCGGCACCGTGTCGGGCGGCGTCGCGGCGAGCCTGTCCGGCTGGCTGCTCCACAGGACGGGCAGTTACGACGCGCCGATGATGGTCATCGTCGTGTTCCTGGTCATCGGCGCCACGACGGCCGTTGTTCTGCTCCGTCCGAAATGGTCGCCCAAGGTGACCGAAATTTCCGCATAAGGACTTAAAGCGATGGCAAAGATCGTATTCGGAATGGCGGTGCCGCACAGCGGAATGCTGGGGCAGGCGCCCGAGGACTGGCTGACCAACGGGGAGCGCGACCGCAAGAATCCCGAACTCTGGTTCCGCAACCAGACCTGGACCTATCCCGAGCTCGAGGCGGAGCGCGGGGCGGCGTTCGAGCCTTACCTGACAATCGAAGAGCGCACTGAGCGGGCCAGCCGCTGCCGCGCCGCGCTCGACGAGATGGCCGAGGCCTATGCCCGCGCCGATGTCGATGTCGCGATCATCCTCGGCAAGGACCAGAAGGAGATCTGGCCCGACATGTCGCCGTCGATTGCGATCTATTCGGGCGAGGATGTGCATAATGGTCCGCCGCAGCGCGCGGTCTATGCCCCCGATCATCACGTGGTGCACCAGTGCCACCCGAAGCTGGCGACCCACCTGATGGAGACGTTCCAGCGCGAGGGGTTCGACCTGTGTGACTTGCAGGCCTGGCCGGAAAACGTCTGGATGGAACGGCAGATGAAGCAGAAGGCCGACTATCCGGTCGTGCCGCACGCCTACAGCTTCGTCTATCACCAGATCATGAAGGAGGATGTGCCGCCGCACGTCCCCGTTCTGTTCAACCTGTTCTATCCGCCGACCCAGCCGTCCATGGCGCGCTGCATCGAGTTCGGTCGCGTGCTGCGGGATGCGATCGAGGCGTGGCCGGAGGACGTGCGCGTGGCCGTGATCGCCTCGGGCGGGCTGTCGCATTTCGTCAATGACGAGGAGTTCGACCGCCGCGTCATGAAGATGCTGGCGGACTACGATTACGATGGACTGTCCGCGATCCCCGACGGGTATTACCAGTCGGGCACGTCGGAGGTGAAGATCTACAGCATCGTGATGATGGCGCTGCAGCAGACCGGGGCGCAGATGACGCTGGTCGACTACGTGCCCTGCTGGCGCACGGCGGCCGGGACGGGCGAAGGCATGGGGTTCATGTACTGGGATCCGGCCCGCCAGACAGCCGAGGCTCCGGCCGCTGAAGCCCCGACAGCCTGAAATAGAAGGTAGAGAAATCGTGACCGAACAGCGCCTCAACGGCATCATCGCAGCGTGGGAAGCCGGCAAGCCCGCCTTCACCTGCTTCGCCAAGGTCGACAAGCTGACCGCGCAGGAGCTCACCGACGCGCCCTATGATGGCGTGGTCTACGAGATGGAGCACAACCCCTACGACGTCGGGGCGCTGGGCGATGCACTGCAATACATGCTCAACCGCAAGAAGATCGCGGAGAGCGGATCGGTCAAGCCGTCGGTCACACCGATCGCGCGCATCCCCGCCAATGGGGTGGAGATGAACCAGGCCTTCGCCAAGCAGGTGCTCGACCGCGGGGTCTATGGCGTGATCTGGCCGCATGTGGCCACGGTGGAACAGGCTTACAACGCGGTCGCATCGTGTCGCTACGGCCGTCCAAAGGACGCACCGCTCTACGAGCCCAAGGGGGTGCGCGGCGACGGCCCGGCAACGGCCGCGCGCTACTGGGGCCTGACGCAGCCGGAATATTATGCCCGGGCCGATGTCTGGCCGCTGGCTCCGCAGGGCGAGATCCTGGTCGGGCTGATGATCGAGAGCACGCAGGCGATCGAGAACCTCGACGACATGCTCGCCAATGTGCCGGGCATCGGCTTCTGCCTGATCGGCGAGGGCGATCTCAGCCAGGAGCTCGGCTATGCGCGGCAATACGAACACCCCGTGGTCGTCGACGCGATGCGCAAGATCGCCGAGACCTGCCACAAGCACAAGGTCCGCGTCGGCAACCCGCACGTCAATGCGAAGAACCTCCAGCGCCTGATGGACGAAGGCTACAAGTTCCTGATGTCCGCTCCCAGCCGCAGCTATGGCGTGGTCGGGCAGGGGCGCGAGCTGGCGGGCTACTGATGAACGGCGCGGAAAGCCTCGTCACCACGCTGGTCGAGAACGGCGTCGACACCTGCTTCGCCAATCCCGGCACGTCGGAGATGCACTTCCTGGCGGCGCTCGACAACCCGCGGATGCGCAGCGTTCTATGCCTGTTCGAAGGCGTTTGCACCGGCGCTGCGGACGGGTTCTACCGGATGGCCGACCGGCCGGCCTCCACGCTGCTGCATCTGGGGCCGGGGCTCGCCAACGGGCTCGCCAACATCCACAATGCGCGTCGCGCCTCCTCCGGCATGGTCAACATCGTCGGCGAGCATTCGACCGCGCACCTCAAATACGATCCGCCGCTGATGTCCGATATCGAGGGACTGGCGCGGCCGCTCAGCCATTGGGTGCGGCGGGTCGATTCTTCGCAGGCGATCGCCTGGGACGTGACCCAGGCCGTCGGCAAGGCCTCCGAGCAGCCCGGCCAGATCGCCACGCTGATCCTGCCGGGCGACACCGCCTGGCAGGACGCCGGCAATGCCGCCGCGCCCGAACGCCGCAAGCCAGAGCGCAAGGCGCCCGATCCCGCGCGCATCGAGCAGATCGCCACGATCCTGCGCTCGGGCGAGCCGGCCATGCTGATCCTCGCCAATCGCGCGACCCGCGGCCGCGCGCTGGAACTCGCCGGCCGGATCGCCGCGGGGACGGGGTGCCGGTTGGGTTCGCAGTTCTTCACCGCCCGCATCGAACGGGGCCGCGGACGCGTGCCGCTGGAGCGCATTCCCTACGCCGTGGCGCAGGCGACCGCGTTCCTGGCGCCCATCAAGCACCTCGTCACGCTGGAGACGAAGGAGCCGATCGCCTTCTTCAGCTATCCCGACAAGCCGAGCCAGATGAAGGCGCCCGGCACGCAGGTTCACGCCCTGGCAGAGGCGGAGGAGGACAGCGAGCTGGCGCTGGAGATGCTGGCCGACGCGCTGGGCCTCTCCGCCACCGCCCCGGTGTTGCAGGAGGCGATCGAGGTCGCCCCGCCGAGCGGCGCGCTGGGCCCGCTGACCATCGCCCATGCGCTGTCGGCGGCAATCCCCGACAATGCCATCGTGGTCGATGAATCACTGACCACCGGCCGCGAGACGATGGGCCACACGGTGGGCGCGCGGCCGCATGATCTGATCAACAATCTCGGCGGTTCGATCGGCTACGGCACGCCGGTGGCGACCGGGGCGGCGCTCGCCTGCCCGGACCGGCGCACCATCTGCATGGTCGGCGACGGCAGCGCGATGTATACGATCCAGTCGCTATGGACCCAGGCGCGCGAGGGACTGCCGGTCACCACGATCATCTTCGCCAACAATCAGTACGCGATCCTCAAGGCCGAATACGCCAATATGGGCGCCGGCACGCCGGGCCCGCAGGCGATGGCGATGATCGATATTGACCGCCCGACGATCGACTGGGTGGCGATGGCGAGGAGCATGGGCGTGCCCGGCGTGCAGGTCGCCAATGCGGAGGACTTCCACCGCGCGCTCGTCAATTCCGCGCAGGAAGCGGGCCCCTCGCTGATCGAAGTCAAGCTCTACTGACGAAGGACACCTTCATGGAAACCACCGATGTCCTGACCCTCAGGGCCAATGTGCAGGATTATCCGCAGACCAAGGCGCTCAAGGATGGCCGGGTCACCTCCGACATCGTGAAGCTGGACTTCTGCGGCCCGCCGCAGGCCCATAGCGGGTTCAAGGCCATGCTGCGCGAGAACGCCTATGATTGCGGCGAGCTGGCGATCGTCACCTGCCTGCAGGCCAAGATCTATGGCAAGCCTTTCGTGCTGCTGCCGGTGCCGGTCTCCGGCCGGTTCCAGCACCATTGCGCCGGCTACAACCGCGAGTTCGGCCATCTCGACCCCAAGAACATCGAGGGGCGCGAGGTGGGGGTGCGGACCTACGCACAGACCACCGGCCTGTGGGTGCGCGGCATCCTGCAGCACGAATACGGGGTCGATCTCGACAAGGTGACTTGGCGCACGGTGGGCCAGGGCCACCTTGCCGAATATAGCGACCCGGCCAATTGCGTGCCGCTGCCCAAGGGCTCCGACATCGGCCAGATGATGCTCGATGGGGAACTGGCGGCGACGCTGCAGGGCGTCGACCTGCCCAAGGACCCGCGCGTCGAGCGGCTGGTGCCCAACCCGTTCGAGGCGGCGAAGGACTGGTTCGCGCGCGAGGGCGTGGTGCCGATCAACCATATGTTCGTGGTGCACGAGAGCCTGCCCCGCACCCGCCCGGACGTGGTGCGCGAGATCTTCCGCATGGTCGTGGAGAGCAGGCAGATGACCGAAGGCGGCCTGCCCGACCCGTTCCCGCCGGTGGGGCTGGAGGCGAACCGCAAGGGCATCCAGATGGCGATCGACTGGGCGTTCGAGCAGAAGATCATCCCGCACAAGATCGCCGTCGACGAGCTGTTCGACGACGTCACCGCCTCGCTGGAGGCCTGATCTGGCCGACCAAGCTGCCCAGGGCGAACGCCATGCGGTCACGCGCATTCGCCGCGAGACTCAGCGGCGGCAATTGACCGTCGCCGGCGTCGAGATGCTGTCGCCGGCGATGAAGCGCATCCGCTTCACCGGCGACGATCTCGCGAGTTTCGAGAGCGCCGCCCCCGACGACCATGTGAAGCTGTTCATTCCGCTCGCAGCCGGCGCGGTAGCGCGGCGCGACTACACGCCGCGCGCCTTCAGCAGCGGGGAGCGCAGCCTCATTATCGACTTCGTGCTCCACGAGGACGGCCCGGCGACGACCTGGGCGCGGCAGGCGGAGGTCGGCGCCGAGCTGGAGATCGGTGGGCCGCGCGGCTCGGCGGTGCTGAGCGACGATTTCGACTGGTACCTGCTGGTGGGCGATGAGGCGGCGCTGCCCTCCATCGCGCGGCGGCTGGAGGAATTGCGCCCGGGCGTGCCGGTGCGCGTCGTCCTGCTGTGCGATGACGAGGCGCAGCAGATGGCGCTGCCCGATCGTGCCGGGCTGGTGATCGACTGGGTCTGCCGGGCGCGAGGAGAGCTGGCCGACGGTGAACTCCTCGTTCACGGCGTCGGCGAGAGGGCCTTGCCGGAGGGCGAAGGCTATGTGTGGATCGCTGCCGAGGCCGAAGCCGCTCGCGCCGTGCGCACCCATGTGGTCGAAGTCCTCGGCCAGCCCAAGGCGTGGGTGAAGGCGGCGGGGTACTGGATCAAGGGCGCGGAGGGCGAGCAGGTCAAGATCGAGGACTGACCGGCTCAGCCCATCCAGCGGCTGACCGGGACGGCGGATTCCTCCAGCGGCTGCGCGATGACGTCGATCAGTGTCGGCCCGTCGTGCCGCAGAGCCGCGCGCACCACCTCGTCCATGCGAGCCGGGTCGCTCACCGTCCAGCTTCTGAGGCCGAACGCCTCGGCGATCCGGGCATGGTCCGAGCGGCCGAAATCGACCGAGAAGTAGCGCTCGCCATAGCCCGTCTTCTGGCTCGCCTTGATCCAGCCATAGGAGGCGTTGGAGAAGACCACGAAGGTGATCGGCAATTGCTTGCGGACGACTGTCTCCAACTCGCCGACGGCGAAGCCGAAGCTGCCGTCGCCCATGATCGCGACCACCTTGGCGTTCGTATCGGCATAGTGCGCGCCGATCGATGCGGGCAGCGCGAAGCCGAGTGCGCCGTGCGCGCGGTTGGTGATGAAGCGCCGGCCGGCCCGGTTGAAAGCGTAATGGCCGGAGAAATACGGGCAGGGCGTGCCCGGGTCCGCGACGATGATCGCGTCCTCCGGCAGGGCGCGTTGGAGCGCATCGACCACCACTTCGGGGCGGATCGGCATTTCGCGGGAGGCGGCGAGTTGGGCGAACCGGGCGCGCTTTTGCTCTCTCAGGGGCCGCAGCCGGTCGGCCGCGCCGGATCTCGGGGGCTCGCCTTGCAGGCCTTCGCTCACGAGCGGCAGCAGGGCCTCGAGGCACAGGCGCGCGTCGCCGACCATGCCGGCCGAGACGGGATAGTTCGCGCCGACGACCATCGGATCGATGTCGATGTGAAGGATGGTCGCCGAGCGTGGGGGCGTCGTGCCATGTTCGGTGGTGGTCGAGCCGGCGCGGCAGCCGATGAACAGGATCGTGTCCGCCTGTTCGATCATGGCGCGAGTCTCGTCGGTGCCGCCATTCGCGCCGACGACGCCGATGGCCAGCGGATGGTCGTCGGGCAGCGAACCGTGGCCGCTGACGGTTGAGGCGACGGGTGCGTCGAGCAGTTCGGCGATTGCTTGGAGGACTTCGCAGGCGCCGGAGATGATGATGCCGCCGCCGCAGATGAAAGCGGGTTGCTTCGCGGTCAGAAGGGCGCTTGCGACCTCTTGCACGAGCGCCGGATCGGGGGCGCTCCGGAAGGCGGGGAAGCGTCCGTGCGCGGGCTGGCACCACAGGTCGGACAGGTCGAGCGACTGCTTCTGCAGGTCGTAGGGCAGGCCGATATGGGCGGCGCCGGGGCGGCCGGTGGTCATCGCGCGGAAGGCCGTGCGGAACAGGTGCGGGATCTGCGTCACCTCGTCCGCGACCGCGTTCCACTTGGTCAGCGGGGCGAACAGCGCCCGCTGGTCGAGTTCGGTCAGCGGATAGCGCCCGCGCGCGGTGACCGGCACGTCCGAGGTGATCGACAGCAGCGCGACCGAGGATTCGTTGGCCTCGATCACGCCCGGCAGGATGTAGGTCGCGCCGCCGCCGCTCGGCCCCTCGCACACGCCGACCCGGCCGCTGATCCGGGCATAGGCATCGGCCATGTAGGCGGCGCTGCGCTCGTCGCGGGTGAGGATGTGCTCCATGCCATGGTCGAGCCGGTGGAGCGCGTCGTAGAACGGCAGGCTGGTATCGCCGCACAATCCGAAGATGTGCTTCACGCCATGCCCCTGCAGCATGCGGACAGCGGCCTCGGCTCCGGTGATCTGGCTCATCTTGGCTCCTTTGCCGTGCCGGAATAGGGCCGGGTGAAGCGGCGCGCCATCGGAGTGGCGCCGCAGGTGATCGAAGTGCTGCCGCCGGCGGCCGGAATGCTTTGCGGGCGAGCCGCTATAGGATTTGCGCGCGGCGGGATTGATACGCATGAGGGCGCGCTTGCCTCTCGAAGCGGGGCGCGTGACCGGCGTGGTCGAGCTTGCATATGCAAATGGGGCTTCGGCGTGGGCGGATGGGCTCTTGAACAAGGTGACGCGATTGCCGGACCTGCCTTCCTGTTGCGCACCCTACGGGCGAAGAGCGGACGAGTGCCCCGCGCCGCACCGCGGGTGCAGCAATGGGGAGACCGTTCCTGACCTGAGCTCGCGATTTCGAGCCTCCCTTTGGGTCGGTGCCGCTTCGGGCCGGCGCAGGGGCGATCGACGGCCCGGTCTGCTCCGGCGCTGCCTTCAGCAGGACGTGCTCCCGTGAGCGAGGCGCCTTCGGAACCCGACTCGCCGCTGGCGAACCGCGACTATCGCAACCTGTGGTCTGCCAATGCGGTGTCCAATTTCGGCGGGCAGGTGCAGGTGGTCGGCGCCGCCTGGCTGATGGCGACGCTGACGGATTCGGCGCAGCTGATCGCGCTGGTGCAGACGGCGATCAGCCTGCCGACGGTGCTCTTCATCCTGTTCGGGGGCGCGATCGCGGACAATTTCGACCGCCGGCGGATCATGGCTGTCACGCAGTCCGGCATGCTGAGCGTGGCGCTGCTGCTCGCCGGCTTGAGCCTGCTCGGGGTGGTGACGCCCTGGCTTCTGCTGGGGCTGATCTTCGCCACCCAGAGTTTTAACGCGTTCAACAATCCCAGCTGGCAGGCCTCGGTCCGCGATCTCCTGCCGCGCAGCCTGATCAGCCGGGCGGTGGCGCTCAATTCGATGAGCATCAACCTTGCGCGGACGGCCGGGCCGGCGCTGGGTGGTGCGATCGTGTCGCTGGCGGGGGTCGCGGTCGCCTTTTTCGCGAATGCGGTGAGCTTTGTCGGCTTCCTTGTCGTCCTGTTGCGGTGGAAACCCGAGCGCGCGGTGCGCGTGATGGACCGCGAGAGCATCGGCCCGGCGATCCTCGCCGGCCTGCGCTACGCCGCGTGGGACGCGAATATCCGCCATGCGGTCATTCGCGGCGGGCTGTCGGGCGTTTCGGCGAGCGCGGTCTTCGCGCTGCTGCCGGTGCTGGCCAGGCAGGAGCTTGGCGCCGACGCCTTCGTCTATGGCATGCTGCTGGCGAGCTTCGGGGCCGGGGCCGTGATCAGCGCCTATACCAGCGGCTTCCTGCGCAGCCGCTTCACGCCGGATGCGGTGACGCGCACCGCTGCCGCGTCGCTGACCGTGGGCCTCGCGATCCTCGGCTTTTCGGAGACACCGCTGCTGGCGGCGCTCGGCGCGGCGTTCGGCGGGGCGGGGTGGACCATGGCCCATTCCACCTACAACACGACGGTGCAGCTTTCGGCGGCCCCGTGGGTGACGGCGCGCTCGCTGGCATTCTACCAGACGGCGACATTCGCGGGGATGTCTTCGGGCAGTGCAATGTTCGGCTGGGTGGCGGCGCACGAGGGCGTGCACACCGCTTTCCTCGCCGCCAGTGTGGCGCAGGGGGCCGCCGGTCTCATCGGCCTTGCGCTGCCGCTGCCCCGGCTGGAGACGCTTCACGTCGAGCCGCTCGACAGCTGGAAGCCGCCCCAGCTGAGCGTGGAACTCAAGCCGAGCGACGGCCCCGTCCGGATCGAGGTGGAATATCGGGTGGAGGAGGCCGGCTGGGCCGAGTTCGAGGCGGCCATGCATGTGCGCCGGCGCATCCGCAACCGCGATGGCGCGCGCAACTGGGCGCTGTGGCAGGACCTTTCCGATCGCACGCGCTGGATCGAAAGCTATCGCGTGGCCAATTGGGCCGATTACCTCCGGCACAACCAGCGTCGCACCGAGGCCGACCGCGAGAACATGGATCACCTCGCCCGGCTTGCCGGCGGCCCCGACGGGCCGCGCGTGCGGCGATCCCTGAAGCGGGGCTGAGCGGGCGCGGCGGGTGCCCCTGCATGGGAGGAGCCGGCGCTGCTGCGCCTGGCTCGCATGCTGATCGGCGGGCCCGCAGGCACGCGGGTTTGAGCCCGGTCAAAACACAAAAATTATCACATTCTGCATGAGTCCGATGCGAGGATTCGGCGCCGGCGGGTTAGGCCATGCTCAAGAACTCGCATTCAATGAACGAGTTCGCCCTAGCAGGGGAGAGGATTATGAATCGTTCACGCCTGAGCGCAGTATTGCTGGCCGGTGTTTCAGTAGCAGCATTCCCGGCAGCAGCTTACGCGCAGGAACAGGTCCAGACCAGCGCCGCCGACGCTGTGGACAGCACCGAAGACGAAGCGCCCTCCACCGGAGGCGACTATAGCGGCATCACCGTAACGGGCTCCCGCGTCGTCCGCGATGGCAATAGCAGCCCCTCGCCGGTGACCGTTGTCCAGACCGAGGACCTGCTGACGGTGCAGCCGGGCGCGAACCTCGCCGATGCGCTCAACGTGCTGCCGGTCTTCTCGGGCTCGCGCGGCGCCGGCAGCAATCCGTCCACGGGCGGAAGCGCCTCGGGCGGCAACGGCGCGGCGAACCAGCTCAACCTGCGCAATCTGGGCATCAACAGAACGCTGGTCCTGATGGACGGCCTGCGCATTCCGCCGACCCTGTTCAACGGTGCCGTCGACGTCGATCTTATCCCCCAAATGCTGGTGCAGCGCGTCGACGTGGTGACCGGTGGCGTGTCGGCGGTCTATGGCTCCGACGCGGTCTCGGGCGTGGTCAACTACGTCCTCGATCATGATTTCACCGGTCTCAAGGCCCAGGCGAGCCAGGGGATATCCGAATATGGCGACGCCCGGCAGCGCGATTTCGGCGTCGCATGGGGCACCAACATCGGCGAGCGCGCGCATTTCGAGGCGAGCTACCAATATCAGGACAACCAGGGGATCCTGCGGCGGTCGGACCGGCCGTACCTCTATCTGGCCGGCGTCACAGGGGCGGGTACCGAGGAAAACCCCTTCGCGGTCTCTTCCGACCTGCGCCAGCGGGACTACCCTGCCGGCGGCTTGATCACGAGCGGGTCGCTCGCCGGACAGGTCTTCAGGAGTGACGGCAGCCTGAGCGCCTTCGTTCCGGGCGAATCCACCGGGACCGCGGCGCTGCAGATCGGCGGCGAAGGCGGGACCTGGGATTCCTCCCTGCTGCAGCCGCTCGAGGCGCATCAGATCTTCGGGCGGTTCGACTACAGGTTCTCGGATGCCCTGCGGTTCCACGTCCAAGCCTCGGACAACATCAAGACGAACGAGAACTTCGCCGAATATCTGCGCTACAACAACGTTACCCTGAGGAGCGACAATCCGTTCCTCACCCCGGCGCAGCAGGCGGCGCTGGCGGCGGGCGGAGCGACCTTCCGTCTCCGCAAGACGCTGAGCGAGGCCGAAGATCGGCGCCAGAACTCGGTTTCGGACTCCGACCAGTGGATGGTCAATGTCGGGTTCGACGGCACTGTCGCCGATTTCGACTGGCAGCTGAACTACATCCGCGGGCGCACCGTGCTGGAAACGCAGGTGCTCAACAACGTCAACCAGCAGCGCCTCGCGGCGGCGCTCGATGCCGTTATCGACCCCGCGAGCGGGCAGATCGTGTGCCAGGCATCGCTCACCAATCCCGGCGCCTATGGCGATTGCGTGGCGCTCGACCCGTTCGGCCCGACGTCGGAAAGTGCGGCGGCGCTCGACTACATCTTCGGCGAGACCAACTATCGTGCCGTCACCACGACGGACAATATCTCGGGAAGCATCGCCGGCTCGCCATTCGACACCTGGGCCGGCCCGCTGACGGCGGCCATCTCGGGCGAGTGGCGCAAGATCGCCTTCCGCTCGACCTCCGATGCGACCGCCGACGACCTCGTCGATTGCACCGGTCTGCGCTACAATTGCGCGGCGGACCAGACCGAGTTCTTCCTGACGCTTCCGACAAATCCGACGGTGCAGCAGACGGTTTGGGAAGTGGCGGGCGAGGTCAATGTTCCGCTGCTGCGGGATTCGTTCATCGGCCAGGCCTTCGACATCAACGGCGCGGTTCGGTACACCAGCTACGACACCAGCGGCAACTACGTGACCTGGAAGCTGGGCGCGGACTGGAACGTGACCGACGCGCTGCGCTTTCGCGGCACCTGGTCGCGCGACATCCGGGCGCCCACGCTCTATGAGCTGTTTGCCGAAGTGTTCGTCGTCAACATCTCGCCGACCGATCTGCTGACCGGGCTGAGCCCGGTGATTCCCTCCGTCAACGGCAGCAACCCGGATCTGAAGGCCGAGATCGGCAAGACGATCACCGGCGGCTTCGTCTGGCAGCCCAGTTCGCGCTTCAGCGTCGCTCTCGACGGCTATCAGATCGAGGTGACCGACGCGATCACGCAGGTCGTCGGCACCGATCCGGTGTTCCAGCGCGCCTGCTACGAGAGTGGCGGCACTTCGGCCTATTGCGCGCTGCAGGAACGGCCGAACGGCTTCACCGACACCTCGGCCGCCAACGCCTGGACGAGCGTGAACAGCAATTTGTTCAACATCTCCTCCGTCAAGACATGGGGCGCCGATCTCGAGCTCGGATATAACAGCCAGCTGTTCGAGCGGCCGTTCAGCGCGCGGTTCCTGGCGGCCTACCAGCCGCATCTCATTTTCCGGCAGCCGAACCTCCAGCAGACGGACCAGGCCGGCTCGGCGTTCGGCCCCACCGGTTTCGCCGCGACCCCGACCATTCGCATCACGGCCTTCGTGCACTTCGAGCCGGTCGAGAACTTCTCGGTCGACATCCTCCAGCGCTGGCGCAACGAGATGAAGATCTCCAACGAAGGCGTGCTGGCGGAAAGTGGCACGCTGGAGCCGTTCGCCACCACGGGCGTCAACCTCGCCTATACGATCGAGGACTTCCGCTCGGGTGAGTTCCAGGTGTTCCTGAACGTGCAGAACATCTTCGACGAGGAGCCGCCCATCGGGGGCTTCGTCAATAACGGCACCCGCGCGGGCCTGCGCGACGGTTACGCCATCGGCGACGATGTTCGCGGGCGCTACTGGACTGTCGGCCTGAGGGCCGGATTCTAGGGCGGGCAAGCGTCGGCATCTCGTGGAACGCTGATGACCCGCTTGCTGACCATGGAAGCTGCCGGTTTGTTCGAGACCAGAGGCCTCGAACGCCGGCAGCCGACGCTCGCATCCGGGGGCGGGCCGGTTCCCGTTCAGTGGCCTGACCTCGTGGAATGTGCCTCATCTCGCGGCCTCCTGATCCGGGCCATGGCTGCCGCCGAGGCAGGAGGCGCGTTCCACTGTTCGCGCTCGCCGGGCGGAATGATTGCAATCTGAAGAGCAAATTCGGCGGAGGGATGTAGCAAAAGATGGCGACCACCGGCAGACCGGCGATAGAGGCCTCCGACCTGCCGAGTTCCGGCGCGCCCGCGCGATCGCGGTGGCTCATCCTGGCGCTCCTCGCCATCGGTGCGATGGTCGCCTTCGTCGACCGGGTGAACATCTCCGCAGCTTTGACGGTCGAGCCGTTCAAGCAGCACTTCGAACTCTCCGACCTCGACAGAGGCTGGATCAACTCGGCCTTCTTCTGGTCCTACGCCGTCTTCCAGGTGCCCATGGGGTGGGTGGTCGACCGCTATGGCACGAAGTGGCCGTACACGATCTGCTTCGTCGTCTGGAGCATCGCATCGGCGTCGATCGGGCTGATGTCGACCGTCTGGGCGCTGATCCTGATGCGGCTGATCGTGGGCGCGGCGGAGGCGGTCGTGGTGCCGGCGAGCTATCGCTGGATCCGCAACAACTTCCACCCCAACGACAGCGGCAAGGCCGTCGGCTTCTACATGCTGGGGACGAAGTTCGGCCCCGCCCTCGGCGCGCCGCTCGCGGCATGGCTGATCGTCTCGTTCAACTGGCAGGCGATGTTCCTGATCACGGGCGTGGCCGGTATGCTGTGGCTGATCCCCTGGGTTCTCCTCGCAAAGGACGATTCCTCGAAGAGCACGTCGACCCTCGCGGCTGAACGGCAGGGGGCTGACACCTCCATCGGCAGGATCCTCTCCAGCCCGCTCGTCTGGGGCACGCTGGTGGTCATCTTCTGCTACAATTACTTCACCTTCTTCTGCATGACCTGGATGCCCGCCTATCTGGTGGAGCAGCGCGGCCTCTCGCTCGAACAGATGGGGCTGTACACCTTCTTCAGCTTCCTCGGCATCGCGCTGGTCGCGCTGGCCGCCGGCTGGGGCGCGGACACGCTGATCAAGCGCTACGGCCATGCCGTCCTGATCAGGAAGGTGTTCGTCGTGGCCGGTTTCGCGATCGCCTGCACCGTCCTGCTCGGGGCGCGGACCGAATCGGTGGGCTGGGCGCTCTTCTGGAACGTGTTCTCCCTGTCCGGGCTGGGCCTGACCTCGGCCAACAATCTGGCGCTGTGCAGCCTGACGCTGATTCCCAAGCCGATCGTCGGGCGGGTCAAGGGCGTGCAGAACGTCGCGGCGGCGCTGGCCGGGATCGTCGCGCCGATCACCACCGGGTGGCTGCTCCACATGACCGGATCGTTCCTGGCGCCGATGACGCTCATCTTCGCCCTCCTGGTGCTTGGCGCCGTGACGGTGATGGTGATGCTTCGGCCCGAATGGGCGCCCACCATCGACGACCGTGGGGCGGCCGACATGCGTGCGCAGGAGGCATGATCCCGCACGGGATTGGCCTGTGAGTGGATGCGCGGCGCAGCCCGGAGGCGGCCGCAGGGCAAGGACGGGATGGGACGGGTGAGCATGCGACAGGCACAGATGGCGGGATCGACGAGGGCCGCGCGGTCGGCCGAGCCGCTTGCGAGGGGCGCTGACGGGCCGTTGGTGCTGGCTCGGCGGGGGCGAAGGTCTTTGCCGCCTGCCCTGCTGGCGACGATGGGCGGCTGCCTCGCATTGGCGGCCTGCGCGACCGCCGCGCCGCCGACCCGCGGAGAAGGCGCGGCAACGGTGCCGCCCGCGAGCGTCCCCTCGCTCGCCGCAACGGTCGAGGCCATGCCGAAATTCCTCCCGCGGGCCGAAGGGCCGGGCCTGTCGGCCGCGATCGAGGCCGCCAGCGCGGCACAGCGTGCATGCGCTGCCCGGGATGTGCCAGTCAGCGTGCTGGTTGCCGATGTGGTCGGCAAGCCCGTCGTCCTGCTATCGGGAGACGGGGCCGGCGTGCGCTCGCAACTCATCGCGCAGACCAAGGTCAACATCGTGGCGCGCTATGGCAAGGCCTCGGGAGAGGTGGCGGCCCAGGCGGCGGACGATCCGCAGCTGACAGCGGCCGCGGCGGCAGATCCCGACATCGGGGTGCTGCGGGCGGGCGGGTTCCCGGTCTATCGTGCCGGGCGGATGATCGGGATCGTCGCGGTCTCGGGCGGCTCCCTGGGCGGCGACATGACCCTGGATGAGAAATGTGCGCAGGTGGCGGTTGCCACCTTGGAGGGCCAGTGATGGCTCCGGCAAGGGCGCCAGCTCAGGGGCGCGCCACGAGATGGCTCGCACCTCCATCCGTCGGCCCGGGCGGTGAGCACTCCCTCGCGGGCGGTGGCTTGCGCGCGCAACGCGGCGGCGTGGCTGGAGCGCTCGATCCGCGCCTCTGCGCATCCCGGGGCCCGCATCGATTAGCGCGATTTCTGCAAGGCTAATGTGCGGGCCGCGCCCTTTTTCGCTTTGCGCCGGGCCGTAGGGTGCGTGGGGCCGATAGAGCTTCGACAAACCCTTCGGGGCACCCATGACGAACCGCCGATCTGCGACAAGCCAGCAAGAATAACGGCACAAGACAGAGGATCTGCTTAAATGAACGCTTTGCCTACCCAAAGTCTCGAATCAGCTATTCAGAATGCCGGGAGCGCGGTCGAGCTGCTTCGCAACAGCCAGCGGCGCGCCTTTTCTCACGGAACCGTCTCCGGCCAGTTCACCAACTGGCAGAGTGAGGTCAATTCCTGGCGCGACGCGGTAGGGTTCATGGACCAGTCGCACCACATGGTCGACCATTACGTGAAGGGGCCGGGCGCGTTCGACCTCCTGTCCCATCTCGCCGTCAACAGCTTCGAGAACTTCCGGCCCGGCATGGCCAAGCAGTTCGTGGCCGCGACGCCCGATGGCTTCTATCTCGGCGACTGCGTCCTCTTCTATCTGGAAGACGGGCTGTTCAACCTTGTCGGGCGGGGCACCTCGCTCGACTGGGTCCAGTATCATGTCGAAAGCGGCAAGTGGGACGTGACGACCGAGCGCGACCCGCAGACGATGGATCGCGGCGGGCGTCCTCCCCTTGTGTATCGCTACGAGGTGCAGGGGCCGCTCGCAGGGCCGCTGATGGAGAAGGTGACGGGCGCGCCGCTGCCCGACGTCAAGTTCTTCGGCATGACCGACTTCCAGATCGCCGGGCACCGGGTCCGCGCGCTGCGCCATGGCATGGCAGGCGCGGTCGGCTTCGAGATCTTCGGCCCGTGGGAAGAGGGCGAAGCGGTTCGCGATGCCATCCTGTCGGCGGGCGAGGAGTTCGGGCTGCTTCGTGTGGGCTCGATCGCCTATTCGACCGCGAACCTGGAATCGGGCTGGGTGCCCGGGCCTCTCCCGGCGATCTTCAGCCAGCCCGAGCTGAAGACCTATCGCGAGTGGCTGCCGGCCAAGTCCGCGGGCAGCCTCGCGGGCAGCTTCTACTCGGAGGACATCTCCGACTATTACGTGACGCCGTTCGATCTCGGCTACGGTCGCATCGTGAAGTTCGATCACGACTTCGTCGGCTCGGAGGCACTGCAGGAGCGCGCGAAGGGCAAGAACCGCAAGAAGGTCACGCTCGTCTGGGATCCGCAGGACGTGACCCGCGTGATCGCTTCGGCCTGGACCGAAGGCCCCAAGTACAAGCACTTCAACATGCCCAAGGCGCGTTACGGCATGTACCAGATGGACGAGGTGCTGGTCGGCGGCAATCGCGCGGGCATCTCGACCGATTGCGGCTATCTTGCCAACGAGCGCGTCGTCGTGTCGCTGGCCATGGTGGACGAGGAGTTCGCGCAGGAGGGCACCGAGGTGACGCTGCTCTGGGGCGAAAATCCCAATTCGAGCAAGCCGCAGGTCGAGCCGCACGAGCAGACCGAGATCAAGGCGGTGGTGGCGCCCGCGCCGTACGGTTCGCATGCAAGGTCCACCTACCGCAAATAGGCGGTAGCGTGCGGTGCCGTGCCGGTTGCCCGGATGCCGGGCAGAACGGCACGGCCAGCACGATCCCAATGTTTTCGGCCGGTTTGATGCGGCTGCCGCGCCGGCGGCTGCCCGAAGCTTGGCGCGCCGCTCCGGCCCGTTCCTGCCGCCTCGCTGCTCGCGACGAGGCGGATCGACCCCTCGCACCAGGTGAGAGACGATGAGCAAAGCAGAGCTAACTTCGCAGTGGCCGCGCTCGCCTGCCAGCATGACGGCGGATTACTCGCTCGAGATCACCGCCAAGGATGTCGGCGAACTGCGCACCGTCGCCCCGCGGGTGCCGCCCGGCACCTATGTGTCGGTGACGTTCCTGCCCGGCGAATCGGTCGAGGCGCGGGTCGCGGCGACGCGAGCGGTGCGGGAGCTGGGGTTTCGGCCGATGCCGCATTTCTCGGCGCGCCGGCTGGCCTCGGAAGAGGATTTCGAGGGCTATCTGGCGCGCGTGGTTGAAGAGGCGGGCGTGCGCCGCTGCTTCGTGGTCGCGGGCGATCCGCTCGAGCCGGAAGGCCCCTATGACGACAGCGCCGCGCTCATCGCCACCGGGGCCTTCGAGCGGGCAGGAATCCGCACGATGGGGGTCGGCGGCCACCCCGAGGGTCACCCGCACATGTCGCAGGAGCAAGGCCTGCAGGCGCTCGAAACCAAGTGCACCGCGATCGGCGCGCGCGGGATGAAGCCGCTGATCGTGACCCAGTTCGGTTTCGACGCCGAGGCGATCCTGGCATGGCTGCAGGCGGTGCGCCGGCGCAATATCACCGCTCCGGTGCGGATCGGCGTGCCCGGCCCGGCGAGCATCAAGACGCTGCTCCGCTTTGCCGCGCGCTGCGGGGTCGACGCGTCCGCCTCGGTGCTGACCAAGTACGGGCTGTCGATCACCCGGCTCATCGGAAGCGCCGGGCCCGACAAGATGGTTCATGCGCTCGCTCGGGGGCTGCGGCCCGAGCACGGCGAGGTCTATCTTCATTTCTACCCCTTCGGCGGGCTCGAGAAGACGGTTGACTGGATCGCCGGCTTCGATGCCCGGAACATCGGCGAAGCCCAAGCGAGCGAGAGAGCCTGACGTGAGCGAGACCTGTACCCTTACCCTGCAATGCGACGACCGGCCTGGGCTAGTCGCCGCGGTGGCCAATTGCCTGGCGACACATGGCGGCAACATCGTCGATGCGGCGCAGTTCGACGACCGCGAAACGCATCGCTTCTTCATGCGCATCGAGTTCGATGTGCCCGACGAGGCCTCGCTCCAGGCATTCAGGGCGAGCTTCAGCGCGGTTGCGAACTCGGCCGGCATGGACTGGAAGCTGCGGCGCAATTGCGAGCCGACCAAGGTCCTCCTGCTGGTCAGCAAGCTGGATCATTGCATCGGAGACCTGCTCTACCGGCGGCGCATCGGCGAGTTGCCGATGGATGTCGTGGGCATCGTCGGCAACCACCCGCGCGAGGCGATCACGATCTCGCTCAGCAGCGGCATCCCCTATCACCACTTCCCGATCACGCGGGACACCAAGCCGCAGCAGGAGGCGCAGATCAGGGCGGTGGTGGAGAAGACCGGCGCCGAACTGGTGGTGCTCGCGCGCTACATGCAGATCCTCTCGGACGAGATGGCGTCGTTTCTCTCGGGGCGCTGCATCAACATCCACCATTCCTTCCTGCCGGGGTTCAAGGGCGCCAAGCCCTATCACCAGGCGCATGCGCGCGGCGTGAAGATGATCGGCGCAACGGCCCATTACGTGACGGCCGATCTCGACGAGGGGCCGATCATCCATCAGGACGTGGAGCCGATCTCCCACGCCGACACGCCGGACGACCTGGTGCGCAAGGGCCGCGACATCGAGCGCCGCGTGCTTTCGGAGGCGGTGCGCCTGCATCTGGCGAACCGGGTGCAGCTCGATGGCGGCAAGACCATCGTCTTCAGGAAGTAGCCGGCCGTGGCCTCGATCATCCCCGGCCGACAGATCGCCAAGACTCTTTGCGACAGCGTTGCCGCAGAGGCCTCCGCCTTCCAGCGCGAGCACGGCATGGCGCCCGCTCTGGCGGTCGTGCTGGTCGGCGAGAACCCGGCCAGCGAGATCTACGTCCGGCGCAAGGTGGCCGAATGCCGGCGCGCAGGCATCCGCTCGGCCGAGTACAGGCTGCCCGCCCTCACGCCGGAGGCAACGCTGCTCGGGCTGGTGGACCTGCTCAACAGGGACGCGACGATCCAGGGCATCCTCGTGCAACTGCCGCTGCCCGAGCATATCGACGCCCTCAAGGTTCTCGACGCGATCCATCCCGGCAAGGATGTCGACGGCTTCCATCCCGTGAACGTGGGGCGCCTCTCCAGCGGCGGCGCAGGTCTCGTGCCCTGCACTCCGCTGGGGTGCATGATGCTGCTCGACACGGTCGTCGACGAACTGCCGGGCAAGCACGCGGTGGTCATCGGCAAGTCGAACATCGTCGGCAAGCCGATCGCGCTGCTCCTGCTGGAGCGCGAGTGCACGGTGACCGTGACCCATCTCGCCACCTTGGGATTGCCGGACATCGTCCGCGATGCCGATATCGTGGTGGCGGCGGCCGGCTCTCCCCGTCTCGTGCGAGGGGACTGGGTGAAGCCGGGCGCGGTCGTGATCGATGTCGGCATTACCCGACAGGATGACGGGAAGGGCGGCTTCGCCATTGTCGGCGATTGCGCCGCGGACGAGATGGACCATGCCGCGGCCGTGACTCCGGTGCCCGGAGGCGTGGGACCGATGACCATCGCCTGCCTTCTCGCCAACACCATGAAGGCGGCGAGGGCGATTCATGGATGAGGCGTTTTCTCCATGTCTCGGGAGAGAAGGGCCAGCCACCTGGTCAGCCTCTTGCGAGGTCTTGCTCACCCGGATCGAGGTCATGGCCGACATCGGCGTGCTGGCAAGCGAAGCGGGAGTAGCCCAACCGCTCCAAATCGAAGTGGCGGCCGCTATCGTGCCACCGACCGAAGACGAATTGTCGCAAACCCTCGATTACTCGCTGATCCTGGAATATGCCCGCAAGATCGCGGCCGAACGCACCTGCCTGATCGAGACCTTCGCGCGCAGGCTTGCCGGATATTGCCTCGCACATGATTGTGTCCTCAGCGTCGATGTGCGCATCGACAAGCCGCAGGCCGTGCCGGGCTGCCTTGCGGGTACGCGTGTGAGGATGAGCAAGTGCGGGACTTGAGTGGAACAGGTCCGACGCAAGCGGGAGTTCCAGTTTGGACCGGATGAGCGCGATGGAGGCTCTGGTCGCCGCCGTTAAGCACCGGAGCCTTGGCGCGGCTGCGGAGCAGCTGGGCATCTCGCGCACACTCGTCAGCCGGCAGATACAAGCCCTTGAGGCAGAACTGGGCGTGCGGCTCATGAACCGGACCACGCGATCTCTCTCCCTGACCGATGCCGGCCGGCGATACTTCGACTTCTGTGATGAAATCCTCACCCGTGTCGCAGATATGGACAGACAGATCTCGTCAGCCGCGGCGGAAGCCCGAGGGGAGATCGCCATCCTCGCGCCCAAGTGGATGCACAGAAGCGCGACTCACCTGTTGACCGAATTTGCCCTGTCCTATCCGGATATCCGGCCGAAACTGATCCTCGGCGGCATGGCGCAGACCGCCTACGGTTTTCTGGAGCAGGGCTGCGACATAGCGCTCCACACCCGCCAGATCCCCGACAGCCGGATCACGGCCCGGAAGATCGTGGACATCCCCTATTGTCTATGTGCAAGTCCTGGTTACGTGGAAAGTGTGGCGCCGATACAGAGCCCCGTTGAATTGTCGGCGATGAAGACGCTTGTACAGTACAACTATCACACATGGCAGTTCGAGTCGGGTGGTCGGCAGGAGCGGCTTCAGCCCGCTCCGGCGCTGTCGGCCAATACCTTCTCGGCGCTGAAGGATGCGGCGCTTCAAGGCCTCGGAATTGCTTTATTGCCCTTGCCCCTGATCCGCGAAGAGCTTGCGGAAGGGCTGTTGAAGCCGTTGCTACCCGATTGGACTCCGGCAGGGCAGACGCTCTACGTCGCGATTGCCCCGGGCAGCGGCGTTCCTGCCAAGGTGAGACTTCTCCTCGATCATATCGTCGACTGGTTTTCGAGAAACGAGCTCTGATCTGCTAATCGGCGGCGCTGAGGAGAAACGAAGCGCTTGAGGAAAAGCCCGGCGACATGGTGCAGCCGAGCAAGCTCCAGCGCCCCAGAGGCCGGATCGACTGCCAGAAGAACGCCGGAATCGCGAGCTGCGGCCGTTGGCCGGCAACAATATCCGAGCCGATGATGCTGACCTGCGGAGCTCCGATTCCATTCGAGACAGTAACTTCAGCCGGCGCTCCCCGGTAGTGATGCCATACCTCGACATTGTCCAGCTTGTGCATAGGCAATGGGTCGTCGTCGGCCAGAAGGACGTAAATGGACGATATTTTCGGCCGGCCAAACGCCTCGCTATCGCTATAGTGAAGGTTGAACCATCCTGCCGCAGGATGTCGCTCCATCCCGAACATGTCGATGATCTGGGCTAAAGACAGTTCCGCGAGGTCGTTTTCCATATTCGGGCTGCGAACTTGCTCTCGCTACCGGGCCGGGGCGCGCTCACGGAGCGAGCTGTTTGTGCGGCCGCATGGATGGCGCCACGCAGGACAGGCTGTCAAGCTGGGCAGGGGCGAGTGTTTCATGGGCGAACAACAAGAGCGCATGCGTTCGGCTGCAATACCCACGCCGATGTCGCCCCGCACGAGTCTGGAACTGTTCGGGCAGGACGCCTTCTGCACACGATCGTGAACCGCCGAGCGGTCGCGGTGGCAGAGCCGCTACGGCGGATCGACGGGGTGATGAGATGATCTTCTGACGGTGCCGGGGCGCCCGCACCGCGCCCTCTCGCAGCAGGCTCGGCCCCGGTCGCCCGGTCGCCGTCGGAGCGGCGGGGGAGAACATGCCTCCCCCGCACATCATCAGAAGCGCAGACGGGCCCCTGCGTAATAGCGGCGGCCGATCGGATCGAAGATGCCGTTCGCGTTGCTTTCGACGCCGCTGTAGAGCGGCGGCCGATCGACGTCGAACAGGTTGTTCACGCCGGCGTAGAGCTCGACCTCCTCGCGCAATGAGTAGCGGAGCTGCGCGTCGGTGTAGATCACGCTGTCGAGGCGGAAGTACTTCCTGTCGGGCAGCGATCCGTCGGCCAGAACGTAGCGCGTCTGGAAGTTTTCGTAATCGAGATATTGCGGGCCGATATACTCGGCGCTGATCGTGGCGCCGAACAGGTCGTTGTCCCAGCTCGCGCTGACGAAGGCGGAATCGCGCGGCGTGCCGAGTTCGCCCAGCTGGCTGTCGAACGGATCGCCCACCAGCGGGGTGGTGCCGTCCTCCAGCAAGTGGGTCCACGAGGCGGAGAAGCGCGTGCGCCCGCCGAGCGCGTCCAGCGCATAGGACAGGGTGAAGTCCAGCCCTTCGGTGATCGTGCCGCCGCTATTCACCAGCGCACGGACCACCTGTTCGACCGAGCCTGCGCTGAACGCGCCGCTGGCGGTCGAGCGCCGGGTCACGAACTGGCAGAAATCGGACACGCCCTCCGCATAGCATTTGTTGAGCACCGTGGCCTCGGAGGTGCGGTTGATCGCATCCTCCAACTCGATGTGGAAATAGTCGGCGCTGAACATCAGCCCTTGGAGGCCGTCGATCGACAGCGGGTTGACGACGAGGCCGAGCGTGTAGGTGGTGGCGCTTTCTTCCTGGATGTTGGGGTTGGTCGCGGTCAGCGTGCCGACACCCTGCTGGTCCGGCACGGTCAGGGTGAACGCTCCATTGGCCTCGATGTTGGCGAGGACGCCCGGATCGGCCCGGCAGTTCTCGGCCAGCGAGCCCGTGCTGGCGAGCGTCACGCCCTGGCAGGGATCCTGGATCGAGGTGATCCCGGCCTGCGGTGCCGCGAACAATTCGCCGATGTTCGGCGCGCGCACGGCCTTGGCATAGACGCCGCGGACCCGGATATCCGGCACCGGCGACCATTCCACGCCCGCATTGTAGGCCCAGAAGCTGCCGACCGTGGAATAGTCGGAGATGCGCGCCGCCCCGCGCACCGACAGGTTGTAGAAGAACGGCGTGTCGGCGAGCAGCGGCACCACGATCTCGCCATAGGCCTCCTTGACGTTGAAGCTGCCGACCGTGTCGGTGGCCTGGGTGTAGCCGTTGCGGGCCTGATTGGTCAGCGGGTCGAAGATGTCGCGGCTGGACTCCTGCCGATATTCGGCGCCGGCAGCGACCTGCACCGCGCCGGCGGGCAGCTGGAAGATGGGTCCGCTGACATTGGCCGCCGCCACGTGCAATTGCTGGAAGGCGTTGGCCTGGTAGCTCGCCTTCACATAATCGATCGCTTCGGGCGTGATCCGGCTGGCGCCCTCCGCCGTCAGGCCGAAGGGGTTCAACGGCACGCAGCCTGCCTGCCGGGCATTCGCGTCGAGGCAGATCGGGTCGGTCGTGCTGCCGTTGCGGTTGACGTCGTTGATGTCGGGGACGACCTGAAGCGCGTTGGCCACGTTGTAGAGGTTGGCGAGGCCCTCCATCCGGGTATCGGCGCGGGTAAAGCCATAGCTGTAATAAGCGTCCGCGTTCCAGCCGCTGCCGAGATCGACGTCGGTGCCGAAGGCGAGGCGGAAGTTCTGCCGCTGCGTGGTGACGAGGCGCGTGCCGGGCTCGAACATCGTCGTGCGGATGAGGAAGCTGACGTCCTTCAGGCCGTCTCCGGTCCGGTCGTTGGCGAGATCGTAGACCGCGTCGGACACGAACGGGTTGCGCAGGACGGTCGAGGTGCCATCCGCGTTGGACACGCGGTGCTCGATGTTGAAGTACCCGTTGGCGGCCCCGGAGGCCGGGAACGCGCCGAGAGCGCCGTCCGTGCGGAGCGGCGAGGCTTCCAGATAGCCCTTCGTGTCGACCTTGTTGAAGGTGCCTTCGAGGAACACGTTGACGTTGTCGGTGATGTCGTAATTGGTGCGGGTGGCGAAGGTCAGGCGCTCGACCGGCGAGGCGATCGCGCCATATGGCGCCCGATTGAATCCGTCCGTCTCCGCGTCGTAGGCGCGCACGGAGCCGTCGGGGTCGATGATCCGGTTGCCCTGTCCCGCGATCGAGAACACGCCGCCCGGCCCGACGCTTGACGGCGCGTAGAGGCGCTCGAACAGGTTCTGCGCGGCAATGAGGTTCTGGTCGCTGGGGCTGCCGCTGCGCTGGGTCGTGCCCAGGCTGACATAGTCGCGCGCCGACCAGTCGCGTGCGGTGTTGGGGATCAGCCCCTCGCGCTGCCAGCCGACGAAGAACAGCGCATTGCCGGCATCGTCCGCGAAGTTGCGGCCGAACGTGACGTTGGCCGAATATCGCTCGTCGTCGCCCTCTTCGGAGATGCCGGCCTGGACGTTCGCCGAGATGCCGTCGAAGCGCTTCTTGTAGATGAAGTTGACCACGCCCGCGATGGCGTCCGATCCGTACACCGCAGAGGCGCCGCCGGTCAGCACGTCGACTCGCTCGACGAACGACGTGGGGATCATCGCCAGGTCGACGACGCTCGATCCGGGCACGCCGGCCACGGTGCGGCGTCCGTCGATCAGGACGAGGGTGCGCGAGGCGCCGAGATTGCGCAGGTTCACGGTCGAGAGGCCCGGGCTTGTGCCGAAGGTGCTGGTCGTGCGGCTCGCGCCGGGCACGCCGACCGCGGGGTTTTCCTGCAGGACCTCGAGGATGTCGGCCGCGCCGGTATTCTCGATCTCCTCCTCGGTGATGACCTGGATCGGAGAGGGCGAGGTGAGCGTGGCGCTGCGGATGCGGCTGCCGGTGACGACGATCTCTTCGTCCGAACTCGCGGCGGCCGCAGCCTCTTCCGCCGGCGTTACGGCGACGGGCGCCTCGCTTTCCTGAGCCTGCGCGGTTCCCGCCGCCAGCAGGGTCAGCGCACTGGCGCTCGTCATGAGCGCCGCGTGGGCCGGGCCCCGGCCATGGTTGATCAATCCCTTCATTTGCCTTCCTCCCCTCACAAATTCAGGCTGCGCCTGCATTTTTGATTTGTTGCGAGCGTTGTCGCTCATCTTGTTTGTGGCCCTGTGCCCGCGGCCGGCGGTGTCTGTTGCGCGCCCCGGCTGGCCCTCGTCTTTCTCGCACCGGGAGAACCGCTGCTCCCGTCAGTCAGGAGTCGGTCTTGCGTCAGAGGTCGCCAGCGGGGCCGGTGAACTTGCGGACCGAAAGATCCGCACGTCGATCACCTCCACCAGGCTTCAGCCTGCTTGATTTCAGCCGCATCCATCCGCCGCTCGATCCGCTTGCGCGGCTTCGAATGCGAACATCTCTCCTCCTATTTTTTGATTGGCTAAGGCAGCACCGGGCGAAAAGCAAGGAGTAAGCTTTCGAAAGCCTCCGGTACGCTGCGCGAAAAGGAGAAATAGATAGGTGCCGTCTCGGCGTGGCAGGGATGCGCGAGGCGCGGCCGCGGCTTTCCGGCGGCCGCTCTATCCGGACGGAGCGCGAAGCGGCGCGAGGTGTTGCACTCAGCTTCCTGCGCTTCGGAACCGAGGTTCGCCGGGCTCGCATGCGCGCAACGCCGACGCAGTCGGGCGCCGCCACGTCTCGTCGGGGCGGGGAAAAGCGGGCCGGAACCTCGCTCCCGCCCGGCCGCGAGCAGGCACGGCGGCTGGCGCTCGCTTCGCCGCCTCCGCTCGACCGGCCGCCCGCGTCGCGCCGGCACCAGGGCTCCTCATGGTCCGCGGGGTGCGCTCACCCGATCAGGTCACCTGGAACGCCGAGAGGTTCCCGCCATCCGCCCGCACCGGCGCGGCACCTGCATGAGCCTGCAGCGCCGTCCGCCTTAGCGGCAGCGGAACGGCCGGGCTCAATCCTCGGGCAGCGCCTCGTCGACCTGGTCGACGGTGGCCTCCACCATCGCCTCGATCCCCTGCGCCGTCGGGTGGACGCGGTCGGGCTGGACCAGCGCGGGGCGGTTCCACACCGATTCCAGGAAGAAGGGCACCAGCGCCGCATCATAGTGCTCGGCCAGATCGGGGTAGATCGAATCGAACGCGCTCACATAGGCCGGCCCGAGATTGGGCGGCGCACGCATGCCCATCAGCAGCACCGGGATGCCGCGCCAATCCAGTTCGGCGAGGATGGCGTCGAGGTTCTCGCGCGTCTGCTGGGGCGGCACGCCGCGCAGCAGGTCGTTGCCGCCCAGTTCCACGATGGCGAGGTCCGGCGCCTGCTCCTCGTTGTCGAGCACGAAGCCGAGCCGCTGACGTCCAGCGGCAGTGGTGTCGCCCGATACGCCCGCATTGCTGACCCGCGCATCCACGCCCCGCTGCCGCAGCGCCGCCTCCAGACGGGCCGGATAGCTCTCGCCTTCCTGCAGGCCATATCCGGCGAACAGGCTGTCCCCGAAGGCGAGGATGCGATATTCGCGCCCGGCGACGTCCGCGGGCGCCTCCGCCGGCTCCGCGGAAGGGGCCGAGCGCTGCTGCACGGGCGCATCGGCCGCCTGCTCTGAGCCGCAGGCCGCGAGTGCCAACGCCGCTCCCGCCACCAATCCATCGCCACGCATTCGCCTCACCTCCTTGTCCGGGCCAATTAGCTATGCCATCGGCCCCGCGTGACAAGTCCCCCGGCCATCGAGGCGCGCGATCTCCGTTTGACCCTGGGGGAGGGCTCCGCCGCCGTCTCCATCCTGAAGGGCATTGATCTTGCGGTCGCCGCGGGGGAGACGCTGGCGCTGCTCGGCCCTTCCGGTTCGGGCAAAAGCTCGCTGATGGCGGTGCTGACCGGGCTGGAGCGTGCCAGCAGCGGCTCGCTCCACGTCGCCGGCGCCGATTTCGCCGCGCTTAACGAGGACGCCCTGGCCCGCGCCCGGCGTGGGCGGATCGGCATCGTGCTGCAGGCCTTCCACCTGCTGCCCACGATGAGCGCGCAGGAAAACGTCGCCACGCCGCTCGAGCTGGCCGGCGAGCCCGATGCGTGGGACCGCGCCGCCGCCGAGCTGGAGGCGGTCGGTCTCGGCCACCGCCTGTCGCACTATCCGGCGCAGCTTTCGGGCGGAGAGCAGCAGCGCGTCGCCATAGCCCGTGCGCTCGCCCCGCGTCCGCCGCTGGTCTTCGCCGACGAGCCGACCGGCAATCTGGACGCCGCCACCGGAGCGGGGATCGTCGACCTGCTCTTCGCCCGGCGAGCGGAAACCGGCGCCACCCTCGTCATCATCACCCACGACGAAGGCCTCGCCGCCCGCTGCAACCGGGTGGTGACGCTCGCCGACGGGCGCATCGCCAGCGACATCACCGGCAACTCCGGCCGCGACACCGCCTCCACGTCAAGCCCTGTCTCGGGCCCCCTCTCCGGCGCCGCATGAACAGCCTGTCGTGGTCCGCCGCCTGGCGCATCGCCCGGCGCGACCTCAACCGCCGGTTCCGCGGCCTGCGCCTGCTGCTCGTCTGCCTGTTCCTCGGCGTCGGCGCGCTGGCGGCGATCGGCACGCTGGCGGCGGCGATCCGCGGCGAACTGTCCTCGCAAGGACAGGTGCTGCTCGGCGGCGACGTCGAGGTCGAGGTGTGGCAGCGCCCGCTCACGCAGGAGGAGACCGCGCTGCTGGAGCGCTACGGCACCCTGTCGCAGGGGCTGCGCATGCAGGCGATGGCCAGCACCGACGATGCAGCCACCCCGGTCGAGCTGAAGGCGGTGGATGCCAACTGGCCGCTGTACGGCACGCTGGTGCTGCAAGGCGGCCACCGCATGGGCGCACCGCCGCCGGGCCATGCCTGGCTGGCGCAGGGCGCGGCCGAGCGGCTCGGCGTGAGCCCCGGCGACACGTTCCGCATCGGAACTGCGATCCTGCGGGTCGGCGGCATCATCGCCGAGGAGCCCGACCGGCTGAGCGAAGGCTTCCAGCTCGGCCAGACCGTGATCGTCCCCTACGACCTGCCCCGGCAGGCGGGCCTGATCGCCCCCGGCTCGATGTACGAGACGAAAACCCGCCTCCGTTTCGCCGGCAGCCCCGACCTGGAGCAGGTGGTCGAAATGATCGAGCAGCGCTTTCCCGATGCGGGCCTCGACATCAGCACCCGCGAGCGCGCCTCTCCCGGTGCCGAGCGCTTCGTCGGGCGAATGGGCGAATTCCTGACCCTGGTCGGGCTCGCCGCTTTGGTGATCGCCGGCATCGGCATTGGCGGGGGCGTCGCCTCCTACCTGGAGGCGCGGCGGGCCGGCATCGCCACGCTCAAGATCCTCGGCGCCAGCAGCGGCGATATCGTGCGCATCTATGCGCTACAGGTGGGCGCGGCGGCGCTGGCCGGCTCGCTGGCGGGGCTGCTGGCGGGCGTGCTGGTGACGCCGCTCCTCGCGCAGGCGCTGGGCGAGCTGCTGCCGGTCCAAACCGGGTTCGTCATCAACCTTCCGGCCCTGCTGCGCGCGGCTCTGTTCGGCCTGCTGGTGGCACTGGTCTTCGCCGCGCCGCCGCTGCTGCGCGCCCGCGACTATCCGGCCATGGCGCTGATGCGTGCGCGGGTGGCGCCGCTCGCGCAGGGCTGGCGCGGAGCGCTCCTGCCCGTCGGGCTGGGCCTTGCGGGAATCGCGGCGGTGGCGGTGCTCGGCTCGCCGCAGCCCTGGCTCAATGCGCTGTTCCTCGCCGGGGCGGCTGCGCTGCTGGCCCTGCTCGCCGGCCTTGGAGCGCTGATCCGCCGGCTCGCCGCGCGTGCGCCGCGCCCGGCCAACCCGATCCTTCGGGCGGCGCTCGCCAACCTCCACCGGCCCGGCGCGGCGACGTCCTCGCTGGTGACCGCGCTCGGTTTCGGGCTCTCCGCCTTCGTGCTGCTGGCGGCGGTGGAAACCAGCCTCGATGCCAATATCCAGCGCAGCGTGCCCGAGCGCGCGCCCGATTATTTCGTGCTCGACATCCCCCGCGACCGGCTCGGCGAGTTCGAAGCCGCGGTCGAGCAGCGCGCGCCCGGCGCCGGCATCGAAGCGGTGCCCACCCTGCGCGGCGCGATCCTCGCCTACGGTCCGGCTGGCGAGCAGATTGTCGTCTCCCAATTGGAGGAATTGCCCGAAGGCGCCTGGGCCCTGCGCGGCGAGCGCGGCCTCACCTATGCCGCCCGCCTGCCGCAGGGCAACTCGTTGGTGCGCGGCGAATGGTGGCCCGCCGACTATTCGGGCTCGCCGCTCGTCTCGGTGGACGAGGAACTCGCCGAAGCGATCGGGCTGGAGATCGGCGACATTCTGACCGTCGGCCTGCTGGGCGTGGAGCGCACCGCGCGTGTCGCCAGCATCCGCCGCATCGACTGGGAGAGCATGGGCTTCAACTATGTGCTGGTGTTCTCGCCCAACACCTTCGCCGATGCGCCGCACAACCTCGCGGCCACGGTCGCCCTTCCGCCGGGCGGAACCGCGAGCGGCCTGCTGGGCGATCTCGCCCGCGCCTTCCCCTCGAGCTCGGTGATCGAGGTCGGGCCGCTGCTGGTGCAGGCGCGCGCCATTCTCGAACAGGTGGCGCTGGCGATCCTCGCCGCCGCTGGCGTTGCGGTGCTGGCGGGCATCGCTGTGCTGCTCGGCGCCATCGCCGCGGCGCGCGCGCAACGGACCTACGACAGCGTGATCCTGCGGGTGCTCGGCGCCAGCAGTGGCCAGCTGCTCCTGCTCCAGCTGGCGGAGTTCGTCATGCTGGCGGCGGTGCTGGCAGTTGTGGCGCTGGGCCTCGGCAGCGTGCTCGCCTGGCTGATCGTCACCCAGCTGTTCGAGTTCGACTGGCTGCCCCGCTGGCCCCGCGTGCTGGCGGTGCTTGGCGGCGGCATCGCGCTGGTGCTGGTGTTCGCGCTCGGCGCCTCGCTACCGGTGCTGCGCGCCCGCCCGGCGCAGAGCCTGCGCACGCTGTAGCGCGCTCCAGCGCTTAGGCGAACACCTCTCCCGCCGAGCCTTGCTTGGGATCCGGGCCGAACCGGTTCGGCCCGCGCGTCCCGTCCAGCAGCATGAACACGAACACGATCAGGCCGCCAACGAAGGGGATGAAGCTCAGCAGGATGAACCAGCCGCTCCGGTCCTGATCGTGAAAGCGGCGCACCTGCACCGCAAGCGAGGGGATGAAGTTCACCACCACGAACAGCAGAAGAAGCATCCCCCCAAGCGAAGACCACAAATATGCACCGGCATCGGCCGCGTCTCCCGCACCACCGATCCCCGCCAGAACCACCAGCAGGATTGCGACGATCACTTGGAACAGCGCGAACATCCAATATTCCATGCGCCGCGAACGGCCGCGGAAATCCGCATAGCGCTTGTACGGCAATATCATCCAGTTCATCTCATCCCCCGGACCTGACCGAATCGGATGATAAGGATTCGGCGGCGACGGGGAAGCGCCCAAATACCGGGCTCGCGCGATTATCCGGCCCGCATTGGGGCGTTCTCGAATGCGGCTCGCCTGCGATTCCTGGCAGTCGGTTCTCGCCGGCCGGCCGGACTCGCCGTTCAGCCCCGCCGTCGTCCCACTGCCCAGGCGATGCCGCCCGCCAGCAGCGCCGCGCCCACGCCCAGCGCCGTCTCTGCCGGGTGCGTGTTGAGCCATAGCTGGGTGGAGCGGGTCCGCGCCGTCGCATCGAAGCGCCCATGCGCGCCTCTGTCGCCCGGCACCGGATCGTAAAGATTGTCCCGCCGGTCGGGCGAGACCCGCTCCTTGTCCTGCTGCCCCTCGATGCCGGTGGCACCGAGATAGCGGTCCACCAGCCCGGAGGCGAGGCGGTCGCCCCAGATCGCCTGCAGGCTCGGCCAGCCGAGCGTGATCTCCTTGCGCCGGTGATGCGCGGCATAGTGGATCGCCTCCGCCGCGATTTCCGGCTGGTAGGGCGGGCTCGCCGGCTTGGGCTTGCGGGGCAGGGTGGTGCGGATCCAATCGAATTGCGGCGTGTTGACGCCCGGCAGCTGCACCATGCTGACATGCACGCCGGATTTTGCCGCCATCAGCTCGCTGCGCAGCGAGTCCTGAAAGCCCTGGATCGCGTGCTTCGCCCCGCAATAGGCCGATTGCAGCGGAATCCCGCGATAGGCGAGCGCGCTGCCGACCAGCACGATGGAGCCGCGGTTCCTCGGCAGCATGCGCTTCAGCGCCGCCCGCGCGCCATGGACCTGCCCAAGATAGGTGACCTCGGTGACCCGCCGGTAATCCTCCGCGCTCACCTCCATGAACGGGGCGAGGATCCCGGCGAAGGCGGCGTTGATCCAGATGTCGATGGGCCCGAGCTCCTGCTCGAAATACGCGGCCGCCGCCTCGACCTCCGCATGGTCGGCGACATCGCAGGGGTAGATCAGCGCCTCGCCGCCGGCCTGCTCGACCTCGGCCTGCGTCGCCTCGAGCCCCTCGATGCCGCGCGCGATCAGCCCGATCCTGGCGCCGTCCCGCGCGAAGTGGCGCACCACCGCGCGGCCCACGCCGGCAGAGGCGCCGGTGATTACGACCACGGGCGGATGGGGGAGCTTGATTGCCATGGCTCCTTAAAGTTCGCCGCGCCGCGCCAGTTCCGCAGGCCCCGCCGCCGCGCGGCAGGCGATCCCTCGCAGACGCTCGAACCGGTGCGTTCCGGCTGCGGCAGCCGGCGCGGAAGCACCGAGGCCCATGTGCTTAGTCGTCCGAGAAGACTTTGCTCATCACCTGCTTCGCCGCGCCCTTGATCATGCCCGCCTCGTCGCTGCGGCCCTTGATCGCCGTGCTCATGAACGCCTTCGCCTGGTCGAACGTGATGTGCGGCGGCAAGGCCGGCACTTCGGGGTCGGTCTTGACCTCCAGCACGCACGGCCGCCCCGCGTTCAGCGCCCGTTCCCATGCGGCGCCAAGCTGCTCCGGGTCGTCGACGAAGATACCCTCGAGGCCGATCATCTGCGCGAACTTGTGATAGGGCACGTCGGGGATGCGCTGGGTCATCTCGGCCTTGGGGTTGCCCTCCATCACCCGCTGCTCCCAGGTCACCTGGTTCAGGTCCTCGTTGTTGAGCACCATCACCACGAAGCTCTGGTTGGCCCACCGGTCGCGATATTTGGCGATCGTGATCAGCTCGGCCATGTTGTTCATCTGCATCGCCCCGTCGCCGACCATGGCGATCACCGGCCGGTCCGGATGGGCGAACTTGGCCGCAATGGCATAGGGCACCGCGGCACCCATCGACGCCAGCCCGCCCGACAGCGAGGCCATCATGTCGCGCCGGATCATCAGGTCGCGCGCATACCAGTTGGCGCACGATCCGCTGTCGCTGGTGAGGATCGCGCGGTCGGGGATGCGCGGGCTCAGTTCATGGAACACGCGCTGCGGGTTGACTGGATTGGCCGCCACCATCGCCCGGTCGCGCAGCGTCTCGGCCCAGTCGTTCCTCCACCCGGCGATCTCATCGCGCCAGTTCGTGTCGGCCTTCTGCTCCAGCAGCGGCAGCAGCGCCTGCACGGTCGCCTTCACGTCCCCCTGCAGGTTCACCTCGTGCGGATAGCGGATGGAGAGCATGCCCGGCTCGAGATCCACCTGCACCCCGCGCGCCTGTCCTTCCTTCGGGAAGAACTCGGAATAGGGGAAGCCGCTGCCGAGGGTCAGGATCGTGTCGCACTCCATCATCAGGTCCCAGCTGGGCTTGGTGCCGAGAAGGCCGATGGAGCCCGTGACCCACGGCAAATCGTCGGGCAGCACGTCCTTGCCGAGCAGCGCCTTGGCGCAGCCCGCGCCCAGCCGGTCGGCAATGGCGATGACCTCGTCCGTTGCGCCCTTGCACCCGGCGCCGACCAGCATGGCGACCTTCTTGCCCGAATTGAGCACCTCGGCCGCGCGCTGAAGGTCCGCCTGCGCCGGCACCACCACCGGCCGCGACCAGCCGACGCCCGAGAACACCGCGCCGTGCTTGCGCGGGGGCTCCTCCATCGCCTCCTCCTGCAGATCGTTGGGGATGATCAGCGCCGTCACCCGCCGCTCGCCCAGGGCGATGCGCACCGCGCGATCGACCAGGTGCCGCACCTGCGCGGGCACCATCGCATAGCCGGTGAAGGCCCCGGCGACGTCCTTGAACATCGCCGCGAGGTCGATCTCCTGCTGGTAATGCGCGCCCACCGCCGTGCGCGCCTGCTGGCCCACGATCGCCAGCACCGGCATATGGTCGAGCCGCGCGTCGTAGAGCCCGGTCAGCAGGTGCGAGGCGCCCGGCCCGCTGGTGGCCATGCACACGCCCAGCTCTCCGGTGAACTTGGCGTGGGCCGATGCCATGAAGGCCGCCATCTCCTCGTGCCGCGCCTGCACGAACTCGAACCGGTCGCGCACCTCGTCCAGCGCGCCGATCAGGCCATTGATGCCGTCGCCGGGATAGCCGAAAATCCGCCGCACCCCCCATTCGTGCAAACGCTCCCAGACGAATGCGGAGACGGTCTGCGCCATGTATGTGCTCCCGGAAGTGCCTTGGGGTCTCTCCCGTCAGTAACGGGACCGCCTGGGCCATGTTCCAACGAACCCCGGCGCGAGGGGCTTGCGCGTCTTGCGGTGCACGCCCGTCGCGAGCGCGGGCACCGCGCAGCGCGATTGCGCCGCAGGGAAGCGCGCCGCCCGGAGGAGACCGCACTGCCGCGCGGTCCCTGGCGCGGGGACAGGCGAGCCTCGCTGCGGGTGCCAGACGTGGGACTCAGGGGGGGCGCTGCGGCGCGGCCGGGCTTGCGCTCCGTTCAGGAACAGCCTCCGCGGGCCCGGTGCCATCCACGCGCATTTGCAGGCGGTGACGGCGGCAACGGACCCGCTGGATCGCTCCGGCGCGGGTGGCAGGGACTGTCCGCCGGATCGCCGGCGCGCGGTCACTGCTGCATCGTCTAGGGCGCCTGCGGCCCGGTGACGTACCACCCGCCAGCACCGGCACTTCGGCGAGGCGCACTAAGACGGCCCTGCCGGTACTCGCAACCTGATCGTAACGGTCGGGAGCCTCGCCAGCCGACACTCGGCTCCGACCAGCCAAGCCCCGCGCGTGCCCGCCCTCGCAAGCGACGCACGGGTGCGGAGGCGACCTAAGCGCGCCCTCGCCGGCCGGCCGCGCCGCAAGTCTGCTGCGGCGACCGCCTGACGAGATGCGCCATCCGCAACCGGACGATGCCGGCCGCGGCGGGCTTACTGGGCCTTGGCGACCTGCTTCGCGTCGAGCAGCTGCTGGAGCTCGCCGGCCTCGTACATCTCCATCATGATGTCGCTGCCGCCCACGAACTCGCCCTTGACGTAGAGTTGGGGGATGGTGGGCCAGTCGGAGAAGCTCTTGATGCCCTGGCGCACTTCCATGTCCTGCAGCACGTCCACGCTGTCATAGGCCACGCCGCAATGGTCGAGGATCGCCACCGCGCGGCTGGAGAAGCCGCATTGCGGGAACAGCGGCGTGCCCTTCATGAACAGCACGACGTCATTGTCGCTGACGATCTGGGAAATGCGGGCGTTGGCGTCGGACATCTGGGGCACCGTGTTCTAACAAAGGTGAGCCTCAGTTGGGGACCGCGGTCACCACTTGCAAGGCGTGGAGCTCTCCGCCCATGCGCCCGCCCAATGCCTCGTAGACCAGCTTGTGCTGCTGCACCCGGCTCTTGCCCGCGAAGGCGGCGGAGGTGACGCGGGCGAGGTAATGGTCCCCATCGCCGACCAGGTCCTCGATCACCACCTCGGCATCGGGCAAGGCGGCGCGGATCAACGCCTCCAGTTCGGCGGCCGGCATCGCCATCAGCCGGCGCTCCCGGCGCGCGGGCGGCCGCGGGGGCAGGGCAGGGGTGCTGCGGCGCGGGTCGCGCGCAGGCCGCAGACCGAGCGCCAAGCGCCGGGGCGGTGGAGGCGAAGGCTCGCCACTTACGATTCGCTCATCAGTTGGCGCCTGGCCTCGACGCTCTTGTCCTCCAGCGCGGCGCGGACAGCGGCTTCGTCGATGTCGCACCCGGCAGAGACGAGGTCGCCCAGCACCTTGCGGATCACCGCCTCGTCGCCGCCTTCCTCGAACTCGGCCTGCACCACGGCCCGGCCATAGGCCTCGCTCTCCTCGGGCGTCAGCTCCATCCGCTCGGCCGCCCATTGGCCCAGCAGGCGGTTGCGCCGGGCGACCACGCGAAAGGCAGTCTCCTCGTCGAGGGCGAAGTGCGCTTCCTCGGCCCGCTCGCGATCCCTGAAGTCAACCATGCATCCCGGTCCCTTGCTCGCGCCTGTTTGCGTGCCGATAAGCCGGCGCCGTTCAGGCGGCAAGCCCGGAGCCGCCGGCACCACCAGCTCGGGCGCCAGCTTGGGCGCCTGCCCCGGTGCCGCGCGCGATCCACGGCTGGGCGGTGGCGAGGCGCTGCTCGTATCGTGCGATCGCCTCGTCCCGGGCCAAGGTCAGGCCGATCTCGTCCAGCCCTTCCAGCAGGCAATGCTTGCGGAACGCGTCGATGGCGAACGAAAAGCGGTCCTGGAACGGCGTGGTGACGGTCTGGTGTTCGAGGTCGATGGCGATCGGATCGGTCGCGGCGACCTCCAGCAGGCGATCGACCGCCTCCTGCGGCAATGCGACCGTCAGGATGCCGTTCTTGAATGCATTTCCGGCGAAGATGTCGGAGAAGCTCGGCGCGATCACCGCGCGCACGCCCATGTCGAGCAGCGCCCAGGCGGCATGTTCGCGGCTGGATCCGCAGCCGAAATTGTCGCCCGCGATCAGGATCGGCGCGCCGGCGAATTCCGGCTGGTCGAACAGATTGCCCGCCTCCGCCCGCACCGCCTCGAACGCGCCCTGGCCCAGCCCTTCGCGGCTGATCGTCTTCAGCCAGCGGGCGGGGATGATCAGATCGGTGTCGACATTCTTGCGCCCGAACGGGATCGCCCGCCCCTCGACCTCGCGCACCGGCTCCATCAATCGGTTTCCGGCAGCTCGCCCGAAAGCGGCGTGGTATAGGAGTGGAGCGCTTTCTCGCGCTTCTTGCGCCGGTTCACATAGAGCAGCGCCGCGGCCAGCGCCGCCGAGCCTACAGCACCCGCAATGGCGGCCTTGCCGCCCGTTCCCACGTCGTTCGTCTTGCTCATCCCCGTTCAATGCGCACCTTGGCGAAAAGTGGCAAGGCCCGGCGCAGAAAGAGGCTCAGCGCAGGAAAGGGGCCAGCGCGCTCCAGCGACGCTCCTTCTCCGCCAGATTCATGGCGGCGAAGGCCGGGCTGGAGGAGGGCAGCGGCACCAGCACCAGCTGCGTGGCACCCAGCTGCGCGGCGCCGATCTTTGCCGCCGTGGCGCCGTTGAAGCCGACCGCGCGAAGCTCCGGCAGCGAGGCGGCAAGCCCCGCGAGCGCGTTGTGCTCCGCCTCGCGAATCGCTGCATCGAGGCTGCCGCTGCGCTGCGCCGAGGCGACCACGTCCCACAGCCCGACCCGCGCCTGCAGCAATGCGCTCAGCCGATCCTCATAGGCGAGCGGAACGAGCTCACGACCGATCACCCCGCCGATCAGGTGCCAGAACCGGTTCTGCGGATGCGCGTAGTACCGCTGCTCGGCCAGCGACCGCTCCCCCGGCAGGCTGCCGAGAACGAGCACGCGCGTGTCCGGCGCGACGACCGGCGGGAAGGACGACTTGCGGGTCTCAGCCAAGTTCGTGAACGCAGAAATCTCCGCTCAGAAAATCGCCACCGAGGCGGATCACGGAGTTCGGCTCGAGCGCGATCGCGCGAGGCCAGGGACCGGGCGCAACCGACGCCAGGTCGACCATGCCGCTATGCTGCTCGTTGCAGGAGCGGCAGGTCTGCTCAGCGCCCTTCAAGGTCTACAGCGCCGTGTGGCTGCGGCGGCCGAAGGCCACCGCCTCACACCAGCTCGCGCACATCCGTCAGCTTGCCGGTCACCGCCGCCGCCGCCGCCATCGCCGGGCTCACCAGATGCGTGCGCGCGCCGGGGCCCTGCCGGCCGACGAAGTTGCGGTTGCTCGTGGAGGCGCAGCGCTCGCCGGCGGGCACCTTGTCGGGGTTCATGCCGAGGCAGGCGGAACAGCCGGGCTGGCGCCATTCGAGCCCCGCCTCGGTGAAGATGCGATCCAGCCCCTCGGCCTCGGCCTGCGCCTTCACGAGGCCAGAGCCGGGCACGACGATCGCCCACTTCACGTTGGCGGCCTTGTGCCGGCCGCGCAGCACTTCGGCGGCGGCGCGCAAGTCCTCGATGCGGCTGTTGGTGCAGCTGCCGATGAAGATGTTCTGCACCTCCACTTCGGACAGCTTCTGACCCGGTTGCAAGCCCATGTAATCGAGGCTCTTGCGCGCGGCCTCCTGCTTGCTGGGATCGGCGAAGCTTTCGGGCGCGGGGACAGTGCCGCCGATGGGGGCGGTGTCTTCCGGGCTGGTGCCCCAGGTGACGGTCGGCTCTATGGTGGCGGCGTCGATCAACACCGACTTGTCGAAGCGCGCGCCCTCGTCCGTGTGGAGCGTGCGCCAATAGGTGACGGCCTGCTCCCAGTCGTCGCCCTGCGGAGCCAACGGGCGCCCCTTGAGGTAGGCGAAGGTGGTCTCGTCCGGCGCGACGAGGCCGGCGCGCGCGCCGCCCTCGATGCTCATGTTGCACACGGTGAGCCGCGCCTCGACGCTCATCGCCTCGAACACGGGCCCGCGATATTCGATCACGTGGCCGGTGCCGCCGGCGGTGCCGATCGTGCCGATGATGTGCAGGATCAGGTCCTTGGGCGTGACCCCCGGGCCCAACGCGCCCTCCACCCGCACTTCCATCGTGCGCGAGGGGGTGAGCAGCAGCGTCTGGGTCGCCATGACGTGCTCGACCTCGCTGGTGCCGATGCCGAAGGCGAGCGCGCCCACGCCGCCATGCGCGGCGGTGTGCGAATCGCCGCAGACGATCGTGGTGCCGGGCAGCGAAAAGCCCTGTTCAGGCCCCACGACATGGACGATGCCCTGCTCGCGCGCGGTGGCGCCGAAATAGCGGATGCCGAATTCGCCCACATTGCGCTCCAGCGCGGCGAGCTGCTGCGCGCTTTGCGCATCCTCGATCGGCAGGCGGTTGCCGTGGGCGTCCACGCGCGCGGTGGTGGGCACGTTGTGATCGGGCACGGCCAGCGTCAGTTCGGGCCGGCGCACCTTCCGCCCGGCCATGCGCAGCGCCTCGAAGGCCTGCGGGCTGGTGACTTCGTGAACGAGGTGACGGTCGATGAAGATCAGGCAGGTGCCGTCGTCGCGGCGTTCCACGACATGGGCGTCCCAGATCTTCTCGTAGAGGGTGCGGGGTCGGCTGGCCATGCTGGGGAGATGGCCGACCGACCCCCGAGAGGCAAGGGAACAAAAACTTAGCGCGCTCCAAGCTCAGGGCCGGCGGTCGTTCCGGTCACCGCGCTGGCCCTGGCGCTGATCGCCACGCTTGTCGGAGCCGTTCCGGTCGCGCGAGGCGTTGTTGAGCTGCGCCTTCACCGAGCCCAGCTCACGGTCGAGCCGCTGCAACTCGCTGCGCGAGAAACCGCCGCGGGCGAAATTCTTGTAGAGCGCCTGCAGCCGGTCGACCTGGCCATCGAGGCGCTGCGCCTCGCGCCCGGAGAGGCCGCGTGTGCGATCGATCTGCCGGTCGAGCTGCTGGATCTCGGCGCGGATCTGGCCGGCATTGCTGAAGCTGGCGGCGCTGGCCGGGGTGACGAGCAGGGCTCCGGCAGCAAGCGCCAACGGGCCGGCGATCAGGAACTTCTTCGTCATGGTGCATCCTTTCGTTCATCTTTCGGCATATGCCGATGAACGACATATGCCACCGGACTTCGGCGGCGTCTCTCTCGGATGGTAAGTTTGTGTCGCAAGTCTGGTGCAATCCTTTCTGAACGCTGCACCGGGCCTGCTGGCGTTGCAGGCCTGCCGCGCGTATATCGCCGGCAATGGACTGGCTGCTGCCCCTGCTGATCGTGCTTGCCAGTTTCGCGGCCATGGAATGGGGCGCCTGGGCGAGCCACAAATACATCATGCACGGGTTCGGCTGGGCTTGGCACCGCGACCATCACGAGCCGCACGACAGGGTACTGGAGAAGAACGACCTGTTCGGCCTTGTCGGCGCAGGGGCGAGCATCGCCATGTTCGCCATCGGCTCGCGCCTCGTGATGGGCGAGAGCGCCTGGTGGCCGGGGACCTGGATCGGGCTCGGCATCCTCCTTTACGGGGTCGTCTACACGCTGATCCACGATGGGCTGGTGCATCAGCGCTATTTCCGCTGGGTGCCCCGGAGCGGCTATGCCCGGCGGCTGGTGCAGGCGCACAAGCTGCACCATGCCACGATCGGCAAGGAGGGCGGGGTCAGCTTCGGCTTTATCCTTGCGAGCGACCCCACGCGGCTCAAGGCGGAACTGCGCCGCCAGCGCGAGGCGGGGCTTGCCCGGCTGCGCGAAAGCGGGGCGGGTTCGGCCGGCGGGGATGAGGAAGCGCGGGAGAGCCGGCTGCACGCGGGCGCGCGGGAGAACGCGCTGGAGTAGAGGCCGCAAGAGGCTTGCGCAGGCCTGTCGCGGGCGAGTTCGGCAGTGGTAGCGCGCGGAACCGCTCCAGCGGCTACCACCCGGTTGGCCAGCAGCAGAACGGGCTCGACCGGCGTCTGTTGAACCGGTCGGGCAGCATTGCAGGGAACTTCCCCCGCGTCCGATGCAGGCGTGACCAGCGAGTTCCACCGGATCCCGACCGGCAGCGCATCCCGGCCGCGCCCCTTCGACGCTCGCCGCGAGAGGCCTATTCCGGCCGCGTCCAGATCCACAGGCCCACCGCCGCCAGCATCGCCAGCGAGACCAGAGCCAGCGGAAAGCCGACCAGCCACACGGCCAGCGCGCCGGCCGCCGCCATCATGGCGAGCGCCGTCAGCTTCGCCCGGCGCCCGATCGCCCGCCGCTGCCGCCAGTCGCGCAAGGGCGGGCCGAGCCGGGGGTGCTCCAGCAGCCGCCGCTCCCATGCCGGGTTGCCGCGCCCGAAGCAGAACAGCGCCAACAGCAGGAACACCACGCCCGGCATCATCGGCATGACCAGGCCGATCCAGCCTAGCGCCAGGAACACCAGGCCCGCCGCCATCCACAGCGGGCGGGTCATGTCAGGCGTTCGCGATCCGGCGGGCATGATCCTGCACCAGCGCGATCATGTTGGGCACGCCCTGCGTCCGGTTGGAACTGAGCTGGTTTTTCAGGTCGAACGGCGCCAGCGTTTCGGCGATGTCCATGGCGGACACTTCCGCGGCCGGTCGGTCCTGCACTGCGGCGATCACCAGCGCGACGATGCCCTTGGTGATCGCGGCGTTGCTGTCGGCGAGGAAATGCAAGCGGTCCGCATCGCCGGTGGGATAGACCCACACGCTGGCGGAACAGCCCGGCACCCGCGTCGCATCGGTCTTGAGAGCGGGCGGCATTTCGTCGAGTTCGCGGCCGAGCTCGATCAGCAGGCGATATCGTTCGTCGCCTTCGAGGAAGGCATATTCCTCACGGATGTCGTCGAGTGAGCGCATGGCGGGCGGCTCTAGCGGGTGCGCCGCCAGCGCGATAGGGGCAGCGGAGCGGCGGTGCCCGGGCAGGCGGCGCAGGGCAGTTACAGGTCCACGCCGTTGGCGATCGCTTCCAGCCGGCGGATGCGCTCCTTCAAATCGGCGAGCTCTATCCGGGCTGCGCCCTCGCGCGATCCGCCCTCGATCTCGAGGGGGGCGCGGCGGGCGTCCAGCTCGCGCGATTTCAGGGCCAGCCAGTCCTGCCAGCCGCGCAGGGCCGTCGCCGCGACGACCAGCAGGCCGAGCAGGGCGCAGGCGGCCACCAGAACCTCGTTGCTCATCGGCGAAGACCTTTCCCGTTCGGGGACATCTTTGATCCCGCAGGCGCTCAGCGCTCAGCGCTCAGCGCTCGTCGCGCAGGCGCTCGATCTCGGCGGACAGGCGCCGCGCCTCGCTGCCTTCCGTGGCGATGCGTTCGAGCACCTGCACCCGCTCGCGCAGCTGCTCCACTTCGCGGCGCAGTTCGGCTTCCCGGAGCCGGTTGGCTTCGTCCTCGGCCGGGTGATGGCCCGACACGCTGCGACGGTTCTTGATCACGCCGGCGATGGCGATGATGAGGACGATCAGGACGAGGGCGGCGCCCAGGCTCACTGCACGTTCCTCCTGCCCTCGCGCAGCCGCTCGATCTCCTGGCCGAGGCGATAGCCACTGTCGGTGACGATCCGCTCCACATTGGCGAGGCGCTCTTTCAGCGAGCCCATTTCGGAGCGCAACTGCGCATTCTCCCGGGTGAGCAGGCGGACCCGCTCGCTCGCACCCTCGTGGCGGCGCGGATGGATCGGCATGCCCCACATGTTCTCCAGCGGATAGCCGTGCTGGATCTTCAGGCGGGTCGTGTGGATCCACCCGGCGATGCCGGCGCCGCCGACGATGAGCCCGCCAAGCGCCGCCAGCAGCGGGACGGTACTGAAATCCATTCCATTCACTCCTCTCATCGAAAGTGGCGGGGCCGCCGGACCCGTGCCGCAGCGATCGGACTTGCGGGCTCCCCGGCGCGCCGCATTGGGGGAGCGGCGCGCCGGGGAATTATTGAACCGCGCTGCGCTCGCCCAGCCGCTCCTCGACCCGGCGCTGGTCGCGCAGCGCCTCGATCTGCGTGGCGACGTCATAGCCGCGATCGGTGACGATGCGTTCGAGCACCTGCACCCGTTCCTCCAGCTCCCTCACATGGCTGGCATATTGCGCGGCTTTCTCGGCGCTGGCCTGGGCGGTCGACCCGATCTGGCGGTCCACCATCTTCTCGCGGTGCCTGGTCCACATCGCGAAGAAGGGAATCGACAGCGCGAGGATCGGGATCAGCAGGGCAAGCTCACCTTCCATCTCGTGGCATCCTTTTCAGCGCAGCCGCTCGATCTCGGCCGAGAGGCGCGGGTTGCTGGCGACATAATGGTGCTCCACCTCGGCCAGGCGGCGGTCGATGTCGCGAAAACGGCTGCGGATCTCGCGCGCGGTGCGCTTCGGGCTCTGCCGCACGCCCTGCCAGTATTTCTGCTCCTTCGCATCGACGTAGAGGCCATCGGGCTTCTTGCACAGCAGGAGGCCGGCGAGGAAGTAGAGCGGGATGATCCACCCGCCGCTCAGCGGAATCAGCAGCAACGCGCCGAGCCGCACCCACGGGTCGTTCACTCCCGTATAGTCGGCAATCCCCGAGCAGACGCCCATCAGCTTGGCATTCTGCTTGTCGCGATAGAGCTTCGTGCGTGGGCTGTTCACCTTCGTGCTCCCTTCTTTTCGGCCAGCAGGCGATCGAGCTCGCGCAGCGGCTGGTTGTCGATGTCCCGATCCGCGACGAGGCGGGCGGGGGTGAATTCGGGGTCGTCGACGGCGACCAGCCGCTCGACAGTGTCCATCCGTTCGTCGAGACGCTTCGCGAGCTGGTACAGCTCTTCCAGCAGCACCTCGTCGTCGGTGGTGATGGTGGCCGCGGTCTTCCACTTCGTGATGTAGTGGAGGATGATCCATGGGATGGCGATGAAGACCGCCGCGATCAGAAGCTCTTCCATTGCTTATCCCTCCCTGTCCTGCGCGCCGCCCTTGCCGAGCGCGCGCTTCATGGCTTCGAGTTCCTCGTCGACCTTGTCCGACCCTTCGAGCGCGGCGATCTCGTCGGCGAGGCTCGGCGGGCCGTCGCCGGCGATGCGCAGCGAATCGGCGCGCCCCTCGGCATAATCGACCCGGCGTTCGAGCTGGTCGAAGCGGCTGAGCGCCTCGTCCACCCGCTCGCTGGTCATCAGGCTGCGCAGCTTGACCCGGTTCTCGGCGCTTTCGAGCCGCGCGGCGATCTGGCTCTGGCGGCTGCGGGCCTCGCGCAGGCGGTGCTGCAGCTTGGCGATGTCCTCCTCGTAGGCGCGCAGGCCATCGTCGAGCACGGCGATTTCCTGCTTCAGCTGGTCGCTCATGTCGCCGGCCTTCTTCTTTTCCATCAGGGCGGCGCGGGCGAGATCCTCGCGGTCCTTGCTGAGCGCGAGCTGGGCCTTTTCCGCCCAGTCGGCCTGGAGCTTCTCCAGCTTCACCGTGTGGCGGTGCATCTCCTTCTGGTCGGCGATGGTGCGGGCGGCGCTGGCGCGCACGTCGACCAGCGTTTCCTCCATTTCCAGGATGATCATGCGGATCATCTTGGCCGGATCATCCGCCTGGTCGAGCAGCTCGTTGAAATTGGCCGCGATGATGTCGCGGGTGCGCGAGAAAATGCCCATCAGGGGAACTCCGGAAACTAGGCTTGAAAGGGGGCTTGAGAGGGGGCTCGAAAGGGGCCCGCTGGTGGCCCCGGACGCGGTCGGGGTGGGGCTGGTGCGCAGCCGTTCGATCTCGCGGTCGAGCCGCGAGGCGAGAGCACGCGCCGGACGCGGCGTCGAATGCGGAGGGCGCCCCGGAGGTGTCGTCTCGTCGCTCATGCGAGCCCCACCAGCGGCGCGGCGGCGATCGCCGCACTGGCATTCATATCCAATTGCTGGGTGAACGCGAAGATGTTGAAGGCGACCATCGCAACGATGCTCGCCGCCGCGGCACGGCCGAGATTGGTGGCGAAGAAACGGCGATTGTACATGGCGGTTGACCCTTCCCTGATCCTCGATGCCGCCACCTTTGCAATGGCCGTGCCAAATAAAAAAACCGACGCGAAATCAGTGGCTTGGCGGAGAGGCTGTGGGGGCGCATTGGCGAGGATTGCCAGCTTGCGGCGAATTTCGCTATATTATGGGCCATGGAGCGGGGAAACCAGTTCGTCGGCCAGTCGACCGCCTTCCTCGACGCGGTGGAGCGCGCCAGCCGCGCCGCGCCGATGCGGCGCCCGGTGCTGGTGATCGGCGAGCGCGGCACCGGCAAGGAACTGATCGCCGAACGCCTCCACCGCCTGTCCGACCGGTGGGAGCACCCGCTGGTGGTGTTGAACTGCGCCGCGCTGCCCGAAACGCTGATCGAGGCCGAATTGTTCGGGCACGAGGCGGGCGCCTTCACCGGCGCGATGCGCGCGCGCGCCGGGCGGTTCGAGGAGGCGGATCGGGGCACATTGTTCCTGGACGAACTCGGCACCTTGTCGATGGCGGCGCAGGAGCGTCTGCTGCGCGCGGTGGAATATGGCGAGGTGACGCGGATCGGCGCCTCTCGCCCGGTGCGGGTGGACGTGCGGATCGTGGGCGCGACCAACGAGGACCTGCCCCGGCTGGCGGAGGAGGGGCGGTTCCGCGCCGACCTGCTCGACCGGCTGAGCTTCGAGGTGATCACCCTGCCGCCGCTGCGGGTGCGCGAGGGCGACATCGCGGTGCTGGCCGATCATTTCGGGCGGCGGATGGCGGCGGAGATAGGCTGGCGCGACTGGCCCGGCTTCGGCCCCCACGTGGCCCGCGCGCTGGACGAGCACCCATGGCCCGGCAATGTGCGCGAATTGCGCAACGTGGTGGAGCGGGCGGTCTACCGCTGGGAGGGCTGGAGCGAGCCGATCGGCCATGTCGTGTTCGACCCCTTCGATAGCCCGTGGAAGCCCGCAGCCGGGCCGCGAGCGGGAGGCGAGGATCGCGACGGATCGGACGGCGGGCGGACGGGCGCGACCCCGGCCGCTGCGCCGCGCCGTTCGGGCGCCGACCTCGACCATATCGCCGACCTGCGCGAGGCGGTTGAAGCGCACGAGCGGGCCATCGTGGAGCATCATCTCGGCCGCAATCGCTGGAACCAGCGGCAGACCGCGCGGGCGCTCGGCCTGACCTACGACCAGCTGCGCCATTGCATCCGCAAGCACAAGCTGGCGGAGCAGGACTGACACGCAGGGCCCCCAGCGGGGAGGGCAGGAGCGGGGCCGCTTGCCACTGTGCGGGCCCGCGAGTAGGCGCGTGCGCACATGGACTACGTCTCGACCCGCGGCGCTGCGCCCGCGCTTGATTTCGAACAGGTGACGCTGACCGGCCTCGCGGCCGATGGCGGCCTCTACGTGCCGCGCGAATGGCCGCGCTTCTCGCCGGAGGAGATCGCGAGGCTCGCCGGGCTGCCCTATGCGGAACTGGCGGCGCGGGTGATGCAGCCCTTCGTCGGCGACAGCCTGACCGCTGAGCGGCTGCGCGAATTGTGCGAGCGGGCCTATGGCCGTTTCGCGCACCCGGCGGTGACGCCGCTCAGGCAGCTGGACGAGCAGAACTGGCTGCTGGAGCTGTTCCATGGCCCGACGCTGGCGTTCAAGGACGTGGCGCTGCAGCTGCTCGGGCGATTGTTCGAGGAGTTCCTTGCGCGGCGGAACGAGCGGCTGACGATCGTGGGCGCGACCAGCGGCGACACCGGCTCTGCCGCGATCGACGCGGTGGCGGGGCGCGAGAACGTTGATATCTTCATGCTCCACCCGAAGGGGCGGGTGAGCGACGTGCAGCGCCGGCAGATGACCACGGTCAAGGCGCCCAACGTCTACAATATCGCCCTGGAAGGCGGCAGCTTCGACGAGGCGCAGGCGCTGGTTAAGCGCATGTTCGGCGACCCGGCCCTGACGCAGCGCTATCGCATCGGCGCGGTCAATTCGATCAACTGGGCGCGACTGATGGCGCAGGTGGTCTATTATTTCGCCGCCGCGCTGCAATTGGGCGCGCCGCACCGGCGGGTGGCATTCTCGGTCCCGACGGGCAATTTCGGCGATGTGTTCGCAGGGCATGTCGCCGCGCGGATGGGGCTGCCGGTGGAGCGGCTGATCGTCGCCACCAACGTCAACGACATTCTCCACCGGGCGCTGAGCGCCGGCGACTATTCGGTGGGCGAGGTGACCGCGACCGCGGCACCGAGCATGGACATCCAGATCAGCTCCAATTTCGAGCGGCTGCTGTTCGATTGCGGCGGGCGCGACGGGGCGGTGCTGGCCGCGCAGATGCAGGGCTTCGAAGGCAGCCGGGCGATGCGCCTGACCGATGGCCAGCGCACCGGGGCGGGAGAGACGCTGACCAGCTGCCGCGCCGACGCCGACGACATGGCGCGGGCGATGAGCTGGGCCTGGGACTGCTGCGGCGAGCTGATCGACCCGCACACGGCCATCGGCCTCCACGCCGCGCGCGCGGCGAACCTGCGGGCCGACGTGCCGCTGGTGACGCTGGCCACCGCGCATCCCGGCAAGTTCCGCGATGCGGTGGAGCGCGCCACCGGCCGCCGGCCCTCGCTGCCCACCCGCGTCGGCGACCTGTTCGACCGCGAGGAGCGCTATGTCGAGCTGCCCGCCGACTACGACGCGGTCGCCGGCTACGTGGCCCAGCACGCGACTCCGGGTGCCTGACCGGCGCGCGGCGGGCGGAGCGGCGCAAGGGGCGCCCGCCGCCGGGCGCCGCCCGTGGAGTGCGTCGCTCGCTGATCGCGGGGCGGGGGGCGGATGCGCGGCGGCGGCCGGCACTGGTGGCCCGGGCATCCCGTCGTCGCCGTGGCTCGGCCTCGTCGCCGCGGCGTGTTCCCGGCCGGTTCGCTGCACTCAGGGGGGCTGAGGGTGGCCGAGCTGATGGCGCAGCCGCTGATCCTGCAAGGGGCCGGCTGGGACGATTACGCGCTCCTCGACAGCGGGCATGGCCGCAAGCTGGAGCGCTATGGCCGGCACCGCTTCGTGCGGCCCGAAGCCCAGGCCCTGTGGGCTCCGCGCCTGCCCGATTGGGACGCGGATGGCGAGTTCGTGCCCGGTTCGGACGAGGAGGGCGGCGGGCGCTGGCAGTTCGCCCGCCCGGTGCCGGAGGAGGGCTGGCCGCTTGGCTGGCGCGAGGTGCGCTTCACCGCGCAGTGCACGCCCTTCCGCCACCTCGGCTTCTTTCCCGACATGGCGCCGGTGTGGGACTGGATGCGCGGCGCGCTGGCGGGGCGCGAGGGGGCGGAGACGCTCAACCTGTTCGGTTATACGGGCGTGGGCACGCTGGCGCTGTCGGCCTGCGGGCCGGTGACGCACGTGGATGCATCGAAGAAATCGGTGGCGCAGGCGCGCGACAACGCGGCGCTGAGCGGCGCGGCGGAGCGGCCGATCCGCTGGCTGGTGGACGATGCGGTGAAGTTCGCCGCGCGGGAGGTGCGGCGGGGGCGGCGCTATGACGGCATTATCCTCGACCCCCCCAAGTTCGGCCGCGGCCCGAAGGGCGAGACCTGGCGGATCGAGGAGGGGCTCGCGCGTTTGGTGAGCGAGTGCCGCCGCCTGCTGGACCAGGAGAGCCGCTTCCTGTTCCTGACCGTCTACGCGGTGCGGATGAGCAGCCTGGCGCTGGCCGGGCTGCTGGCGGAGACCTTCGCCGGCCTGCCCGGCCGGGTCGAGCATGGCGAGTTGGCGGTGCGCGAGCAGGGCGAGGATGGGCGGCTGTTGCCCACGGCGATCTTCGCGCGCTGGCTTAATTCCTGACGGACACGGGCCGGGGCGGTCTGGCGCCGCGTCCCTGACATGAGTCGCGGTTCTGGCGCTTGCTGCCGTGATGCCGGCCGCGGTGCCCGCGAACCGGAAGCTGCCCGGCTTGTTCCCTGCCGGAGCTCGAACCCAGCGGCGCCTCTCGACAGCGCCTGACTCGCCTGCCATCGCCCGGCGCAGGAGGAGGGCCGCATGGGCGACAGCCTGACACTGGAAATCGCCGATTTCGTCCATTTGGTGCACACCGGCATCTATTCGGAGGAGACCGGCAAGCCGCAGCCGCTGCGCTTCACCGTGCGCGTGCGGATGAAGCCCTGCGAGCGGTACGCGCCGGACACGCCGCTGCAGGCGAGCAAGAACTACATGGACCTGAAATTCGCCGCCAGCGAGGCGCTGCCGCCGGGCGTGCATTTCCGGCTGATCGAGGCGGTGGCCGACCATGTCTGCGAGACGCTGTTCGTGCAGGACCCGCGAATCGAGGCGGTGACGGTGAAGATCGTGAAGCTCGCCCTCAGCGTGGAGCAGGAGCAGATCGGCATCACGCTGCACCGCGAACGGCGCTGATGGCGCAGGCGTGCATCGACACGCGCGCGGCCGCATGGCCGGGGGCGCCGGTGGACGCGGCGCACTTCTTCCACCGCGAGATCGTGCCGCAAGTGCGCGAGGCGCTGAGGCGCGGCGGAGTGGCCGCCGACGGCGCCGCGGCGAGCCTTGGTGCGATCGACGCGGTCGTGGTGATCCTTCCGCCGGGCGATCGGGCGCAGCGGGACTGGCAGGTCGCCGCGATCCGGGGCCTGGCGCGCGAGGCGGCTCCGGGCCGGGTCAACGGTATTCGCGGCGCAGGCGAGGAGGCAATCGGGGCGGCGGCGGACTGGCTCGCGGGCGCGGCGGCGATTACCGGGCAATTGCTCGAAGTGGCTGGCAATGCGGGCGAGGCGGGGTAGACAGGGCACACGATGTCCTGCTCCACCGGCCCCCTGATCGACGCGTTCGACCGGCGCATCAACTATCTGCGACTGTCGGTCACGGATCGGTGCGATCTGCGCTGCACCTATTGCATGGCCGAGCGCATGCAGTTTCTGCCCCGCGCCGAGGTGCTCAACCTGGAGGAAATGCACCGTCTGGCGCTGGCCTTTATCGAGCGGGGCGTGACGAAAATTCGCCTGACCGGGGGCGAGCCGCTGGTGCGGCGCGACGTGCTCGACCTCGTTCGCGCGCTGGGGCGGCGGCTGGAGCCGGGCGGCGGGCTCGAGGAACTGACGCTGACCACCAACGGCATGCGGCTGGAGAACTTCGCCGAGGACCTCGCAGCGGCCGGGGTGCGGCGCGTCAACGTCTCGCTCGACACGCGCGATGAGGCGCTGTTCCGGCGGCTGACCCGGCGCGAGGGGCTGGACCGGGTGCTGCAGGGCATCGCGGCGGCGAAGGCGGCCGGGCTGGCGGTGAAGCTCAACATCGTGGCGCTGAAGGGGCTGAACGAGGCGGAGATCCCTTCGCTGATTGAGTGGGCGCACGGGCAGGGCCATGACGTCACCCTGATCGAGGTGATGCCGCTGGGCGAGGTCGAGGGCGAGCGGATCGACCATTATTTGCCGCTCACCGCGGTGCGCGAAAGGCTGGAAACGCGCTGGACGCTGGCCGAGAGCGGCCATCGCACTGGCGGGCCGGCGCGCTATGTCGAGGTGGCGGAGACGGGCGGGCGCATCGGCTTCATCACGCCGCTGACCAACAATTTCTGCGCCACCTGCAACCGCGTGCGGGTGACCGCGACGGGCGAGCTCTATGCCTGCCTGGGCGGCGCGGAAAAGGTGGATTTGCGCGCCGCCTTGCGCTCGCCGGAGAGCGCAACGGCGCTGGACGAGGCGCTGGACCGGGCGATGCGGATCAAGCCCGAGCGCCACCATTTCCGCGTCGAGCGCGGGCTCGCGCCGGCGCAGGACCGGCACATGTCGGTGACGGGCGGCTGATGGCCGTGCGCTTCGGTGGCGGGGCGGGGGCAGGGCGTCACGGGCGCGAGCGGGGGCGAAATGCCGGGGCTCTTGGCGCTGGCGGTGGTTGCGCGCGCCCGGTTCGTGCAATGTCACGGGACGATGCTGGCAGCGGGCTGGTGCGGCGATGGCGGTGAGGCTCGTCTATCTGGGGCGGCTGGCGGATCTTGCAGGCGCGCGGGAGGGCGAGGTGGCCGGGCCGCTCGACTGGGCGGGGCTGCTGCGGACCTTGGCGCCTTCGCTGGCGGAGAGCGTGCGGGGCGACCGCGTCAGGCTCGCCGTCAACGGCCGCGTGCTGCCCGACAAGGCGGCGCTGGCGGTGAAGGACGGTGACGAGATCGCCTTGCTGCCGCCGGTAAGCGGAGGCTGACCAGCGGCGGGTCGAGCCAGAGCGGCCGGACGGGTGAGCCGCGTCGCTGGGCGCCCGGGCCGGTCGGCGGGAGCAGCATGTCGGAGAGGCGAAGGGCAGGCGGCTCTGGCGGACCGGCAGGAGAAGGCAGGCGGCTCGAGCGGGACCGGCGCGAGGTGGCGGGCAACCGGGCTGGCCGATCTAGCGCCCGCGACCTCCGCGGGGGCAAGGGCCGCAGGGCGGGCCATATCGAGCGCCGGCCAAGCTGTCGGGCCTACCCCGACGCGCCGGGATCGGCACGAGCGGCGCTGGCCGGGCGCATCGCCGGGAAGACCGAGATCATGAGCAGGGGAGCAGCCGTGGCGAGCGACGCATCCGACAGGGACGGGCAGGCCGCGCTTACCGCCTCAAGGTCACACGCATGAAAGACATCCGCCTTCTCCCCACCGGCCTCTCGCCCGGCAAGGCGCTGGGGGTGTTCACCAAGGCGCACCCTCACGCCGGCGGCATCGCCAGCTTCGTCGGCAAGGTGCGGCCGGATGAGGGGGTGAAGGTGCTCGAACTGTCCCATTACGAGCCGCTGACGTTGCCCGGTATGGAGGCGCTGGGCGAGGCGGCAGCGGAGCGCTGGCCGCTGGACGGCATCCTGATCCACCACCGCATCGGCACCATGCGTCCGGGTGCGCCGATCGTGCTGGTCGCCGCGGCCGCACGCCACCGCCGCGACGCGTTCGAGGCGGTGGATTTCGCGATGGACCACCTGAAATCGGACGCCTGGTTCTGGAAGCGCGAGCGGCGGGCGGATGGCTGGCGCTGGATCGAGCCGCGCGAAGAGGACCACGCGGATCGCGCCCGCTGGCTCGCTGACCAAAGCTAGGCCGGACCTGCGCGCCCGGAGCCGCTCTCGCAAGCCGTCTCGCCCGCCACTTGCGGGCGGGCGACGGCGGCGGAATTAACCGCCACCCTGTCCGCTCCGGCGAGCAGGAGGGCGCGGGCGTCCTCGACAGTCCTGCGGGCGGTGCGCAGCAGCTTGCCTCCTTCGTGGAGTGCTCAAGGGGCGGGAAGGCCGCTGGCCACCAGAGCGGCGCGCCGCCGCGCTGGAGGGAGCCGACTGGCAAAAAATCGCCGCCTTTGACCGGGGTCAAACCCCAGTGCGTCGATTTGCGGCAGACCTCCGCTCACGGACAGGAGGTTCTCGATGGCCCGGAAGCTTAGCCGCGAACAGATTGCCGAGCAGGCGTTCATCCACACAGCGCCGTTCGCAGAGGCGCCGCGCTATATTCCCAACGCTCCGCTGGACCGCAGCTTCGAGTTGCCGACCGCGCTCTATGCGGCGACCGTGGGGCTGTTCCTCACCTATATCGCCACGATGCTGGTGGGTTCCGCCCATCCGCAGCTGATCGTCCCCGGAGCGATCTTCGTGCTGTTCATCGTCGCGGCGTTCGGCGTGCCGGCCCTGTGGGTGCGGATGCAGCCCGACAATCCAGTGCGGGCGCTGAGCTGGGCCTGCTTCAAGGCCGAGGGGATCCGCACGGCGACGGGCCATGCCACGGCTGGCGCGGCGACAGCGCAGGTGCTGGTCCTGCCGGTCCTGCTCGCCCTGTGGGGGGTCGCGGTGGTGACGATCGCGGCTGTGGTGGCCTGAAGGGGAGGATGCGCGCGGCCGTCAGCGGCCGCGATCTTGCGCCACCTGCCGCAGGCGCGCGGGGTCGAGCAGATCGATCCCGCGCGCCCCTTTTCGAGCGATCAGCCCTTCCCGCTCGAAGCGGCCCAGCGTGCGGCTGATCGTCTCGATCGTCACGCCGAGAAGCCCCGCCATCTCGCCCCGGCTCAGCGGCAGGTCGAAATGCGGCGCTTCATGGCAGGGCGAATCGCTGGCGGCCTCGGCGAAGGCCAGGATCAGCCGCGCCAGCCGCTCGGCCGCGCTCCGCCCGGACAGCGCCAGCAGGTCGCGCGCGCGGTGCAGATCCTCCTGCGATCGCCGCAGCAGCGCCTGCGCCAGCGCCGGATGCAGATCGACCGCATGGCCCATGTCGCGCCGGGCGAAGACGCACAATTCGCTGTCGGTCAGCGCGACCACATCGTGATGCGCGAAGGGGGCAAACAGCTCGCCGACAAAGCCCGCCGGATGGACCAGCGCCAGGATGCGCTCCGTGCCGTCCGCATCGGTGGCGGCGACCTTCAGCGCACCGCGCACCAGCGTGGCGCAGGCGGCCTCCTCGTCGCCGGCGGCGAAGAGCAGCTCGCCGCGGCGCAAATGGCGGGTGCGGCCGCTGCGGGCGAGGGCATCGCGCTCCGCCTCGCTCAAGACGGAGCAGGCGGCGCGGTCGCGCACCGGGCAGCCGGCGCAGGGCGAGCTCATGCGCGAAAGGGCGGCCGGGTGGGAGAGGCGGGGCTCACCGGTCGAGGACGTCCTTGAGCCGGGCGATCGCGGCGTCCTCGGCCGCGACCTGCGCCTCCGCGGCGTCGCGCGCCGCGGCGATAGAGTCGAGCGATTGGCCCTCCACCGCCGCCGCGACATGGAGGCCGTCGAGATCGGCCAGCGGCACCATCGTGCGGCTGCGCGCGGCGGCGAGGCTGGCCAGCGCCACCTCGGCCCGCGCCCACGCCTCGCTTCCGCTGTCGGCCCCGCGGGCGGCCTCGACGATGGAGCTCGCGCGCGACGCCTCCGCCAGGAAGGCGGCATGGGCCTCCCCGGCCTCGCTCTCCAGCGCGCCCAGCTGCTGCAGAGTCGCGGGGCCGGGCGGCGGCGCCACATAGGGCTGCACCGGCCGCAAGGTCCCGGCGAGCCGCTCGGCATCGCGGACGGCGAGGCTGGGGAAATCACCGGAAGGCCCCGCCACGCAGCCGGCGAGCAGGCCCGACAGCAGCAGGGCAGCGGCGAGGGGGCGGGGAGGTTTGCAGTGCATCGCCAGCGACCCTAGCGAGGTCGGGCGGGGCTTTCCAGCCGATGCGCTTGCTGCGTTGACAGGGGCACGCGCTTCGCTTAACGGCGGCGAACTTTCCGGCGCCTGCTGGCGCCCTTTTGTCGTTCGCACGGTATCCGGCCTTTCGGTGCCGCGGCGGGCGGCGGTCGCAACGAATTGGAAGTGATGACCATGTTCGCAGTAGTGCGCACGGGCGGCAAGCAATATCGCGTCGCCGAAGGAGACAAGATCGCGGTCGAGAAGCTGGCGGGCGAAGCCGGCGAGACGATCGTGCTCGGCGATGTCCTGCTTGCCGGCGATGGCGAAGACCTGGCCGACAGCGCCGGTGTCACCGTCTCGGCCGAGATCATCGCGCAGGCGAAGAGCGAGAAGGTGGTCGTCTTCAAGAAGCGCCGCCGGCACAATTATCGCCGCAAGAACGGCCACCGCCAGCAGATGACGCTGCTGCGCATCCTGTCCGTCGGCGGCGAGAGCGGCGCGCGCGACGTGGCTTCGGCGCAGCCCACGCCGGAGCAGCCGGCCAAGGGTGTCGAGACCACCCGCGAGGACAATGCGCAGCCTGCCGAGCCGGTCAAGGACCACGCGGGCAGCAAGCCGGCCGACGACACGAATGTCGACGCCGGGGCGAACCAGGAATAAGCCCGCGCGTTCGGGCATCAGAGCAAGAGCGAGTACAGCGAGATGGCACATAAGAAAGCAGGCGGTTCGTCGCGCAACGGTCGCGATTCGGCCGGCCGCCGCCTCGGCGTGAAGAAGTTCGGCGGTCAGGACGTGATCGGCGGCAACATTATCGTGCGCCAGCGCGGCACGAAGTTCTACCCGGGCGCCAATGTGGGCATGGGCAAGGACCACACGTTGTTCGCGCTCGGCGCCGGCCGCGTACGCTTCCACGAGGGCAAACTCGGCCGCAGCTACGTCTCGGTCGACGTGATGGCCGAAGCCGCCGAATAAAGACGACTCGCTGACGGGGTCGTCCACCGGGACGCCCCAACGCATAGAGGGCCGGCGCTGCAAAGCCGGCCGACGAGGGAGATGGGGCCGCCCCGTCTCCCTTTTTCGATTCTCCCTCGACGCACCGGAGTCACCCGGGCGCGGCATCCAATCGATGCCGGCCACGGCAGGGAGAAAGAGACGATGTTCATCTGCACCGAACGGCTGTTCCTGCGGCCCGGCTGGGCCGAGGATGAGGCGGAGCTTACCCGTGCGATCGGGCACGCGGACGACACGCCCGTGCTCGCGAGCATGCCCTGGCCCCGCGGCGAGGCGAAGGCGCGCGCCTTCCTCAGCCGCGATCATGACGCGCCCCTTCCCAGATTGCTGGTGACGCTCCCTGACGAAGGGGGGCGGATCGTTGGCGGCTGTAGCCTGCACCGGCCGCACCGCGATGCGGCGGGCGTGCCCGCTTGGGTGGAGTGCTGGATCACGCCTTCGTGCAGGGGGCGCGGCTACGCGCGCGAGGCGTTGGCGGGGCTGATCGCGACCGCGCACATGCTCGGCCACACAAGGCTGCGGGCGCGGCACGCGCTCGACGATCCGGCGTCTGGCAAGGTGCTGCGGTCCTGCGGCTTCCGCCCGAGCGGGCGGGTCACGCGGCTGGACAGCGCCGCCCGGGGCGGCGCCCTCGAGTGCTCCGAGTACGAGCTGGAGCTGGCCGCAACGGCCCCGACGGAGGACCGGCGCCCCGGCTGGGCCTGCGTGCAGGCCTATGCCGCCGCGATCGACGCCGCCGCCTGAGGCGAGTCGTACGTGCGGATGAGAGCGCTGTCGTCATGCTGCCAAGGGTGGAAGCCGGGGCGGAAGTAGCTGAGCCAGGCGGGGAAGGTCCGCCGCAGGATGCCGGGCCGGCCGACCAGGTGCCATAGAAGCCGCGCGCGCACCTGCCAGCCGGTCAGTCCGTCCTGCGCCAACAGCGCCTCCGCATCGGCGAAGCGGTTGGTCAGGAACTTGCGCGTCGTCACCAGCATCAGGGCGCTGCGCACCTTCCAGCGGTTCCACCCGCTCCAGCCGCGAGTTGCGTGCGCCCAGGTGTCGTAGGCGACGCCCTTGTGCTCGATCTCCTCGACCGCATGCCAGCGCCACAATTCGGCCTGTTCCTGCGTATCGGGCAGGTACCGGCGCGAATGGGCGAGGAACTCGTGGGCGAACATGGCGGTGAAATGTTCGAGCGCGATGGTCACGCCCAGCCAGGCGATCTTCGGCTGCGCGTAGACATCGGCCACCAGCCGCTCCACCCGCGCGTCGATCGCGGCGACGTCGTAGCCCGCCGCCTCGGCCGCGCGGTTGAAGGCGAGGTGCTCGCGCGTGTGGTTGACCTCCTGCCGGATGAAGGCGCGAATCTCCTCGGCCAGAGCCGGCGGCGCGCCGTCGCGGAACGCCTTGACCGCGTCGATGAACAGGGTCTCGCCGCGCGGGAAGGTGATGGAGAGCGCATTGAACCAGGCGGTGGCGATCGGATCGCCATCTGCCCACCAGCGCGCGGGCTCTTGCCCGGGCGTGGTGTCGCGGCCGAAGCGCCGGTTGCGCACTTGAATCCCGGGCGCCTTGCTGCCGGGCAGCGGCATATCTAGTTCATGAGCCATGCTCCCGATCTATCACTACTGACACGAGTGTCAACAAGGAAGCGCCTGTCCTCGGGCGAGAGCCGGCTCGCCGCGCTCGACGCTGCCCGCGCCCTGCTGATCGAGGAAGGTCCGCAAGGCGTGACGCTGAAGGCCGTCGCCACGCGGATCGGGCGCACGCACGCCAACCTCCTGCACCATTTCGGCAGCGCCGCCGGGCTCCACGAGGCTCTCGCGCAGCATCAGGCCGAATCGGTCTGCCGCACCATCGCGCAGGCGGTGGCGGCGACCCGCGCCGGGCTCGGCACCGCCCGCGACGTGGTCGACCTCACCTTCGACGCGTTCGGGCGCGAGGGCGGGGCGGCTCTCGCCGGGTGGATGTCGCTGTCGGGCAACGAGGACGCGCTGGACCCGATCGTCGTCACGATCCAGCACCTGGTCGACGAGCTGTTCCCGCACGAGCAGGCGCACGAGGGGCGGCGGGTGATGCACGAGACGACCCTGGCGCTGGTGCTGCTGGCGCTGGGCGACGCGCTGATCGGCGAGCGCCTCGCCGCCTCGCTCCATCTCGCCCGCGGTGCCGCGCGCGACCAGGCCGAGGCGCTGGTACAAGCCGCCCTGGTGACGGGGGCGCCGGGCTAACGCCTGCTCGTGGCGGCCGGGGCAGAGTGCCGCTGCGGCCTGCTTGCAGGCCAGGAGCCACTTAGCACCGGGCGGCGAGCAATGTCCGCGCGGGCGGTTGGGAGACAAGCCCCACGCATGCCTCCAAGCCGCGCCGGCCTGCCCGAGCCGAGGCCTTCAGTCCGGGCACCAGACCCGGACGAGGCAGCCCTGCCGCGCACCCGAACGTGGAAGCTTTTGGCTAGCCTCTGTTCCGAACTCTCCCTCGAGCCGAGAGTGAGCCTGCGAGACACAGCCAGAAGGGGGCCATTCGCGCCGATCCGCCCTCACACCGGACGCGCACCCATCCGCATGCCGCACCCGGAGCCCGGAACCAGGGCGCCCGTGCCTTCAGACAGGAGCGCAGCCCACAACGCCGTTGGCCAGCCGGCCACGATGCGGTGCGAGTTGGCAAAGGCTCTCCACGTGAGCGCCCGAACCCCACGCATCGCGCGGCAGCACCAGCCGCGCCCCGCCGCGCCCGCGCCACAGCGGCACAATCAGTCCTCGGCGCGCTCCGCCATCCACGCGGGGCGCAGGTCGGCGGCGATGTCTTCCAGCCGCAGGTGATCGACGGCGAGGCCCAGCTGCGGATAGGCGGCCTTGCGGCGCTGCTCGTGAGACCGGTCGAGCGGCACCACCAGCAGCCGGCGGTTGACCTTCTGCCGCCAGTTCATCCGCGCGGTGTTCTCCTGCCCGACATAGCAGCCCTTGGTGAACGACACGCCGTGCAGCTCCACCGCGTTCGTCTCGAGCCACAGCACGTCGCCCAGTTCCGCGCGGCCCTCCGGCACGCCCAGCTCCAGCCGGTGGCGCTGCCAGTCGGTGTCGACTGCATGGTCCTCGTCGGAAGCGGCGGCGATCCAGCGCTGGCCGAGATTCGCCAGCCGGGGATCGGGCGAGCCGCCATCGCCGAGCGCCGCCTGCCAGTACACGCCCAGCGAATCGTCACGCTCGATCGCGATCCGCTTGCGCAGGCGATAGAGCGTCAGACGCTGCACCAGTTCGTCGGCGACCTCGGCCTCGCAATCGAGCAGCAGCGCGCCCCCGGCGCCCGGCCAGACGATGAAGTCGAACAGGGTCTTCCCCTGCGGCGTCAGCAGCGCGGCATAGGCCGGCAGCGTCGCCGTGACATCGTTGGTGACGAGCCCCTGCAGGAAGGACGCGGCGTCCTCGCCCGCTCCACTTTCGGGCGCCTCTGCGGCGATGCGCACGATCGCGCGGGAAAACAGCCGTTCATGTGCCATGGAGAAGTGCTGATGGGCGCGGCCGGGCGGCAAATCAAGAGCCCGCCGCGCGGCCGCGCTGGTGCGGCGGCGACGCGGCTCCAGTGCTCCCGCTGCGTGAGTTGAGCGCCGTGTGGCCATCACGGCGTGGCCGCCGGCCCCCTCCGGTCCCTGCCTGCTTCGCGGGTCGGCATGCCGCCGCGCCCCTCGCGCGTCGGGCGAGCCACTCAGCGACGCCTCGATACCTGCGCACGCTCTCCACCCCGCACGCTCGCGACTCCCACTCACCCCGCCGTGAACCCGCGCCCCGCGCCGCTCGCCGCCGATTCCGCGCCTGTTCCACCCTCTCCGCCCGATCCGCTCCGCCCGATCCGCTCCGCCCGATCCGCTCCACACGCCGCCGATCCGCCCTCTGGCGCACGGCGCCGGACCTGTTAGGCGGCGGGCCATGCCGCTGCGCAGCTTCCTCCTCCTCGCCGCGATCTGCGTGCTCTGGGCGCTCAATGTCGTGGTCAGCCGGCTGATCGTGGGCCCGCTGGGCTTCCCGCCGCTGGCCTACGCGGTGCTGCGCTCGGGCGTGGTGCTGCTGGCGCTGCTGCCGTGGCTGCGGCCGCTGCCAAAGCGCCTGCCCAAGGTGCTGGCGATCACCTTCGCCGTCAGCGGCGGATCGTTCGCGCTGCTGTTCGCGGGGCTCACCATGGCGACGCCCTCGGCCTCGGCGGTCATCAGCCTGTCCTCCGCGCCGCTCACGGTGCTGTTCGCGATCCTGATCCTGGGCGAAAAGGTGCGCTGGCGCCGCGCGCTGGGCATCGGCCTGACCTTCGCCGGAGTGCTGGTGGCGGTGGCCGATCCCGCGGGCTGGGCGGCGGGCGGAGGGCTGGTGCTGGTCTTCGCCTCCGCCGTGGTGGGCGCGCTCGGCTCGGTGTTCCTCAAGCAATTGCTGCTGGAGCCGCTGCGGCTCCAGGCCTGGGCGGCGTTCGGCTCCACCCTCATCCTCCTGCCCCTGAGCGCGCTGACGGAGCAGGGGCAGGTGGCGGCCGCGCTCGGCGCAGGCTGGCGGCTGGCGGCGGCGGTGGGGTTCAGCGGCATCGTCGTCTCGCTCGGCGCGCACACGGTCTATTTCCGCCTGCTCCAGCAATACGACGCCAATCTGATCGCTCCGCTGACGCTGATGACTCCGGTCTTCACCATCGCGGCCGGAGCGGCGATCACCGGCGACGCGATCGGCCCCACGCTGATCGCCGGCGCGGCGATCGCCGGCAGCGGCGTGCTGGTGATCCTCGTCCGCCCGAGCCGCGAGCTGTTCAAGCCGCTGCTGGTCCGCCCGCGCCTGTAGACGACCGCCCCTTACCCTCCTCTCGCCTTGCCCGAGCAGGGAACGCCTGCCGCAAAGCCCTGGCGGGCCCACGCTCTCCCTGCCGTCCCCCCGCGGCGGCCCTGTCCTCCGCGCCGGCCCTGTGCCATGGCGCCGGGCCCCCGCGCCGGCCCTGTCCTCCGCGCCGGCCCTGTGCCATGGCGCCGGCCATGGAACAGCTGAATCTTCGCCGGCCCGACGACTGGCACGTCCACCTGCGCGACGGCGCGATGTTGCGGGGCGTGGCGCACTACACCGCACGAGTGTTCGCGCGCGCGATCATCATGCCCAACCTCGTTCCGCCGGTCACCACCGCGGCGCTGGCGGCCGCCTATCGCGAGCGCATCCTCGCCGCCCTGCCGCCCGGCACCGGCTTCACCCCGCTGATGACCTGCTACTTGACCGACGAGACCGACCCGGACGACCTCGCCCGCGGCGCCGCGGAGGGCGTGTTCACCGCCGCCAAGCTCTACCCGGCCGGCGCCACCACCAACTCCGCCAATGGCGTGACCAGCATCGCCGCGATCATGCCCGTGCTGGAGCGGATGGAGCGAATCGGCCTGCCGCTCTGCGTCCACGGAGAGGTGACCGACCCCGAGATCGACATCTTCGACCGCGAGGCCGTGTTCATCGACCGCGTGCTCACCCCCCTGCTGCGCGACCTGCCAGGCCTGCGCGTCGTGTTCGAGCACGCCACGACGAGCGAGGCGGTCGCCTTGGTCGAGAGCGCGCCCGACAACGTCGCGGCGACGATCACCCCCCAGCACCTGCACATCAACCGCAACGCCATGCTGGTCGGCGGCATCCGCCCGCACGCTTATTGCCTGCCGGTGGCGAAGCGCGAATCGCACCGGCTGGTGCTGCGCCGTGCCGCCACCTCCGGCTCGCCCAAATTCTTCCTCGGCACGGACAGCGCCCCACATCCCCAGCACGCGAAGGAGAGCGGCTGCGGCTGTGCCGGCATCTTCAACGCGCCCCATGCGCTGGAAAGCTACGCGGCGGTGTTCGACGCCGAAGGCGCGCTCGACCGGCTGGAAGCCTTTGCCAGCCTCAACGGCCCGCGCTTCTATCGCCTGCCGGTGAACGAGGAGACGATCACGCTGGAGCGCGCCGAGGTGAAAGTGCCTGCCGTTATCGATGCGGAGGGCACGCCCGTTGTGCCATTTCATGCCAGTGAGCGCCTGAACTGGCGCATTATTTCGCCCCTGGCCGCAAAAAAGTTCCAACCTGACAGCGGAGTTGCCGAGCGTTCATAAAAGCGGTCGTATTCCTGAACCATCGGACGGCACAAGAGTTCGAAGGAGGAAACGAGATGCTCAACACAGTCAAGAACGCAGCCTTCGCCATCGCGGCATCCGGCATGGTCCTCAGCGCGGCGCCGGCCGCCGCCATCGATCTCGGCGCACCCCATGTCGCGGCTCCGCAGGAGGGCAGCTGGAGCTACGGCGATCGCGACCGCTACGACCGCGACGACCGGGGCCGGGGTCGGGGCCGGGGCCGCGACAACTATCGCTCCGACGATCGCCGCTACGAGAGCGTCGGCCGCAACACCAGGGTGTGGCGCGGAAATGACGGCCGCACCTATTGCCAGAAGAAGGACGGCACGACCGGCCTGATCGTCGGCGGCGCGGCCGGTGCGCTTCTCGGCCGCGAGGTCGACAGCCGCGGCGACCGCACGCTGGGCACCGTGCTCGGCGCCGCCGCCGGCGCGCTGCTGGGCAAGCAGGTCGCGCAGGGCATGAGCTGCCGCTGAGCGACGATCCGGCTTCGGCGGCGGCCTTTCCCTGTTGGGCCGCTGCCGGGGCGCGATCCCCCGGATCGTGTCCGAAGGGACCACGCAGAGGCGCCCATGCGGCTTTTCCGCACGGAGCGCCTCCTTCGCGTGATGGCGCGCCGGCCTGAGCCGCTTCGCCCCGCTCCGGCGCGCTGCTCCCGCGCTCGAATGCGCCCCTTGGGGTTCCGCACCGGTCCCGGGCCCAGGCCCGTCCTTCGCGCGGGGACGATCTCACCGCGATCCGCTCGCGCTCACCGAAACTCGCGGCCGCGATTGATCGCAGGTGCCCGGCGCAACGGCATAGGCCCGGCCGCACCCCGTGCCGCCCTCCGCAGCGCCTGCGGCCGAGCCGCCCCGCTGCGCCCCCGTCCTCGCCTGCGCCGCGCCCCGATGGCTCCGCGCGCCTAGACCTCGTCCCTGAACCCGACCCCCACGCTGGCGCGCGGCTGCTGCACCTCGGTGCTCGCCACCGGGTAGGCGCAATAATCGGCCGCATAGAACGCCGCCGGCCGGTGATTGCCCGACAGGCCCACGCCGCCGAACGGCGCGGCCGAGGAGGCGCCGTTGGTCGGCCGGTTCCAGTTGACGATGCCGGCGCGGATATTGGCCCAGAAGCGGTTATATTCCTGCGGCGTGCCGCCGATCAGCGCCGCCGACAGGCCGAAGCGCGTATTGTTGGCCTCCGCGATCGCCTCGTCGAAATCCTCGACCCTCAACACCTGCAGCAGCGGGCCGAACAGCTCCTCGTCGGGCCGCTCGGCCATGCCGGTCGTGTCGATCATGCCGGGGGTGAGGAAGGGCAGGTCCGCCTGCGGCCGGCGCATCGGCAGGATTGCCCGTCCGCCGCGCGACAGCAGCTCGACGAACCCCTCGGTCAGCTGGTCGGCCGCCTCGTTGTCGATCACCGGGCCGATGAACGGCGGCGGGTCGTCGAACGGCGCGCCCACGATGATCCGGTCCGCCAGGGTGCGCACCGCTTCCACGACCTGATCGTAGAGCGAGGCTTTCACGATCAGCCGCCGCGCCGCCGTGCAGCGTTGCCCTGCGCTGGTGAAGGCCGATTGCACGATCAGCGCCGCCGCATCCGCGACCAGCGGCGTGTCCCACAGCACGATCGGGTTGTTGCCGCCCATCTCCAGCGCGGCGATCTTGCCCGGATCGCCCGCCAGCGCACGGTTGATGGCGATGCCGGTGCGCGAGGATCCGGTGAACAGCACCCCGTCCACGCCCTCGTGCTCCACCAGAGCGCGCCCTTCCTCGGCCCCGCCGACCAGCAATTGCGCGCAATCCTGGGGCAGCCCCGCCCGGTGGAAGCAGCGCAGCAGGAACGCGCCCACCGCCGGCGTCTTCTCGCTCGGCTTCAGGATCACCGCATTGCCCGCGATCAGCGCCGGCACGAGGTGGCCGTTGGGCAGATGCGCGGGGAAATTGTAGGGGCCCAGCACCGCCATCACCCCGTGCGGCTTGTGGCGCACGGCGGCCGCCGACTGCAGCTCGCCCTGCAGCCGCCGCTGCCCGGTGCGCTCGGCATAGGCGCGGATCGAAATCTCCACCTTGCCGATCACCGATTCGACCTCGGTGCGCGCCTCCCACAGCGGCTTGCCGGTCTCGCGCGCGATCAGTTCGGCGAAGGGTTCGTGCGCGCGCCGAACCTCGTTGGCGAAGCGGCGCATCAGCTCGATCCGGCCAGCGAGCGGCCGCGCGGCCCATTGCGGCCACGCCGAACGGGCCCGGCTCACGATCTCGTCGACATCGCCGATGGGCCCGCGCCACAATTCGGCGCCGGTCGCCGGTTCGAAGGAGACGAGTTCGGATGGAGGCAAGGCGGGTCCCTCGGGCTTCCTGTCAGGCGGGCCGGCCCATGCGCCGGTCGACACGGGCCGATGCTCTAGCGCGCCGCGCCCCGGCGTCAAATCCGACGATCCGCCCGCTCATCCGTGCCCTGCGGGGACTCATCCGTGCCCGGCGGGCGGCGGCGGCTCGCCCAGCGCCCCGCCCATGGCGCGGATCGCGGCGATCTTGTCGTTGAGGGGCTGCCAGTCGTCGCGCTGGTCGATGGCCGCCCACAAGGCCTCGACCTCCTCGATCAGCATGGCCTGCGGACCCTCGCCCTGCCAGTAGGGATCGTCGGAGCCCACCGCCTCATATCCCGACAGCGCCTCTGCCAACGCGCCTTCGGCCGCGCGCCCGCCGCGATGGGCGAAGAAGAACGCGTCCGGCCCCACGCCCGTGTCGCGCATGGCCTGCTCGGCCGCGCCCACCAGCGCAAGATCGCGCTCCTGCCCCTGCGGCACCACGCCCAGCCGCCAGCAGAACCGGCGCGCCAGCCGCTCGTGATAGAGCGCGGGAAAGCGCTCAATGGCCGCCACCAGCGCCGGCGCCTCGGCCAGCCGCCGGAGCGCGATGGCGAGCTGCACCAGGTTCCAGTGGATCGCCTCCGGCTGGCGGCCGAACGCATAGAGCCCGGAATGGTCGAAATAGGCCGCGGTGAAGCCCGGCTCCCATTGCGGCAGCCAGCGCCACGGGCCGTAGTCGAAGCTCTCTCCGGTGATGTTCATGTTGTCGGTGTTGAGCACGCCATGGACGAAGCCCGCCACCATGTAGCTCGCGGCAAGGTCCGCCAGCCGCTCCACCGCCTGATGCAGCAACGCCACCGCCGGCTCGTGACGCTCGGGCGCATCCTCCGGCGGCGGCGGCCCGGGGAACTGCGCCAGGCAATAATCGACCAAAGCGGCGAGGTGCTCGTCCTCTTCCAGCGCCGCGAGCCGCTGGAAGCTGCCGATGCGGATATGCGAGTGGGAAAGGCGCACCAGCACGGCCGAGCGGGTGGGGGAGGGCTCGTCGCCGCGCCACAATTCCTCGCCCGTCTCGACGACGCTGAAGGTCTTGGAGGTATAGGCCCCCAGCGCCTCCAGCATCTCGGTCGCGAGGATCTCGCGCACCGCGCCTTTCAGGGTCAGCCGCCCGTCGGCGGTGCGGCTGTAGGGGGTGGTGCCGCTGCCCTTGGTGCCGCAATCGAGCAGCCGGCCGCTTGCGTCCCGCATCTGCGCGAACAGGAACCCGCGCCCGTCGCCGATCTGCGGGTTGTACACCTGGAACTGGTGCCCGTGATAGCGCAGCGCCAGCGGCTGGGGCAGGTTCTCCGGCAGCGGCTCGAACCGGGCGAAGTGGCGCACCCATTGCTCGTCGCTCAGTTCCGCCAGCCCCACCGCGCGATCCCAGCGCCGATTGCGGAAGCGCAATGTCGCCTGCGGGAACCCGGCCGCCTCGACCGGGTCTCCCAGCCAGCCGGCCAGGGCCATGATCTGCGGATCGGGGCGATAGGCGGCGGCTTGCGGTGGCTGGGGCATCACCGCTAAGTGGCCCCGCGCCGGCGCGTGCGCAACCGGGGCGAGGAACGGCGGGCGAGGTGATGGTCGAGACGGCGTTCGAGCAGGGGATCACGCGGGGGATCATGGGGGGAGCTGCGCAGGGCTTCGCACAGGAATTCGCGCACGATTTCGTTCAGGGCGAATGGACCAGCGCCGACGGGCTGGCGCTGCACTATCGCGACTATCCCGGCCCACAGGACGCACCCGCCGGCCGCCCGCCGCTGCTGTGCATTCCGGGCCTGACCCGCAACATCCGCGATTTCGAGCCGCTGGCCGCAAGGTTTGCCGCCGAATGGCGCATCATCGCCGTCGACCTGCGCGGCCGCGGCCAGAGCGATTACGCCCGCGATCCGGCCAGCTACAGCCCTGCGCAATATGTGCAGGACATCCTCGCTTTGCTCGACAGCGCGGGGCTGGAGCGGGTGGTGGCGGTCGGCACCTCGCTGGGCGGGATCATCATTATGCGCCTGGCGCTCGCCGCGCCGGAGCGGCTGGCGGGCGCGGTGCTCAACGATATCGGCCCCGACGTGGAGCCCGCGGGCCTCGCCCGCATCCGCGATTATGTCGGGCAGGGCCGCACCTTCCCGACCTGGATGCACGCGGCCCGCGCCCTGAAGGAGCAGGTGGGGGAGGCTCATCCGGCCTATGCCATTTCCGACTGGCTGACCGTCGCCAAGCGGCTGATGTGCGTGGGCGCGGGCGGGCGGATCGCCTTCGACTACGACATGCGCATCGCTGAGCCGTTCGACCTCCCGGGCGAGCCGTTCGACATGTGGCAGGCCTTGCGCGCCCTGTCCGGCCGCCCGGTGCTGGCGCTCCGCGGCGAATTGTCGGACATCCTCTCGCCTGCCACCCTGGCGCGGATGGCGGCCGAGCTGCCCGGCCTCACCACCGCCACGATCCCGCGCACCGGCCACGCCCCCACGCTGGAAGAGCCCGAGGCGCAGGAGGCCATTGCCCGCCTGCTGGAGCGCGTGCGTTGAGCGCACGACCCGCGCCGCTCCCGACCATGTTGCACATCCATTCCGCCGGCGATGCAGGCGGCATGCAAGCGCGGTGCATTCGCCTGATCGCGGCCATGGCGGCCGAGGCCGCTCATGAGGTCGCGGTCGAAGGCGGCGCCCGCCTGCCCGGTGCCGAGCGCCTGCACAGAAGCGTGCGCATCCACTGGCGCAGCATCCCGCCGCTCGCGGGCAAGCCCTGGCCCGGGCGGCTCAACCGCCTCGCCGCTTCGATGGCCGGGCACCAGCTGATCTGCACCTATGGCGCGGGGGCGCTCGACGCGGTGCTGGCGCACACATTGTTCGCCGACGTCCACAAGCTGGCGCCGCTGGTCCATCATGAGGGCGAGGAGGCAAGCGGCCGCTCGACCCTGTTCCGCCGCTTCGCCATGGGGCGCAGCGCGGCGCTGGTGGTGCCGAGCCCGGCGCTTGAGCAGATCGCGCTCGATCGCTGGCAACAGCCGCGCACCCGCGTGCGGCTGATCCCGGACGGCATCGACACCGCCGCCTTCGCCGCGAGCCCCAAGCGTGATGCGGTGCCCGGCCTCGTCAAGCGCCGCGGCGAGTGGTGGCTCGGCACGATCGCGCCATCCGGCCCCGCGGCGCTGCGCCCGCTGATGGAAGCTCTGCGCGCGCTGCCGCCGGAATGGCAGCTGGTGGTCGCCGGCGGCACGCTGCCGCGCGAGGCCATCCTCGCCGAGGCGGAACGATACAGCGTGGACGACCGCGTCCACCCCGCCGCGCTGCCGCCCCAGCCGGAGCGCCTGATCGGCCTGTTCGACCTTTTCGCGCCCTCCGGCACCCCTTCCGACCTCTTCGTGCGCGAAGCGATGGCGGCCGGCCTGCCGATCGCCGCGCCCCGCGGCGAGCCGGTCGGCGCCCTGGTGGCGAGCGAGAACGGCCCGCTCCTCACCGCGCCCGGCGACGAACCGGCGCTCGCTGCCGCCATCGCCGCGCTGGCGAAGGACCGCGCGCTGCGCCACCGCGTGGGCGAGGCCAATCGCGTCAAGGCCCGCACCGAGTTCGACGAGCGGCGCATGGTGGAGCGCCATCTGGCGCTGTGGCGCGGGCTCCAGGGCCGGCCCTGAGCAGCGGGCTTCTTCATCGGTCATTCACCCGCTTGTGCAAAGAGGCGCCGGTAGAGATTGCAACCGCGCCGCCATCCGCATAACAGCCGGGCCGGAAGCGGGGCGGCAGGCCTCAGTATTTTCCGATTTTCCCAGGTAGACCCCACTTGGCGCTCAGACCCGATCCCCAGATTCGTGCCGACCAGCTGGCCGTGCGCAAGACGGCCGAGCAGGACGTGCTGATGCGCGAGGTGGACGAGGCCGTCCGTCGCGACCAGCTCGAAGGCGCGGCGCGGCGCTATGGCCTGATCGCGGGCGCGGTGCTGCTGGCCGTGCTGCTGGCGCTCGGCGGATGGCTGTTCTGGCGCGACCGGCAGGAAAGCCGGCTGGAGACCCGCTCCGAACAGCTGGTCACCGCCTTCGACGAACTACAGAACGGCACACCCGCTCAGGCCGACGAGGAGCTCGCGCCGATCGCGGGCGAGGACGATGCCGCCGCCATCGCCGCGAGCCTCGCCCGCGCGGGCATCGCGCTGCGCGACAATCGCCGGCCCGAGGCGCTGCAGACCTTCGAGGCGGTCGCCACCAACGAGGACGCGCCGCAGCCCTATCGCGACCTTGCCGCGGTGCGCCTGTCCGCCGCCCAATTCGAGGACGTGGAGCCGCAGGTCATCATCGAGCGGCTGCGGCCACTGGCGGTGCCCGGCAATCCGTGGTTCGGCAGCGCCGGTGAGCTGGTCGCGATGGCCTATCTGAAGCAGGGGCGGCAGGATCTCGCCGGGCCGCTGCTGGTCGGCATTGCGAAGGACGACAATGTGCCGCAGACCCTGCGCTCGCGCGCCCGGCAACTGGCCGGCGTGCTCGGCTTCGACGCGGTCGAGGATGTCGGCGAAACGCTCGCCGCGATCCGCGGCCGGCAAGGCGGCGCGGCGGGTTCTCCCGCGGCTCCGGTCACCCAATAGGCAAGAGATTTGATGCACAAAGCCAGTTCCCGCGCCGCCCGGGCCCTTCTCGCCCTGCCGCTCTGCGTCGCGCTGGGCGCCTGCAGCGTGTTCGGCGGCGGCGACGATGAAGCGACGCCGACCGTCGGCAACCGCACGCCGATCCTCTCGCGCATCGCCAGCGTGGTGGAGGCCGATCCGGCCCTTGCCGGCACCCCGGTGGTGTTGCCCCCGGCGCAAACCAACGAGGAATGGCCGCAGGCGGGCGGCAATGCCGCCAAGGCGCCCGGCCACGTCACGCTGAACCCGGTCCCGACGCAGGCCTGGACGGCGAACATCGCGGGCTCCGACAAGCGCCGCCGCCTGGCCTCCGCGCCGGTGACCGGTGGCGGGCTGCTCTTCGCGGTCGATACAAGCGGCGTGGTCCATGCCTTCGATCCCGCGACCGGGCAGCCCCGCTGGTCGCACAATATCGAGGTCGAGCGCGACCTGCGCGTGGCCATGTTCGGCGGCGGCGTCAGCTATTTCGACGCGCGCGTCTATGCCACGACCGGCGCGGGCGACGTGGTCGCTCTGGATGCGCAGACCGGCGCCGAGATCTGGCGCGTCCGCCCGGCAGGGCCGCTGCGTGGGTCGCCCACGATCGCGTTCAACTCGGTCTACGTGATGACGCAGGACAATCAGATCCACGCGCTCAACCTCGCCGACGGCTCGCCCGTATGGCAGGACGCCGCCGCCACCGGCCAGTCGGGCGTGTTCGGGGTCGCCGCGCCGGCCGCCGCGCAGGGCACGGTGATCGCCGGCTATTCCTCGGGCGAGGTGGTCGCCTATCGTTACGAGAACGGCCGCAATCTGTGGTCCGACGCGCTGGCGCTCACCAACATCTCGACGCAGGTCGGCACCCTCACCGACGTGGACGCCGATCCGATCATCGACCAGGGCCGGGTCTATGCGCTGGGGCAGGGGGGGCGCATGGCGGCTTACGAGCTGCTGACCGGCCAGCGCATTTGGGAGCTGAACCTCGCCGGCATCTCCACCCCGGCCATTGGCGGCGAGTGGCTCTTCACCCTCACCGACGATGCGCGCCTGCTGGCCATCGCCCGCTCCACCGGGCGGGTGAAGTGGATCACGCAGCTGCAGCGCTGGCGCGAGCCGGACGACCGCGAGGGCCCGATCTTCTGGACCGGCCCGGTGCTCGCCGGCAACCGGCTGTGGATCGCCAGCTCGCGCGGAGAGGTGCGCTCGGTCGATGCGGCCACCGGAGAGGCGGCCGACTTCACAAGGCTGGACAGCGGCGTGTCGCTGCCGCCGATCGTCTCCAACGGCGCGCTCTACATCCTCGATGATGGCGGCCGGATCACCGCCTGGCGCTGAGCCTGCTCAGGCATTGCCGACGATGAAGCAGCCCGCGGCGACCAGCAGCCCGGCGAAGCGGTTGGAGCGGAAACGGGCGAGCGGGTTGGCGGGATTGGCCGGATCCAGGCTCGCCACCTGCCACAACAGGTGCAGCCCCGCCGGCAGCAGCGGCAGCAGGGCCAGCCAGTCGCCGCGCAGCAGCCAGAAGGCGAGCGCCCAGCAGCCGACCGCCAGCGCATAGAACAGCGCCACCCCGCCGCGCACCCGGCTCCCCAGCCGCAGCGCGCTGGAGCGGATGCCGACCAGCGCATCGTCCTCCCGATCCTGCAGCGCGTAGATCGTGTCGTATCCGATGCACCAGAACACAGCGCCCGCATAAAGCGCCGCCAGCACCTCCAGCCTGTCGAGCCGCAGCGCCGTCCACCCGACCAGCGCGCCCCAGGTGAAGACCAGCCCGAGCCAGGCCTGCGGCCACCAGGTCAGCCGCTTCATGAACGGATAGGCGGCGACCAGGAACAGGCTGCCGAGCGCCACCAGCTGCGCCTGCCACCGCAGCCGGAGCAGCACGACGAGACCCACCAGGCACAGCGCCAGCAGCCAGACCCACGCCGCCTTCACGCTCACCCGCCCGGCGGCGACGGGACGCTGCGCGGTGCGCGCCACCCGCCGGTCGAGATCGGCATCGACGATGTCGTTATAAACGCAGCCCGCCCCGCGCATGGCGATGGCGCCGAGCAGCAGCCAGCCGACCAGCGCCCATTGCGGGCCGGTGCCGGTCAGCCACACGCCCCACACACAGGGCCAGAACAGCAGCCACCAGCCGATCGGCCGGTCGAACCGCGCCAGCAGCGCATAATCGCGCAAGGCCCGCGGCAGCAGGCCGACAAGACCGCCCGAAACGCTCTTGCGCTCGCTGTCGGGCGTGATCGACGGTTCGGACATGCTTGCCCCGTAGCCCGCTCGCTCGCTAGTGCCTAGGCCATGCCCGCCACCCCCGCATGGCCGCCCCGAAGTGCACCGCGCCTGTTCGTCGCCGAACCGTTGGCCGAGGGCGGCACCGTCTCGCTGGAGGGCCCGCAAGCGCACTATTTGCTGCGAGTGATGCGCGCGGGCGAAGGCGATGCGGTGATCCTGTGCGACGATGCGACCGGCGAATGGGCCGCCGAGATCGCCTCTGCCGGCAAGCGCGACTGCACCTTGCGCCTCGTCCGGCACTTGCGCGGGCGCGAGCCTGTGCCCGATTTGTGGCTATGCGCGGCGCTGTTGAAGAAGGACCGCTTCGACCTCGTGCTGGAGAAGGCGACCGAGCTCGGCGTGCGGCGGATCGTGCCGGTGCTGGCGCGCCGCTGCGTGGCCGACCGGCTCAATCCGGAGCGGGCGCGGGCCCACATCACCGAGGCGGCCGAGCAATGCGCGCGCACCGCTCTGCCCGAACTCGCCGAGCCGGTGAAGCTCGACGCGGTGCTGCGCGACTGGCCGGACGATCGCACCCTGTTCTTCGCCGACGAGCAGGGGGGTGATCCCGCCGCCAGCGCCTTCGCCGCGCATAAGGGCCCGGCGGCGCTGCTGATCGGCCCGGAAGGCGGCTTTGAGGATGCGGAGCGCGAGGCGATCCGGGCCCTGTCGCGAGCGCGGGCGATCGGCCTCGGTCCGCGAATCCTGCGCGGCGAAACCGCTGCCATCGCCGCCATGGCGCTATGGATGGGGCTCGCGGGCGACTGGGCTGCGGGGGCGGGCGGCTCTGCGGGCGACGGGTAGGCGCAGCCCCGTCGCCGCCGGGGCTGGGCGGCGAATCATCTTCGCGTGCCGAGCCTCAGACCCGGCGAAGATCGCCCGGCTTGCCGCTGCGGCGGCGCGCGGTTCGGGGCGCCGGCGAGTAGGGCTCGTCCATCGCAGCCGCACTTTGCGCTGGCGCGGGCTCGATCATGCGGCTAGCGGCGCTGCCATGAGCACGCGCAAGGCTGCGGCCGACGAGCAGGAGCCGCCGATCGAACGGCGCGACCAGCTTGTGGAACCGATGCAGCAGGGCGAGAAGCCGCCCGAGGACTGGCGCATCGGCACCGAGCACGAGAAGCTCGTCTTCCGCCGCGACAGCCACGCCGCCCCCGCCTATGCGGAGGAGGGCGGCATTCGCGACATCCTCCTGCAGCTGACCGACTATGGCTGGCAGACGGTGGAGGAGGAGGGCGCCGATGGCGTCACCCGGGTCATCGCCATGAGCGGCGAGGACGGGACCGTCAGCCTGGAGCCCGCCGGCCAGCTCGAATTGTCGGGCGCGCCGCTGGAGAACCTGCACCAGACCTGCGCCGAGACCGGCCGCCATCTCGACCAGGTGAAGGCCGTGGGCGAGCGCTGCAATGTCGGCTTCCTCGGCCTCGGCATGTGGCCCGACAAGAGGCGCGACGAGCTGCCGGTCATGCCCAAGGGCCGCTACGCCATCATGCTGCGGCACATGCCGCGCGTCGGCTCGATGGGCCTCGACATGATGCTGCGCACCTGCACGATCCAGGTGAACCTCGATTACGGGTCCGAGGCCGACATGGTGAAGAAGTTCCGGGTCGGGCTGGCGTTGCAGCCGCTGGCGACGGCTTTGTTCGCCAATTCGCCTTTCATCGAGGGCAAGCCCAACGGCTTCCTCTCCTATCGCAGCCACATCTGGTCGGACACCGATCCGCACCGCACCGGCATGCTGCCCTTCGTGTTCGAGGACGGCTTCGGCTACGAGCGCTATGTCGACTACATGCTCGACGTGCCGATGTATTTCGTCTTCCGCGACGGCCAGTATATCGACGCCGCCGGGCAGAGCTTCCGCGACTTCCTCGACGGCCGCCTGCCCGCGCTCCCCGGCGAGCGCCCGACGCAGAGCGACTGGTGGGACCACCTTTCCACCGCCTTCCCGGAAGTGCGGATGAAGAGCTTCCTGGAGATGCGCGGTGCCGATGGCGGCCCGTGGAACCGCATCTGCGCGCTGCCGGCCCTGTGGGTCGGGCTGCTCTATGACAGCACCGCGCTCGATGCGGCATGGGATCTGGTCAGGCACTGGAGCATGGACGAGCGCGAGGCCCTGCGCGACGCGGTGCCGGCCCAGGCGCTCGACGCGCCGTTGCCCGGAGGCGGGAAGCTGCTCGACCTCGCGCGCGAGGTGCTGCCGATCGCCCGCGCGGGCCTCGTCGCGCGGGGGCGGCTCAATGCCGGCGGCGACAGCGAGGCAGGCTTCCTCGAGCCGCTGGAGGAGATCGTCGCCAGCGGCAAGGTCCCTGCCCAGCGCCTGCTCGACAAGTTCCACGGACCCTGGGGCGGGGACATCGCCCACGTCTACGAAGAGAGCTTCTGAAGCCTCAGGGGCAACACCGGCGCAAGGGAGCGGCCGGTGCGGCATGGGGCCGTGGGGCCGCTCGCCGGGACAGGCGGATAGAGGCTCGCGGTGCAGCGGCTCATCCAGAGCTGACCGCCTGGAACTCACTCCCGCTCCAGTCGAGTAAAACCGGCGCCCCGGTGCGTAATCGCGCAGGAATCGCCCAAGCCTATTCCGCCGCCAGCAATTCCTCCGCGCCGCCCAGGTCGACGCTGACCAGCCGGCTGACGCCCTTCTCCACCATGGTCACGCCGAACAGCCGGTGCATCCGGCTCATCGTCACCGCATTGTGGGTGACGATCAGGTAGCGGGTCTGCGTCTCGCGCACCATCGCGTCGAGCAGGTCGCAGAAGCGGTCGATATTCGCATCGTCCAGCGGCGCGTCGACCTCGTCCAGCACGCAGATCGGCGCGGGATTGGTGAGGAACAGCGCGAAGATCAACGCCACCGCGGTGAGCGCCTGCTCCCCGCCGGAGAGCAGCGTCAGCGATTGCAGCCGCTTGCCCGGCGGCTGGGCGTAGATCTCCAACCCGGCTTCGAGCGGATCGTCCGAATCGACCAGCGCCAGATGCGCCTGCCCGCCCTCGAACAGGCGGGTGAACAGGCGGCGGAAATGCCCGTCCACGGCCTCGAACGCGGCGCGCAGCCGCTCGCGCCCCTCGCGGTTGAGGCTGCCGATAGAGCCGCGCAGGCGGTTGACGGCCTCGCTCAGTTCGGCCTGCTCGGCGGCGCTGGCGCCCGCTTGCGTTTCGGCCTCCGCCAGTTCGTCGGCGGCGACGAGGTTGACAGGCCCGATCCGCTCGCGCTCCGCGGTGAGTTTTTCGAGCCCAGCGGCCTCCTCCTCTGCCGGGACGATGTCGCCGGCGGCAAAGCCGAACCGCTCGCCCAGCAGCGGCGGCGGGCACTGGAAGCGCTCGCCCGATTGCCGGGCGACCTCCGCACGGCGCGCATCGGCGCCCTCGGCACGGGCGCTCGCGCCGGCGCGGCTTTCGCGGGCGGAGAGCAGCGCCTCGCTCGCCGCCTCGAGCGCGCCATCCGCCGCGCCCGCCTCCTGAGTCGCGGCGGCGAGCCCGGCCTCGGCGGTTGCAAGCTGGCTGGCGAGCTGCTCGCGCGCTGCCTCGCCGCTTTCGATCTCGCGCCGGAGCCCCTCGGGCTTTGCGGCGATGACGGCGCGCTCCTCGCCGATCTCCTCGAAGCGCTTGCCCGCCTCGGCCAGCCGTCGCGCGGCATCGCCGGCGCGCGCCTGCCACCCGCGAATGTCGGCCCGGCCGGCGACGACCCGCTCCCGCGCGAGAGCGAGCGCCTGGTCGTGAGCGGCGAGGGCGGCGGCGGCCGCCTGCATCGCGGTGCGCGCGCCCTCATTGCCGGCGCGCGCCGTGGCGAGAGCGGCGCGCCCGGTGGCAGGGTCCGGCAGGGCCTCGCGCCGGCCCTTCGCCGCGTCGAGTTCGCCCGCCGCGTCCTCACGCCGCCGCGCCAGCGCCGCCGCCGCCTCGGCCAGCTCCTGGTGCCGGGCCGCTGCCCGGTCGCGCGCGGCCTCGGCCTGGTCGCGGGCCCGCAGCGCCGCCCGCTCGCGCTCGACCGCCTCGTTCACGGCGCGCTCCGCCGCCACGAGCTCGCGCTGGAGCGTGGCGAGCGCCTCGGCCGTTTCGCGCTGCCGTGCCTCCGCTGTCTCGGCCGCCTCGCGCCGTGCCGGCAGCACCGCGTCGAGCTCGGCGAAGCGGTTCTCGGCCTCGAGTCGCGCCGCTTCGGCCGCGCCCTCTCCCCGGGCGACGAAGCCGTCCCAGCGCCGCAGCCGCCCGTCCCTCGTGACCAGCCACTCGCCCGGCGCGAGCGCCCGTCCGTCATCCTCGCCGGCAACATGAACCAGCGCCAGCCGCGCCGCGAGCTGCTCCGGGCAGTCGCGCACATGCTTCGCCAGAGCATCGGCAACGGGCGAGGGCGCCTCCGCACCCGTCCAGTAGCGGCCCTCCGCCTCCCCGTCCGGCATGCCCAGCAGCGCCTTGGCATCGCGCCCGAGCACCGCCGCCAGCGCCCGCTCATAGCCCTTTTCCGCCACCACCCGGTCGAGCGCGACCGGCAGCCCGGACCGACCCTTCGCCTGCTTCTCGCGCGCCGCCCGGTCGCGGGCGAGCGCCTGCCACTCGCGCTCGATCCCCGCCAGCTCCGCCCGCGCCGTGGCGAGCGCGCTGGACGTTGAGTCCCGCTCGGCCGTCAGCACGTCCTTGCGCGCCTGCTGCCCGGCCAGCGCCTCGCGCCGCCGCGCCACCTCGGCGGCAGCTTCCTCGGCCGCCGCTCCGGCCGTGGCCACCGCCGCCTCCGGATCGCCTTCGCGCTCCAGCGCGGCACGGCGGGCATCGAGCTGCCGTTCTTCCTGCGCGAGGCGCGCCGCCGCCGCCTCGGCCTGCGCCAGCGCCGCGTCGGCCACCCGCCATTCGGCTTCGATCCCGGCATTCTCGGCGGTCGCCCGGGCCAGCGCGAGCTCGGCGGCGCGGCTGGCGCGCTCTGCTTCCTCGGCCGCGCGGGCGAGGGCCGAGCGGCGCTCCTCCCCCTCCGCCTGCCTCGCCTGCGCCGCCGCGAGATCGGCCTCCAGCTTCGCCAAGGCGGCGGCGGCATCTTTGGTCAGCCGGTCGGCCTCGCCGCGATCCTCCTCCAGCCGGCGGCGCTGCCGGTCGAGATCGGCGAGCCTCTGCTCCGCCGCCTCCAGCTGGCCGGCAAGCGCCGCCAGCCGGTGGCCGTGGGCATTGGCCTCCTCGCGCCGCTCCGTCAGGATCTCGCGCGCCGCCGCCAGGTTCTCCGCCGCCGCGCGCTGCGCCTGCTGCGCTTCATCGGCCGCCGCCTGCGCGCGCGCCACCTCGCCCTCGGCCCGCTTCGCCTCGGCGCGCGCCGCCTCCGCCGTATCCGCCGCCTCGCGCCAGCGCGCGAAGATCAGCCGCGCTTCGCCGGCGCGGATCGCCTCGCTCAGCGCGCGGTACTTCTCCGCCTGCCGCGCTTGCCGGCGCAAGGTGGCGATGCGGCTGTCGAGCCCCGCCATCAACTCCGCCAGCCGTGCCAGGTTGGCCTCGGTCTGGCGCAGCCGCGCCTCGGCGTCGCGGCGTCGGACATGCAGCCCGGCAATGCCGGCCGCCTCCTCCAGCATCGCGCGCCGCTCGGCCGGGCGGGCGGCGATCACGGCGGCGATCCGGCCCTGGCTCACCAGAGCGGGCGAATGCGCCCCCGTCGCCGCATCGGCGAAGACCAGCGCGACGTCCTTGGCCCGCACGTCGCGGCCGTTGACGCGATAGGCGCTGCCGGCCCCGTGCTCGATCCGGCGGGTCACCTCCAGCTCCTCGCCGGCCGCGTTCACCGCCGAGAGCACCACTTCGGCGAAGTCGCGCGGGGGGCGGCTGGCGGTGCCGGCGAAGATCACGTCGTCCATCCCGCCGGAACGCAGGGATTTGGGCGAGTTCTCGCCCATCACCCAGCGGATCGCCTCCAGCAGGTTCGACTTGCCGCAGCCATTCGGGCCGACGACGCCGGTGAGGCCCGGCTCGATGACGAGCACGGCCGGTTCGACGAAGCTCTTGAAGCCGCTCAGGCGCAGCTTGCGGAACAGCATTGTCAGGCCGCCGCCAAGCTCAGGATCGCCTGATCGGGCCGGCCTTCATGGTCAGGAAGGGCGCGCCCCGGCCCTTTGCAACGCGGCCTCAACCTCCTGCCAGCCATTTGTATCGAGCTGGCTTCCGTTGAGGAAGAAGGTCGGAGTGCCGGTGACGCCGAGCTCGTCGGACTGGGTGGTGGAGTTCTCCACGATGCGATCGGCCCGCGCCGGATCGCTCAGGCACTGCATCGCCTGGTCGCGGCTGATCCCGCGCTCGGCGAAGAAATCGAGCAGGCCGGCCGCCTGGGCGATCCCCTGATAGCGCTGCGCCCCTTCCATGGTGGTCGCCCGCTGCAGCGCCGCGTCATTGGCCTGCGCGGTGCTGCTGATCTCGCCCAGATTGGCCCAGACCTGGTGGGCCAGCGGATGGAAGCTCGCCGGCTCGCCGCAGCGCAGCAGCATGGCGAGCGTCAGGTCGAGCGCATTGTGGACCTGGTTGCGAATTTCGTAGCTGACGACGCCGCTGGCGACATATTCCTCGATTGGCTCCGCGCTCTCTTCGGAAAAGGCGGCGCAGGCGGGGCAGGTATGGCTGACATATTCGACCAGCCTGACCGGCGCTTCGGGGTTGCCGAGCACATAGCCGCCCTCGGGCGTAACCGCGGCCGTCTCGGCCCAGTTCTGACCGGCGGGCGCGGCGATGGGGGCGATCGGCTCCCCGGCGGGGGCGCCACCCGCGGCATCCTCGCCCGACCCGCAGGCGGCGAGCGCGAGCGCCAGCGGCGCGGTGGCGGCAAGGGCGAGGCGGCGGCGAACGATCATGATGGTCCCTCCAACGATGTTGAAACTAGACGATGCGCAGGGGCGGGTGAAGGCGTGCGCCTCCTTTGTTCACAGCCGCGGCGCAGGGGCAAGCCCCCGAGATGGAAGGCCCCCAAGGCGCAAGCTTCGGCGGCTAGAGCCGGGCGGCGATCTGCGGCTCCAGCTCCTGCCAGCTGTGGGTGCCGGCGAGCACCACGCCGTCGATGGCGAAGGCGGGCGTGCCGTGGACGCCGGGCTGCTTCCAGTCGGCGGCGGAGGCTTCGGCGAGGCGCCGCGCGGTGGCCTCGTCGGCGAGGCAGCGATCCGTCTCCGCCCGGCCATAGCCGCGCCGCTCCATAATCGCGTAGAAGCCGGCATCGGCGGCGATGGCCCGGCGGCGGGCGGCGTCGTCCCCCGTGGCCCAGCGCTGGCGCTGCGCGGCACTGGCGCCCTTCAGCCTGCCCAGCCATTCGTCCTGCGCGAGCATCAGCGCGGAATGGTTCTGCGGGAACTTCGCCGCCGGGCCGCAATGGCTGAGCAGCGCGGCGGTGAGGTCCACCGGGTCGCGGAGCAGGTGGCGGACCTCCAGGCTGACCTTGCCCTGCGGCAGGTAGCCGAGCTTGAGCGCCGGCTCTCCCTCGCGGGCGAAGCGGGCGCAGGTGGGGCAGGTGTAGCTGACGAACTCCACCAGCTTGAGCGCCGCCTGCGGGTTGCCGATCCGGTGGCCGGCATCGGTCTCCACGACGGCGGCGTTCCAGTCGCGCGTGGCAGGGGCTTTCGCGCCCCCCGCCAGCAGCGCGGCGGCAGCCAGCAGAGCCAGCGAGACCTTGCGCCGGGCCTCCATCCTCATTCGCGTTCATCCTCCTTGCGCCCGACGCTGCGGGCGAGCGATTCCAGCACCGCGCGAAGCTCCGGGTCGCCGACATCGCGCAGGGAATCGCCCAGTTCCAGCGGAACGGGCTTGAGCGAGGGCGGCGCCGAGCCGGCAGGGCGCGCCCCGGTGGCGCCCTGCGGCTGAACCGCGCCTTGCCGCAGCTTGACCCGCACCACCGCGCGATAGCCGAAGAAGCGGTTCACCCGCTCGATGATCTCCGGCACCACATGCTGGATCAGCGGCGCATGGGCGGGCAGCACGACCAGCTGCAATATGCCGTCCGCCTTCTCGCCCGGCGGGAAGCGGATCGATTCGGGGGCGCAGACCTGAGCGTGGCGGGGGCCGACGATCTCCGGCCAGCGGGTGACGACGCTGGACTGGACGAAGCCGAACCGGCGGAAGGCGGCGCGCCCGATCTGCGGCACCAGCTCCGCCACGGGCTTGGCCGGACCGCCGCGCGGCCGTTCGTAGGGCTTGGGCCGGGTCTGATTGGTGGCGCTCTTGGCGAGGCCGCCCTTGCCGGTGCCGCCCTTGTCGGTGCTGCCCTTCTTCGTGCCGCCCTTGTTGTCCGCCTCGCGTTCCATGATCGGCGCGTCCATGCCATAGGCGGGCGATGGAGAACAGGGTCGCACCCGTTTTGCTCGACTGGTACGATCGCCATGCGCGCGCGCTGCCCTGGCGCACTCCGCCGGGATCGGCCAAGGCGCCCGACCCCTATCGCGTGTGGCTGTCGGAGGTGATGCTGCAGCAGACCACGGTCGCCGCGGTGACGCCCCGTTACGAGCGCTTCCTCCAGCGCTGGCCCGATGTGGAGGCGCTCGCCGCCGCGCCAGCGGAGGAGGTGATGGCCGAGTGGGCGGGGCTGGGCTATTATTCGCGCGCCCGCAACCTGATCGCCTGCGCGCGGGAGGTGGCGGCGCGCGGCGGCTTTCCCGCACAGGAGGCGGGGCTGCGGGCGCTGCCGGGGCTGGGCGACTATACCGCCGCGGCGGTGGCGGCGATCGCCTTCGGCCGGCGCGCGGTGGTGGTGGACGCCAATGTGGAGCGGGTGGTGGCGCGGCTGTTCGCCATCGACGATCCGCTGCCCTCGGCCCGTCCGGCCATCCGTGCCGCCGCCGGCCGCATCACGCCGCAGCAGCGCGCGGGCGATTTCGCGCAAGCTATGATGGACCTCGGCGCGACGATCTGCCTGCCGCGGGCGCCGCGCTGCCTGCTGTGCCCGGTCTCGGCGCTGTGCCGGGCGCGAGCGGAGGGGCGACAGGCGGCGCTACCCGTGAAGGCGGCGAGGAAGGCGCGGCCCGAACGGCGGGGGCAGGCTTACTGGATCGAGCGCGCCGGCCGCGTGCTGCTCGTCACCCGGCCGGCGAAGGGCACGCTCGGCGGCATGCGCGCGCTGCCCGACGACGGGTGGAGCGTGCGCGCCGACGGGGCGGGGCAGCCGCCGTTCGCGGGGGCGTGGCAGGCGCTCGGCACGGTGCGCCACGGCTTCACGCACTTCGCGCTGGAACTGGCGGTGTTCGCCCATCGCGGGCCCCTGCCGCGCGACCTGCCGCAAGGGGAGTGGATCGCAACCGCCGACCTGCAAGCTGCCGGCCTGCCGACCCTGTTCGCGATGGCGGCGGAACTGGCGCTGGGCCGGCTAGAAGATGCCTCCGCCGAGCATCAGCCGCACGATGGCGATGACGAGCACGGCCAGGCAGAAATTGCGCCCGCTCTTTGAGCGCGATGCCGCTCCGATCGCCGCCCCGACGATGGCGACCGGCAGCACGAACCAATTGCCCCATCCCAGGAGCGGAAGGATCGAGGGGATCGCCATCAGCAGCGCCAGGACCCCGAAGGCGATGGAGACGATGTTGAGCATGGTGGAAGCGTTCCTTTGCCCGAAACCTCGCGGGTCTGGGCGGCTGTGTCAATGGCGCGCCCTCGCAGGCGCGGCGGCGGGCGGGGCGGTGCGGGCGGTGAGGCGGGCGCGCGCGACCGGTGGGCCTGCGCGAGCGGCTGGTCCTAGTAACGGCCGGCGCAATCGGGGGCCAACGCGAGCGGGTCGAGGCAGGGTGCGCGACCGCCGTGCGAGTGAGGCTCGATGCCCCTGTGGCCGCTTCGGCGGCGGCCGGGGCGCGGGCGGCAGGGGGCGCGGGAGGCGTAGGCAGGGCCCATGAGTGGGGCCAGCGGGGGGCGGGGCGGCGAGGGTCGCGCGGTGCGGTGCGGTCAAGGCGCCGATCGGGGCACGCCAGGCGGCTGGGGCAATTCCCTGCCGCACCGCCGCGTGAGCTTGCCGGGCGCGCAAGGGCCGGTGCCCGCTTCCGGCGCCGTCGGCGGGTGAAGGCAGCCCCCGCCGCGCGCCTGCCGCCTCAGCCCGGGAGGAACGGTGCTGCCACCTCCGGCTGGACCCGGGCGAGGCGGCCGGTGGTGCGGTCGATCATCGCCCAGGTGGTCTTTGCCCGCACCAGCTCCTTGCCTGCCGCATCGCGAAAGATGACGTGGCGGTCGAAGCGGGCGCCGGTCGGGCCCTCGCGGATCTCGGTGGTGGCCTCGACCTGCTCGCCCGGGCCGACATTGGCGCGATAGTCGATCTCGTGCCGGGTCACGACCCAGACATAGGCTTCGACATCCTCCGGCCGGGCGTCGGCCATCCAGTGCGCGGTGGCGATCTCCTCCATCCAGCGCACCCAGACGGTGTTGTTGACGTGGCCGTTCTCGTCGATGTGCTCGGGGAGGGCGGTGAAGCTGAGGGTAAAGCGATGGCTCACAGGCAGTCACCCATCGCGCAGGCGGTCAGCGGAACCGGTGGCACCGAGACGGGCGCAGCAGCAGCAGCGATGGCCGCCGTCCGTGCCGGGCCGCGAAGATCGCGAGCGCCGCGCCCGGCAGAGGCGGCCACCAGAGCCGATGGAACGCGACAATGCGGGCGCCTCCCGCCACCGCCAAGCAGGCCGCTGCCGGCGCCCCGATCGGCGCCGCCCCGGCCGGCCAGCGGTCCTCGCGTGGGGCTCACCTCTGTCGGCCTAGCGCTTCGCTGCCTGGGGCTGAGCGTCCACCCCCATCTGCCACAGGATGAAGGCGAACTCCTCGGCGGTTTCGTGCAGGGACTCGAAGCGGCCGGACTTGCCGCCGTGCCCTGCGCCCATGTTGGTCTTGAGCAGCAGTTCGGCATCGTCGGTCTTCAGCTCGCGCAGGCGGGCGACCCATTTGGCGGGCTCCCAGTAGGTGACGCGCGGATCGTTGAGGCCGGCGGTGACCAGCATCGGCGGATAGCTCTGCGCGCGGACATTGTCGTAAGGCGAATAGGAGCGGATCAGCTCGAAGGCGGCGCGGTCCTCGATCGGGTTGCCCCATTCGGGCCATTCGCCCGGCGTCAGCGGCAGCGAGGCGTCGAGCATGGTCGCCAGCACGTCCACGAACGGCACATGCGCCACCACCGCGCCCCATAGGTCGGGGTCGGAATTGACCACCGCGCCCATCAGCTCGCCGCCGGCCGAGCCGCCGGAGATGCTGATGCGGCCCGCCTCGGTCAGTCCGCGCTCGACCAGCCCCTTCGCAACGTCCACGAAATCGGTGAAGGTGTTGATGCGGCTTTCCAGCTTGCCGGCCTTGTACCAGGCGCGGCCCAGATCGTCGCCGCCGCGAATATGGGCGATGGCATAGGCGAAGCCGCGATCGACGAGGCTCAGGCGCGTGGTGGAAAAGCCCGGCTCGATGGCGATGCCGTAGGCGCCGTAGCCGTAGAGGTGCAGCGGGCCGGGCGCCCCATCGTTTTGGGCGCGATCCTTGCGGTACATCACGCTGACCGGGATCGCCGTGCCGTCGCGCGCGGTGATCTCCAGCCGCTCGGTCGTGTAGAGGTCGGCGTCGTAGCCGGAGGGGATCTCCTGCACCTTGAGGAGGTCCAGCCGCTGGTCGGCGACGTGGTAGTCGTAGGTGCTGGCCGGGCTGACCATGCTCTCGTAGGAGAGGCGCAGCGCCTCCATGTGCCATTCGGGATTGTTGCCGAGGCCGGCCGTGTAGCTCGCCTCCGGGAACTCCACCGGCTCGATGCGGGCGGGGTCGTCGTAATAGCGGATCTCGATCCGGTCGAGCCCGCCCAATCGCCCCTCGATGACGTAGAAGTCGCGGAACAGGTCGAAGCCGGTGAGATAGAACGCGTCGCTGCCCTCGATCAGCGTCGTCCACTCGCCGGGCCGGTCGAGCGGCGCGGTAGCGAGGCGGAAGTTCTCGTGGGTGTCGTTGGCGTGGAGATAGAGCACGCCCTCGCGCTCATCGACGTCGTATTCGACCCCCTTCTCGCGGGCGCGGACCAGCAGCGGCTCGGCGAGCGGGTCGGCGGCGGGGAGCAGGCGCACCTCGCTCGTCTCGTGGTCGCCGGTGGCGAGGATCACCCATTTCTCGTTGGCCGAGAGCGAGGCGCCGACGCGGAAGCCCTCGTCGTCCTCGTGATAGAGTTCCACGTCCTCCTCCAGCCTCTGGCCGAGCCAGTGCAGCCGGGCATTGTCGGTGCGCCATTGCTCGTTGGCGAGCGAGTAGATCAGGCCCTTGTCCGCCGCGACCCACAGGAGGGCGGAGAGCGTGCCGGGGATCTCGTCGGGCAGGTGCTCCCCGGTGGCGAGGTCCTTGACCCGCGCGGTGAACCGTTCCGAGCCGTTGTCGTCCACCGAATAGGCGAGCAGCTTGCCGTTATTGCTGACCGAGATCGCGCCGAGGCGGAAATACTCCTTGCCCTCGGCCAGCGCGGGCTCGTCGAGGATCAGCTGGTCGGCGCTGCCATCGTCCGCCGCATGGACGGGGCGGCGCCACCACTTTTTGTACTCGGCGCCTTCCTCGAACTCGATCCAGTAGAGCCAGTCGCCATCCTTTTGCGGCACGGATCTGTCGGCTTCCTTGATGCGGCCGCGCATCTCCTTGAACAGCGCATCGATGCGGCCCTGGTGCGAGGCCATGCGGGCTTCGAACCAGGCGTTCTCGGCCTGGAGGTGGGCGAGGATCTCCTCGCTGCCGACTTCGGGATAGTTCGGGTCGCGCAGCCAGGCATAATCGTCTTCCAGCTCGATGCCGTGGTGTGTGACGGTGGCGGGGCGCTTGGCGGCGCGCGGCGGGGCGCCCGGAGCGGGGGGCTGAGCGGCAGGTGACGGGGTCGGGGCGGTGCGGATGGTGGAATCGTCCATCCGGGGCATCTATGTGTGCCCCGGATGGACCGCAAGCCAAGGACCGCGACGATGCTGATGCCCACCCACGAAGCCCGCCTGGACGCGCTGCGCCGCGAACTCGCCCGACAGGAGCTCGACGGCTTTGTCGTGCCGATCGCCGATGAGCACATGAGCGAATATGTCGGCGAATACGCCCAGCGGCTCCATTGGCTGACCGGGTTCGGCGGATCGGCCGGGGCGGCGGTGGTGCTGCGCGAGCCGGCTCTGGCGGCAGGCGAGGCGGCCACGGGGGCGGGCGCGGCGATCTTCGTCGATGGGCGTTACACGATCCAGGTGCGCGAGCAGGTGGACGGGCGGCTGTTCGACTATTGCTCGGTGCCGCGCGAATCCGTGGCGGGATGGCTGGCTTGCAACGCGCCGCAAGGGGCTCGCATCGGCTTCGATCCGTGGTTGCATGGCGCCCGCTGGCCCGAGCAGGCGCGGCGCATCTTGGCGGATTCGGGCATCGAGCTGGTGCCGGTAGCCAGCAATCCGGTGGATGCGGTGTGGGAGGACCGGCCGGCTCCTTCCGCCGCGCCGGCGATGGTTCAGGATGAAACTATCTCCGGCCGCTCCAGCGCCGAGAAGCGCGCGGCGCTGGCCGAATGGCTGCGGGCGAAGAAGCTGGACGCGGCGGTGATCAGCGCGCTCGATTCGGTGGCCTGGCTGCTCAACATCCGCGGGCGGGACGTGGCGCACACGCCGGTGGCGCTGTCCTATGTCATCGCTCATGCCGCTGGCACGGCCGAATTGTTCATCGCGCTCGAGAAGGTCACGCCGGAACTGGTCCGTCATCTCGGCAATGCGGTGACAGTGCGGCCGCGCATGGCGTTCGAGCAGGCGCTGGGTGGCTTTGCCGGTCGGCGGGTGGCGGTGGACCCGAATTTCGGGGTCGCGGCAATCGCGCAGGCGCTGGAGGCGGCCGGGGCGAGTGTGGTGATCGAGCGCGACCCGACGATCCTCGCCAAGGCGGTCAAGAACAAGGCCGAGCAGCAGGGCCACCGCACGGCGCAGGCGCGCGACGGCGCGGCGGTGGCGCGGTTCCTGCACTGGCTGTCGGTCGAGGCGCCCAAGGGTGGGGAGACCGAGCTTTCCGCCGCCGCGCGGCTGCAGGCGTTCCGCGAGGAGAGCGGGGCGTTGGAGGACCTGTCGTTCGACACGATCTCCGCCGCGGGGCCCCATGCGGCCATTCCGCATTACCGGGTGGACGAGGAGAGCAACCTGCCCATCGCGCCGGGCAGCATCTTCCTGTGCGATTCGGGCGGGCAATATCGCGACGGCACGACCGACATCACCCGCACCCTCTGGATCGGCAGCGCCGATGGCAGCGCCGAGCCCTCGGCCGAGCAGAAGGACCGCTTCACCCGCGTGCTCAAGGGGCACATCGCGCTGGCCATGCAGAGCTTTCCGCAGGGGACCAGCGGCGGGCAGCTCGATGTGCTGGCGCGGCAGTTCCTGTGGGCGGACGGGGTGGATTATGCGCACGGCACCGGGCACGGGGTGGGCGCCTTCCTCGCCGTGCACGAGGGGCCGCAGCGGATCGCCAAGCCGAGCGGCGGGCAGGCCGGCACCGGCGAGGAATTGCGCGCGGGCATGATCCTTTCCAACGAGCCCGGCTATTACAAGGCGGGCGAATACGGCATCCGCATCGAGAACCTGGTGCTGGTGGAGCGGCGCGACTTCGCCGGGGCGGAGGGCGAGTGGCTCGGCTTCGAGACTCTGACTCTGGTGCCGATCGACAAGGCGCTGGTCGAGCGTTCTTTGCTGAGCGATGCGGAGATCCTGTGGTGGAATGGGTATCATGCGCGGGTGCGCGAGGTGCTGGCGCCGCAGCTGGAGGGCGAGGCCCTAGCGTGGCTGGAGGAGGCCTGCGCGCCTTTGTAGGGCTCCTTTAGCGGCCCTCGACCGCGCCGCCCCTCTCCCTGTCCTCGACCGCGCCGGGCGCTCGACCGGGTCTGTCCTCGACCGGGCCGGGCGCTCGACGCCGTCTGTCCTCAAGCCGACCTGCCGCCGACCTGGCCTGCGCTCGACTGCGCCGGCCTCGACCGCGCCGCCCTCGACCGCGCTCGCGCGGCCCCGCCAGCCTCGACCGAACCGGTTCTCGACGGTCGCGCGTCAGGCTCGGGCCAGGGCCTCGGCGGTGGCGAGGACGGTCTCGGCGTGGCCGGCGACCTTCACCTTGCGCCAGACATGGGCGATGCGGCCTTCCGCGTCGACGAGGTAGGTGGTGCGCTCCAGGCCCATGTGCGTGCGGCCGTAGAGGCGCTTTTCCACCCAGATGCCCAGCGCCTCGGCCAGCCCGCCTTCTTCCGGGTCGGTGGCGAGGGGGACGGTGAGGGCGTGCTTCGCGGTGAACCTCGCGTGTTTCGCGGGCGGGTCGCGGCTGATGCCGAGCAGCGCCACGCCGGCTTCTTCGAACCGGGCCTTCAGGGCGGAGAAGTCGCGGTTTTCCGTGGTGCAGCCGGGCGTGTCGTCGCGCGGGTAGAAGTAGAGCACCAGCGGGCGGCCGCGAAGGGCCCCAGGGTGCAAGGGGCCACCGTCCGGCCCTTCCAGCGCGATGTCGGGGAGGAGGTCGCCAATATCGGGGCGCTCGCTCATGGGTCGATCTCCAGCTGTCGGTCGAACAGGACGTGCCAGCACCGGGCGACGGCGCGGCGGGCCTCGCCGATGGCGCGGAGCAGGGCGGGGTAGTCCTCCTGCGCGCAGGCGGCGGCGAGCACCTGCCGGGCGGCGCGGGGCGGCTCGCCGCCATCGGGCGCGAGCAGGCGTGCGGCGACGAGCACGGAGGTGAGCAGCGCGTGATGCGCGGCCAGCGGCGCGGGGAGCAGGCCCTGCTCCTCCAGCGCGGCGATCGCGCGGTCGAGCGCGGGGTGGAGGGCGGTGCCCTCGCGCAGCTGGAGGAAGTGGGTGAGGAACTCGATATCGACCAGCCCGCCGCGCAGCAGCTTGACGTCGAGCGGGCCGGTGGGCGGCTTGTGGGCGGCCATCTCGGCGCGCATGGCGAGGATGTCGGCGCGAAGGGCGGCGGGGTCGCGCGGGCGGGCGAGCACCGCGTGCAGCACGGAGGAGAGGGCGGCGCAGGCCTCGGGCGGGCCGAAGAGCGGGCGCGCGCGGGTCAGCGCCATGTGCTCCCAGGTCCAGGCGTCCTCGCGCTGGTAATGGGCGAAGCTGTCGAGGCTGACCGCGAGGGGGCCTTGCGCGCCTTGCGGGCGCAGGCGGGTGTCGACCTCGTACAGCGCGCCCTCGGCGGTCGCGACGGTGAGCGCGGCACTGACGCGCTGGGCGAGGCGGTTGAAGTAAAGCGAGGCGGTGAGCGGGCGCTTGCCATCGGATTCGACGCCGATCTCGCCGGTGAACAGGAACACGAGGTCGAGGTCGGAGGCGTGGGTCAGCGCCCCGCCGCCGAGCCGGCCGAGGCCGAGGATGACCAGCGCGCCGCCGGGCACGCGGCCGTGGGTGGCCTCGAACTCTCCGATCGCCGCCTCGGCCGCGGTGGCGAGCGCGGCTTCGGCGAGGCGGGCGAGCGCGGCGGCGATGGCGAGCGGGTCGTGCACCGCCTCGATCAGCTGGGCGCCCAGCGCGAACCGTTCCTCTCCCACGACCTGGCGGATGCGGTCGAGCCGGCGCTCGTAATCGGCGAGGCCGTCGGTGCGACGCATGCGGCCAGCAAGGGCGGGCACGTCCCCGGGTAGGTCGAGCGCGCTGGCGTCGATCAAAGCGTCGAGCAGGGCCGGGCGGCGGGCCAGTTCCTCCGCCAGCGGGCGGGCGAGGGTGAGCAGGCGCAGCACGCGGCCGAGCAGGCCCGGGCGCTGCTCGAACAGGCGGAACAGGTTGACCGCGCTCGGCAGGCGGATGAGCAGCGTCTGCCAGCGGGTCATCGCGTGTTCGGGGTCGGGCGCGGCGTCGAAGGCGGCGAGGAGGTCGGGCACGATGGCGTCGAAGGCGGCGCGCGCCTCGCCGCTGCGCAGGGTGCGGATGGAATCGCGCCAGTCCGCGATGCGTGCGGCGTAGCGCGGGTCGCGGGCGAGGTCGGCGGCGGGCGCCTGCTCCTCTCCCCCGCCGAGCAGGCCATCGTAGAGCTCGGCGACGCGGGCGCACAGGCCGGTCAGTTCGGCGAGGAGCGCGGCGCCGTCTGCCAGCCCGCCGAGCCGGGCGACATTGTCGAGCGCGGCGGCGCTTTCCGGCAAGGCGTGGGTCTGGCGGTCGTCCACCATCTGCAGCCGGTGCTCGATCGTGCGCAGGCGATCATAGGCATCGCCCAGCAGCGTGGCGTTGGCCTCCGAGACGATGCCTTCGGCCGCGAGCGCGTCCAGCGCCTGCCGTGTTCCGCGCACCCGCAGCGAGGGCAGGCGCCCGCCATAGATCAGCTGGTGGGTCTGGGCGAAGAACTCGACCTCGCGGATGCCGCCGCGCCCGCGCTTGATGTCGAAGCCGGGGCCGGGCGCGCGGGGCCCGTCATAGGCATCGCGGATGCGCTGGGTCAGGCGGCGGATGTCCTCCAGCGCGGTGAAATCGAGGCTGCGGCGCCAGACGAAGGCACGGATCTGGCGCAGGAACTCCTCGCCGGCCACCTGGTCGCCGGCGGCGGCGCGGGCGCGGATGAAGGCGGCGCGCTCCCATGCCAGCGCCGAGCTTTCGTAATGGGTGAGCGCGGCGCCGAAGGAGATCGCCGGGGGGCTGACCTCCGAGGCGGGTCGCAGGCGCAGGTCCACGCGGAAGACGTAGCCTTCGGCGGTGTGGTGCGAGAGCAGTTCCTGCACGATGCGGGCATAGCGCTGCGCGGCCTCGCCCGGCTCCTCGCGCGGGCGGCGGGGCAGGCGCTCGGGGTCGAACAGCAGGATCGGGTCGATGTCGGAGGAATAGTTGAGCTCCTGCGCCCCGTGCTTGCCGAGGGCGAGGGCGGTGAAGCCCTCGTTGGGGGCGCCGGGCAGGCGGGCGGCGATGGCGGCGGCGATGGCGCGGCCCAGCGCGCGGTCGGCGAAGGCGCTGAGTTCGCCCATCACGCGGGCGAGCGGGAAGGCGCCGGCGAGATCGCCGACGGCCAGCACCAGCGCCAGCGCCAGCCGCTCCCGCCGCAGGGCGATTCCGGTGCCCTCGACACCCTCGCCCGCAGCCCCTTCACCAGCCAGATACGCGGCGGCGAGCGCGGCCTCGCCCTCTCCCGCCTGGAGCAGGGCGGCGAGGTGCGGCAGGCGTTCCAGCGCGACCGCGAGGAAGGGCGCATGGGCCCGCGCCCGCTCGATCGCCGCCTGCCATTCGCCTGTCATGCGCGCCTGAGTGCAGCGGTGGGGCGGCGGGTGCAAGCGCGGATGCGGGTGGGGGGGCGAGGCGCTGCGGGCGGGGGCGACTGGGCGCGGCGGGTGCGGCGGGGCATGGCGGGTGCGGGGGCTGCGGGGCGTGGCGGATGTCGGGGTTGGGTCGCCCAGGGCGTCGCGGAGGCCCGGCCGATGGCGGCCGCCGGGATTGCACGGCGCGGCGGGTCCGGGGGCTGTGGCTGGGGGGTCTGGCCGAAGCGGACCTCGGCGGTGGGGCACAGGGGCCGTGGCCGGAGCCGGAGCCGGTGGAGGCTGTGCGGGCTGGGGCGGCGGCGCGGCATGTCTTCAGGCGGGCGGCGGGGGCGCCGTGCTGCCAGCGCGTGCTTGCGGGCGGGGCGGGGCTTTGCCATCGTGGGGGCGCGCGCTTCTCTCTTCAGCCGAGGACCATCCCCTTGCCCATGCTTCGTTTTTGCAGCGCCGCGGCTCTTTCGCTGGCCGCTGCCGCCTGCGCCACCGCTCCGAGTGCCGGGCCAGAGGGTGCCGGCACCGCCGCGCTCTCCGGTGCGCCGGGGCTTTCGGTCGAGACGATGCGGGAGGTGACGCGCATGCTCTCCTCCGATGCGTTCGAGGGGCGCGAGCCGGGGACGGCGGGCGAGGAGAAGACGATCCGCTACATCGCCGAGCAGTTCCAGCAGGCGGGCTTGCAGCCGGGCAACAATGGCAGCTGGTTCCAGGACGTGCCGCTGGTGGAGATCACCGGCGCCGGGTTCGAGCCGCTGGTGGTGCAGCGGCCCGGCGGCGATGCGATGCGCTTCGACCATGCCGAGGACTGGGTCGGCGTGTCCTATCGCGAGGTGGAGCGGACCGAGCTTGCGAACAGCGAGCTGGTCTTCGTCGGCTTCGGCATCAATGCGCCCGAGCGCGGCTGGAACGATTATGCCGGCGTGGACATGCGCGGCAAGACGGCCGTGATCCTCGTCAACGACCCCGATTATGCCAGCGACACGCTGGAGGGGCCGTTCAACGGGCGGGCGATGACCTATTACGGGCGCTGGACCTACAAGTTCGAGGAGGCGGCGCGGCAGGGGGCGGCGGCCGCCCTGATCGTGCACGAGGATTTCCCCGCCTCCTATGGCTGGAACGTGGTCGAGAGCAGCTGGTCGGGGCCGCAGGCCTATGCGAGCCGCTCCGACGGCGGGGCCAGCCAGACGATGATGAACGGCTGGGTGCAGAAGGAAGTGGCCGAGCGGATCGCGGCGGCGGCGGGGCGCGACTTTGCGCAGCTGGCGGCGGCGGCGCGGCAGAAGGGCTTCCGGCCGGTGCCGCTGGGGCTCACTGCGAGCACCGGGTTCGACAACAGCTTCCGGCGGTTCACCTCGCACAATGTGATCGGCGTGCTGCCGGGCGATGAGCGGGCGGACGAATATGTGCTGCACACCGCGCATTGGGATCACCTCGGCCGCTGCACGCCGAACGAGGCGGGCGACGATATCTGCAACGGGGCGGTCGACAATGCGGCGGGCACCGCGGCGCTGGTGGCGCTGGCCAAGGCCCATGCGCAGGCGGGGCCCTACCCGCGCAGCCTGGTGTTCCTGGCGGTGACGGCGGAGGAATCGGGGCTGCTGGGATCGGAATATTATGGCGCCAATCCGGTGTTCCCGCTCGCGCAGACCGTGGGGGGCGTCAATATCGACGCGCCCGCGCTGGCGGGGCCGGCACGCGACGTCTCCGTGATCGGCGGGGGCAAGAGCGAGCTCGACGCCTATCTGGCGCGCGCGCTGGGCGAGGCGGGGCGCGTGGCGACGCCCGATGCTTCTCCGGAGGCGGGCTATTATTACCGTTCCGACCATTTCAGCTTCGCCAAGCGCGGCGTGCCGATGTTCTACATCGACAGCGGGCAGGACCTGATCGCGGGCGGGCGCGCGGCGGGCGAGGCATGGGATGCGGCCTATCGCGACAACGCCTATCACGGGCCGGAGGACGAGTACGACCCGAACTGGGACTGGAGCGGCGTGATGGAGGACCTGCGCCTGTTCGCTCGGCTGGGGGAGATGCTCGCCACCACCGGGGAATGGCCGAACTGGTACGAAGGCGACGAGTTCCGCCGCACGCGCGACGAGAGCTGCGCCGGCGCGGGCGGCTGCTGATGCGGGCGCTTCGGCTGCGCCGGAGGCGACCGGGGCGACGGAGGGCGACGGAGCGAACGCGGCGTCTGCGGGAAGGGTTGTGCGGTAGCGGAGGCGACTGTGTCTCCGCATGCGCGCCGCGCGAGGAGGGAGGGGGCGGTGCGATCGGCTGCCGCTTTGTCCTTGCGGGGGCGAGGGGATCGCCGAGCGTTGACCTTCCTGCGCGGAGTCGAGCCTTCTTGTAGCGGAAACCCGGCGGGCGAGGTCGTCTTGTGCCGTTCACACTCGGGCCCGCGGATCGGGGCGGGATCCCGGGCCGCCGGCTCGCTCGCGTGGTGGTTCGCGCTGTCAGCGGCCTGAACCGCAAGGGGGACGTGATCCCGCGCCGTTGGTCTTTGGACCTGCGCACCCGGCACCAAGGCGCGGCTGTGCGCCACGGCGGGGCCCGCGTGCCGAGGCGCTGGTTTTGGCGGGAGGTGCGGGCGCTTTGGTGATGCGACTTGCGCCGGGCGTGGCACCGTGCGCATCGGCGCGCTGAGGCCAGACAGCGATCCGCGAGGGACGAAAGATGACGAACATGCGCATGCCGGCCGAATGGGCGGCGCAGGACTGGCTGTGGATCGGCTTTCCGCACGATCCGGCGGAATGGCCCGATCTCGGGCTCGCGCAGGAGCAGATCGCCGCCTTTGCCAATGTCGTGGCCGAGAGCGGGCAGGAGGTGCGGCTGGTGGTGCGCGATGCCGCCAACGAGGCGCGGGCGCGGCATCTGGCGAGCGCGTCGGTCACCTTCGAGCGGCATGAGTACGGCGATATCTGGCTGCGCGATACCGGGCCGCTGGTGGTGCTGGGCGAAGAGGGCGGGCGCGCGGCGCGGCGCTTCGCCTTTAATGGCTGGGGCGGGAAGTTCCTGATGGAGGGCGACGAGACGGTCGGCGCCGCGATGGCGGAGCGCGCGGGGCTGGCGGTGGAGAGCTTCGACTTCGTGCTGGAGGGCGGGGCGATCGATACGGACGGGACGGGCCTCGTCGTGACCACCGAGCAGTGCCTGCTCAATCGCAATCGCAACCCCTCGCTCTCGCGCGGGGAGATCGAGGCGCGGGTGCGCGCGGCGCTGGGGTTCGAGCGCATGTTGTGGCTGGGCGAGGGGCTCGCCGGCGATCATACGGACGGGCATGTCGACAATCTCGCGCGGTTCGTGGCGCCGGGCGTGCTGGCTCTGCCGGCGGCGAGCGCGGCGGACGACCCGAACGCAGGCGTGTACGAGGATGCGAAGGCCCGGGCGCTCGCTGCGGGGCTGGAGGTGCGCCATGTGCCCTCGCCCGGCTGGATGGGCGAGGCGGACCAGGTGGAGCCGGCAAGCTACATGAATTTCGCGATCGCCAACGAGGTGGTGGTGGTGCCCACCTATGGCTCCGTGATGGACGAGGAGGCGGTGGCCGCGGTGGGGGCGCTGTTCCCGACGCGCGCGGCCGTGGGCGTGCGGGCGGAAGCGGTGCTGGCGGGCGGGGGCAGCTTCCACTGCGCCAGCCAGCACATGCCGAGCGTCGGGGCTGGGGGCTCTTAACGTTTCGTTAGGGCCGGCGTGCGAAGGTGCCTGCGATGGACCGGATCGCCCTTCTGCATCGCCGCGCCCGGTGCGCGGATCGCCTCGCGCTGGCGCGGACCGTGCTGGTGACAGCCTTCGCCAGCGCGCTGATCGCGGCGGGACTGCCGCTGCCGTTCTGAACGAGCGCTGCGGCGCTGTGGCGGGTCCGACTCGCCGCTGCGCCGGGCTTTAGGGGTGAGGCGCCGCGTGTCCCGGTGAGGGCGCGGAGGGCAGGCCGCGCTCGGATAGCCAGGATTCCATTTGCGCGATCTCGGCGGACTGAGCGTCGAGGATCTCCTGGGCGAGGGCGCGCACCTCCGGATCCTTGCCGTGGCGCAGGGCCAGTTCGGCCATCTCCACCGCGCCGCGATGATGGGCGAGCATGCCGCGGATGAAGGCCTCGTCCGGGTCGGCGGGGATGTCGTCCATCGCGGCGTGCATGCGGGCGTTGGCGTCCGCGAAGGCTTGCTGCGCGGGGGTGAGCGAGGCCTGCGGCTGGGCGGCGTCGGGCTGTGCTTGCGGCTCGGGCTGGCAGGCGGCCAGCAGCGGCAGCGCGGCGATGGCGGCGAGGCGGATCGTCGCGCGGGCCGTCATCTGAGGTGCCTGGGCTTGGTGGCGCATGTGGATGAGGGGATAGGGCCGGCCCTGTCCGTCCGTTTCCGACCGGCCGGTGCGAACGAAGCCGCGCGCCAGGTAGAACGGGAGGGCGTTGGCGGCCTGTTCGCTGACGTCCACGCTGGCGCCCGGGGCCAGCGCGAGCGCGTGCTGGACCAGCGCGGTGCCGAAGCCGCGGCCGTGCACCGCCGGGTCGACGAACAGCGCGTCGATCAGCGTGCCGTCCATCACCAGGAACCCGGCCGCGCGGCCCTCATCCTCCGCGATCCACAGCTCCGCCGTCGGCAGCCATTCCGCCACCATCGCGTCGATGGCGCGGAGGTCGGCGGGGGAAAGGAAGGTGTGGGTCGCCGCGACCGCGTCGCGCCAGATCTGCAGCGCGCGGGGGACATCGGCCGGCGTCCCGCGGCGGATGGTCATCGCAGGTCCGGCGGGGTGGCGGCGCTCCGCAGCAGGGCGATGGCTTCGGAGAGCGGCAGGACGCGCTGCTGCTGCTCGCCCAGGGTGCGCAGGGCGACGGTGCCTTCCTCCGCCTCGCGCTTGCCGAGGACCAGCATGTGCGGGACCTTCTTCACCGAGTGCTCGCGCACCTTGTAGTTGATCTTCTCGTTGCGCAGGTCGGTCTCGACGCGGATGCCCGCCGCCTTCAGCTGCTCCGCCACTTCGCGCGCGTAATCGTCGGCGTCGGAGACGATCGTGGCGACCACCGCCTGCACGGGGCTGAGCCACAGCGGCAGCTTGCCGGCATAGTGCTCGATCAGGATGCCGATGAAGCGCTCGAACGTGCCGAGGATCGCGCGGTGGAGCATGATCGGCCGGTGGCGCTCGCCATCCTCGCCGACATAGCTCGCGTCCAGCCGTTCGGGGAGGACGGTGTCAGTCTGGATCGTGCCGACCTGCCAGGTGCGGCCGATCGCGTCGGTGAGGTGGAATTCGAGCTTGGGGGCGTAGAAGGCGCCTTCGCCGGGCAGTTCCTCCCAGCCCCACTCCGCCGTGTTGCGGCCGGTGGCGGCGACGGCATCGCGCAGGCTCTGTTCCGACCAGTCCCACATCTCCTCGCTGCCGAAGCGCTTCTCCGGGCGCAAAGCGAGCTTGATGGCGTAGGAGTCGAAGCCGAGATCCTTGTAGACGCTGTCGAGCAGGTCGCAGAAGGTTGCGACCTCCGCCACCAGCTGGTCCTCGCGGCAGAAGATGTGCGCATCGTCCTGCGTGAACTGGCGCACGCGCAGCAGGCCGTGGAGCGCGCCGTGCGGCTCGTTGCGGTGGCAGCAGCCGAACTCGGCCATGCGCAGCGGCAGGTCGCGATAGGAGGTGATGCCCTGCTTGAAGACGAGGACGTGCGCCGGGCAGTTCATGGGCTTCAGCGCCATCATCTCGGCATCGCCGGTGATGACGGGGCCCTCTTCCTCGGTGCTGGGCACTTCGTCGGGGACGACGAACATGTTCTCGCGGTACTTGCCCCAGTGGCCGGAGCGCTCCCATTGGCGCGCGTCCATCAGCTGCGGGGTCTTCACCTCCTCGTAGCCGGCGGCATCGAGGCGGCGGCGCATATAGGCCTCCAGCGCGCGCCAGATCAGATAGCCGTTGGGGTGCCAGAAGCACGAGCCTTGCGCCTCGGACTGGAAGTGGAACAGGTCCATCTCCTGCCCGAGCTTGCGGTGGTCGCGCTTGGCGGCTTCCTCCAGCCGGGTGAGGTGGGCCGAGAGCTGCTTCTTGTTGAGCCAGCCGGTGCCGTAGATGCGGCTCAGCATCGCGTTCTTCTGGTCGCCGCGCCAATAAGCGCCCGAGACGCGGGTGAGCTTGAACGCGTCCGGATCGAGCTTGCCGGTGGAGGCGAGGTGCGGGCCACGGCACAGGTCGAGCCAGGTGTCCTGCGCGCCGACAGGGCCGGAATGGTAGACGGTCAGCTCGTCGCCCTCGGGCAGTTCGGCGGCCCATTCGGCCTTGAAGCTTTCGCCGTGGTCGCGGAACCATGTCACCAGCGCGTCGCGGGTCCAGACCTCGCGGGTGAGCGGTTTGTCCGCGCGGATGACCTCGCGCATCTTCTCCTCGATCGCGGGCAGGTCCTCTTCGGTGAAGGGGCCGCGCGCGCCGGGGGCGAAATCGTAGTAGAAGCCATCTTCCGTGGCCGGGCCGAAGGTGATCTGCGTGTCGGGCCACAGGGCCTGCACCGCCTCCGCCAGCACATGGGCGTAATCGTGGCGCACGAGATCGAGCGCATCGGCCTCGTCGCTTCTGGTGATCAGGGCGAGCTCGGCGTCCCCTTCCAGCGGGCGGGTGAGGTCGCGCACCTCGCCGTCGACGCGCGCGGCGAGCGCGGCCTTGGCGAGGCCGGGGCCGATGGCGGTGGCGACATCGGCGGGGGTGGCGCCCCGCGGCATCTCGCGCACCGAGCCGTCGGGCAGGTGGATCTTGAGCATTTCGGTCATGGGATGGTCGGGTTCTTTGCGGGCCGGGTGTTCGGAAACTGTGCTCGCGCCCATGGCACAGAGCGGGCTTGCGCGGAACCCTTCAGGCGGCAGCGCTGGCGGCGGCCGGGGCGCGGTGGGGTGGCGTGTGGTGCAGGGCGCCGTGAGCCGGGGCGCGGTGGGCCCGGGCGCGATGGTGTGGCGCGCGTGCGGCGCCCGCCCGCTCTATTGTTCGGGGACGGAGAAGGTGCCGGAGACGCGGCCGCTCGGTGCGGTCTCGGTGCCCGGGGCGGTGGCGGCGCTGCCGTCCACGCTGGAGCGGCCGCTTTCGAGGTCGATGGTCAGGCGCCCGCCATTGAGCGTGTCGCTGCCTCGCCGCAGCGCGACTCCGCCCGACAGGACGATGATGCGGCGGTTGAAGTCGTAGACCCCGGTCTGCCCCTGCGCGCGTTCGCTGCCACGGGTGACGACGACGCCGCCGGTCGCGTCGATCCGCTGGATCTGCAGGCCGCCGGCATCGGTGTAGGCGACGGTCGTGCGCTGGGCGGTGAGGCGCAGATCGCCCTGGGTGATGACCACGTCGCCTGCCAGCACCAGCCGGTTCTGCCGGTCCTGCAGCTCGATCCGGTCGGCCGCGTAATTGACCGGCTGGTTGGCGTTGAAGCCGGCGATGGTCTGCGCGCCGGCCAGCGAGCCGAACAGGGCGGCGGCCACGGCCGAGGCGACGAACCCGCCCGCGAGCGAGCGCAGCGCCGTCCGGCCGAGCGCGGCGGGGCGGGTGGAGGCGGGCGAAATCATCGGATCATCCTTAGCGCGGGCGGGGGCCGCTGCAACGGCGAATCGGTCGCCGGTCGCCGGGCTCATGGCAGGCCCCGCGGCAGGGCAAGCTGGCCGGGCACCATGCGCATGCGCGCATCGCCCTCCAGCGTGAGCGTGCGGGCGGCGAGGTCGGCGCGGATCGTGTCGGCCTCGAACGTGCCGGCGGGGATCGCGCCTTCCACCCGGCCGCGGCCGAGCAGCGTCCGCGCGGGCAGGTCGATGAACACATCACTCGCGGTCATGCGATAGCCGTCGGCGGCGGTGAAGCGCATCAGGCCGTCCACCTGCACCTGCTGCTCGTCGATGAAATAGCGGCCGCCGGGCGCGGTCAGCAGCGCGGGGCCTTCGGGCAGCAGGAGGCGCGCGGTCAGCTCGTCCATCCGCACGACCGGCTCGGAGGCGCTCTGCTGGACGGCGGCACCGGCGGCGAGCGAGAAGGGGCGGCCGCGATCGTCCTGCCCGCGATACATCGCATCGTCGACGCGCAGCCGATCCTCCGCGATCGCCACCTTGTTGCGGTCGAGCAGGAAGCTGACCTCGCCACGCGGGGACAAAGGCGCGATGATCATCGCCGCGGCCACGGCGCCGACCAGCGCCGGCAGGCCGATCGCCAGCAGCCGGATGACGCGATCGAACGTGCCTCCCGGAGCGGCGAAGGCGCGGCGCCTGTCGCGGATGATGGTGGCTTGCTCGCTCATCGCGTCTGGTGTCCCTCGCAAGCCTCGCTTTAATCGTGGCTGAAGATGTCCCGGTCGGCCCAGCCGGCAATATCCAGCCGGGCGCGGGTGGGCAGGAAATCGAAGCAGGCCTGGGCGATTGCGCTGCGCCCCTCGCGCGCGAGGCGCTGTTCGAAGATCGCCACCATGCGGTGCAGGTAGCGCACGTCGGAGGCGGCGTAGTCGCGCTGCGCCTCGCTGAGCTCGGGCGCGCCCCAATCGCTCGACTGCTGCTGCTTGGAAATCTCCTCGCCCAGCAATTCGCGCACCAGTTCCTTGAGGCCGTGGCGGTCGGTGTAGGTGCGGGTGAGCTTGCTGGCGATCTTGGTGCAGAAGACCGGCCCGGCGGTGATTCCGAGATAATATTCGATCGCGGCGAGGTCGAAGCGGCCGAAATGGTAGAGCTTGCGCCGCGACGGATCGGCCAGCACGGCCTTGAGGTTGGGCGCGTCGTAGCGGCTGCCGACGGCGAAGCGCACCAGGTGCTCGTCGCCGCGCCCGTCGCTGATCTGCACCACGCACAGGCGGTCGCGCGGGGTGATGAGGCCCATTGTCTCGGTGTCGACGGCGACGTCGCCGGGAGCGAGGACGCCTTCGGGCAGGTCCTCTTCGTGGAAATGTACGGCCATGGGCGGCGCCCTTAGGCCGATTGGGGAAAGAGGGGAAGGGCCGCTGGCCCGGCGCGCCGCGCGGCCCTAGGCTCGCGGCCATGATCGAGGGCGTTCCCGAAAGCTGGCGCGAGGCGCTGGGCGAGGTGCTGGCCGACGCCGAGGCGCGGCGGCTGGGCGGATGGCTGTGCAGCGAGGAGCGCGCGGGCAAGTGCATCTACCCGCCGCGAGGGAGCCGGCTGCGCGCGCTGGAGCTGACCCCGCTGGAGGCGGTGCGCGTGGTGATCCTCGGGCAGGATCCGTATCATGGGGAGGGGCAGGCGCATGGGCTCGCCTTTTCCGTGCCCGACGGGGTGCGGCTGCCGCCCTCGCTCGCCAACATCTATCGCGAACTGGCGGCGGATTGCGGCGGCGAGCGGCCGACCGGCGGCAATCTGGAGCACTGGGCCGGGCAGGGCGTGCTGCTGCTCAACAATACGCTGACGGTGGAGGCCGGGCGGGCGGGCAGCCATGCCGGGCGCGGCTGGGACGCGATCACCGATGCGGCTGTGGCGGCGGTGGCGGCGCGCGCGGAGCCGACCGCCTTCGTGCTGTGGGGCAATCATGCGAAGGCGAAAGCGGCGCGCGTGCCCGGGCTGGCCCGAAGCGCGCAGGAAGGCGGGAGGCACCTGGTGCTGACCTCGCCGCATCCGAGCCCGCTTTCGGCGCATGGCGGCTTCTTCGGCTCGCGCCCGTTCAGCCGCGCCAATGCCTTCCTGGAGGCGAACGGGCGGGGGCGGATCGCCTGGTGAGGCGCGGGCGAGCGTGGCTCTTGCGCAGCCTGGCCCGAACGGCGCATCTCTTGCGCTACGGGGAGGCGAGGCGATGATGACGAGGTCGAGGATGAGCGCGCGGGTGCTGTGCGCGCTGGTGGCGGGCGTGCTGCCGGCGGCCTGCGCGACCGTGCCGGAGGAGGAGGCGCCGCTGCGGGTGCTGATCGTCAGCGGCGGCGGCTATCACGATTATGCGAGGCAGCGCACGATCCTGGAGGAGGGGCTGGAGTGGCGGCTGAACGTCGAGGTGGCGCATGTGTTCAGCCCTCCGGGGCCGCTGCGGGAGGGGCGCCCGGCGATCCCGGCCTTTCGCGATCCGGCCTATGCGCGAGGCTATGACCTCGTCATCCACAATGAGTGCGCGGCGGAGGAGAGCGACCCGGCCGTGCTCGACGCGGTGCTGGCGCCGCATCGCGAGGGGATGCCGGCGGTGAACCTGCACTGCGCGATGCACTCGTTCCGCTCGGGCGCATGGGGCGAGCCGGTGGCGCCGGGGGCGGACAATGCCCGCTGGTTCGCCTTCACCGGCATCCAGTCGACCGGGCACGGGCCGCAGGCGCCGATCAGGCTCAGCCCGGCCGACCATCCGATCGCGCAGGGGATCGCGCAGGCGTCACAGGCCTGGGTCACGCCGGACGAGGAGCTCTACAACAATCTCACCCGGTTCGACGTGACGCCGGTGTTGATGGGTGAGCAGCCGGCCTCGGTGGAGGCGCGCTGGCGCGGGCCGGTGGTGGTGGCCTGGACTCACCTTTACGGCCCGCAGCGGGCGCGGGTGTTCAGCACGACCCTCGCCCACAACGAGGCGACGATGGAGGATGCGCGCTATCTCGACCTGGTCGCGCGCGGGGTCGCCTGGGCGAGCGGGCACCTGAGCGAGGACGGGAGCCTCGACCCCGCCATCCGGCCGGGTCGCTAGACGGGCGGGGCGCGCCGCTCCCCTGCTCCGCAGGGACGCAGGGGCGGGGTCTCAGCGGGGCGTGCGGCGGCTCAGCGGGGCAGTTCGGTCCGGCCCATCAGCACCTCGTCCACCGCGCGCGCGGCCTGGCGGCCTTCGCGGATCGCCCAGACGACGAGGCTCTGGCCGCGCCGCATGTCTCCGCAGGCGAAGATCATGTCCTCGCTGGTGCGGTAGAACAGCGTGTCGGCGGCGACCGCGCCGCGATCGGTCAGCGTGACGCCTGCCTGTTCCAGCATGCCGGTCTTCTTGGGGCCGAGGAAGCCCATGGCGAGCAGGATCAGGTCGGCCTTGAGCACGAACTCGCTGCCGGGCACTTCCTCCATCGCGCCATCGACCCACTCGATGCGCGCGCATTTGAGGCCGGTGACGGTGCCGTTCTCGCCCACGACCTCCTTGGTCAGGATCGCCCAGTCGCGGGTGACGCCTTCCTCGTGGCTGGAGGAGGTGCGCAGCTTCATCGGCCAGTTGGGCCAGGTGAGCGCCTTGTCCTCGCGCTCGGGCGGGCGGGGCATGATCTCGATCTGGGTGACGCTGTTGGCGCCCTGGCGGTTGGAGGTGCCCACGCAGTCGGAGCCGGTATCGCCACCGCCGATCACGATCACGTCCTTGCCGGCGGCGCTCAGCGTGCCGCGCGGGGCGGCGCGCTCTTCCGTGTCGCCGGCATTGCGCTTGTTCTGCTGGGTCAGGAACTCCATCGCCTGCCGCACGCCCGGCAGTTCCGCGCCGGGGATCTGCAGCGGCCGGGCGTGCTCCGCGCCGCCCGCCAGGACGATGGCGTCGAAGTTCTCCTTCAGCGACTTCATCGAGACGTCGACGCCGATCTCGGTGCTGGTTTTGAAGGTCACCCCTTCCGCTTCCATCTGCACCGCGCGCCGGTTGATGAGGTGCTTCTCCATCTTGAAGTCGGGGATGCCGTAGCGGAGCAGTCCGCCGACCCGGTCCGACTTCTCGAACACCGTCACCGAATGGCCGGCGCGCGCCAGTTGCTGGGCGCAGGCGAGACCCGCCGGGCCAGAGCCGACCACCGCCACGCTCTTGCCGGTCTTGTGCGCGGGGATTGCGGGCGCGACCCACCCTTCCTTCCAGCCGCGATCGGCGATGGCGCATTCGATGCTCTTGATCGTGACCGGCTGGTCGATGATGTTGAGCGTGCAGGCGGCCTCGCACGGGGCGGGGCAGACGCGGCCGGTGAATTCCGGGAAGTTGTTGGTGGAATGCAAATTGTCCACCGCCGCGCGCCAGTCGCTCTCATAGACCAGATGGTTCCAGTCCGGGATCATGTTGTTCACCGGACAGCCATTGTGGCAATAGGGAATGCCGCAATTCATGCAGCGGGCGGCCTGGTTCTTCAGGCCCTCCTCGCTGTGCGGGACGACGAACTCCTGGTAATGCGCGATCCGTTCGGCGGGATCGGCATAGGTGCGATCCTGGCGGTCGATCTCGAGGAAGCCGGTTTCCTTGCCCATGTCCTTGACCTCTATTCTGCGGCGACCGTGGCCGCCTCTTCGCGCTCCGCTTCCAGCAGGCGCAGCGCCTGCCGGTAGTCGCGCGGCATGACCTTGACGAAGCGGGTGAGCGCGCGCGGCCAGTCGTCGAGCAGCTCGGAGGCGCGCTGCGAACCGGTGTGCAGCTTGTGCCGCTCCACCAGGATGCGCAGGCGTTCCGCGTCGTGGCGCAGCATGTCGCCCATGCCGGCATCCTCCACATTGCGGGCGCGCTGCTGGGGATAGCCGGTGCCCGCATCCTCGCTGGGCGCGGGGTCGATGCTCTCCAGGTCGACCTGCGCCAGGTTGCAGCGGTCGCGGAAGGCGCTGTCCTCGTCGTAGACATAGGCGAGCCCGCCCGACATGCCGGCCGCGAAATTGCGCCCGGTGCGCCCGAGCACGCAGACGACGCCGCCGGTCATGTATTCGCAGCCATGATCGCCCGTGCCCTCGACCACCGCCACGGCTCCCGAATTGCGCACCGCGAAGCGCTCGCCGGCGACGCCGTTGAAATAGGCCTCGCCCGCGACGGCGCCATAGAGCACGGTGTTGCCGACGATGATGTTGTCGGTCGGCTCGCGCAGGATGCCGGGCGGCTGGCGGACGATGACCCGGCCGCCCGACAGGCCCTTGCCGACATAATCGTTGGCATCGCCCACCAGATCGAGGGTGACGCCGTGGACCGCCCACGCGCCGAAGCTCTGCCCCGCGACACCGGTGAAGGCGATGCGCAGCTGGTCGGGCCGCAGCCCTTCATGGCCATGCTTCCCGGCGATGGTGCCCGAGAGCATCGCGCCGACCGTGCGGTTGACGTTGCGGATCGGCCGTTCGATCACCAGCGTCTCGCCGCGCTCGATGGCACCCTCGGCGGCGGCGATCAGGTCGTTGTCGAGCGCGGCGGCGAGGCCGTGCTCCTGCTGCTGCATGTGGCGCACGGGCGTGCCTTCCGGCAGCGCGACGCGGTGGAGCACGCGCGACAGGTCCACCCCTTGCGCCTTCCAGTGGTTGACGGCCGGAGCCATGTCGATCCGGTCGACGCGGCCGACCATCTCCTCCACCGTGCGGAAGCCCATCTCCGCCATGATCTTGCGCAGTTCCTCGGCGACGAAGAAGAAGTAGTTGATCACATGCTCGGGCTGGCCGGTGAAGCGCTTGCGCAGTTCCGGGTTCTGGGTGGCGACGCCGACCGGGCAGGTGTTGAGGTGGCACTTCCTCATCATGATGCAGCCCGCCGCGATCAAGGGCGCGGTGGCGAAGCCGAACTCGTCCGCGCCGAGCAGCGCGCCGATGGCGACGTCGCGCCCGGTGCGAAGGCCGCCATCGACCTGCACCGCGATGCGCGTGCGCAGATCGTTGAGCAGCAGCGTCTGCTGCGTCTCGGCGAGGCCGATCTCCCACGGGGAGCCCGCATGGGTCAGCGAGGTCAGCGGGCTGGCGCCGGTGCCGCCTTCATAGCCCGAGATCGTGACGTGGTCGGCGCGGGCCTTGGAGACGCCCGCGGCGACCGTGCCGACGCCGACCTCGCTCACCAGCTTGACCGAGATGCGCGCCTGCCGGTTCACGTTCTTCAAATCGTGGATCAGCTGCGCCAGATCCTCGATCGAGTAGATGTCGTGGTGCGGCGGCGGGCTGATCAGGCCCACGCCCGGCGTCGAGTGGCGCACGGCGGCGATGTTCTTGTCGACCTTGTGCCCGGGCAGCTGGCCGCCCTCGCCAGGCTTGGCGCCCTGGGCCATCTTGATCTGGATGTCGTCGGAATTGACGAGATATTCGGTGGTGACGCCGAAGCGGCCGCTCGCGACCTGCTTGATGGCGCTGCGCATCGAATCGCCGTTGGGCAGCGGCACGAAGCGGTCCGGCTCCTCGCCGCCTTCACCGGTGTTGGAGCGGCCGCCGATGCGGTTCATCGCGATGGCGAGCGTGGTGTGCGCCTCGCGGCTGATCGAGCCGAAGCTCATCGCGCCGGTGGAGAAGCGCTTGACGATCTCCTCCGCGGGCTCGACCTCGGACAGGTCGAGCGGCCGAAGCTCACCACCGTCGGCCTCCTTGAGCACCATCAGGCCGCGAATGGTCAGCAGGCGTTCGGACTGCTCGTTGATCGAGCGGGCGAATTCCTCGTAATTGGCGAAGTTGTTGCCGCGCACCGCGTGCTGAAGGTTGGCGACCGTGTGCGCCGTCCAGGCATGGTCCTCGCCACGCAGGCGCAGCTGGTACATGCCGCCGACGTCGAGCATCGAGCGATAGAGCGGGTCGTCGCCATAGGCGGCGGCGTGGCGGCGCACCGCTTCCTCCGCCACCTGCTTGAGGCCGATGCCCTCGATCGTGGTCGCGGTGCGGGTGAAGTACTTGTCGACGAAGGCGCTCGACAGGCCGACCGCATCGAAGATCTGCGCGCCGCAATAGGATTGGTAGGTGCTGATGCCCATCTTCGACATCACCTTGAGGATGCCCTTGCCGAGCGCCTTCACGTAGTTCTTCCGCGCCTGTTCGGGCGCCAGCTCGGGCACCTTCTGCTCGCGGATCTCCTCCAGCGTCTCGAAGGCGAGATAGGGGTTGATCGCTTCCGCCCCATAGCCCGCCAGCACGCAGAAATGGTGCACTTCGCGCGCCTCGCCCGTCTCCACGACGAGGCCGGTCTGCATGCGCAGGCCCTGCCGCACGAGATGATGGTGGACGGCGGCCGTCGCCAGCAGCGCCGGGATGGCGATGCGCGAGGCGCTCTGCGCGCGGTCGGACAGGATGAGGATGTTGCGGTCCTGCAGCACCGCCTCCGTCGCGGTCCAGCACATCTCCTTGAGGGCCATCTCCAGGCCCTCGGCGCCGGTGGCGGCGTCCCAGGTGATGTCGATCGTCTCGGTGCGGAAGGCGCCGTCGAGGCTGGCCTCCACCGAGCGGATCTTCTCCATGTCGCGATTGGTCAGGATCGGCTGGTCGACCTCCAGCCGCCGGTGGGTGCCGGCGTGGCGGCCGAGCAGGTTGGGGCGCGGGCCGATCATGGAGGTGAGGCTCATCACCAGCTCCTCGCGGATCGGATCGATCGGCGGATTGGTGACCTGCGCGAAGTTCTGCTTGAAATAGTCGAACAGCGGCCGGCTGCGGCGCGAGAGCACGGCGATGGGCGTGTCCGTCCCCATCGAGCCGATCGGATCGTCGCCGTTCACGGCCATCGGCTCGAGGAACTTGTTGAGGTCCTCCTGCGTGTAGCCGAAGGCCTGCTGGCGCTGGAGGAGGCTGGAGGCATCCTCGTCCGCTGCCATCAGGGCCTCGCGGTCGATCTCGATCGCCTCGAGTTCCTGGAGGTTGTACTGCGTCTGCTCCAGCCACTCGGCATAGGGCGCGGCATGGGCAAGCTCGGCCTTGAGCTCCTCGTCCTCCACGATGCGGCCCTGTTCCAGGTCGATCAGCAGCATGCGCCCCGGCTGCAGCCGCCACTTGCGGATGATGTCCTCCTCCGCGATCGGCAGCACGCCGCTTTCGGAGGCCAGCACGCACAGATCGTCCCTGGTGACGCAGAAGCGCGCCGGGCGCAGGCCGTTGCGGTCGAGCGTGGCGGCGATCTGGCGCCCGTCGGTGAAGGCGACCGCGGCCGGCCCGTCCCACGGCTCCATCAGGGCGGCGTGATATTCGTAGAAGGCGCGCCTGCCTGCGTCCATCAGCGGGTTCTTGCCCCACGCTTCGGGCATCAGCATCATCATCGCGTGGGCGAGGGAGTAGCCGCCCATCACCAGCAGTTCGAGCGCGTTGTCGAGGCAGGCGGTGTCCGACTGGCCATGCGGGATGATCGGCCACAATTTGTCGAGATCGGCGCCCAGCAGCGGCGATTCCATGGTGCGCCGGCGGGCGTTCATCCAGTTCACGTTGCCGCGCACCGTGTTGATCTCGCCATTATGGGCAAGGAAGCGATAGGGGTGCGCCAGCCGCCAGCTGGGGAAGGTGTTGGTGGAAAAGCGCTGGTGGACGAGGCCGAGCGCGCTGGTGCAATCGGGGTCGCGCAGGTCGTCGTAGAAGCTGCCCACCTGGTTGGCGAGCAGCAGCCCCTTGTAGACCACCGTGCGGCTGGAGAAGCTCGGCATGTAGAGCTTGGTCAGCTCGGGAAGCCCATGCTTCTCGGCGAGGGCCGCGAGCGGGTTCTGGGTCTGCTTGCGGATGACGATCAGCTTGCGCTCGAACGCGTCCTGGTCGGCGCAATTGGCGCCGCGGCCGATGAAGGCCTGCCGGATCATCGGCATGGAGGCGAGCACCGCCTTGCCCAGCCCGTCCGCCGTGACCGGCACGTCGCGCCAGCCGATCAGCTGCTGGCCCTCCTTGGCGACGAACTTCTCGAACTGTTCGGTGATGAAGCTGCGCGCCGCCTCGTCCTGCGGCATGAAGCACATCGCCACCGCATAGTCGCCCGGCGGCGGCAGGGTCAGCCCCTGCTCCTGCGCCCAGCGGCGATAGAGCGGGTCGGGGATCTGCATCAGGATGCCGGCGCCGTCGCCCAGCAGCGGATCGGCGCCCACTGCCCCGCGATGGTCGAGATTGGCGAGGATCTCCAGCGCGCGGGTGACGATCTCGTGCGATTTCGTCCCCTTGATATGGGCAACAAAGCCCACACCGCAGGAATCGTGCTCGTTACGCGGGTCGTACAGGCCCTGGGCCGGCAGGTGGTCGGTCAATTCCTCGCTCTTCCTGTTTCGCTCCGGATTGTCGCCACGCCCCGGAGACGGTCAAGACCGGCAACGAAGCGCGACTCATCCGCCGCGGGCGGCTTCGAAAATGTCGCGAACGCCCCCAATGCCGATAGGAAGCTGCCTTGGCAAGATAGGCCTGCTTTCAACCGCTACAGCACCGCGCGAGGGGGCGCGGCGGCGGTGCTGCAACAGGTCGGCGGCCCCAAGCGGGCCGGCGGGCGGGGGGCTCAGCCCTTGGCGGGCACCCGTGCGTTGGCGCGCATCCACTCCTCGACGACCGGCGCGATGCGGCCGCGCCATTTGCTGCCGTTGAAGATGCCGTAATGGCCGACCTCGCGGGCGAGGTGGTACTTCTTCATCGCCGGCGGCAGGTGCTTGGCGAGGTCGAGCGCGGCGCGGGTCTGGCCGATGCCGGAGATGTCGTCGCGCTCCCCCTCGATCGCCAGCAGCGCGGTGTCGCGGATCGCATCGGGGTCGATGGGCTTGCCGCGATGGACGAACTCGCCCTTGGGCAGCGAGTGCTTCTGGAACACGTGCTCGATCGTCTGCAGGTAGAACTCGGCCGTCATGTCGCAGACCGACAGGTACTCGTCGTAGAACTCCTTGGTCCGGTCGGCGCCCTCCTGGTCTCCGAGGGTGAGGTGCTTGAACATCTCGTAATGGCTCATCACGTGGCTATCGAGGTTCATGGAGATGAACCCCGCAAGCTGCAGGAAGCCGGGATAGACCCGCCGTCCCGCGCCGGGATAACGCAGCGGCACGGTCGCGATCACGTTGTTCTTGAACCAGCTAAGCGGCCGCTCCATCGCCACGTCGTTGACCGAGGTGGGGCTGGCGCGCGTATCGACCGGGCCGCCCATCATGGTCAGGCTCGCCGGGCGGCACGGATCGCCATCGGCGCCCATCACCGCCGCCGCCGCGAAGGCCGGGACCGAAGGCTGGCACACGGCGAGCATGTGGGTGCCGCCGCCCTCGCCATCCTGACCGATGAAGCGCAGGAACTCGATCAGGTAGTCGATATAATCGTCGAGGTCGAAGCGGCCGGCACTGAGCGGCACCAGCCTGGCGTCGGCCCAGTCGGTGATCCACACTTCCTGGTTTTCCACCATGCGCGCCACAGTGCCGCGCAGCAGCGTGGCATAGTGCCCGCTCATCGGCGCGACGATCAGCAGGCGCGGCGCATCCGCCGGCAGCCCCTCGCGCCGGAAGTGCCGCAAGCCGCCGAACGGCTTTTCCAGCACGACGCTTTCCTGCACCGCATGGGTTTCGCCGTCCACGACGACGCTCTCGATGCCGAAAGCGGGCTTGCCGTGGTCCTCGTGGAAGCCGGCGAACACCTGCAACGCACTGGCCATCGCCGGGCCCATTCCGAGATAGCCGAACGGCAGCACCGGGTTGCTGAGCAGCTCCGCCCCGATCGAGGCCCAGCTGCTCGCCGTGCTCAGGAAGGAGCGGTGCATCTCGTAAGCGTCGTAGATCACTCAGGGTTCCTCTTGGCGCTCCGCGTGCCGACCAACTGCCGGACCGGTCGGAGCGTTCCTTCGAGGCTTTATATAGGCGGATGAAGGCGGCGGACAAAGGTAGCGCTCCCAAGCGGCGCTTCATATCGGGACCGTGTTGGGCTAACGGGCCTGCCCTATGCCCCGCACGCTGAACAATGGTCAGGTCGAACCCGCCTCCAGCGTCCGCCCGCTCGCGATGATCGGGCGGGCGGCGCTCGCCTATCCGGGGCAGATGACCTGCGCCCTGCTGGCGCTGCTGGTGACTGCGGCGGCGACCCTGGCGATTCCCGCGGGCTTCCGCCTGATCATCGACCGGGGCTTTGCCGAGGGGACCGATCCGGCGGAGATCGCACGCTGGTTCCGCTACCTGTTCCTGATCGTGATCGTGCTCGCGGTGGGCACCGCCGCGCGCTACTATTTCGTCACCCTGCTGGGGGAGCGGGTGGTGGCCGACATTCGCCTCGCGGTGCAGAACAACCTGCTGCGCCTGTCCCCGGCTTTTTTCGAGCAGAACAGCCCGGGCGAGATCGCCACTCGCCTGACCGCCGACACGACTCAGATCGAGCATGTCGTGGGGGTGACCATCTCGGTGGCGCTGCGCAACATCATCATGGTGATCGGCGGTACGGCCTATCTGCTGGTGCTGGCGCCGGGCCTCACCGGGCTGCTGGTGGTCGCGGTGCCGGCGGCGATGCTGCCGCTGATGTGGTTCGGCCGGCGGGTGCGGCGGGTCTCGCGCGAGAGCCAGGACCGCCTGGCCGAGGTGGGGGCGCAGATCGCCGAGACGCTCGGGGCGATGAAGATCGTGCAGGGCTTCAACCAGGAGGAGCGCGAGGCCGCCCGCTTCGCCGGCGCGGTGGAGCGCACCTATGCCACGGCGCACCACCGCACGAGCCTGCGCGCGGCGATGACGGGCCTCACCATCGCGATCATCTTCGGCGCGATCACCTTCCTCATGTGGCGCGGCGCGGTGCAGGTGGCGGAGGGCTCGCTTTCCGGCGGGACGATCGCCGCCTTCGTGCTGACGGGCGTGCTGGTGGCGGGCGCGTTCGGCGCGCTGACCGAGGTCTATGGCGACCTGCTGCGCGGCGCGGGCGCGGCCAGCCGGCTCGACGAGCTGCTGCGCGAGACACCCGCCATCGCGCCGCCCGGGCGTCCGCAGGCGCTGCCCCGGCCGCCCCGCGGCAGCCTCGCATTCCAGAACGTCACCTTCCGCTATCCGACGAGGCCGGATCTGCCGGCGCTGATCGGCTTCGACCTGAACGTGGAGCCGGGCGAGAACGTGGCGCTGGTCGGCCCTTCCGGCGCGGGCAAGTCGACCGTGTTCCAACTGGCCGAGCGCTTCTACGATCCGCAGGCGGGCACCGTGCGGCTCGACGGCGTGCCGCTGACCCAGGCGGACCCCGCCGAGGTGCGCCGGCGCATGGCGCTGGTGCCGCAGGAGGGCACTTTGTTCGCCGCCAGCGCGCGCGACAATCTGCGCTACGGCGCCTGGGAAGCGAGCGAGGAGGCGATCTGGGAGGCGGCCCGCGCCGCCAATGCGGAGGAGTTCCTGCGCACGCTTCCTGATGGGCTCGACACGTTCCTGGGCGAGGGCGGGGCGCGCCTTTCGGGCGGGCAGCGCCAGCGCATCGCCATCGCGCGTGCGATCCTGCGCGACGCGCCGATCCTGCTGCTGGACGAGGCGACCAGCGCGCTCGATGCGCAGAGCGAAAAGCTTGTGCAGCAGGCGCTGGAGCGGCTGATGCGCGGGCGCACCACGCTCGTCATCGCCCACCGCCTCGCCACCGTGCGCGCGGCGGACCGGATCGTGGTGCTCGATCATGGCCGCATCGTGGAGCAGGGCACGCATGGCCAGCTGATCGGCGGCGGCGGGCTTTACGCACACCTCGCGGCGCTGCAGTTCGACGATGCCGCGGCGGCCTGAGCGCCGCGGCGACGGTGGGACTCACCCGTCGTTCATCGACCAGCTATCAACAGAAACTGACGAACCGCGTGCGCCAAGCCTCTGAGGGCGCTACAAAACCCGATCGACAGCAGCGGGCGCCCGGCCGCCCGGCAACAAGGGACCTGCCAACCGCCATGCTCCGACGCCTCTTTTCCGCCCCACTCGCCGTTAGTGTTTCCGCCGCCGCGCTCGCTCTCACACTGCCCGCCGCCGCCCAGGAAGAGGAGCGCGCGCCCACCCCGACGATGAGCTTCGGCGAATGGGGCGTGGACACGGCGCTGATCGACCAGTCGGTCGATCCGGGCGACGATTTCTTCGACTACGTCAACGGCACCTGGGTGCGCGAGAACCCGATCCCGCCCGAATATGGCCGCTTCGGCGCGTTCAACATCCTGCGCGAGAAATCGACCGCCGACGTGGAGCGGCTGGTCGCCGATCTCGCCGCGGCGAATCCGGCTGCCGGCACGCCCGAGCGGCGCATCGTCGATGCCTACAACGCCTATCTCGACACCGCCGCGATCGACGCCGCCGGCCTCGCCCCGGCGCAGCCCTATCTGCAGCAGATCTTCGAGGCGCAGGACCTCGCCTCGCTCACCGCTTTGTTCCCGAAGGCGGGGCTCCCGTCGGTGGTTTCCGCGAACGTCACCGTCGATTCGAAGGACCCGAACAGCTACATCGTCTCGGTCGGGTTCGACGGCATGGGCCTGCCCGACCGCGATTACTATCTCGTCGAGAGCGAGCGGAACGAGGAGATCCGCGCGCGCTACAAGCAGCACCTCGCCTTCCTGCTCGGCAAGGCCGGCTATCAGGACGCGGCCGCCACGGCCGAGGCGGTCTACGCGTTCGAGCACCAGGTGGCGGGGATCGAATGGGCGCGCACGGCCTTGCGCAACCGCGATCTCACCTACAACAAGCTGTCGCGCGCCGAATTGCTGGCGCTGGCCCCCGATTTCCCGACCGAGCGGCTGCTGGCCGAGGCCGGCTTCCAGGCGCAGGACCAGTTTCTCGTGCCCCAGACCCCGCCCAGCGAGCAGGAGCGCGCCGAACTGGGCCTGACGCCGGAGATCCAGTCCGGCATCGGCGGCGGCACGCCCGCGATGCTGCAGCTGCTCACCCGCACCCCGCTGGCGACGCTCAAGGCGTTCATGGCCGCGCGCTTCCTCGACAACCACGCCGACGTGCTGCCGAGCGACATCGACCAGGCCAGCTTCGACTTCCACGGCCGCTTCCTCACCGGCCGCGAGGAGCAGCGCCCCCGCTGGAAGCGCGCGATCGACGCCACCGAAGGCGAGCTGGGCGAGCAGCTGGGCGCGCTCTATGTGGAGCGTTACTTCCCGCCGGAGGCCAAGGCGGCGATCGACGATCTGGTCGGCAATCTGCGCAAGGCGCTGGGCGCGAGCCTGGCCGAAAACGAGTGGATGACGCCGGAAACGAAGCGCGAGGCGATGGCCAAGCTCGATTCGTTCAACCCGAAGATCGGCTATCCCAACGAATTCGAGACCTATGAAGGGCTCGCCATCCGCCCGGGCGACGCTCTGGGCAACCAGATCCGCGCGATCGACTGGAACCTTGCGGACAACCGTTCCAAGCTCGGCCAGCCGGTCGACCGTACCGAATGGTTCATGCTGCCCCAGACGGTGAACGCCTATTACAATTCGGTGTTCAACGAGATCGTCTTCCCGGCGGCGATCCTCCAGCCGCCCTTCTTCGACCCCGATGCCGATCCGGCGGTCAATTATGGCGGCATCGGCGCGGTGATCGGGCACGAGATCGGCCACGGCTTCGACGACCAGGGCGCCAAGAGCGATGCCACCGGCACGCTGCGCAATTGGTGGCAGGACAGCGACCTCGCCCGCTTCACCGATCTGGGCGACAAGCTGGCCGCGCAGTACAACGCGTTCTGCCCCTATGACGAAGGGCAGACCTGCGTGAACGGCCGCTTTACCCTCGGCGAGAATATCGGCGATGTGGGCGGGCTCAGCCTCGCCTATCGCGCCTATCGCATGTCGCTGGACGGCAAGGAGGCGCCGGTGATCGACGGGCTGACCGGCGACCAGCGCTTCTACCTGTCGTGGGCGCAGGTCTGGCGCGCGGCCAGCCGCGAGGCGTCGCTGCGCCAGCAGCTGCTGACCGATCCGCACAGCCCGGAACAGTTCCGGGTGAACGGCGTGGTCCGCAACCAGGACCCCTGGTACGAGGCCTTCAACATCACGCCGGACGACGACCTCTACCTGCCGCCCGAGCAGCGCGTGCACATCTGGTAAGCCTTGCATCCCGGCGCGGCGCCCACTCGCGCCGCGCCGGGATGCTGCGCCTGCGAGCGGGCGCTTGACTTCGCGGGCCCGTGCGCCACAGGCGGGGCCGCATGGACACGACGATCACCGCGATCCTGCTGGGCATCCTCGAAGGGCTGACCGAGTTCCTTCCCGTGTCCTCGACCGGGCACCTGATCCTGGCGCAAAGCTTCTTCGGCTTCGACCCGGGGCAATGGAGCCAGTTCAACATCGTCATCCAGCTGGGCGCGATCCTGGCGGTGGTGGTGACCTATTGGCGGCTGTTCCTGGACACGGGGCTGGGGCTGCTCCGCCGCGAGCCGCGCGCGATCCGCTTCGTGCGCAACGTGCTGCTGGGCTTCCTCCCCGCGGCGGTGATCGGAATCTTCGCCAAGGATGCGATCGACGTCATGCTGGAAAGCCCGGCGGTGGTGGCGATCGCGCTGGTGGTGGGCGGCATCGCCATCCTGTTCCTCGAACGCACGGTCCGCCCGCGCCAGGATCTGGGCGTCGCCGAGCTGTCGATGAAGACCGCGCTCGCCATCGGCCTCGTCCAGTGCCTCGCCATGGTTCCGGGCACCAGCCGCTCGGGCGCGACCATCCTCGGCGCGCTGGCGATGGGCGTTGGGCGCAAGACCGCGGCCGAGTTCTCCTTCTTCCTCGCGGTGCCGACCATGCTGGGCGCGGCGACGGTCAAGATCCTCGACGATCCGGCGCTGATGGCGGGCGAGGCGACGATCGGCTGGGGCGAGATCGCGCTGGGCTTCGGCGCCGCCTTCCTCACCGCGCTGGTCGTGATCCGCGCCTTCGTCGCCTATGTCAGCCGGCACGGCTTCGCGCCGTTCGCCTGGTATCGCATCGTGCTGGGGGCCGGGGCGCTGGTCTGGCTCGCACTCGGCTGACCCGCTTTCGTACGCGAGCCCACTTGTCCACATATGTTAAGGAACCTAAGCCGGAACCCGGTCATTGCACGGCCAATTGGGGGCAAGTGGGATCGATCGGTGGGCGTCATTTTCCTGATCATCGCGGGCGGCATGTTCGGGTGGATGGCCGCCATCATCGCGCGCGTGGAGGATGGGCGCGGCCTGCCCCTGAACCTGGCGGCAGGCGTGCTGGGGGCCCTCGTCGCCGGTCTGGCCATCAGCCCGATGATCGGTGTAGGCGAGCTCGTCGCGGGCAATTATCACGTGGGCGCGCTGCTGGCCGGCCTGGCCGGGTCGGCCGGATCGCTGCTCGCGCTGAACCTGCTTCGCCGCGACCCCGCGCAAGGAAGCGCGCGGCGAACGGATCTCAACCGGGCCGCATCGATCGCGCCCACCAATGAAGGGAAACACCGATGAAGAAGCTTGTTGCATTCGCCTCTGCCGCCGCGCTGGGCCTCGCCCTGACCGCCTGCGACAGCCCGGCCGAAGAGAGCGCCGAGGAGCAGGCCGAGGCGGTCGAGGACCAGGCCGACACGATGGAAGATCAGGGCGTGATCACCGACACGCAGGAAGACCAGATGGAGATGGAAGCCGACGCCATGGAGGATTCGGCTGAGGGCGACACGGACGAGGTGACCGGCGAGCTCGAAGACTCCACGATGTAAGTACCTTGCGGGTGCCGTGCGCCCGCGAAGAGAGGCCGGCCCGGAGGCGTTCCGGGCCGGCTTTTTCTTGCCCGCCGCCCGCGCGCCTGTCGCGCCGAACGCGCCGCATCCAAAGGAGAGGTGACGCGCCGGCGTTGAGCCGTTAGAGGGCCGGCCTCGCCCCGAAAGGGGGCGCCACGGGATTCCTCCATGCCTCTGAAATGGCTTCCTCTTCTGGCCCTTGCCGGGCCGCTCACTCCGGCCATGGCGCAGGAGGCGCCCCCGCCTCCGGCCCCGGTACGGGGGCCGCCGATCATCGTCACCGGCGCGGGGCTCGAGCAGACGCCCGCCAGCCCGGCCTACGGCACGATCGTGCTGGAGCGGGACCAGATCGTCTCCAGCGCTTCGGGCCGGGTCGAGGACGTGCTGTCCGCCATCGCCGGGTTCCAGCAGTTCCGCCGATCGGACAGCCGCTCCTCGAATCCCTCGGCGCAGGGCGTCACGCTGCGTGCGCTCGGCGGCAATGCGAGCTCCCGGGCGCAGGTCCTGCTCGACGGGGTTCCGCTTTCCGACCCGTTCTTCGGCTACATCCCGCTCTCCGCCGTCGCGCCCGAGCGGCTGGAGACGATCCGCGTCACCCGTGGCGGCGGCTCCGGCCCGTTCGGCGCGGGCGCGCTCGCCGGCACGATCGAGCTGGAAAGCGCCGATGCCGCCACGCTCGGCGCGCTGAGCGGGCAGGCGCTCGCCAATGATCGCGCGGAAACGGAGCTCTCCGCCACCGCCGCCCCGCAGCTGGGGCGCGGCTTCGCGGTGCTGAGCGGCCGCTGGGACCAGGGCCGCGGCTTCTTCACCACGCCCGAGGACCAGCGCGTGCCCGCCACCGCCCGCGCGCGCTTCGACAGCTGGTCGGCCAGCGCACGGGTCGTGCAGCCGGTCGGCGAGGCGCTGGAAGTGCAGCTGCGCGGCCTCGCCTTCGACGACCGCCGGACCTTGCGCTTCGAAGGCGCGGACTCGTCGAGCGAGGGGCAGGATCTCTCGCTGCGCGCCGTCAGCCGCGGGCCGTGGCAGGTGGATGCGCTCGCCTATGCGCAATGGCGCAACTTCACCAATGTGGTGGTATCCTCCACCCAGTTCACCCCCGTGCTCGACCAGAAGGACACGCCTTCCACCGGGCTCGGCGGCAAGCTGGAACTGCGCCCGCCGGTGGGCGGCGGCCATGTGCTGCGGCTCGGCGCGGATTACCGCCGCTCCGAGGGCGATCTGCTGGAAGATGCCTTCAGCGCCTTCAGCGGCATGCGGACGGAGCAGCGCTTCGCCGGCGGGGTCAACACCGATCTCGGCCTGTTCGTGGAGGATGACTGGCAGCTCGGACAGCTCGTCCTGACCGGGGGCCTGCGCGCCGACCGCTACACGATCCGCGACGGCTATTATCGCGCGATCGACGCCGCCGGTAGCGTCCTGCGCAGCGACGATTATGCGGACCGGTCGGGCTGGGAGGTGACCTGGCGCGCCGGGGCCCTCTACACGCTCGCCCCCGCGCTGCGCCTGCGTGCCGCCGCCTATAGCGGCCTGCGCCTGCCGACGCTGAACGAGCTCTACCGCCCGTTCGTCGTCTTCCCCGTCGTCACCGAGGCGAATGCCGAGCTCGGGGTGGAGCGGCTCAGGGGCTTCGAGGCCGGCCTCGACTGGCAACCCGCGCCGCCTGTCCGCCTGTCGCTCACCGCGTTCGACAACCGGGTCGACGGCGCCATCGCCAATGTCACGCTGGAGGAGAACCTGCGCCAGCGCCGCAATCTCGACGCGATCGAGGCGCGCGGCCTGGAACTGGCCGCGGCGGTGGAACTCGGCGCGCTCAGCGTTGATGCCACGCTCGCCCACACCGATGCACAGGTGCGCGGGAGCGGCTTCGCGGCGCCGCTCGACGGCTTCCGCCCGGCGCAGACCCCGGCCTGGGCCGCGGCGGCGACGATCGGCTGGCGCCCCAAGGCAGGCACGCTGCTGGCGGCGACGCTGCGCCATGTCGGCGACCAGTTCGAAGGCGACCAGCAGGACGATCTCCTGCCCGCCGCGACCACAATCGACCTGTTCGCGCAGGCGCCGCTCGCCGGGCGGCTGTCGTTCGTGGCGCGGGTGGAGAACCTGCTCGACGAAGAGATCGTCACCCGCAACCAGGGCGGCTCGATCGACCTGGGCGTTCCGCTGACGGCCTGGGCCGGCCTTCGCTACGGCTTCTGAGCGGCGGCCGGTTCCGAGCCGGGGCGGACGGCAGCGTCAGGCGGTGACCGGTTCCGGCTCACCGATCAGCAGCGCATGGTCGAGCCCGATCCACTGCGCCAGCGTCTTGAGGTCGCCCTCCACCGGTCCGGCGGCGAGCTGGGCGCGGCTCTCCTCGACCCACAGGACCAGCCGATCGTCCTCCCGGCGCAGCGTGCTGCTTAGCAGCGAGACCTGCGAGCCCGCACCCAACCGGCGGCACAGGCGGATCGCCAGGCCCCAGGCCACCGCCTCGCGCAGGGCCTCCTCGCTTGCCAGCCGCGAGAGATCGGAAGGCAGGCCGGTCTTGCCGCAGGCGCCCATCAGCGCCGCTGCCAGCCGGGCCCGGCCAGCCGGATCCAGCCCCAGCCAGCGCTTGTCCATCGCCCAGCTATAGGCATGGCGCTGGCGCAGGTTGGGCTCCAGCCGCGCGGCCGCCAGGGCGAGCATCGTCGCCGCCAGCCGCAGCCGCTCGCTGCCATCATCCGCCACATGGCCGCCGGTATTGGCCACGTCCACGGTCCAGGCGGCGATCTGGGCCGCCATTGTCGCCGTTCCCCCGCGCGGCTCGCAGAACTGCGCGATGGAGGCGAGCAGCGGATCCTGCGCCCGCGCCCCTTCTTCGAGCCGGCCGAACAGCAGTCCCTCGCGCAGCCCCCACGAGGAGAACACCAGGCCGTCCGGCCGAAGATCCTGTAGCACGACGCGCAACATCGCCGCCGCATCGGGCAGGCCCGCGGCGCGCGAATTGGCGATCCCGGGGATCGGCGAGAGCTCTTCCGGGCTCATCCGTTCGACCTTGCGCGCCACCCGGTCGGCCTCGTCGCGCTCCAGCCGGAAGCCGTGCGGATCGGTCAGCGGATGGTCGGCCTTGCGCATGGCGAAGGCGGCGAGCGCGCGCCAGGTGCCGCCGACCATGTAGAGCGGCCCCGGATGCGCGGCCGCCCAGCCGGCGCGGGCCAGTTCCTTCTCCACCGCCTTGCGGAACGAGGCCGGCCCGTCCTGCCGCAAAGCGGGCAGGCGCAGCGTGCCGAGCGGCAGGCTGATCCCGTCGCGGCAGACGCCGTCCTCGATCATCACCAGTTCGAGGCTGCCGCCGCCCAGATCCGCCACCGTGCCCCGCGCGCCGGGGAAGGCGCCCGTCACGCCCATGGCGGAAAACTGCGCTTCCTCCTCGCCCGATAGCAGCCGCGGCGACAGGCCCAGCGCCCGCACGCGTTCGAGGAATTCAGGCCCGTTGCGGGCATCGCGCACTGCCGCCGTGGCCACAACCTGTACGTCCTCCACGTCGAGGTCGGCGAGGATGGTCGCATAGCGCCCCAGTGCCGAGAGCGCGTGGTCCATCGCGCGCTCGGGCATCAGCCCGGTCGCCGAGAGGTCGCGGCCGAGCCGGGCGCTGACCTTCTCGTTCAGGTACACTTCGGGCGCGCGCGGCGAGCCGGAATAGGCCACCAGGCGCACTGTGTTGGAGCCGATGTCGATCACCGCCCGGTCGGGCCGGTCGCCCGCCGCATGCCGCCGCCCGTTGGTGAACCTGGTGGTCACAGGCTTCCCCTGCGCAAGGTCAGCTTGGGCACGCGGCTCTCCTTCAGCGCGCCGCCGCGGCCGGACAGGGAAGGGTTGGTCATGAAATAATCATGGAGGTTGAAGCTCGGCTCGTCCGCTTCGCGGGCATGTTCGGCGCGTTGATAGGTCCCGTCCTCTCCGTCCTGCAACCAGCTCTGCTCGGTGTCGAGCAGGTTGGCGAGCAGCACCTGCTGCAGCACCTGGTCGTGCACCGTGGCGTTGCGCACCGGCACCAGCACCTCGACCCGGCGGTTGAGATTGCGGCTCATCGCATCGGCGCTGGTGATGAACACTTTGGCCTGCCCGCTCGGCAGCGGCTCGCCATTGGCGAAGGCCCAGATGCGGCTGTGCTCCAGGAACCGGCCGATGATCGACTTGACCGTGATCCTTTCGGAAAGGCCCGGAACGCCGGAGCGCAGGCAGCAGATGCCGCGCACCACCAGCACGATGTCCACGCCCGCCTGGCTCGCGGTGTAGAGGCGGTCGATCACGCCCTTTTCGGTCAGCGAGTTGAGCTTGGCCCAGATCGCGGCGGGCTTGCCGTCGCGCGCATGGGCGGTCTCGCGGTCGATATGTTCGTACAGCGTCTCGCGCAGGTTGAGAGGGCTGACCGCCAGGCCGTCGAGATTTTGCGGCTCGACATAACCGGTGACGAAGTTGAACAGCTTGGCGGCATCGCGCCCGAGGTCCGGATCCGCGGTGAAGTAGCTGAGGTCGGTGTAGATCTTGGCCGTGATCGGGTGATAATTGCCGGTGCCGAAATGGCAGTAGGTGCGATATCCCTCATCCTCCTGCCGCACCACCATCGACACCTTGGCGTGCGTCTTCCAGTCGAGGAAGCCGTAGATCACCTGCACGCCCGCGCGCTCCAGCTCGGCCGCCCATTTGAGGTTCTGCTCCTCGTCGAACCGCGCCTTGAGCTCGACCACCGCGGTCACCGACTTGCCCGCCTCGGCGGCCTCCACCAGGGCCGCGATCACCGGCGACTGGTGCCCGGCGCGATAGAGCGTCTGCTTGATCGACACCACGGCCGGGTCGTTCGCCGCCTGGCGCAGGAAATCGACCACCACCTCGAAGCTCTCATAGGGGTGGTGGATGACGATGTCCTTCTCGCGCACGGCCGCGAACAGGTCGCCATCATGTTCCAGCACGCGTTCCGGATAGCGCGGGGCGTAGGGCGCGAACTTCAGGTCCGGCCGGTCCTCGCCGACGATCTGCGACAGGTCGCTGATCCCCAGCATGCCCGCCGTCTTGGTGACGATCGCCTGTTCCAGCCCGAGCTGCTCGCGCAGCAGCGTCTCGCTCTGGGGGTCGAAGTCGCTGTCCAGTTCCAGCAGGATGACCTTGCCGCGCCGGCGCCGCTGGATCGCGGTGCGGAAGTAGCGGACGAGATCCTCCGCCTCCTCCTCCAGCTCGATGTCGCTGTCGCGCAGCACCCGGAACACGCCGTCGCCCTCGATGCGGAAGCCGGGGAACAGCAGGTGCGCGAACCGGCAGACGAGCCGCTCGACCGCCACGTACAGCGCCTCCTGCCCCGCATTCGCCTGGGGAACGCGCACGAAGCGCGGGATGGGGGCGGGGATCAGCACCATCTCGACCAGGCGGCTGCCATCCTCCTCGCGCACGAGGTTGAACAAAGCGCCGATCCCGCGATTGGCGACGAAGGGGAAGGGGTGCGCCGGGTCGATCGCCTGCGGGGTGATGACCGGCACGATGTGGTTGAGGAAATATTGCCGCAGCCAGTCCTCGGCCGCCTCGTCGATCCGCTGTTCCCCGCAGATGTGGATGCCCTGCGCCGCCAGCAGCGGGGTGAGGTCCGACAAGGTGCCCTGCTGCCCCTGCTCCAGCTTGCGCACCGTGCCGGTAACGGCAACGAGCTGCTGGCTGGGGGTGCGCCCGTCGATCGAGGTTTTCTCCACCCCGCTCCTGATCTGCCCGGCGAGGCCGGCGACGCGGATCATCATGAACTCGTCGAGATTGCTGCCCGAGATGGACAGGAAGCGCAGCCGCTCGAGCAGCGGATAGGCCTTGTTGCAGGCCTCCGCCAGCACGCGCTGGTTGAAGGCGAGCCACGACAATTCGCGATTGAAGTAGCGGTCGTCCGGCGCGAGATCGTCGTGCGGGACGAGATCGGAGGCTGCGGTGCTCATCGCCTCAACTCGGCTGGCAAGGGGTGCAAGAGGTGCTGTTACCGCTTTGCAACGGGCTTGCAAGCCCGTTGCTCACAGCAGGTCCTGGGGGCGGGCGATGGCGCTGATGCCGCGCCGGCCTTCGCTGCGTTCCAGCTGCACGACCACGTCGATCACGCTTGCCGCATAGGCGATCGTGTCGCTGCGGGTGAGGCCGATGCCGGTCTGCATCACCATCAGCGAAAGCTGCTCCAAAGCGCCCCGCAAGCTGTTTGCATGGATGGTGGAAAAGCTGCCCGGATGGCCGGTGTTGATGGCGCGCAGGAAGCTGACGCTCTCCGCCCCCCGCAGCTCGCCCAGCACGATGCGGTCGGGCCGCAGGCGCAGCGCCGATTGCAGCAGCTCGTTGGCGGTGACCTTGGCCTCGCCCAGCTCGCCCTTCACCGCCACCAGCCCCACGCCGTTGGCACCGGGCAGGCGCAGTTCGGGCGTGTCCTCCACCAGCACGACGCGCTCCTGCGGCGGGATTTCGCCCAGCATGGCGTTGAGGAAGGTGGTCTTGCCGGTGCTGGTGCCGCCGGAGATGAGGATGGTCTTGCGGGTCTGGATCGCGGCGCGCAGGAACGCGATCGGATGCTCGGCCGGGTCCGGCATCTGCGCATCCTCGGGCGGGCGCAGCGGGCCGGAATCGTAGGCGTCGAGCGGCAGGTCGAGCCGGCGGTGGCGGCGGATCGCCATCGCCCAGTGCCTGCGCGTGGCCGGGGGGCCGCAGAACTGGATGCGCGCCCCGCCGAAGCCCTCGGCCGGGAGCGTGGCGCCGAGCAGCGGGTGCTCGCGGTTGATGCCCTGGTGGCTGACCCGGGCGACCTGTTCGGCGAGGCGCTGGACCAGCCGGTCGTCGATCTCCGGCGCCTCGACCTTCTGCATGCCGGGCTGGGCCGCGTCCTCGATCCAGATCTCGTGCGGGCGGTTGACCATGATCTCGGTCACCGTGTCGCGTTCGAACCATTGGCGGAACGGCGCGAGATAGGCGTCGAGATAGACGCTGCCGCTGACGATGCGCGGCGCCTCGGGCTCGGCCGGTCCGGCGAGCACGGGCGCCGGCTCGCCGCCAGCCGCGCCGCCGCCGAGCCGGTGGATCTCCGCGCTCATTCCGTCCTCCGCCAAGCCCTGCGTCGATCCGCTCTCAGACCTGCGGGGCGCGCGAGAAGTCGAGGTCGCGCGCGGTGAACACGCGGATCGGCTCGCCCTGGCGCACGCGCACGGTGGGGCTGATCTGCCCGCCCTGCTGCAAGGCGGTGGAGGCCGCGTCCTGCCCGCCGCCGAGCACCACGGAGGCTCCGCCCGAGGCCGCATTGGTCAGGCCGCCGATCACCGACAGCAGCATCGCGGAACCGAAGCGCTGGAAGAAGTGGTTGTCCACCTTGCCCGGCAGGCCGCCGCTGCCGTCGAAGGCGCTGGCGGGAGAGGCGAGCGCGACCGACACGCCATCGGGGCGGATCAGGCGGGTCCAGATGACATAAGCGCGCTTCTGCCCGGCCTGCAGGCCCGACTGGTACTGGCCGATCAGGCGGCTGCTGCGCGGCACCAGCACGCGGGTGCCGTCGAAGCTGCGCACGTCGCGGCTGACCACCGCGCGGACATAGCCAGGCACGTCGGTGTTGATGGCGGTTTCCAGCACCGCCGGGATCATCGTGCCCTGCGTGACCGTGGTCACCGGGTCGAAATCGGTGCGGGCGACCGCGGGGCCGCCGCCGACCCCACCCACGCGGCTGGCGAAATCGGCCGCGGAATTGCCCCCGGCGCCGTCCACGCCCGGTGCCGCTGCCGCATCCGCCGGCGCCGTGGCCGGTGTGGCACTGGTGCCGACGCCCGCATCGAACACCAGCGTCGGCGAGGCATAGGGGTTGGCTGCCGGCGCCGAATTGGCCTGCGGCGGCTGCGAATAGACCGGCGAGGGCGAGGGGTCGTATGGCTCGGCCGTCGCATTGACCAGCGGAACGTCCTGCGGCTGCGGCTCGGCCGGGGGGATGAAGGCGTTGGGCTGCGCTGCCGGCGGCGCGGCGGGGGTCGCCTGCTGGCCGTCCTCCAGCCGCGAGGCGTTGAGGCCCCACAGGGTCGCCGCGCCGAGCAGCGCCACGAAGCCGATGCCGGCCGCGAGCCCGACCGCATCGGACCTGCCCTTGCGCGCCGCGACCGCCGGATAGGCGGTGCGGCTGGCGAGGTCGATCACCTCCGCCGAGGCGGCCTCGCGCGGGTCCACGTCGTTACTGGCCTGACGGGCCTTTTCGGGCAGGCGCATGGCAAGCTTCATCACTTCACCTCGACGTTAATAATGGGCCGATCCTGGCTGCTGGGTGCAGGCGGCTGCGGTGCGCTCGATGGCGGTGCGCTCGATTGCGCTTGGGCCAGCGCCGATTGGGCAGGATTGGGCCGGGGCTGGCGCACCGGACCTTCGTTGATGAGGGTGGCGACGTCCTCGCCGGAACGCAGCACGATTTCGCGCGGCACGCCGTCGACCACGATCATCTCGCCGCGCACGGCATAGTTCACCGGCCCTTCCATGCCCTCGAGATCCTCGACCAGGATCGCGGGCAGCGGGGTGCCGATGGGCCAGGAGAGGAAGGTCGCGTCGCCATCATCGTAGATGCGCTGGGGCAGCAGCTTGTCGTCGCCCTTCGAGCCCCAGGCGAAGTTGAGCTGCGCCGGGTCCACCACGGCATAGGGGTCGCTGGCCGCGGCGAGTTCGAGCGGATTGGCGCTCTCTGCGGGCGCCGGTGTCGCTGCGCCGGCGAGGGCGGGCTGGGCGACCTCCTCCAGTTCCTTGGGATAGGAGAAGGCGAGCACGTAGAGCGGATCGCGATGGGCCGGGCTGGCGACGAGGTCGAACAGGTAGGTGTGCCTGTCGGTCACCACGGTCATGTTGGTGGCGGCCCGTTCCGACAGCGGCTTCACGAACAGCAGGTTGGCGCGCTTGTTGGGCGTGATCTGCCATTTGGTCGAATCGCCGATGGCGACGTTCTCGATCTGCTCGTCCTCGCCGAAGCGGATCACCGCCTGGACGTTGGCCTTGCCCTCGATCCGCACGACCTGTTCGGGATCGTAGAGCCGCTCCACCAGTCGCGAATCGGCGCTGGCCGGAGCGGCGGCGATGCCGGCGAGGAGGGCTGCGGCGAGCGCTGCACTGAGCCCGGAGGTCGGGGCGCGGGTCATCGGGTCGTCTCCATGGGGCGGGCCGGCTTGCCCGTGGGCGAGGGGGCGCGGAAGCGGCTGCCGATCCCGCGAGCGCGCGACATGGCGGCCTGCGGCTGAACGCCGGCCGAAGAATGCGCGGTCCCGGCAATGATCGTGGTCTCGCGCCGCGAGCCGCCGCCGCCGGACGGGCCGGAATCGTTGGCGGCCATGGGCACAGCGGCCGCAGCCGGCACGCGGATCTGGCGCGACGGGGCGGGGCTGGACGTGCGGGCCGGATCGACCGCCTGGATCGCGGACGGCGCGGCCGGGGGCATGAAGGTGCGCGAGCCTGCCGCGCCGCCCGTGCTCTCGCTCTCGGCGCGCGAACCGGCGAGGCCGAACACGCTCCAGCCGGCCACCATCGTGCCGGCGACCTTGAGCACCATGATCATCAGCGCCGCATGGACCGCGCCGATCATGAAGAAGCCCATCGCCGCGCGCGGATCGATCTCGTTCGGGTTCTGCGCCAGCGCGACCAGCACCGGCACCGCGAGTTCCAGCATCAGCGAGCCGCCGAGCACCGCGAACAGAGGCGTGATCGCCAGCATGACGACGCCCTTCAGCCAGCCGGTGAACAGGCCGCGCGTGGCGTTGAACAGCGCCAACACCACGAACACCGGCCCGAGCGCCAGCAGCAGCGCCAGCGCGATCTTGCAAGTGGCGAGCACGCCCACGGTGCCGAGCAGCAGCAGCGTGCCGCCGAGCCACAACAGGCCGGGCGGGGAGAAGGTGGAGGAGGCGCCCTGCATCGCCTGCGGCCCGCTCGCGTCGATGAGGGTCGCAAAGACGATGTCGATCTTGTCGGCGAAGACCTGCGTGGCGGAGCCTTCGACCCCGGTCAGGATGCCGGCGATCTGGTTGGGCGCGCCCACCGCCAGGTTCCAGACGACGCCCTGATAGGCGGCCCAGCTGGTGGCGAAGGTGAGCACCAGGCCCAGCGTCATCATCCGCGGGGTCAGCGCCGAAATGCCGAGGCGGCTGCGCCCGGTGATCAGCGAATAGCCGAAGAAGGCGACGTAGATCGCCAGCAGCACCTGGAGCGCCGTCAGCAGGCCGCCGTCGGCGCCGAACAGCCGGCCGAAGGCGGCCTGGGCGGTGGCGCTGGCGGCGCAATCGACGCCGCGCAGGCTGGCCGCGACGCCGCTGCCGACGCCCTCCATTACCTGGCGGCAAGTGTCGGCGGCGTTCATTCGGCGGCCTCCCGGGCGACGAAGTCGCCCTCGTCCCCATCCCGTTCAACGTCCTCGCGCGAGCCCATGTCGGTCTGGGGCCAGGGGCGGCCGGTGAGTGCCGGATACCAGTCGGCCGGGTGCTCGCCCACGGCCTCGCGCAGCAGGTCGAGCCGGCGCACCGCGCTCTCGCGGCCCGAAAGGATGGTCACCACCTCGGGCGCGCCGCTGAGGTCGAGCCGGACGACGACGCTGGCATTGGGCTGGCGCACGAGGAAGGCGCGACTGTGCGCGGGCAGGGAGCGGATCAGCGCCAGTTCGTGTTCGGTGAGGCCGAAGCCGTCGCAATAATCCTCCGCCCGGGCGCGGGCGTTGGGCATGAACACCATCGTCGCGGTCTGCTCCACCAGCGCGGTGGAGATGCGGCTGTCGAGCGCGTCGCGCGCGCTTTGCGTGGCGAAACCGACCAGCGCGTTGCGCTTCCTCAGCGTCTTCAGCCAGTCGCGGATGCGCGCGGCGAACACCTCGTCGTCGAGCGCCTTCCAGCCCTCGTCGATCAGGATCATCGTCGGCTGCCCGTCCAGCCGCTCGTCGACGCGGTGGAACAGGTACATCATCACCGGTGTGCGCAGGCGCGGATTGTCCAGCAGCGCGGTCATGTCGAAGCCCATCACGCGGGTGGACAGGTCCAGCCGGTCGGCCTCGTTGTCGAACAGCCAGCCATGCTCGCCCTCCTCGATCCACGGGCTCAGGCGGTCGGCGAGATCGCCCGGTTGCGGGCGGCGCGCGCCCGAGACCAGCTCGCGGAAGAAGCGCAGGCGCCTGAGTGAGGGGTCGTTAGCATAGGCGGCGTCCACCGCGCCGGCGATGGTCGCCTGCTCCTCCGCGCCATTGGCCTTGAGCAGCACGGAGAGCCAGTCGCGGAGGAAGGCGCGGTTGGCCGGATTGTCGGGCAGGGCCATCGGGTTGAAGCCGGTCGGCTCGCCCGGGCGGATGCGGTCGTAGCGCCCGCCGATGCCGCGAATGAACAGCTCCGCGCCGCGATCCTTGTCGAACAGCACGGTGCGGGGGGAGAACTTCTGCGCCTGCGCGGCGAGGAAGTTCATCACCACCGTCTTGCCGGATCCCGAGGGGCCGATGACCGAGAAATTGCCCAGGTCACCATGGTGGAAGTTGAAGAAGAACGGGGTCGCGCTGGTCGTTTCCAGCAGGCACACCGCGTCGCCCCAATGGTTGCCCTCGGCCTGCCCCAGCGCGAAGCCGTGGAGCGAGCCGAAGCTCGCCATGTTGGCGGATGAGATCATCGCCCGGCGCACGAGGTAGTTCTCGTTGCCCGGGAACTGGCCCCAGAAGGCGGGCTCCAGGTTGGTGTCCTCGCGCACCACGATCGCGCCGGTATCGGCCAGCGCCGCGCCGACCGCGGCGCTCGCATCGTCGAGCCGGGCGAGGTCGCGTTCGCGCACCATCACGGTGAGGTGGTGGTCGCCGAAGATCACCGAGCCGCTGCCGAGCCCATCGCGGGCGGCGAGCATCTCGGCCCGTTCCGCCTGCGCCTCCTCGTCGGCGGAGCGCAGGCGGCGCATGGCGAGGTCGATCTTCTCGCGCGCGGTCTGGCGTTCCTGCGGCGCGAAGCTTTCGGACACGATCATCTCGAACGGCAGCCGCAGCATGTTGTCGAGCAGGCCCGGCGAGGTCGCGTCGGGATAGTCCTTGAGGCTCAGCATGGCGGCGAAATCGCTGCCGGAAGAGCCCCGCAACTCCATTGCATCGAGGCCGAAACTGGCGCGGCGATAGGGCAGCATCCGGCCGATGTCGGTCTCGTCCTCCGGGCGGCGGACCGGGCGCATCTCGCCATTGTAGAGCGCGCTGAGCAGTTCGAGCAGTTCGTTGTTGGTCGCGCCGCTTGGGCCCTGATAGTCGCCGAGCCGTTGCGCGCCGTAGTCGCCGAGCGAGGCGGCCAGCGACTGCACCGCCGCGCGAAGGCTCCGCATGTCCTTCGGATCCGCCTCGACCTGCTCGCGGCCGCGGCGCCTGAGCAGCTTGGCCGCGCGCTCGGCGAGGCCAGCCTTGCCACGCGCCGGGCGGCGCACCAGGGTCACGAACTGGTCGTTGACGAACAGCGAGCCGCTCGACAGCTTCTCGCGCCAGCGCCGGTCGATATGCGCGGCGAGCGGATCGTCGAAACTGGCCCCCAGCTCCACCGCCACGCGGCGGCGGATGACGTGGTGATAAAGCACGAAGCGCGCATCGAGGCTCGAGCGCAGCACCACCTCGCGGGTCGCCGCATGGGCGTTGAGCGCGTCGGTGTCCTCGGTCTCGAACAGCAGGCCGGGCACCTGCAGCGCGGCCATCAGCGAGCCGTCGCGCAGCAGCAGGGTGTGCGCGTCGACCAGCCGTGCATAGGGCAGGCGATCGCCGGCATGCGCTTCCTTCGCGCTCCATGCGGCGGCACCAAGCCACTTGGTCTTCATGCGTCTTGCTCCTGCCGCCTGTGAAGGCGGCTCCATTCCGGCGTCGCCCGTGGGGCGGCTCCATTCGGCGCCGCCGGTCGGGGCGGCTCAGCTCGGGCCCGCTGTTCCGGCCGGCCCGAAGTTCTGCTCGGGCGCGGCTTCAGGCGGTGTAGCTGTTGCAGCCCCAGCGCTTCCAGTTCTTAACGCGCGGGCACTTCGAAACCTTTGTGATCCACAGGTCGAAAATCCGCGGCTCGCGCAGGCAGGCAAAATAGCCGGCGCCATGTATCAGCACCGCCGCGGGCAGGGCAAGGAAGCTGCCCGTTATCAGGAACAGCTCGGTCGTGACCGCGGCATTGATGATGAAGTAGTTGTAGGTGACGCCGCCGAACATCTGCGGGCGCGTCAGCGCGCGGTGCACCGGGTGGCGGACGAGTTCCATGTTCTTGCGCTCAGCTGACCGAAGCGGCGGACTGGATGCCGGCCACGATCGAGGCCGCGCCGAAGATGATGAACACGCCGATGATCACGGTGGCGCCGAAACGCCAGTTCATGCGGCCCGTCAGCATGCCGAAGCCGACCGCGGCCACCGCCATCACGGCGACGGCCGTGGCGACGCTGCCGAGCAGCGTGCCCTGCATCCAGCCGAGCGCGGCGTTGATCGGGCCCGAGCCTGCCGGGTCCTGCGCCTGCGCGGCAGCGGGAGCGAGGAGCGCGAGGAGGGCGGCCAGGCGGAAAAACGAACGCATGCTTATTGATCACTCCGGGAATGATTGCTGAGGCGGCCCATGATGGACGCCACGTAATTCTGGGTCTCGCGAATGCGCGGGATGCCGTTGGCGCGGATCACCCGGCCGGGCCCGGCATTGTAGGCCGCCAGCGCCTTCTCGATATCGCCGCCGAAGCGGTCGATCTGCTGGCGCAGATAACGCGCGCCGCCCTCCAGATTGGCAAAGGGATCGGCGGCGTTCACGCCCAGATCGCGCGCGGTGCCGGGCATCAGCTGGGCGAGGCCGCGCGCGCCGACCGGCGAGAGGGCATCGACGCGCCAGCGGCTTTCCTGCCACACCAGCGCCTCGATCAGCGCGGGGCTGAGATCGAACCGGGCCGACAATTCGGCGACCTTGGCGGCATAGGCCTGCGGAACGCCGCGCGAATGATCCGCCAGCAGCGCCACCGCGTGGTCGGGAACCGCAGCCGCGCCTGCGGGTATTTCTGCCAGCGGCACCGGGGCGGCAAGCGGCTCCATCGCCTCGGCCGCGAGCGCCTGCGGGCCCGAGATCCAGCGCGCCTCTCCGGCGCCGCCGATCTCGAGCACGTCGGCATGGGCCGGCACCACGAGCGCCGGGACCACGACAAGCGTGGCCAGCCCCAGCGCGGCGGCGGCTCTGACGGCACCCAGAATCATTCAAACCCTCCAGACCAGGTGCCATTGCTTACAGCAAATGACACCGGAGTGACAGGAGGCAGGCGGATGCAAGCGAGCGCCGTTCGCCCGGCCGTGCCGCGCGTGCGGCAAAGTGTTGTTTGTGCCCGGAACTTGGCCCGATTTGCCTCGGGGAACGTGCGGCCCGGGCCTCGCCGGGATGCGCACCACCGCTCCGGCGCGCGAGGCCGGAAGGGCGAGCGCGCCCGCTCAGCGGGAGGCGACGACCGGCATGGACCCGAGCTGGCGCAGCGCCATGCGCGCGACGCGGCGGGAATCCACCCAGCGCCCGTCCGCCAGTTCCATGTCGTAGCGCGTGCTGCTGTCGAGCACGGCCTCGTAGGCGGCGGCGGCCCGTTCCGTGCGGCCGAGCTGCGCATAGGCGGCGCCCAGGTTGATGAGCAGCGCCGGATCTTCCGGCTCCTGCACCAGGCGCGCTTCGAGCTGGGCGATGGCGCGATCCGCCTGCCCGCCCATCAGCGCCTCGTAGGCAACCTCCTTCTGCTCGGTCACCTCGATCTCCGGCCCGGGCACCGAGGTGATCGGCTGGGACCCGGCGAGCAGCGCGAGCACCGCGATGGCAACATTCATGATCGTTCTCCCGATTTGTCCTGCTGGCAAGGAACATGCGCCCGGGTCCGCTCGGCTGCAATCAAAATGTCATAATGTCATCGGGCTGTCACAAACGGGCACGGTCCAGCGTGTTTTCGCGCCTTACGCCGGCCCCGGGTGCCGTTTTGCACGGGCGTGAGGCGGCAAAGATCGGGCGTGCAAAGAAACTGTCACGCTGCGGCCCTAGCGGGGGAGAGCGACTTCGCATTCGCACAATCCGATTCTCGGTTTTTGAGGGGACCGTTCGCCGTGACTCACCTTTATCGCTCGCTTGTCCTTGGCTGTTCTGTGCTGGCGCTCGCCGCGTGCGGTCCTGAGGAAATCGCGTCGCCCGGCACCGGCGGCAACATCAACATCGACATCCAGAACCCCGCTCCGGCGCCCGCCCCGGCCCCCACTCCCACGCCGACCCCCACGGGCGTGCAGCCCGCCGCCGGCTGCCCGCAGATCGCGGACGACCAGGGGCTCATCGACCAGGGCACGATCACCGGCGCGACCGGCACCTATCTCGTCTGCGCGCTGCCCAACCGGTTCAACGAGTCCTCCACGCTGCCCTATGTCGAGGGCGTGCTCTATCGCATGGCCGGCCGTGTCGATGTCGGCACCGATGGCGGCCCGACCGCCAGCGCCGCCGACACCAACGTCGTGCTGACGATCGATCCGGGCGTGATCATCTACTCCAGCGGCGAGGCGTTCCTGAACGTCAACCGCGGCAACCAGATCCAGGCGGTCGGCACTGCGGAGCGGCCGATCATCTTCACCAGCCGCGAGAACGTGCTGGGCGAGAACACCGACACTTCCTCCGGCCAGTGGGGCGGCCTGGTCTTGAGCGGCCGCGCGCCGGTCACCGATTGTGCCGCCAGCGGCGCCACCCCTGGCACCGTCAATTGCGAGCGCGGCGTCGAAGGCTCGGCCACGCCGGCCAATTATGGCGGCGCCACCGCCAACGACAGTTCCGGCCGGGTCAGCTACGTCCAGCTGCGTTTCTCGGGCTTTGCCCTGACCGGCGGCAGCGAGCTGCAATCGCTCACCACCGGCGGCACCGGCAGCAACACGCAGTTCGACCACATCCAGTCGTTCAACAGCTCGGACGATGGCGTCGAGTTCTTCGGCGGCACCGTCAACATGAAGAACCTGATCATCGTGGGCGCGGAAGACGATTCGATCGACTCCGACACCGGCGTGAAGGCGAACCTGCAGTACGTCGTCGTGGTGCAGAACAACAACGTCCACGACACGATCATCGAGGCCGATTCCAACAGCCTGCGCGACCAGGTTCCGCGGCAGAACACGCAGATTGCCAACTTCCTGTTCATCCAGCAGGGCGCGGCGGCCGATGGCGGCGATGCCGCCGTCTATCTGCGCGGCGGCACCGATTATGCGCTGGTCAACGGCATCATCATCAGCCCCGACGAAGCGTGCATCCGCGTCCGCCACTCCGAAACGATCCGCGCCACGGACGCCGCGCTGGACGATGTCGGCCCGCCGGTCTTCCATTCCGTCGTGGCCCAGTGCGGCTCGCCCGCCTTCATCGGCACCGATGGGCCGCTGGAGGCCGAGGTCCAGGCGCTCTTCACCGCCGACGCGAACAACAGCTTCACCTACACGCCCACGCTCACCAACCTGATCGTTCCGGGGGCCAACGAGACGGCCGTGGTCGCTTTCGATCCGGGCACGCTGAGCAGCTTCTTCGACACCACCACGTTCATCGGCGCGGTGAGCGGGGCCGAGGACAGCTGGTACACGGGCTGGACCTGCAATTCCGCCACGATCAGCTTCGGCGAGGACAATACCGGCGCGTGCACCAGCCTGCCGGTCTACGACTGACTTGAGCCAAAAAGGGGGAAGCGCCTCGCCCTGCCGGGCGGAGCGCTTCCCTCGCCATTTACGGCGGGCTCCCGGCCCGCGGCGTTCCAGAACCGTCTCATGAGGGGGTCTTCACCATGACCACTGGCAAGCAGCTGGCGGGGCTGCTTCTGCTCACCACCGCGCTGACTCATTCCGGCGCGGCCTTTGCCCAGGGCACGGTCGGCGATGCCAATGCCGGCATCCCCGGCAGCGCACCGACCCAGCAGGGCCCCGACGAGGAGGGCGAGCAGGCCGAGGTGCTCGTCCCGGGTGCCGAGGCTCCCGTGGAGGAGGAGTACGCCGATCAGGCCGACATCTCCGTGCCGGGCAGCCCGATCGTCGTCACCGGCCGGGTCTCGCGCGATCCGGTGCGCACGTCCGCGCAGGTGCTCTCGGTCCTCTCCAGCGAGCAGATCGCCCGCACCGGCGAGGGTGACATCGCGGGCGCCCTCTCGCGCGTCACCGGGCTTTCGGTGCAGGGGAACGGCTTCGTCTTCGTGCGCGGCCTCGGCGATCGCTATTCGCTGGCCATGCTGAACGGCCTGCCGCTGCCGAGCCCGGAGCCGCTGAGCCGGGTCGTCCCGCTCGATATCTTCCCGACCAACGTGATCGCCTCCAGCCTCGTGCAGAAGACCTACTCGGTCAATTATCCGGGCGAGTTCGGCGGCGGCGTGATCAACCTGACCACCCGCGCGGTGCCCGAGGAAAGCTTCATCAGCATCGGCGGCGGCATCAGCGGCGATACCGAGACGACCGGCCAGGCCGGCTATTCCTATTTCGGCTCCGACACCGACTGGACCGGGTTCGACAACGGCGCGCGCGATCTGCCGCCCGCCCTGCAGGCGTTCCTCGACAGCGGTGAGCAGATCAGCGATGTCGACCGCGCGACCGAGCGCGAGCTGATCAAGCAGCTGACCGTCCCCTCGTTCATGACCCTGCAGAAGATCGGCAAGCTGCCGGTCAACTTCTCGGGCTCGATCACCGGCGGCACCGCGTTCGACGTGTTCAGCGACGGGCGGCTGGGGGTGATCGCCACCGCGTCGATCAGCAATCGCTGGCGCAACCGCGTCATCACCAGCCAGTTCGCCGAGGACCAGGACCTCGCGCTGCGGAGCGATTTCCAGAACTGGACGACCGACAACCGCATCCTCGTGAACGCGCTGGTCGGCGTGGGGCTGGAGGTGGCGGATCACCGCTTCCGCTTCACCAACCTGTATATCCGCGACACGTTGAAGCAGTCGGTGCTGGGCGTGGGGGTCGATTACAACGACGGGTTCGAACTGGCCGACCAGGACACCGCCTGGTTCGAGCGCCAGCTGTTCGACAGCCAGTTCGTGGGCGAGATGGCGTTCGGCGATCTCGGGTTGGACCTGCGCGCAGGCTATTCGCAGACGCAGCGCGAAGTGCCGTTCGAGTACAATTTCCGCTATTTCTACGATCCCGATGCGGACATCGTGGAGGCCGGCGGCGAGGGGCTTTACCGCAATCGCCTGAGCGGGCAGGCCGACGATGCGCGGGTCACCTTCTCCGACCTCACCGAGGACCTGTACACGGCCGGCGCCGATATCAGCTATCCGGTGCTCGACTGGCTGACCGCCTCGGCCGGCTACTCCTACAACAAGACCGACCGCTATTCCTCGCGGCGCGAGTTCCGCTTCGTCTCCAGCAATTTTCCGACCGATTTCTCGTTCCTGCAGCCGACCTATTTGCTGAGCGACGCGATCATCGACTTCGGCGAGAGCGAGGAACTTACCCAGCTGGCCCAGTACACCGACCGGTTCAGCCCCTATCAGATCCAGGTGCAGGAGCTGACCCAGGCGACCCCGGCCTTCATCGCCGATCTGGAGATCCACGGCGGTTATGGCCAGCTGCGCTTCGAGCCGGCGGGCGGGCTGATCGTCGATGCCGGCCTGCGCTACGAGACGGCCACCCAGTCGGTGCGCCCCGACACGTCGGTGTTCAGCGCGCCGGGCGCGATCATCGATGCGACGACCACGCTCGACAACGACTATCTCCTGCCCGCAACGACGCTGACCTACGAGTTCAGCCCGGGCCTGCAGGGGCGGCTCGCGGCCTCAAAGACGATCGCCCGCCCGCAGTTCCGCGAGCTGATTTTCCAGCCCTATCAGGATCCGGAGGCCAACCGCCTGTTCACCGGCAACCCCCTGCTGCAGGACAGCGAGCTGATCAACTACGAGGCGCGGCTCGAATATTATCCGGGGCGCGGCACGCGGGCGCTGCTCGCCGGGTTCTACAAGCAGATCGACCAGCCGATCGAGGCCTTCTCCACCTTCGGCGACGGGCGCGTGCTGACCAGCTTCGCCAATGCCCCCAAGGCCCAGCTCTACGGCGCGGAGGCGGAGTTCGAATACCATTACGACCTGTACGATCTGGGCAGCTGGTTCGAAAGCAAGGAGCTGCTGGTCGTCGCCAACTACACCTTCACGCAGTCCGAATTGCAGGTGGAGGAGGGCGACGAGACCGCCGTGTTCGGCTCGTCGGTCAGCGATGCGTCGCTGTACTTCGTCGACGGCGATCCGCTGACCGGGCAGTCGGACCACCTCGTCAACCTCCAGCTGGGGCTCGAGGACACCGAGCGGCTGCAACAGCTGACCCTGCTGTTCTCCTATGCCAGCGAGCGGGTGATCAGCCGCGGGTTCAACCAGCTGCCGCCGATCGTGGAGGATCCGGGCATGCGGCTCGACATCGTGATGCGCCAGGGTTTCGAGTTCGGCGGGACCGAGGCCGAGCTGAAGCTGGAGGCACGGAACATCTTCGGGGAGGACCACGAGGAGTTCCAGGACAATGGCGAGACCCGGATCGAGATCAACAGCTACGATATCGGCACCAGCTTCGCCGCGTCGCTGTCGGTCAGGTTCTGACACTCGCCTGCCGCCGCGCGGGGCGGCGGGCAGATCGCCTGTCGATATGAGAGGGGCCCTTCGCGGTGGCGGAGGGCCTCTTCTTTTGCGCCGAGCCTGCGGGCAGGCCCTGCGCCGCCCGCCTGCGACCACATTGCTGGGGGGTATGCGACCCTGTTGCTGGCGAGCAGAAGGCGCGCGCATGGCCGAGAGGGTCGGCGGGTCCGGCCCGCCCGCGCTCAGATCAGGTCGAGGACGTAGCCCTTGCCGTGCACGGTGCGCAGCACCTGCGCTGCGCCGACGCTGCGGAGGCCGATGCGCAGCCGCTTGATCCATACGTCCACTGTGCGCAGGTAATCGGGCTCGCCCGCCTTGCCCAGCGCGTCCACCAGTTCGCGCCGGGAGAGCACGCGGTTCGGGTTCTCGATCATGAAGCGGAGCACGCGAAATTCGTTGGGGCGCAGCGGGATCGGCCTGCCGTCCCAGCGCGCCTGCTCGCCCGCGACGTTGATCTGCAACTGCCCCAGCTGCACCAGCTGCGAAGGGCTGCGCTGCCGCCCGCCGGCAGAGAGCGCCAGCACCCGGTCGAGCATTGCGTGCCGGTCCAGCGGGCCGATCGCATAATCGTCGGCCCCGGCCTTGAGCGCACGCCGCCGGTCCTCGGCCTCGTCATGCTCCAGCACGATCGTCACATGCGCATCCCGCATCTGCGGATCGGCCCGAAGTCGGCGGCACATCTCGAGGCCCGAAAGGTCCTCCATCACCCAATCGACAAAGGCCCAGGCGGGGCCCTCCACCAGGTGCGCAGGTCCGGTCGGCAGCAGGCGCTCGAAGGAGAAGATCCTATCGGCCTGGACGTAATCGGCGAAGCGGGCGGCGGCCGCGTCGGTGGTGAAGATGCTGACCCGGTTCATCCCGCCATGAGCCCCTGAATGCAACGAGATGCGTGCCGCCGCGATGTGACTGGCTTATGACGGCGGAGCGGCCGCCAAGCGCCTCCCCTGCAAAGGCCTTGCTCCTGCCGTGTGACGCCGAGGCCAGGCCGGGAGAGGGATCATCGGCGCGGCTGCCGCATGAACGGCTGGCGCATGGCTGGCGGGGGAGGGTAGCCGGGCGGATCAGCGGGCTGCGGAGGCCAGGTGAGCGCGGGAGGCTGATGCAACTCGGCGGGGAGGAGGCAGCGCCGAGCCCCTCTCCTGCCTGCAAAAAGGGCGGAGGGTGGCGCGATTTGGCGGCCAGCGGGAGCGGCCTCCATGCCGTGCCCGGTGTCGCAGGGCTTGCCAGAGCCTTGACTTGCAAGCACTTTGCCATGCGCCCCGGTGCGGGGAATGGAGAGCGCCACGGTGATGAGAGTTCTGCGCCAGATCCTGCTGGTCTCGCTGCTGGTCGTGGGTTCGGCCGCGTCCGCCGCGCCGACGCGGTGGGTGGCGAGCTGGGCCAGCGCGCAGCAGGTGCCGGAGGAACGCAACGCGCTGCCGGGCGAGGACCTGCACGACGCCACCTTGCGGCAGGTGGTGCGGGTGTCGCTCGGGGGGGAGCAGATCAGGCTCAAGCTGTCGAACCTGTTCGGAACGGCTCCGCTGGCCGTCGGGGGCGTCCATGTCGCCCGGTCGGCCGATCCGGCGAGCGCGCGGATCGTGCCCGAAAGCGCGCGGCCGGTCACCTTCAACGGCCAGGCCGGCATCACCATACCGGCCGGGGCGGAGTACCTCTCGGATCCGATCTCGCTAGACGTGCCGGCCATGTCGCACCTTGCCGTCTCGATGTACCTGCCCGAGGCGCCCGCCCGGCAGACGAGCCACCCGGGGTCGCGCGCGACCACCTATTTCGTGCACGGCAACAGCATCGCGGCCGCGGACCTGCCCGATGCCGGAGAGGTTGCGCACTGGTATCAGCTGTCCGGCGTGCAGGTCGCCTCGCCCGACGCCGAAGCGGTCGTCGCCATCGGCGACTCGATCACGGATGGCTACGGCGTATCGCCCGATACCGACCAGCGCTGGACGGACTTCCTCCTCGCCCGCCTGCAAGCCGATCCCGAGACGCGCGAGCTGGCCCTCCTCAACCAGGGCATGGGCGGCAATCGGGTGCTGCAAGATGGGCTCGGGCCCAACGCGCTGTCCCGTTTCGAGCGCGATGTCATCGCCCAGCCGGGGGTGCGTTCGTTCATCATCCTGGAGGGGGTGAACGACCTCGGAGGCCTGAGCGGGCCGCCGATCTCTCCCGAGGCCGAGGCGGAGTTCCTCGCCAACATGATCGGCGCCTACAGGCAGATGGTGATGCGGGCGCGCGAGCACGGCATCCGGGCGATCGGCGCCACGATCATGCCCTATGGCGGCTCCGGCCTGTATCGCGCCACCGCCCAGAGCGAAGGCGTGCGCCAGGCCATCAACGAGTGGATCCGCGCGCCCGGCAATTTCGACGCGGTGATCGACTTCGACGCCATCATGCGCGATCCGAACGACCCCACCCGCCTCCGCGCCGAGGTGGACAATGACGGGCTTCATCCGTCCATCGCGGGGTACAAGGCGATGGCCGATGCGGTTCCCTTGGCGCTGTTCGAGGAGGATTGAGGGCGGAGGGCTGGCGGCTCGGCCCGGAGGGGAGCGCACACAGGCGCGCGCCGGCGGGACGCGACCCGGGCGCAAGCACGTCGACGCTCAAGAAGGTGGCGGAAATTAGCGCGGAGGGGGTGCGTCCCCGGGGCGAGCTTGATCCGAACAGGGCAGCGGGGCTCAAGGAGGACGGTAGCGCAAACCGGGTGGTGCGTCGGCATGAGCACAGGTCGAACCAGGCACCCGCGCGCTCAAGCTGCGCGATGGGCGAAACCTGCGCTCAAGTAGCGCCAAGCGCGGTAGCGAAGAAAACATCGCAAACCCGCGCTCAAGTAGCGCGGCAGCGCAGGAAACACGGTGCCGGCTAGAGGCTTCGAACCCCTGACCCCCTGATTACAAATCAGGTGCTCTACCAGCTGAGCTAAGCCGGCCCGGGAGGCCTTTTGGATCAGGGAACGCCGAAGGTCCACCCTTCCGTGCTGGCGAGCGCGGGGGTGAGGGCGGCGGGACGCCACAGGTCGGGCCGATGGGCTCGCGTCCGCAGCCAGGCTGCGCTCAGCAGGGCGTCGGCGCGGTGATCGTCGATGGGGCCGCAGCCCGGCACCGGGGGGCAGGTGAGCGCCGCAAGGGCGGCGTTCAGGGCCTCGATGCTGCGCATCTTCGCCGTCGCGGCGGTCCTGCCGCCGGCGATCGCGGCGATGGCGGTGTAGATCTCCACCACAACCGATCCGCGCCCGGGCAGCGGGTCGACCGGCCAGACCGGGAGCGTGCCGGTGAGGTGATGGAGCACCCGCATGCCGGTCAGGCTGGCCTTGCCGACCTGCGCCGCGCCGACCAGGTTGAAGTTCGAAGTGGGCTTGCAAGCCAGGTGCTCCGCCTGCGCAAGCTCGGTGGTGCGGAAGCGGCCGCGGCGATGGGCGGCGCCGGGCAGGTGGAAGCGGTCACCCTCGCGCGCGCCGTGGCGGCGGAAATAGCGGCTGGCGACCGGGTGGTCGATGAAGGCGTTTGCGCCCAGATGCGGTTCGGCCGAGCACAGGCGCTCGACCAGCGCCCAGAGTGCTTTCGCATCCCCCGGGCTCTCCTCCCAGCCGGGGAAGTAGGCGCCGCAATCGGCGAAGGGCAGGGCAATGCCGAGGTCGAGCCCGACCAGCGTATCGGCCGGCATTTCCGTTGCTAGCCAGCGCAGCACCTCCGCGCGCGACCAGGGCCTGCCGGGAGCCACGAGTTCCGGTGCGCCGCCATCCGCCCGGCAGATCGCCATTGCGATCCCGCGCTGCCGCTCCCCCGCCGCGCCGGACCAGTCGATGGCGGCGAAGTGGGCGAAGCGGCCGTTCACCGCCCGCGCCGACGCACCGGCTTCTTGGCGCTCGCCTGTTCGTGCGCCCGGCGGATCGTGGTGCGCACCCGTTCGGGGTTCGGGCTGTCATAGCGGACCAGCACGGCCGGCCAGCCTTCGTAATGCGGGCTCTGCCAGTAGGTCTCGGGCTCGGTGGTCTTGAGCAGGTCGATCGTGTCGAGGTCCAGCGCGAGGGCAAAGGAGGTGTCCTCCTCGCGGCCGGTGTAGAGGAAGGTGCGCCCGTTGGCGGCGATCCGCACCGCCGGCTTGTTGTAGCTGGTCGTGCGTTCGGTGCCGGGCAGGCTCAAGGCGAAAGCTTCGGCGGCTTGGAAGCTGTCGAGGGGGGCGCTCATCGCCGTTCCTGCCGGCGCCGCGCCCACTCGGCCAGCCGCTCCCTGATCCGCGCCTCGAACCCGCGCTCGACGGGTTCGTAGTAGCTTTGCGGGGCCATGCCGTCGGGCCAGTAATCGGCGCCGGAGAAGCCCCCTTCCGCATCGTGGTCGTACTCGTAGCCGCTGCCGTAGCCGATCTGCTTCATCAGCCCAGTCGGGGCGTTGAGGATGCTGGCGGGGGGCATCAGGCTGCCGGTCTCGCGCGCGCCGGCCCAGGCGGCTTTGTGCGCGCGATAGGCGGCGTTCGACTTGGGCGCGGTGGCGCAATAGAGGCAGGCCTGCACGATCGCCAGCTCGCCCTCCGGGCTGCCGAGGAACTCGTAGGCGTCCTTCGCGGCGAGGCACTGCACCAGCGCCTGCGGGTCGGCGAGGCCGATATCCTCGGATGCGAAGCGGGTGATCCGGCGCAGGACATAGAGCGGCTCCTCCCCCGCCACCAACATCCGGGCGAGGTAATAGAGCGCCGCCTGCGGGTCCGATCCGCGCATGCTCTTGTGCAGCGCGCTGATGAGGTTGTAGTGCCCTTCGCGGTCCTTGTCGTACACCGCCACCCGCCGCTGCAGGAAGGCGCCGAGGCCGCGCGGATCGAGCGGCTCGTCCAACTGTGCCGCATAGAGCGTTTCGGCCTGGTTGAGCAGGAAGCGCCCGTCGCCGTCGGCGCTGGCGATCAGCGCGGCGCGTGCTTCCGCGGTCAGCGGCACGGGGCCTTCCAGCGCCTCGGCGCGGTCGAGCAGTTTGCCCAGCGCCTCCGCACCCAGCCGGTGGAGGATGAGCACCTGCGCGCGGGAAAGCAGCGCGGCATTGAGTTCGAAGCTGGGGTTCTCGGTGGTCGCGCCGACCAGCGTTACCGTGCCGCGCTCCACGAACGGCAGGAAACCGTCCTGCTGGGTGCGGTTGAAGCGGTGGATCTCGTCCACGAACAGGAGGGTGCCCTTTGCGCCTTTAGGGCCAGCCTCGCGCGCGCGCTCGGCTTCGGCAAAGGCGCGCTTGAGGTCGGCGACGCCCGAGAACACCGCGCTGATCGCGACATAGCGCATGCCCACCGCGTCGGCGAGCAGGCGGGCGATGCTGGTCTTGCCCGTGCCGGGCGGCCCCCACAGCACCATGCTGGAGAGGCGCCCCGCCGCCACCATGCGCCCGATCGCGCCCTCCGGGCCGGTCAGGTGCTCCTGCCCGATCACCTCGGCCAGCGAGCGCGGGCGCAGGCGATCGGCGAGCGGCGCATCGGCGGGCGGCTCGGGCCGGGTGGGCGGCGGGGGCGGGTCCTCGGCGAACAGATCGGCCATGGACGGGCCATAAGCGCATGGGCAGCGAGCCGCGAGCCCCATTGAATACGATTGCCTCACGATATATCTTGGGCGCACATAGACGGAGATTCGAGAATGCATGGAGATCACAATAACGGCCGCGGCCGGGGGCACAGGCGCGCTCACGGGCCTGATGCGCAGCACGGCTGGCGCGCGGCGTTCGGGCCGGAAGGTCCGTTCGGAGCGGAGGGGCCGTTCGGGCCAGGTGGGCCGTTCGGTGGCGGGCGGCACGGCGGTGGGCGGCACGGCGACAGGGGCGGACCGTTCGACCGGCGCACGCGCGGGCGGCGGCGGCTGTTCGATCGCGCGGGCATGCGGCTGGTGCTGCTTTCGCTGATCGCCCGGCAGCCGCGCCACGGATACGACCTGATCCGGGCGATGGAGGAGCTATCGGGCGGGCATTATTCGCCGAGCCCGGGGGTGGTCTATCCGGCGCTGGCGATGCTGGCGGATGAGGGGCTCGTGGCCGAGCAGGCGAGCGAGGACCAGCGGCGCAGCTTTGCCATCAACGATGCGGGCCGGCGCGTGCTGGAGGACGAGGCCGAGCAGGCGAACGAGGCGATGGAGCGGCTGACCAGCCTTGGCGAGCGCGCCGAACGGCACCGTTCGCCCTCCATCGAGCGCGCGGCGGCGAACCTGTTCATGGCGCTGGGCCAGCGGATGAGCGCCGCGAGCGACGGGACGGGCGCGGAGCGCGACGGAGAGCTGCCGCACAAGATCGCCGAGATCCTCGACGAGGCCGCGCGCAGGATCGAGCGGCTGTGAGCGGCGAGGGACCTGTGGAGCCGCGCTCCGGGGAAGGCGCCGGGCACGAGGCGAGCGCGAACGGCTCGACCGCGACCGCCCGGGTGCCGACCGCCAGCGCGAGCCGCTACCTCCAGCAATTGTGCAAGCACTGGGCGCACAATCTGGCGGTCGAGTACACGGCGGAGCGCGGCACGATCCGCTTCCCGGCAGAGGGGCGGGCCGGCACCTTCCCGGGCGATGCGCTGGCCACTCTGGTCGCGCGGGACGATGGGCTGGATGTGCGCATCGACGCGAGCGTTCCCGAGCAGCGCGGCGCGCTGAAGGATGTGCTGGCGCGCCACCTCGACCGGTTCGCGTTCCGCGAGGCGCCGTTGTCGTTCCCCTGGCGCGACGAGGCGGATCAGGGGTGAGAGCGGCTCCGGCGCCGCTCTATGCGCGGTGCCGGGCGGCGGGGGTGCTGCGCTCGGATGCGCGGTTCGACCGGGCGATCAGGCGCAGATAGGCATCGGCGACGGCGCTGTTGATCGCGTCCCAGCTATAGGCGCGGCTGCGCTCCTCGCCGGCCGCGCCGTGGCGGGCGCGCAGGGCCGGATCGGCGATGTAGGCGGCGATCGCATCGGCGAAGCCCGCAATGTCGCCCGGCTCCACCAGCCGCCCGGTGACCTGGTCCTCGATCAGGCTGGTGCTGCCCGTGGCGCGCGCGCCGATCACCGGCAGCGAGCAGGCCATCGCCTCAAGGGTCACATTGCCGAACGTTTCGGTGACCGAGGGATTGAGCAACAGGTCGATGCTCGCCACGGCCTGGCCGAGGGCGGCGCCCTGCTGCAGCCCGACGAAGCAGCCGCCCGGCAGGCGCTCGCGGAACCAGTCGCCGGCCGGGCCTTCGCCGATGACCAGCACCTTGTGCGGCACACCGCGCCGGCGAAGCTCTGCGATGCTGTCGGAAAAGACGTCCAGCCCCTTCTCCATCACCAGCCGGCCGAGAAAGCCGATCGCCACCTCGTCCTCTCGGATGCCGAGCGAGCGGCGCCAGGCGAGGTCGCGCTTGGAGGGATCGAAGATCGTGCGGTCGACGCCGCGCGACCAGAGCGAGATGTCGTCGTTCATCCCCTGCTCGCGCAGCACCTGCGCCATGCTTTCGGATGGCGCGACCAGCGCGTCGCAGCGCTGGTAGAAGCGCCGCAGCAGCTTTTCCGCGAGCGGTTCGAGGAAGGCGAGGCCGTAATAGCGCGGATAGGTCTCGAACCGCGTGTGGACCGAGGCGAGCACCGGCAGGCCCCGCTCCCGCGCCCAGCCGACCGCGCGCTGGCAGGCGAGGTCGGGCGAGGCGACATGCACCACGTTGGGCGCGAAGGCGGCAATGTCGCGCTTGACCGAGGCGGAGAGCGCCAGCGGCAGCCGGTATTCGGCGCGGCCGGGGATCGGCAGGCTGGGCACGCCGACGAGATCGCCCGCGGGCTCGAAGGCGGGGTTCTCCACCTTGGGCGAGTAGGCCCGCACCGCGGCGCCCTGCCGCAGCAGGTAGTCGACCAGGCGATTGAGCGCCTGGTTGGCGCCATCGCGAACGTAATTGTAGTTGCCGCTGAACAGGGCGACGCGCAGATCGGCGATGTCCATCGCGGTGCCTTAAGCGAAGCCTGCGCCAATGGCGAGGGTGAGCGGAACGGCGCATGTGGGCAGCTGGCGCGAAGCTGGAGCCGGGCGGGGCTCACCCCCTGCGAGGATCGTGGCTGGCCGATCCGATGGTGCTGTCCGGGGTGCCTGCCCGGCAGCTGAACACTTGGTTTGCCACCGACGGAAACTCGCGCAGATCGACGGCGTGGATTTCGAGCCGTTCCGCCCGGGAGTCTGGCGCGCGGCGGGAGGTGTCGGCCCGAGGGTCCCGGCCCGTTCTTGCAGGAGGATGCGGCGTTTCAGGAGCGGGGCATGGCGGCGGCGCCGGGGCGCGGGGCCCCGGAAGGGGCTCGTCTACTGCGCGGCCAGCGAGTGGTCCCGTAGCCAGGCGCGGGACTGCTCGTCATCATCGATCCAGCGGTCGATCAGTTCGTGCCATTTGGCCGGGATCTGCAGCTGTTCCCAGGCGGCGGCGCCGTTTTGCGAGAGGGCGGCGTAAAGTCGAGGGTCGCTGAGCGCGCGGGCGATCCGTTCCGCCAGCGCCGCGCTGTCGCCCGCGGGGAAGACCAGCCCGCTCACGCCGTCGACCACGTTTTCGCGGAACATCGGGTGGTCGGAAGCGACCAGAGGCGTGCGCGAGCAATAGGTCTCGTAGATGGTCAGCGGCATGCCCTCGGCATAGGTGTGGCGGCTGGCCACCAGCACGAGGTCGGCCTGCGCCATCCGGTCGATGATCTCGGAGTTGGGCACCAGCCCGACGAGGCGGACGTGGTCCTGCAGCCCCGCATCGCGGATCAGGCGCGCGATCCGGTCCGCGTCGCCCCTGCCGATGAGGTCGAGCGTTACCGGCCGGCCTTGGGCGTGCAGCAGGCGAACGGCCTCGATCACATCGTCGACGCCCTTGGGCGCGATCAGCAGGCCGACATAGAGCAGGTGCCCGGGGCTGCCGGCCGCGCTCTTCGCGGGGCGCTGGTCGGGCGAGTTGAAGGCGGGATAATCCCACGCGACGACCTTGGCCGGATCGACCCCGAGATCGACCAGCTGTCGTGCCGCGCGCCGGCCGTGATTGGCCACCACGTCGAACATCGGCGCCTTCAACATCAGGCCGAGCAGCCGATGTTGCACCCTGCTCTTGAACGAGGTGGGATTGAACGAATCGGCCAACAGCATCAGCGTGCGCACCCGGTGGCGCATCGCCCACAGCATCAGCGGGCGCGAGGGAACGCGCAGCACCAGCAGATCCGGCCGGGTGCTTTCGACCAGCGAGCGGACGGCGCGGCCATCGAACGCGCTCTTGAATCCGGCCCCGATCGCCCGCACGCCGCTGGGCAGTACCGTGTCGTAGGGCTCCCTGGTGACGCCGACGATGATGCTCACCGAGTCCAGCCGGCCCGCGAGGCTCTGGATGTAGTCGTTGGTGTAGCGCTGCGCCCGGTAGTTTTCCGCACCGCCCCCGGCGAGGCGCTGCACATCCTCGCGAAAGTCGCCGGCGTACTGCACGATCGTCAGCCGCGCTCCGTTTCCGGCCATGTGAGTGAGCCCCCGCCTTCTGAATGGCGGCGGCCTTAGCGCGCCGGCCGCAGATGGCAAGCGGAGCGGGGGGGGGGCGTCGTGCCGGGCGACGCGGGTCCGGGTGCGGCGCTCGGGTGAGGGGGGCGGGCGAGGAAGGCGGCCGCGGGGGTGCGGCGGTTGCGGGGCGCCGGCGAAGAACGCGTGAGGTGAAGCGCGGCAGATTTGTGCGGCCACCGCACGCGCGCTCGATTGAGGCGAGGCATCTTGTTCAGGCTGCCCCGCAAGCCGGAGCGGGTCCGCGCCGACTGGCCGCCAGCGTCGTGCGCCGCCCAGGCGGGCGGAAGGACGCTAGCGCTGCGGCTGCGGCCTTGAGGCCGCGGCTCCGGCGCTCGGCGGGGTGGCCGGCTGCTGCCGGGGCTCTGCCGTGCGCAAATCGCTGTCGATTTCGGCGGCCGTCCGGCGGATTTTCTCCTCGGCCGCGTCGTAGCGCTGGTCGAAGCTCGGCTCCTCCTTGCAGGCGGGGGCCAGCAGGCAGAGGGCCAGCGCCGGCCACAGCGCGGGGCGCGACGTGGCCCCCATCAATAGTTCTTCCGATAGCGCACGTTGACGTTGGTGGCCCCGGAGCCGCCTGCCTGGCTCAGGATCGACAGCGCCGGGGTGAGGCTGACCTCGATCTGGGTCGCGGTGAAGCCCCGCGCATCGGTGATGAACTCGACGTAGATGTCGTCGGTCAGGTACTGGCCGGCGGCGAGCGCCGTGCCGCGCCCGGTCTCCTCGTCGCTGCCCAGTATGCGCAGCCGGTCGATGCCCGAGGCCGCGCGCAACTGGCCGAGCGGGTTCAGCCCGCCCCCGCCCGAACCGCGCAGCGAGTTGAGCGAATAGGCAAGCTGTGCCGCCTGGATCGCGGACAGGTTGCCGATCGAGCTGCCGAACAGGATGCGGGCGAGGATCTCGTCGTCGGGCAGGCCCGGAACGCTGGAGAAGTCGATCTGCGGGTCGAACGCCTGGCCGGTGACGTTGACGCTGACGACGACGTCCTCGACGTCCTCCGTGGCGACCAGCGCGATCGTCGGATCGAGTTCCGGGCCGCCGTTGAAGGTTATGCGTCCCTCGGTCAGCTCGAACGAGCGGCCGGCGAAGCCGAGCGTGCCGCGGATCAGCTCGATCTCGCCGGTCACGCGCGGGTCGGCGCTGGTGCCGTTCAGCGCAAGGTCGGCGCTCCATTCGGATTCGAGACCCATGCCGGAGACATAGAGCTCCTCGTCCGCGGTGATGTCGATGTCGAGCCGCACGAGGTCGAACAGGCCGGGGGAGGGCTCGGCAGGCTCGTCGCCGGTGATCCGCTGGGGCCCGAGCGGCGGCTTGAAGCGCACGCCGGTGAGTTCGGGCACTTCGGCCGCGGCTTCGGTGGTGATCTGATAACGGGTTTCCGGCAGGCGCAGCTCGCCGGCGATCAGCGCGGCCTCGCCCGCCGCCTTGGTCAGCCGCAGCGTGCCGGTGGCGCTCGCCTCCAGCGCCTGGCCCTCGGCCAGCCGCGCATCGTCGAGCGTGGCGGTGAGATCCATCGGATAGCCCTGCTCGGCCGCGAGGCTGATGAAGCCTTCGGCGGTGACCGTGCCGTTGCCGGCTTCGGCCTGCAGGCTCTCGATCTCGAGCCGGCTGCCCCGGAAGCGGCCGGCCACCGCCATGTTGGTGAGGCGGGTGCCGTAGGTGACGTTTTCGTAGGTGATGCTGTTGGCGCGCACGATGCCGGCCAGCTGCGGGTCGGAAACCCGGCCGGAGAAGTCGGCGGCGACGCCGATCGGGCCGGACAGGCGCTGGTCCGGCTGGCCGGCGAAGGAGAACAGCGTGTCGGCGGGGCCGTTATAGCGGATGCCGCCGGTGAGCGGCGCTTCCATCAGCCGCTCCATCCATGGGCCGGTGCCGGGCGGCAGCGGGCGGAGCGAGGCAACCATGCGGCCGATCACCGTGCCGCGCCGGCGCATCACCGCCCGCGCCTCGCCGCCATCGGCCACCAGCTTGCCGACGAAATTCATGTCGATCGGCTGGCTGATGGAGACCGCGGTGGTGCGGGTGAAATTGTCGATCCGCAGGCGGGCGTCGGCTTGCGGGAAGGCGGTGCCGGTCGGTTGCGAGAAATCGAGGCTGCCGGTGGCCTCGCCGCCCAGGCCAAGGCCGGGAACGAAGGCGTTGAAGAGGGCGAGGTCGAGCTCGTCCAGCCGGCTTTGCAGCACGATGCCTTCGCCATAGGTGCCGGCGAGGCGGATATTGCCGCGGCCGAAGTCGATCTGCGTGGGCAGCAGCTCGTATTCGTCCGCGCCCGGGATGATCCGCGCGGGGTTCACCGTGCGGAACCTGATGCCGCGCACCCGCCCGGTGAGCGCGGCGCGCCACAGGTTCGGCTGCAGTTCGGCATTCGCGGCGATGCGGAACGGCACGCCGGTATCGCCCTCGGCCACCACCTGCGCGGTGCCGACGCCGCCGCGATAATCGACCTTGGCGCGGGCGGCATTGAGGTAGAGGCTGCCGATCTGGGTCTGCTGCAAGGAGGCGTCGGCGACCACCGAGGGCTGGTCGTACAACACGATTTGCGCATCCACCCGCGCCGCGCCGACCGCCAGGTTGCCGGGGCCGGGCAGCACCGTGTCCCGTGCGCGAAGGTTGACCAGCGCTTCCTGGTAGCCGTTCAGCGAGGCCAGCCGCACGACCGCGCCGAGCCCCTGACCATCGGCCACCAGCCGCCCCTCGAACGGCCCGGCGGGGGTCTGCCGCAGGGAGCCCGAGAAGTCGATGCCGGCCAGATTGGCGCTGTTGATGTCGAGCGTGAGCGGCCCGCTGGTGCCCAGCACCACGTCCGCGGTGAGCGGGCCGTAATCGGTGTCGGCGGTCGCATCGAGGCGGTAGCCGTTCGGCGCGCCGGTGATCCGCGCGCGCAGATTGGCAAGGCCGACGCCGAGGTCCGGCCGTTCCGCGGTGATCGTGGCGTCGGGATCGCTGATCGTGCCGGCGACTTGCACGCCCACCGCGCCATAGGCGTCGGTCACGCCCTGCGCAGTGAGGCTGATCCGCCCCTCCGGCGAATAGGAGCCGCTGCCGCCGGTGATCCGCGCGGCCGGAGCGTCGAGCCGCAGGTTGGCGAAGCGGATGGTGCCGTCCGGGCCATAGCGGACGTTCGCCGCCGCGACGGCATTGCCGCCGAGGAAATTGCTGACGCTCTCGTTGAACAAGGCGGTGGAGCGGGCGCGCACCCGCCCTTCGAGCGCGAAGCCGCCGCCGGAAACGGTCTCCAGGTCGATGTCGGTCTCGATGTTGAAGATGCCGACGCTTTCGATCCGGTAATTGTCGATCCGGCCGTCGACCGCGCCGGTGTAGAGCCCGGTCGACATGTCGGCGAGCAGGATGAGGTTGGCGTCGATCCGGTCCGACCGGATGCGCATGTCGTCCGACAGGATGCGCGTTCCGTCGATCGCCAGCGTGCCGTCCAGCCGCACATTGGCGAGCGTGCCCCCCGCCACCGTGTCGAGCCCGACGATGCGGGCGGCGCGGGCGTTGACCGGAATGAGGATTCGGTCGGCATTGACCTCGGCCGCGCCGCTGGCAGCCAGGTTCTCGATGCCCATGTCGTTCATGAACAGGCGGTTGGCGTTGAGCGTGTACTGCACCGCCGGCGTCGCGAACTCGCCATCAAGCACCAGCTGGGCGCGCAGGCCGCTGCCCGACAGGTTCTCCGCCAGCGCAGAGGGACGCAGCAGGACAAAGCCGAGCCGCATGTCCTGAAAGGTGTTGTCCGACAGGTCGACCGTGCCGTTGGCGTTGAGGCGGAAGGCGTCGGACGCGATATTGCCGGCAAGGGCGACCGCCCGCTCTTCCATCGTGCCGGTGACATCGACATCGAGAACGGGCCCGAGCAGCTGCGCCGTCGGCCCCTCGAACAGCTGCGCCACGCGGGTGGGGCCGCGCACGGCGACAGTGCCGTCGCGCGCCGCGATCTGCAGCCGCGCCAGGGGCGATCCGGCGAGGTTGGCGGCGAGGCGGCCGTTCCATTCGGCCCAGCTGCCACGCCCTTCCAGCTGCACGCGCAGCGCCTGGTCGAGCCCGGCGAGGGCGGTGATCACGCCGCCTTCGGGCGCGGAGAGGTCGAGATCGAGCGCGAGGCGATTCTGTTCGGGCACCGCGTCGAGCACCAGGTTGATGCGGTCGCCGCTGGCGCCACCTCCCTCGCCGGCAATGGTCTGGCCGGCGAGGCGGACCTGCGCGCGGCCGCTGGCGATATGCGCCTCACCCGCAAGGGTCGCGACGCGGCGCTCGCCGCTGACCGGCGCCTCGGCGACGAAGCGCTCGATGCGCAATCTGTCCACGTCGATGTCGAGATCGGGCAGCAGCGGCTCGTCGCTGGGGGGCGTCTCGTTGAATTCGGGCAGCCGGTGCAGCGTGACGAGCGCGCTGCTCAGTTCGCTGATATCGACATGGTTGCGGGCGTAGGCGAAGGGGTTCCAGTCCATGCGGATCGCGGGCGAGGACAGGAACACGCCCTGCGGATCGGCCACCGTGACCTCGCGCAGCACCATGTCGCCGTAGATCGACCCGTCGATTTCGCCGATGCCGATCTGCATGCCGGTCTCGAACTCGAACGCTTCGATCTGGTCGATGATGAAGCGCTTGCCCGGGGCGGTGTTCAGCCCCAGCAGCAGCGCCGCCACCAGCGCGACGAGCACCAGCAGGGCGATGGCGACCCACTTCAGGATGCGCCAGCCGAGCGGGCGGCGGTGGGGCTCGGCCGCCTCGGGCACGGAGCCGTCATGCGCCATGGCGGGCTCGGTCGCATATTCCATCTCGGGCGTCGTGTCCTGCGGGCCGGCCATCAGAACGCCTGCCCGATCGAGACATAGACGGTGATCCAGCTTTCGCCCTCGCGCCGGCCGATCGGGGTGGCCACGTCGAATCGCAGCGGGCCGAAATTGGTGTAGTACCGCGCGCCGAGGCCCGCGCCGAAGCGGATGTCCTCAAAAGTGGGGTAGGTCTCCTCATAGACCTGCCCCGCATCGACGAAGCCGACGATGCCGAAATCGCCGAAGCGGTAGCGAACCTCGGCCGCCGCCTCCACCAGGCTGCGTCCGCCGATCGGGCGTCGGACGAAGGGATCGGGCAGATCGTCGGGCTCGTCGTCGGGCTCGATCTCGTCCGGCTCCGGGTAATCCGGATTGGGCACCAGCACCTCGGGCCCCAGCTCCTGGAAGCCGAAGCCGCGCACCGAGCCGCCCCCGCCGGCATAGAAGCGCCGCGACGGGGCGAGCTGGAACCGCTCCACGCCCTGAATCGTGCCGAAGCGCACGCGCCCGGCAAGGACCAGCGCATCGCCGGCCGGGAAGTAGGCGGAGCCATCCAGCCGCGCGCGAACATAGGGGGTGAAGCCGCTTTCCAGCGCCCCTTCGGGCTGGACCAGCGCACCCAGGCGAAAGCCGCTGGTGGGATTGAGCAGATCGTCCGTGGTGTCGAACCCGACCTGCCCGTTGAGCCCGGCGATGTAGAAGGTCCGCCGCTCGAAATCGCCCAGTTCCGCGTTGTAGTCACGCTCGTTGGTGCCCAGCAGTTCCAGTCCGTAGGCATAGGTCAGGCGCTTCTGCCAGATCGGCGTCGATTCGTAGCTGACGATACCCGCCAGCCGCCCGGTGAAGGCATCGAACGCATCGTAATCGCTGTGCAGCGCCTCTGCCACCAGCAACAGCGCCCGGTCGCGCTGGCGCCAGTTGGACCGGCGGAAGGTGACGCCCCCGCCCTGTTCGCGCGTGCCCGCGACTCCGCGCACGATCAGCGCGCCTTCTGGGGGGAACAGGTTGCGGTGGGTCCAGCTGGCTTCCAGCCGCACGCCCTGGCCGGTGCCGTAACCCGCGCTGCCGGCGATGGTGCGCGGCGGGCCGGCATCCTGCTCCACCAGGATGGTCGCATATTCGGCGCCCTCGCCGGCGGCGACGCCGGAGCGTTCGGGCGTGACGGAGATGGTTTCGAACAGGCCGGTGGCGACCAGCGCCTGCCGCAGATCGTCGACCTTGCCGGAATCGTACAGCTCGCCGCGTTCGAACCGGGCGAGCACCTCGATATGCTCCTCGCCGAAGGCAAGCTCGCCGGTGGTGCGGATATCGCCGAACAGGGAGCGCGGGCCGGTGTCGATCGGCAATGTGTACACGCCCTCGCCGGTTTCCTGATCGAGCAGGATGTCGCGCTGGCCGATCTCCACGAACGGATAGCCGCGCTGGGGCAGGGTCACCGCCATCAGCGCCTCGGCCGCCAGCACCCGTTCGGCGACGACCGGCTCGCCCGCCTGCAGCGGCAGCGCCTCGGCGATCAGCTCGGGCGGCTGGGTGGGGTCCGCGTCGATGTTGATCGCGGCAAAGGTGTAGCGCTGGCCGGGCGCGACATCGATGATCGCCCGCAGCGGCTGGCCGTTGGGCACGTCGGAACGGTCGATGCGCGTTCGGACCTGCGCGCCGTACCACCCTTCGGAGGCGAGGATGCGCTCCATCACCACGCTGTCCTCGGTCAGCCGAGCGGCGACCTGCGCCACGTTGGCCGCGTCGCCATCGGCCCCGTGGAGCGCCGAGAGATCGCGGAACAGGCCGGCCATGTCGGCCTCTGTCTCCTCGTCGGCCGGCTCCAGCCCGTTGATGACGACCTCGTATTCGATGTCGACCGGGTCTTCGGCGTCCTCCTCCTCGAGGAAGTCGACCGCCTCCACCTCGAAGTCCGACAGCGGCGGCAGGGGGGCGGTCAGTTCGGCATCGCGGATCGGCGCATCGCCGATGGCCTCCACCGGATCGCCATCGGCGAGGGCGGGCTCACCCAGCGGCGGCTCCTGTCCCTCGGTCGGCTCCGCCTCGGCCTGTTCGGCGGCGATGCGGCGCTCGAACGCCTCGATTGATTCGAGCGGGCCGAGCAGTTCGGCATCGGCCGCCGGGTCGAGGGGCGGCACGGCCGTCTCGAACTCCTCCTGGGTGATGATTGGCTCGACCTCGGGCAGGGGCGCATCGGGCGGGGGCGGGGGCAGCGGCAGTTCGGCGGCGGGGTCCGGCTCGGCCTGGAGCGGCGGCAGGGCGAGCGGCGGCAGGGCACCGGGCGCAGGCACATCCTGCGCTTGCGCGGCGGCCGAGGACGCGGCGAGCGCGGCGGCCAGCGCCAGCCCCGCCACGGCAATACGCAGCGCGGTGGCACGTTTCCGTTCCCCGCAGGTTGTGAAACCGACCGACCCCGACCTACGCATTCAACCCGACCTACGCATTCAACAGGGAAGCTTTCCTCTTGGCTCTCGACCAAGCGATCAACGATCACTCCGCCGAAGCCGAACTGCCCGCGAACAGGACTAGTCCCTCTGCGGCGGAGGCATCCAACAATCTTGCGCCCGGTGCAACCGCGAACTCGCCCTTGCAGCTGTCAAAGGCCGCCTGGGCGCAGATTCTCAAGCGGATGTACACGATGTGGGGGTTCCACAATCTCGACCTGCTGGGTGCGGGCGTGGCCTTCTTCATCTTCCTCGCGCTGACGCCGCTGCTCGCCGCGACGGTGATGATCTATGGCCTGGTCGGCGACCCGCTCACGGTGCAGCGGCAGATGCAGGCGATCGTCGAGGTGGTTCCGGCCGAGGCCGCGACCCTGATCGAGGAGCAGCTGCTCGGCGCCGTCAGCGCCAACCAGGGCGTCACCGGGGTGGCGCTGGCCATAGCGCTGTTCTTCGCCCTGTACGGCGGCACGCGGGCGGCGAACGGGATGATCGGCGCGCTCAACATCATCAACGAGGAGCATGAGACCCGCAACATCATCACGCTGACCCTGCGCGCCTTCGCGCTGACGCTGGCGGCGATCTTCATCGCGCTGACGGGCCTGATCAGCGGGGGCATCTTCGCCTGGCTGCAGACCCAGACCGAATATCTCCTGGCCGAAGGGCTGCTGGGCAGCGGCACCGCCTTTCTGTTCAAGGTGCTGACCTGGGTCGCGGCGATCCTCCTTGGCAGCGCGGGTTTTGCGGTGATCATGCGCTTCGGGCCCGACCGGCGGCCGGCCAAGTGGCGCTGGCTCGCGCCCGGCGCCCTGCTGGCGACGCTGCTGTGGCTGCTGATCTCGTTCGGCTTCTCGTTCTACGTCGCTTATATCAGCGACTACAACGCCACCTACGGCTCGCTGTCGGCGATCGTGGTGTTCCTGATGTGGCTGTTCCTGTCGGCTTACGGCATCCTGGCGGGCGCGCTGCTCAATGCGGAGATCGAGCGGCAGACCACGATCGACACGACCTGCGGCCCGGAGCGCCCGATGGGCGAGCGCGGCGCGGTGCTGGCCGACCTTTGCGAGGGCGATCTGACCGTGGAGCAATGGCTGCACAAGGCCGAGCGCCGGGCGGTGCGCCGGCACATCAAGGGGCAGCGGAAGAAGGGATGAGCGGCCCGGGCGCCGCGCCGGGCTCAGGCCAGATCGTCGAGCACGGCCGGTGCCACCCTGCGCCGCGTGACCTCGTGCAGCAGGAAGCTGGTCCTGATCTTGGCGACATGCGGCAGGTTCGACAGCTCCTTGCGATAGACCGTGTCGTAATGGTCGAAGGAGCGCACGTTGATGAGCATCAGGAAGTCGTTCTCGCCCGAGATGAAGCCGCAGAACGACATCGAAGGGCAGCGCATCGCCGCCTCCTCGAACTCCATCAGCCGGCTTTCGGCTTGCGAGTTGAGCTCGATCAGCACCAGTACGGTGATCGCATAGCCGAGCTTCTTCTCGTCGACCACGGCGCCATAGCCGGCGATGATGCCGCGCTCCTCCAGCAGCTTGCGCCGGCGGGCGACGGCGGTGCTCGACAGGTTGACCCGTTCTCCCAGCGCGACGTCGGCGGCGCGGCCGTCCTCCACCAGTGCGCGCAGGATGCGCAGGTCCGTGCGGTCCAGCCGCGGGCGTGCAATTTCCATCGCGATTTCTCTCATTCGTGCTCGATTGCGCCAAGGAATGTGGCGTGCCAGCCCGCTTTTGCGAAGAATTGCAAGCGAGGCGGTGCTATCTGCCACTTCGCATCATGACCGACAGCACCGATCCCGCCGCCGAACCGAGCCTCCTGCCGCTGGATGAGTGGCATCGTTCGCGCGGGGCGCGGATGGTGCCGTTCGCCGGCTACGCCATGCCCATCCAGTATCCGGAAGGGATCATCGCCGAGCACGAATGGACCCGCACCCATGCCGGTCTGTTCGACGTCAGCCACATGGGCCAGCTGGTCGTGGCGGGCGAGGGCGCGGCGGCGGCGCTGGAGGCCTTGCTGCCGGCGGACCTGTCCTCGCTGGCGCCGGGGCGAATGCGCTACTCGCTGCTGCTGGATGAGAATGGCGGCATCCTCGACGACCTGATCGTCACCAACATCTCTGCGGACGGCGCGCCCGCCTTCGGAATCGTGGTGAACGGCGCCACCAAGGACGAGGACATCGCGCACATGGAGGCGCGCCTGCCCGACGGCGTCACGCTGACGCACCTCGCCGGCCAGGCATTGCTTGCGTTGCAGGGGCCCGGGGCCGCCGCCGCGCTGCAGAGGGTGTTCCCCGGCATTCCGAACGAGATCGGCTTCATGCAGGCGAGTTCGCGCCCGTTCGAGAGGGTCACGGTCGGGATCAGCCGCTCGGGCTATACGGGCGAGGACGGGTTCGAGCTGTCGATCCCGGCCGATCATGCCGAAGTGCTCGCCGGGCGCCTCTGCGCGGACGCAGACGTCAAGCCGATCGGCCTGGGCGCGCGCGACTCGCTGAGGCTGGAAGCGGGGCTGCCGCTCTACGGTCACGACCTTGGGCCGGAGACGGACCCCGTCAGCGCCGGGCTGGCCTTCGCCATCAGCAAGGCGCGGCGGGCCGGGGGCGGCTTCCCCGGCGCGGAGCGGATCGCGGCGATCCTGGCGCAAGGGCCGGCGCGGCGCAGGGTCGGGCTGAGGCTCGACGGGCGGGCCGCTGCGCGCGAGGGCAGCCTCGTCTTCGCCGGTGCGCGGGAAGTCGGCCGGGTGACCTCCGGCGGATTTTCGCCGACGCTGGGCGCGCCCATCGCCATGGCCTATGTCGATGCGGATTGCGCGGCCGAGGGCACGCAGCTGGAGGCCGAGATCCGTGGCAAGCGCCAGCCTTCCCGGGTGAGCCGGCTGCCCTTCGTGCCGCACAATTATCATCGCAAGGGAGATGCCTGATGGCCCGCTACTTCACCGAGGAACATGAGTGGATCGAAGTCGAGGGCGACACCGCCACGGTCGGCATCACCGATTATGCGCAGCACCAGCTGGGCGACCTGGTGTTCGTCGAAGTGCCGGCAGAGGGAACTGAATTGGCGAAGGGCAAGGAGGCTGCTGTCGTCGAATCGGTGAAGGCTGCCTCGGACGTCTACTCGCCCGTATCGGGCACCGTGACCGAGGCGAACGGCGCGCTGGAGGACGACCCGGCCCTCGTCAATTCGGACGCCGAAGGGCAGGGCTGGTTCTATCGCCTGACCATCGCCGACACGAATGAGCTCGACGGCCTGATGGACGAGGCCGCCTACAAGGGCTTCATCGCCGGACTCGACTGAACCGACCTCACGACCGGGTTACGGCCCGCCGCATTCTCCTGATGGAAATCATCCATGCGCTACCTCCCCCTGACCGACACCGACCGCGCGGCCATGCTCGATGTGATCGGTGCGCCCTCCATCGAGGCGCTGTTCACCGACGTGCCTGAAGCCGCGCGGCTGTCCGGCCCGATCGAGGGCCTGCCGATGCATGCGGGCGAGGCGGCGGTCGAGCGGCACATGGCCCGGCTTGCGGCGAAGAGCCTGTCGGCGGCCGAAGCGCCGTTCTTCCTCGGGGCCGGGGCCTATCGCCACCATATCCCGGCCAGCGTCGACCACCTGATCCAGCGCGGCGAGTTCCTGACCGCCTACACGCCCTACCAGCCGGAAATCGCGCAGGGCACGCTGCAGATGCTGTTCGAGTTCCAGACGCAGGTCGCGCGGCTCTATGGCTGCGAGGTGGCGAATGCCTCGATGTACGATGGCTCGACCGCGGCATGGGAGGCGGTGGTGATGGCGAAGCGCATCACCAAGCGCAACCTCGTGATCCTGCATGAAGGGCTGCACCCGCACTACGTCTCCACCATCCGCACGATGGCGCGCTTCACCGGCGATTCCGTGGCCGACCGGGCGCCGACGCTCGCGGCGGATACGGGCACCGAAGGGCTGATCGCCGAGATCGAGGCCAACGAGCCGAGCTGCGTCGTGGTGCAATATCCTGACATCCTCGGGCGCCTGCCCGATCTCGCCGCCATTGCCGAGGCAGCGCACCGCAACGGCGCTTTGCTGGTGGCGGTCGTCACCGAACCGGTTGCACTCGGCGCGGTCCGCAGCCCCGGAGAGCTGGGCGCGGACATCGTGGTGGGTGAGGGGCAGGCGCTGGGTGTCGGGCTGCAGTTCGGCGGCCCCTATCTGGGCCTGTTCGCCACGCGTGAGAAGTTCGTGCGGCAGATGCCCGGGCGGCTCTGCGGCGAGACGGTGGACGCCGAAGGGCGGCGCAGCTTCGTGCTGACCCTCTCCACCCGCGAGCAGCATATCCGCCGCGAGAAGGCCACCAGCAACATCTGCACCAATTCCGGTCTGTGCGCGCTGGCCTTCTCGATCCACATGACCCTGCTGGGTGAGAAGGGCCTGCGCGCTCTGGCGGCGGAGAACCACCGGCTCGCGTGCCTTGCCGCCGACCGGCTCGCCGCGGTGCCGGGGGTGGAGCTGGTGAATGACACCTTCTTCAACGAGTTCACCCTGCGGATCGAGGGCGATGCGCGGCAGGCGGTGCGCGATTTGGCCGCCAGGGATGTGCTCGCGGGAGTGTCGCTCGGCCGCCTCTACCCGGACGAGCCGGAACTCGCCGGCGGGCTGGTGGTGGCGGTGACCGAAGCCGCGACCGAGGAGGATATCGACGCCCTCTGCACGGGCCTGAAGGAGGTGCTGGCATGAACGCGCCCAATCGCAGCGGCTGGAAGCCGGGCACTCCCGACGCCGCGACCGGAATCGCGGGAAGCGAGACCGTCAGCGGCAATCGCGGCCTGATGCTGGAAGAGCGACTGATCTTTGAGATCGGCGGCAGCGACACGACGGGCGTGGATTTGCCGCAGCTGCAGGCGGGCGGGCCGAACCGGTTGGGCGGACTGGAGCGCAGCGAGGCGATCGGCCTCCCCGGCCTGTCGGAGCCGGAGGCGGTGCGCCATTATACGCGCCTCAGCCGGCAGAACTACGCCATCGACTGCGGCATCTTCCCGCTCGGCAGCTGCACCATGAAGCACAATCCGCGCCTCAACGAGAAGGTGGCGCGCCTGCCCGGCTTCGCCGACCTCCACCCGCTGCAGCCCGAAGCGAGCGTGCAGGGTGCACTGGCGGTGATCCACGAGCTGGCGGAATGGCTGATCGCGCTCACCGGCATGCATAGCGTGGCGATGAGCCCCAAGGCGGGCGCGCACGGCGAGCTGTGCGGTATCCTGTGCATCCGTGCCGCGCTGGAAGCGCGCGGCGACCCGCGCGCGGTGATCCTGGTGCCGGAAAGCGCGCATGGCACCAACCCCGCCACGGCCGCTTTCGCCGGCTACCGGGTCGAGGCTATCCCGGCGACGGCGGACGGGCGCGTCGACCTTGCCGCCCTGACCGCGCGCCTGGGGCCGGACGTTGCGGGCGTGATGATCACCAACCCTAACACGTGCGGGTTGTTCGAGCGCGACATGAAGGCGATCTCCGACGCGGTCCATGCGGCGGGTGGCTATGTCTATTGCGACGGCGCGAACTTCAACGCCATCGTCGGCCGGGTGCGGCCGGGCGATCTCGGCATCGATGCGATGCACATCAACCTGCACAAGACCTTCTCCACCCCGCATGGCGGCGGCGGGCCGGGCTCCGGGCCGGTCGTGTTGTCGCAGGCGCTGGCGCCCTTCGCGCCGCTGCCCTTCGTCGCGCGCCAGCCGGATGGCTATTTCCGCATCATCGAAGAGGAGAATGCGGGCGAGGAGCACCCCGATGCCTTCGGGCGGATGAGCGCTTTCCACGGCCAGATGGGCATGTTCACCCGCGCGCTGGCCTACATCCTCAGCCACGGCGCGGATGGGCTGTGGCAGGTCTCGGGCGACGCGGTGCTGAACGCCAATTACGTGCTGCGAAGCCTTGAGGACGTGCTGGACGCACCGTTCGGCGCCGGCGGGCCGTGCATGCACGAGGCGCTGTTCGGCGACGGCAGGTTCGGCGAGGGGGTCGCCACGCTGGATGTCGCCAAGGCGCTGATCGACGAGGGCTTTCACCCGATGACCATGTACTTCCCGCTGGTGGTGCATGGCGCGATGCTGGTGGAGCCGACCGAGAGCGAGAGCAAGGCGAGCCTCGACCAGTTCATCGCGTCCTTGCGAGCCATTGCGGAGCGGGCGAATGCAGGCGACGCCTCATTGAAACAGGCCCCGCTGCTGGCCCCCCGCCGCCGGGTGGACGAGACCGCCGCCGCGCGAAAGCCGCGCCTCGTCTGGAAAGACACCGGCGAAGGGGCCAGTGCCCCGGCGTGATCGGCCGCCCGCGCGATCGGCCAGAGCGATAGCACGGGCGGCGGCGGGACGAACGTGGGAAGGTGCACGCCCTTCTGCGGCTGCGCCTCAAGCGGGAGTGAGGTGATGCGGGCGGGGGAGGAGCGGCACTTCCCTTCCTGATCGCCTGCATTCCGGCGGGATCGGTTCGAAAGCGCCGATTCGAGTGATACGATGGGTACTCTTCAGGTCCGGCGCACCTGACTGAGCGTGTCACCGATCTTGGCCCGGGAGCCCTGTTCGGAGTTCGCCGGCCCGAGAGGAAAAGCGGTTCTCCAGGGCGTACGTGTGGAGCCGTGCGGACGGGCGGAGCAGGAGCCGGTGCGATCGATTTCCCGAGCCGATCGAGCCGACCCTGCACCGCCTGCCGCCGATCAGGGAAAAGCCTTTGCCGCTCGCCGCCTCGCCGTGCTCCGCACCGCGAGAACGGGGCCGCTCATTGCGAGAGCCGATAGCTCAGCGTGCCGCTGGTCAGGCTGATGTTGAGCCAGAACGTGGCGCCCGCTTCGCTCTCCTCCCACACGGGCTCGTTCACATTGCCCGTGAAGCTCGCCCAGGCCATGCCGCCCACGGTGAGGCCCTGGCGCGTCGTTCCGCCATCCGTCGACCGCTCGAGCGCGACGGTGCCCTGCCATTCGCCGCTCAGCTGGAGGTGGATCGGAACATTTTTCAGCGGCTCGAACGGACCAGCGACCAGGTCCTCGGTGATGATGTCCGCGAGCGGCTCGGGCGGGTTGACCGCAATCATACCCGAATCGATCAGCGACACCGGGAGCGGCGCTTCGTAGGTCACCAGGGCGAGGTCACCCTGGGCGTCGGCAAAGCCGATCGCGGTGGGCGGCACGTACAGTCCGGCCGGCGTGATTGGGTATTTCTTGGTCATGGGCCTCTCACTCCTAGAACAGACCCGGAACGAGCTAGGCACCGGTTCTGCTGTAGGGAAGCGAAAAGCCGAGGATCATTCGGCAGCCGCGGCGAGGGGCACGACCGCCCCGGCCGAGATCAAGATCGCCCGCAGCACCGTGCTCCAGTGCCTCGCCAAGCCAATCCTGAAGACCTCGCGGCAGGCGATGCGCGAGTGCTGATCAGCCGGGCGAATGCGCGCGAGCGCTCAGCGAGCGATGGAAAGGTGCCGCGATCGACGCGGCGAGGCAGAATAATCTTGTGAAAGTCGGGGCAATCCGCACATTCGGTGCAACGATGCTGCGCCAGTACGAACTTGTCGAACGGGTCAAGGCCTACGACCCCAACGCCGACGAGGCGATGTTGAACCGGGCCTATGTCTATACCGTGCAGAAGCACGGTAGCCAGAAGCGCGCCAGCGGCGACCCCTATTTCAGCCACCCGGTCGAGGTGGCGGGGCTGATGACCGACCTGAAGCTCGACCAGGAAACCATCGTCACCGCCCTGCTGCACGACACGGTCGAGGACACGCTGGCCACCATCGAGGACATCGAGAGCAACTTCGGCACCGACGTCGCCCGGCTGGTCGATGGCGTGACCAAGCTGTCGAAGATCGAGACCATGGCCGAGAACGAGCGCGCGGCGGAGAACCTGCGCAAGTTCCTGCTGGCGATGAGCGAGGACATCCGCGTGCTGCTGGTGAAGCTGGCGGATCGGCTCCACAACATGCGCACGCTGCACTTCATCAAGAGCCCGGAGAAGCGCCGCCGGATCGCCCGCGAGACGATGGAGATCTATGCCCCGCTGGCCGAGCGCGTGGGCATGTACGAGTATATGCGCGAGATGCAGGCGCTGGCCTTCGAGCAGCTGGAGGCGGAGGCCTATACCACGCTGAGCGGGCGGCTGGACCAGCTGCGCAGCCAGGATCATGGGCAGGTCGATGCGATTGCGCTCGCGATGAAGCAGGCGCTGGCGGCCGCCGGGCTGCAGGTGCAGGTCTGGGGGCGGGAGAAGCAGCCCTATTCGATCTGGAAGAAGATGGCCGAGCGCCACGTCTCGTTCGAGCAGGTGACCGACATCATGGCCTTCCGCATCGTCACGGGGACCGAGGCCGACTGCTACCGTGCGCTCGGCGTGCTGCACACGACCTGGCAGTTCATCCCCGGGCGTTTCAAGGATTATATCTCCACGCCCAAGACCAACGGCTATCGGTCCTTGCACACCTCGCTGATCTACGAACGGTCGATGCGGGTGGAGGTGCAGATCCGCACGGGCGAGATGCACCGGCTCAACGAGTTCGGCCTGGCCGCGCACTGGGCCTACAAGCAGGGGGACCGGCCGGACGGGCAGGTCGGCTGGTTGCGCGACCTGATCGAGATCGTCGATGCCAGCCACGATGCCGAGGAACTGCTCGAGCACACCAAGATGGCGATCTACCAGGACCGGATCTTCGCCTTTACGCCCAAGGGTGCGCTGTTCCAGCTGCCCAAGGGGGCGACGCCGGTGGACTTCGCCTTTGCCGTGCACACCGACCTAGGCGCCCAGACGGTGGGGGCGAAGATCAACGGGCGGCACGTGCCGCTGCGCACACAGCTGAACAATGGCGACGTGGTGGAGATCATCAAGGGCGCGAGCGCGGAGCCGCAGATGTCGTGGCTCGGCTTCGTCGTGACCGGCAAGGCGCGCGCCTCCATTCGCCGGGCGGTGCGGGCCAAGGAGCGGGCGGAAATCGCCGAGATCGGACGCAAGCTGTTCGACGAGATCGCCGAGCGCCTGCCGGCCAAGGTCGGGCGCAAGGCGATCAAGAACGCGGTGGAGCGGCTCGGCTTCGACGAGGAGGAGGAGCTGATGCACGCAATCGGCGCGGGCAAGCTGGCCGACCGCGAGGTGATGGAAGCGCTGGTGCCCGGCAGCGCCGCCGACCTGCCCGAAAATCCAGGGCAAAGCCGGGCGATCTCGATCAAGGGGCTGACGCACGGGCTTGGCTTCGTGCTGGCCGAGTGCTGCCACCCGGTGCCGGGCGACCGGATCGTGGGCCTGCGGCAGAAGGGCGAGCCGGTGCAGGTCCATGCGATCGACTGCGCCGCGCTGGCGAGCGGGATCGATGCGGATTGGGTCGACCTTTCTTGGGGCGAGCAGTCGAGGGGTGCGGTGGGCCGGTTGCGGGTGGTGCTGTATCACCGGCCGGGCACGCTGGCGGAGATGGCGGGCCTGTTCGCCAAGAACAACGCCAACGTGATCGGGCTCGACCTGGCGCAGCGCGACGACCCGTTCCACACCTACGAGGTGGACCTGGAGGTGCAGGATCTGGCGCACCTCACCCGGATCGTGAGCTCGTTGCGCGCGAGCGACGCTGTGGCCCAGGCGGAGCGTATGTGACCGCGCCCCCTCCTCGCAAGGGGCGGCAGCCTTGCTTTAGCCGGCCTGCCCCGCGAGATTCCGGCACGGGCGGCGGAGGTGGCGGATGGAGGGCTCTGCAGGAGGCAGGGCCGGCAGACCGCAGGAGGGCGCTGCCTTCCGGGCATCCCGGGCTTGGCCTACTTCCTCCCTCCGTGCGAGAACTGGATCGGCCGGTGCCCTGATCAACTCGGCGCGATGGCCGGGCAGCGTCGGAGCCAGCCCGTTCTCGTCGACGGGTGCATTTGCGGATTGCCGTAGGCCAGGAGGCGGTAAAGCCGGTCGCACGGCTGTACGGCGCACTCCTGCGCGTCCGCGATGATCATGCGTTCCATCGCTGCAGGTCGCTGCTCCTGCTCGAACGCCCGACCTGCCCAGCCATTATGCTCGCCGGCGCCACGACCTACCGGATCGTGATAGGATAACCCGACTGCGAGATGTCGTGCCCGTTCATCGTCACGAAGCGCCATCTCCCATCTAGCGTCGCCGGTAATTGCGTGCCACAAGTCGGGTCGGGCGCGAAAACGAGTCGATCGGTATACGGCACGGCGAGCACCAGCCCTGCCAGCGTGATCCACGCCAGCCGCTGGTGGTGCTGGCCGCGAGCGGCCCTAGCCGGCGGCGGCACGTCTGACCGGCACTTGCACGTTGCACACATCCACCCCGCCCGCCGGCACCTTGTAGAACGCATCCTCGCGATTGGCCCGGACCTGGAGGTAGCGGGCGAAGCTGGCGCTGTCGGTCGCGAGATATTCGAAGGCCGGCAGATCGCCCGGAGCCAGCTCATCGCCCGGCCGCACCCGCAGGATCGGCACGCGCTGCGCCCGATCGGCATAGACGCCCGCCTCTCCGGTGCCGCGCGGCAGGGTGGCGAGGTGCTCGATGCCCTCGATGACCCGGCCGACCACCGCGATGTTGCGGTCCAGCTGGCGCGGGGCGTGTCCGATCACCGCGTAGAGTTCGGCGCCGGTGCCGGTATCGGGCGAAAGGTCGCGGGCGACGCCGACGCTGCCATAGCAATGGACCGGCCAGGCGGTGCGCCCGCCGCTGTCGTCCAGCCCCACGGGCCAGCCAGCGACGAAGGCGGTGATCGCGTAGGGGTCGATCCAGCGGTTGACCATCACCTCCTCGCGGCGCGGGGTCAGCACGAAGTCACGCCCGTCTTCGGGACCGGGCCGGACCGGGGTGACGTAGGCGCTCTCGGGCACATTGACGAGACCGGGCGGCAAGGGGGCGGCGCGACCGTCCTCGTCCTCTCCCGCGCCCCATTGCGCGACCCAGTTGTCGACCACGCGGTAGACGCTTGTGCCGTCCCACCAATGTGCGCGGGCGAGGGTGCGAATGTTGTTCACCCAGTCGGCGCTGAACGGCGGCGGGAGCAACTGGATGACGACCCGCCGCTCCTCGCCGCTGCGGCCGGGAGCGAGCTCCATCACCAGCAGATCGGCCGGGTCGATGGGGCGCCAGTCGGATGCGGGAGCGTCCGCGACGATCGAGGCGGGGGTGGGCGGCTCTGCCGGCGGAGCGGGGAGTGGCTGCGGCTTGGGCTGTGCGTGCGCGGCAGAGGCGAGGGCGAGGAGCGCGGCGGCGTGGAGAAAACGGATCATGCGCCATCCTGCCACTGGTCGGCACGCGGGCAAAGCCCCGCTGCGGATCAAGTGGCGGCGTCCTCCAGCGCGTGCATCACATCGTCGGAGAGGCCGAAATGATGGCCGACCTCGTGCACCACCACGTGCGCGACCAGTCGTTCCAGCGTCTCGTCTCCGCGCGCGGCCCATTCCTCCAGGATCGGGCGGCGGAACAGGCGAATGCGGTCGGGCAGGGTGCCCGAATGCTCGACGCTTTTCACATGCAGCGGCAGCCCCTGGTAGACGCCGGTGAGGTCGAACGGGTCCTCCAGCTCCAACTCGTCGAGCAACGCGTCGTCGGCGAACTCCTCCACGCTGAGCACGACGTCGCCGAGGTGGCGTGAGAACTGCGCCGGCAGCCGCGCAAGCGCCAGCCGGGCGAGCTGTTCCATCTCCAGGGCGGAGGGGGCGGGGCCGAAAGAGCGGGTCACCGGAGGCAGCGTAAAGGCGAGCGGCACGGGCGGCAAGCGTGCCGCTTGAAATGCCGGCGCCCGGCGGCTAGGTGCGCGCCCTTGCCCCCGAAAAGGCATGCGGAGCGGTGGCCGAGTGGTCGAAGGCGCACGCCTGGAAAGTGTGTATACGTCAAAAGCGTATCGTGGGTTCGAATCCCACCCGCTCCGCCACCTAGGCCTAAGCTGTCGGCATTGAGCGGTGCTTTGCCGGCTGAACGGCGCGCATGCGCGGGCTTGAGGCGATTATATCGGTGTGGGAGAGCTCGCATCATGGAGCTTCTCTACCGGTTTGCGCCGCCTTTCTCTGCAGGCCCATTTGCCACTACGGAATGCGTTTCGATGTTGGCCGCAAATGAGGCGATGCCGAAGGCGCCGCTTTGACGTTAAACCGTGGCCCGCCCGCTAGCGAGCCGAGAGCAACGAAACTTGCTCAGGCCATCGCATTGGCGGCGGACCAGATGAGGTGAGTGCTGCAGCGTTGAGCGCGGCCGGCTGCGAACCGTCGAGGATCGCGGTGACCAGTTCGGGGGCGAGGAAGTTCAACCGCACAACGCGCGTAACCCACGAATCGTTGACGCTCTCGGCGCGGGCCAGTGCTGTGATGTCCGAGTTGCCTCCGCTGAGTTTCGACGGCTGGCAGCGGGCTTCCACCAGCACGTCGATCAGCGAAGAGTCAACTTTGCTGATGACTGCTCTGTCGTCCGGCTGGATGAAGCGCGTCGCCCTACCCGATTGGGAGAAGCGGACGGGTGCGGAAGGGACAATGTCAGCTGAACTATGATCAGAAGCGGGCAGGCCCTGCGCTTTCGCCAGCAAGTCTGCAGCCAGCGTGCTCAGCAGCGGCTGGAGGACGGCGCGCTTGCGCCGTGCGACTTCATCGGCAGGGGCGACTGCGTTCGCTGCCTTGAACCGTGCTTCGTCGAGCTCAGCTGCAAGAGCGGTGGTGTTGCGGGAATGCGCACCCCTCCGGCGGTCACCTTGCTGCAGCGCTTTGCTGACGTCGTACGGATACCGGACCTTGCCCTTGCAGGCATGACTCGCAACCAGCGGCTGGCCGGCTTCATCATGGACGAGACGAGCAAGCAGGCTCGGCGAGCGAGTTGAGGCGGCACGCTGGCTGCCTTGCGTGTTGGCGTTGAGCTTCGCCTGCACCTGGCCCCATAGCGCCCGGTCGATGATCGCCTTGTGCTTGCCCTGATAGACCCGCCCCTGGTGACGGATCTTACCAAGGTCGACCCGGGTTGAGGAGAATCTCGTAGATTTGCCGGCAGGTGAACTGGCTGCCGCCCATTGGTCTGCCGATGGAGGTGATGCGCTCAGGCACTTTGACCTGCTCGGCAGCGAGTTGCTCTGCCAGCAGGCGGACGTTGCCGATCACGGCATGGCGCCGGAACAGCGCGCGGGTGAGTTTTGCATGCTCCTCGACGAAGACCGGCGTGCGCCCTTCGGGGTGGCAGCCAAGCGGCGGAGCTCCGCCCATCCACATGCCTTTGGCTCTGGAGGCGGCGATGTTGTCACGGATGCGCTCGGCCGTGACCTCGCGTTCGAACTGCGCGAAGCTCAGCAGCATGTTCAAGGTGAGCCGGCCCATGCTGGCGGTGGTGTTGAACGACTGCGTGACCGAGGCGAAGCTGGTGCCGGCCTTGTCGGGCGCTTCGACCAGCCTGGCGAAGTTGAGCAGCGAGCGGGTCAGCCGGTCGACCTTGTAGACGACGATGTCGATCTTGCCCGGGGCGATGTCTGCCAGCAGTGGTTGCAGGGTAGGGCGCTCGAGTGTTCCGCCCGAGATACCACCGTCATCGTACTCCTCGGGCAGAACCCGGACATCCAGCGGCTTTTAAGCCAATCCCGGAAGCTGGCCCTCGTTCACGTGAGAGGCATGGACGCTGTGGTGGAAAGCGGACCGGCCGCTTCCGGATGTTGCCCGCCCGTTAGCAGACCCTCGTTCATGCGGAGGTCGGCCGCATCGGCGATTCTGTATCGGGAAAGTGGTATGACCGCTTTACGGAGCTAGACCGATGCGGGAGATTGAGGACTTTACCGACGAACGCCTGAAGGCGTGGTGCATCCACTGCGGGGCCGAGATCGCCGACATCGAGAGCAATCGCGATCATGTTCCGACCAAGTCTTTGTTGACGAAAGACCTGCGCGAGCGCGGCGCCGACTATGATCGTGGAAAGGGCGATGAGTACGACTATCTCCCTCAGGTCGTCGTTTGCCGGAAGTGCAATTCAGGGTTCTCGCCGGACGAGAACTATCTCCTCTGCGTCCTGCACGCGGTCATCGCGGGCAGCCTCTACCCCGATGCAACGAAGCATTCCGAAGCGGCGTCCATCCTGCGCAGCAACCGCCACCTCGTCCGCTCGCTCAAGCGCCGGCCCGACGGGCAGCTCCTGCTGTTCGACAATCTCCAGCCGTTCACCCTCTATCCCGACACTGACCGGGTCCGGCGCGTGATCGTCAAGAACGCTCGGGGACATGCCTATCACGAGATCGGCGAGCCGCTACTCGAGGCGCCCGACCATGTCGCCTTCGTGCCGCTCGAGCTGCTGACCGACGAGCAGCGCGACGCCTTCGAGGCCGTCGGCACGCTCGGCGAGCTCGCCGCATGGCCTGAGGTCGGCAGCCGCATGACGGTCCATCTGCTCGACGACGAGGCCATGGTCGGCGGCTGGATCACGGTGGAACCGGGCCGCTATCGCTACGCGATAGACTGGTCCGGCGACGTGACTGTGAAAACAGTTATATGGGAGTATCTCGCCACAGAGACACGATGGGAGCGATAGCACGCCGTGTCCTGCCGCGTCCCTTGCAGCGGGCGGCGAGGTCAATCCCGCGGATCGGGAGGTGGATTGCAGGCGAGAGTGACTCGCTGTGAGTCCCGGACGCTGGACTGCGGCCGCTGCCAGGCTTCGTGCGCCTCAGGCTATCCGGTCCTTCTGTCAAAATGGATCCCCGGCAAACCCGGCCGCACCATTTCCGAGGGATCGCCTAAATAGAAGGGCGGCGATTGCGGGCCAGGGTTGCGCCGTGCTGAGCATCCGAACCTCCTCGGCGGTGATTTGCGGTCATTTCGGATTAAAAGGTTCTCGGTGTCGCTGACATGATCTCGGATGGGAGGTTCAGGAGCTTGCCTCCCTGTGAGCTCTGCAGCGGTATCGGAGATATCCCAGCGGCCAATCAGGTCCTAAGTCTGCTTTCGAAACGGCGATTCCTGTTGCGACCCCACAGACAGTCGCTAGCCTGAGCATCAATTGGGGGCGGGGTTGACGGATAGGCAGGGCATAGAGGGTAGGGATGCGTGCCGGCTGGCCGTGAGGGCTCCGCGGGTATCCGATAGCATGGTGTCGGCGTGTTACGCCTTCTCCGACTGATTGCGGCGCTCTTCCGCCGCCTGCGGCCGTTTCAGTGCAAGGGCGGTCCGGCGCGAGAGGCCAACGCCTCCGCGCACGCCATGCCCGCCGAGGCACCGCAGCATTTCCTGAAGCCGATCCCCGATCTGGATTGGGCCGTGTCGCAGGCGGTCCCCGAGCGAGAGACGCGTCCTAGGGAAGATGGCGATCCTGACGCCCGCATGGTGCCGGCCGAGCCGGTTGCGGACGTCTCCGGTGATGCCGCTGAGCTTACCGAGGCGGTGCAGGAGGCCGTCGGCGTCCCCAGCTATGACGTCGTTGGCGCTGACGATCTAGGGCGGGTGCCGGAAGCAGCCGCCGACGAAATTGAAGCGAGCCTGGCTGCTGAGGACGAGGCCGCCCAAACAGCCGCAGTGGGGGACGGCGATCCGGCAGGAGCCGGGGACGGACCCGAGCCCGGACTGCAACCCATAGCCGCTGACGTCGATCGGCGTGCGTGGCCGGTAGCGCAGGGCGAGCCGCTCTCGCCCGATCAAGCGGCGTCCGAGGTTCCGCCTGAGAATGGCTCTGCGCCGGACCCAGAAACTGAAGCTCCGGCCGGTCAGATGGCTGCAGCGGTGGCCACCGGAATGGGGACGACGAAGCCCGACCTCCCCGCCGCGGAACCGCCGAGTGCGCATTCGGCTGTCGCGGTGGAACGGCTTGGCGGAGCCGCTGTCGAAGCACATCGGGTCGAAACGGACGAGCTATCAGCTGACGGATCGATGCCCGCGAGCGATTGGCCCGGCGCTGCAGCGGCTCTCGATCCGGGCGCCGCCCCGCTGATCGAGGAGGTCGTTGGCGGGGCGGATGGGGCCTTGGCGGAGGACCCGGGCGAGCCAGATGACTATCGCGCATGCGACGGCAGCCCGTTCGGTGAGTTGCGCCCGGATAGTCCCGGCGGGCTCGACGATCCCGGCGAGCGGCAAGGGCCGGCTCCTGGCCCATCAGCGGAGGACAGATCGTCAGAGGACACCTTCATCGAACCCCGCATGGTCGCTGATGTCGTCGCGGAGGCTTCGCCGCCGGGTGGTGAGGTGGTCGCGGAAGAAGAAAATGAGGCGGCCCTTCAGCCTGAGAAGGAAACTAAAACGGGCAACGCCTCTGCTTCCGCCTCCGGCATGCCCGCGCTCAGCTCCGGGGGTGGCGAAGCTGCGGCGGCGGCTGACACGGACGCCGACTTCGCCGCCGCTATCGGGTCCGGGCGCGATGCCGGTTCGGACACGTCGGCGTTGCCCGAGGCAATCCACGCCGCGGTGATGCGCAGGCCCGGCGAGTATAGGCCGAGGCTGAAGCGCGCTCGCACACGCAGGGCGCAGTCTGCCGGTCCCACTGGCGTCCGCGACGTGCAGAGCTTGAACGCCGACCTGCTGCTTCTGATAGGCGCCGCCGACTGGGGCGTGCAGCTCTCGGCGCTGTTGCGGATCCCCGAGGGCGCCGAGGAGGAGATCGCAGTCGACCAGGGTGGCGTCGAGACGTGGCTAGGTCACCTGGACGATCAGCTTCTCGAGCCGCTCGCCCTAAGCGACGCGTCCGCCGCGTTCCGCGAGCCGCTCCTGGTGACGGCCGTGGGGTTGCCGGTGAGATGGAGCCGGACTTCGAGGGATCTCCACGTGCTCGGCCCCCATCCCCGCGTCGCCGGCTTCGCCAGTCAGGCCCGTGTGGTGATCGGCCAGGAGTGCGTGGTGATCTGCCGGGAAGGGCTGGCGGATGCGGCGCGCGCGCAGATCCGGGCGACGGGATCGGCCGAGCCGGTGCCGATCGAGGGTCCGAACGTGCCTGCGGGATGGGTTTGCTGGCGCGGCGTGCGGCCGGTGCGGCCCTCACTGCCCGCTGGCGGGGAGTCTATCCTTGACGCACTCGACCCCTTGCCGGCGGTCAGCATCGAGTTCTCGGGCGGCATCCAGCTGTCGCGCGCCGCGTGGCTGGAGGGTCGTCCGCCTTCGATACGGCTCCTCGGCCTTATGTCCGAGGGCGATCCAGTCCTGATCGACGGCGCGCCAGCCTCCCGCGACGGCGCGGGCGATTGGACCGCCCCGGGGTGGGACCGGCCGGGTGCGCACTCGGTCGATCACGGCGGCAAGTCGGCGAGCTACGCAATCGAGCGAGGCGCGGACGGCTGGGAATGGTGGCCCGCGTGGGAGGGGCCGACCCGGCTGGCAGGCGCCCTTTCCGAGGCGGGCGGCGGCGAGCTCTTCCACCATTCCGGGCCAGCCGCGCTCCTCGGCGCCCGTCCGGGCCAGATCTGCGGCTTCGCGCCATCCACGTCCGGTGTCGGCGTGGCCCGCCCGGACTTCGAGCCCGTCTGGCTGGTCACGGCACCGGGGACTAGGCGCGCCGGTGTCTCGCTGATTGGGCAGGCGTCACCCCCTGGCATGCCCGTCGGGCCGAACGCCGCCTTGGAGCGGTGGGTGCGGACCGTGTGCTCCTGCGGCCGCACAGGTGCCGTCCCCAGCGGAACGCGGGAGGCTTGGAGCCGCTACGTCGCGGTCGCCCGCTCGCACCGCAGGCGCCGCAGGTGAACGAGCTCCTCCTCTGGGCATCGGCGGTCGCCACCGGTGGCGAGGCGGCTTTTCGGCGGCGCGCGGCGGAGCTCCTGCCGTCCCACCGATCGGGTCCCTCGGCCTACAGCCGCGCGATCTGGAGCCTCGGGAGCCTCGCGCACTGCGAATTCGGGGAGGCGGCCGGCGGCGGCTGGCGCGTCGCCCCGCCTGTGATCGCCGCCGGGGACCCGGCGGGTCCGGTCACCGCGGTCCTCTGCGGAGCACGGACAGTCCCGCTCGTCTCGCGCCTTACCGCCGCCGCCGACGGCCGCATGAGCGTCGCGGCGCAGCGGGATGCGCCGGACGCACTCGTCCTTTCAGCGCCTGCGGCGGGAGAGCTGGTCTGGATCTCGCGGGAGGCTGGCATCCCGATCCAGTGGAACGCGCCGTTGGCGATCCTGTCCGCGTTCGCGCCGCCGCCGCTCGCCAGCTTCGAGGAGACGGCGGTCCCGCGAGGTGGCTGGAAGGTCGAGCGGTTCTCGCATTCCGGGATCGCCTGGCTTTCCTCTAGCGTCGAAGAGGCGGCTCGCGCGCGCCGCGGCCTTTTCCGCTGCAGATCCGACTACGAGGTGAGGCACATCTTTAGGCAGGGCGCGGTGACGCGCGACGTTCCGCCGGGCATCGCCAAATATTGGGCGCTCGGCCGCCGCCAGCGGGCGATGCGGCTCGATCTCTCGCGCGGCGAGGTGAGCTTCCCGCTCGCGGCCCGGCCGCCGGGGCTGATCGACCGAGCGCTGGTGGTCGCGTCCGGCATGCTTCCGGCCGTGTCTGACGGCCGCCTCACCTATTCGGGGATTACGGCCCCGCTCGCTTCGGCCGCGGCCGCAGCGCTTCGTGCAATCGCAATGGGAGCCGACAGTTGACCAACCCGGTATCGATCTTCGAGGGCATGCGGGACACCTATTTGCGATACCTCGATAGCCCTTTCGACCTTCGCTACGACAGCCTGGTCGCGGAGCGGCGGGATCTGCTCGACGCGGATGGGCGGCTCTACCGGCATCAGTTCGACGCGCTGGACGCGTCGATGCGGCAGCGGCAGGATGTCATCGTCACCAGCGGCACGGGCTCTGGAAAGACCGAGTGCTTCCTGCTCCCGCTGGCGGCCGCGCTGGTCGCGGAGTCCGCGAACTGGGGCGCCCCTGCGCCCCTTCCCGCCGCGCACGACTGGTGGAACCACGACGGACCTCCGGGTCAACGCTACCATCCGCGCGTCCCGCAGCGCGGGCATGAGGATCCCATTTCCAGGCCTCCCGCGATGAGGGCGCTCGTGATGTATCCCCTCAACGCGCTTGCTGAGGATCAGCTCGTGCGCCTCAGGCTCGGGTTCGACAGCCTGGCCGCGCGGGGCTGGCTCGACGCCAACCGGTTGGGCAGTCGCTTCTACTTCGGGCGCTATACCGGACGGACCCCTGTCTCCGGGGCGCCGTCCTCGTCCAACAAGCTCGCCGAGCTGCGCCGCGAGCTGATCGCCATGGGCAGGGACGCAGCCGCGGTGGCGGGAACCGACGCGGAGAGGTTCTTCCAGAGCCTCGGCGGCGCCGAGATGTGGTCGCGCTGGGACATGCAGGAGACGCCGCCCGACATCCTGATCACCAACTACAGCATGCTGAACATCATGCTGATGCGCGGCGTCGAGGCACCGATCTTCGACGCGACGCGCTCGTGGCTCCAGCTGGATTCCCGCAACGTGTTCCACCTCGTGGTCGACGAGCTGCATACCTATCGCGGGACGCCCGGCACGGAGGTGGCCTACCTTCTGCGCGTCCTGCTGGACCGGCTCGGGCTCCATCCCGATCATGACCAGCTCCGCATCATCGCTTCCTCGGCATCGCTTCAGGACGATGCTGCGGGCCGGGAATACCTGCACGGCTTCTTCGGCCGCGACCGCTCCCGGTTCGAGGTGATCGGCGGCAGCCAGCGGCCGCTGTCCCCCACCGCCCGGTCGACCGTCGAGCAGCATGCGGCCGCTCTCGCCGCCTTCCCGTCGCACCTGCAGGCATCGGGGCTCGAGACGGCCGTCGATGGCCTGGAGAGCGCCGTGGGAGCGAGCGGGCCGCCGCTCCCTGCCTCCGAGCGGTTGGGGCGTGCGCTCGCGCTCGCCGAGGCCGCCGACGCGCTGCGTGAGGTGTGCAGGAGCGACGACGGCACGAGGCCGCAGCCGCGTCAGGTGGCGGACATCGGCGTCCGGCTGTTCCCGAACCTGGCGCCCGGGGCCGCGGCGGAAGCTGCCGAGGGGCTGGTGACCGCGATCGCGTCCGCCGATGCGGAAGCGGACGTTCCGCTGCTGCCGGTGCGCGCCCACATCATGTTCCGGAACGTGCAGGGTCTGTGGGCCTGCACGGATCCGGCCTGCAGCCAGGCGCCGGCCCGCCCGGACGCGCCTCAGATCGGCTCGCTCCATCACGTCCCCGCCTCGGGCTGCGGCTGCGGTTCCCGGGTCCTGGAGCTTCTCTACTGCGAGCCCTGCGGCGAGGTGTTCCTGGGCGGATACCGTGACGGGACCGGCAATCCGGGGCAGTGGCGGCTCAGCCCGGACTATCCTGACCTGGAGCAGGTTCCGGACCGTGCGGGCGCGGAGCGAGACTACGGCAATTACGCGGTCTTCTGGCCTTCGGCCGGGCGGACGCCTCGGTCGCGCCGGTGGACGCAGGGCAATGTGCCGCGGGAGTGGCGTCAGGCGGACCTGGACTATGGATCCGGCGTGCTGACGGGCGGGCGTCCGGGCAACGGGCATGTGTATTGGGTGCCCTCGCAGCACTCGGCTCTCAGGCCGGGCGCCGTGCGGGCCGCCCCGCCGTCCGCGTTCCCTGCGCGGTGCCCGCGCTGCGATGCCGACTGGGCCGGACGCAACGTGGGCTCGCCGGTGCGTGGCCAGCGGACCGGCTTCCAGAAGGTCGCGCAGGTGCTCGCCGACAGCCTGCTGCGCGACATCGCGCCGCCGGGGCTCGAGCGGAACCGCAAGCTCGTCGTTTTCTCGGATAGTCGTCAGGATGCAGCCAAGCTGTCGGCCGGGATGCGGCAGTCGCACCATCTGGACGCAGTCCGTCAGGCGGTGGTCGCCGCCTTGGAGGGAGCGGGGCAAGGTGCCGCCGCGTTCCAGCTGCAGGCTACAAACGCCCCGATGACTCCGGAACAGGCGGCGGCCGCCAGCGCGTATTTCCTGAGTGCGCCGCAGGACGCAGGTGTGATCATGGCGGCTGCGGGCGCCATGGCGGGATCGCCTTGCCCGTCCTTTCCGGGGCTCACGTTCGCGCAGGCGGCCGCGCAGATCTTAGCGGCGACGGGAGGACCGTTCCTGGTGAGCGATCTCTTCCGCGACGCGGAGCTGCGCATGCTCGCTGCCGGGATCAATCCGGGTGGCTACGGCAAGGTCTCCCTGTGGACCAATCCGGACGGGAAGGACGGTAACTGGCGCGCCCTGTTCGACTGGGCCACGTCGCCGCCCTCGCCGGTGCAGGGCGGGCTGTCGGTGGAGCAGGACGAGCATCTCCGGCGCCTGCGGCGCGCGGCCCATGCCGCGGTCCTCAACGTCATCTTCGCGTCCGGCCGCCGAGGACTGGAGGCCTTGCAGATCGCATGCGCATCGGTGGGTCCGGGCGCCGTTCACGATGCCGATCCGCTCGTGGTGCAGGCTGCCGACGGGGCCCTGCGGCTTCTTGGCGAGCGGCGACGGATCGAGGGTGAGCCATACACCGCCGTCGGCCAGCAGACGCCGCCGGGCTACGTCCGCGACTATCTCGACGCAGTCGCCGCGGCGGCCGGCCGGAGCGGCGCGGTCTTGGTTGCGAAGGTCGAGGAGCGCCTGCGCCACACCGGGCTCGTGACCGACTGGCTGATCCAACCCAACCGCCTGAAGGTCCGCCGCGCTGGCGCGGACTCGTGGGAGTGCACGGCGTGCCGTCGCATCCACCTCCATCCGGCCGGCCTCCGGTGCACCGACTGCCAGGGGACGCTGGCGGGACCGCGGCCGCTGACCGCCGCCGCCACGGCTGACGATTACTACCTCTACCTCGCTCGCGAGGCCGGTCCCCTGTTCAGGCTCAACTGCGAGGAGATGACCGGGCAGACGGGGAAGACGGAATCCCGGACGCGGCAGCGCCTTTTCCAGAACGTCTGCCTGCCGGCACCTGAGGAGATCCCACTGGTCGACGAGATCGACCTGCTGAGCGTGACGACCACCATGGAGGCGGGCGTCGACATCGGCTCGCTTCTCGCGGTCATGATGGCGAACATGCCGCCGCTGCGCTTCAACTACCAGCAGCGTGTCGGACGGGCCGGTCGACGGGGGACCGCGCTCTCGCTGGCGCTGACGCTCTGTCGCGGGCGCAGCCACGACGACTACTACTTCCAGCGCCCCGAGCGTATCACGGCCGACCCTCCGCCCCAGCCCTACGTGGACCTCTCCGTCGAGCCGATCGTGCGCCGCATACTGGCCAAGGAGGTCCTGCGCGAGGCCTTCGCCGCGCTGCAGCTCTTCCAGGGGTCGAGCGGCGATAGCGTGCACGGGGAGTTCGGCGAGTCCGCGGCGTGGGAGCAGCCAGTGGTCTCGCCCACGGGCGCGGTCGGGCTGCCGGTGCGCGACCAGGTCTCAGCCTGGATCGCCGCGAACGCCGCACGGGTCGGCGAGATCTGCTCCACCCTGCTCCACGCGGCGGACCCGGCGCTCCGCGCGCGGCAGGTCGCGCTGGAGGCATGGGTCGCCACCGGCCTCGTTCCCGAGATCACGGCTGCGGTTCGCAATCCGCGGCTGGTGCACGTGCAGCTGAGCGAGCGCCTCGCCAATTCCGGGATCCTGCCGATGTTCGGCTTCCCGACGAGGACGCGATACCTCTACCATGACGACCCCCGCGGGCCGCATTGGCCGCCTTCCGACGTCGTCGACCGGCCCCTCGACCTGGCGATCAGCCAGTTCGCCCCGGGGTCGGAGACCGTCAAGGAGGGCATGATCCACACGGCGATCGGCGTCGTGGACTACCAGCTGCGCGGCGGGAGGGCCACGGAGATGCCCGATCCGCTCGGGCCGGCGATCCCCACTGGAATCTGCCGGCGGTGCCAGTCGATCGACGACTCCCAGACTCCCTCCGCCACATGCCCGCTCTGCGGGCCGCTGGCCGGGGATCAGTATCAGGTCGTCGATCTCGCCGAGCCGCGCGGCTTCCGCACCTACTACAATACGGAGCGCGACTATGATGGGACGTTCGAGTGGACACCCCGCGCCACGCGGCCAAAGCTGGGCTTCTCGGGTCCCCCGCTGAGCCCGCACCGCAACTTCGAAATCCACAGCGGCACGCAGACCGTGCACGTGATCAACGACAACAACGGGGAGCTCTTCGAGTTCGAGCACATGTGGCGGGAGACCTGGGCGACGCGGCAGGCGCTCGACAAGGTCGACCGCAGGGCTCCGGCCGCCGCCGGTGCCACCGAGCGGCGCGCCCTTGCCGCGATCAGCCAGACCGACGTGCTGATCGCGGGCATGCGGAGCTGGCCTGCCGGCCTCTTCGCGGATCCGCTCCGCGTCGAGGGGCGCGCGGCGTGGTATTCCTTCGGCTTCCTGCTTCGCCGCGCGGCCGCGGTCCGCCTCGACGTGAGCGACAGCGAGCTGAAGGTCGGCTTCCGGACCACCGTCGACCCGAGCCAGACCATCATCGGGCAGGTCTTCCTCTCCGACACGCTGGAGAACGGCGCCGGATACAGCACCTATCTGGGCGTCCCGAGCGAGTTCGAGGCTCTCCTGCAGGACATCCTCGGGCCGGGGCAGCTCGGCAGGTTCCAGGTGGCGGCTGGGCATCGCGACCACGGAGTGGCCTGCCAGACGTCGTGCCATGACTGCATGCGGGACTACGGGAACCTCGCCTACCACAGCATACTGGACTGGCGCCTGGCGGTGGACATGGCCCGGCTCTGCCTCGACGCGGCGGCGCCGATCGACTTCTCGCCCGCGCACTGGGCGGGTGTCGCCCAGCATGCGGCCGACCGGGTCCATTCCGCATTGCCCGGATCGATCAGGGCGGCCATCTCCGGACTGGAGGCGGTCGTGATCGGGAGCCGCGCGATCCTGATCGTCCATCCCCTATGGGATGTCCGCCAGGCGACGCTGCATCCGGCGATCGCGGCCGCGCAGGCCGCCGCCGCGCAGGCGGGGCAGTCGGTCGAGCTCAGGTCGACGTTCATGGCGATCCGGAGGCCGGTATGACGCGGTCTGCTTCACCTGCCTGCGGCAGGTGGTGGTTGCCTCGGCGACGTCGTCTGCGCATGTTCGTGCCCGGAGGCTTTGCCAATGACTGACCGCCGCGCAGAGGATCTGGCGCTCGACATCCGGCGGGGCCGCGAGAGCGGCGAGCCCGTCCGCACCACGCTTCGCGTCGACGACCGGGTCCTGGCGCGGGTCACGGACGGCATCTACCGCCGGCCCTCTTCGGCGTTCCGCGAGCTGATCTCCAACGCCTACGACGCGGACGCCGCCGAGGTCATCCTCCAGACCGACGCCCCCCGCTTCCAGCGTATCGTGGTGCGCGACAATGGGCGGGGGATGTCGCCGGAGGCGCTGGCGGACCTGGTGACCCACATCGGCGGCAGCTCGAAGCGCACGGCGAAGGGCAAGCGCCTGGGCACCGTGAGCGAGACTGACCCGACGCTGTCGGTCGGGGGCCGGCGGCTGATAGGCAAGATCGGCATCGGCATGTTCTCCGTGTCGCAGCTGACCCAGCACTTCCAGGTCATCACGAAGCGCCGCGGCGACGACTACCGGACCTCCGCCGTGATCGTCATGAAGACGCATACCGAGGAGATGCTGGCGTCTGCGTCGGAGGGCGACGTCTTCGAGACCGGCACGGTCACGATCACGAGCGAACGTGCGGCCGATGTCGACGCGCAGGGCACCGAGATCATCCTGATGGAGCTGACGCCGCAGGCGCGCGAGCTGCTGCAGGGTCTCGACAGGTGGAAGCTGCTAGACCGCGCTGCGGCTGGCGACGTTGAGGGCGCTCCGCCGAAGGCGCCGACCTACCATATCGGCCGGGTCGATCCCGCCGACACGGACGTCTTCGTGGAGGAGCCCAAGCTGCCCTGGGCCGCCTCGGACGCTCCGGCCGAGCGCTTCCGAAGGCTCTACGCCGCCGTTCGCGAGGAGGTGCGCGACCGCAAGGCGACGCCGGTGATCGAGGAGTCGCTGGACGACTATCTGAGCATGATCTGGCTGCTGAGCCTGGCGGTCCCGGTGCGCTACATCGAGAAGCATCCGTTCGACTTGACCGCGGCCGACGGCATCGGGTTCTTCAGGCTGACCAGCCGATCCGCCGAGCCTGTGGAGCTGACGGGCCGCGAGACGATCGGCGGGAAGCTGGGCCTCACCAGCTCCGCAGATCCGGTCGGCGGGTTTCAGGTCATGGTCGACGATGTCGAGCTGATGCGCCCGATATCTTTCGACAGCCAGCTCCGCGGCAGCAGCGACATCGGCAGGCCGCTGATGTTCTTCGGCCAGGTGACGTCCGGGCTGGGCGCGGTGCCGCCCGACATCGGCGGCGGGGCGCTGTCCTTCGAGGCCTACCTCTACTGGAACCAGCGGATCACGCCGAAGGAGAACAACGGCGTTCTCGTGCGGGTCAACAACGCCAGCGGGGTCCTCTTCGACCCGTCCTTCCTGGGCTACCAGGTCTCGGAGCTCACCCGCCTGCGCCAGCTGATGTCCGAGGTCTTCATCACCGAGGGTCTCGACGCGGCGCTGAACATCGACCGCGAGTCCTTCAACTACAGCCACCCGCACTACCAATACCTGCAGAAGTGGGTTCACTTCGCGGTGCGTCAGACGACGAACAAGCTGAAGGGCCTCAACAAGGAGCTTCTCGAGGCGAAGCGCGCGAGGGAGGCCGGCACTCGCGCCAGCCGGCTCGACGACCTTGTCGGCAAGGTCTGGGAGGCGAGGAAGGGCGCGGACGCGGAGTCGCCGCCGGCGGTTCGGCTCGCCTCACGCGGGCAGGCGCTGCTCGACGACCGTGAGAAAGGCGTCCTCGTCTTCGACTCCGAGCAGCTTGCCGCGAAGGCGGCGGACCGGAACGCGGCGGTCGATGGCCCGCAGGTCGAGGCGCTCGCGAAGGTCCTGTCGGCCTGGGGGCTGCTCGACGACCTGTCCTGGGATGAGCAGCAGTCGCTGCTCACGGACATCGCAGCCGTCTTCGGAGCGCGCTGATGGAGGAGTTCGACGACGAGCTCCTCGTGGAGCGCGTGTCGCGCAGGCCCACGGTGGAGGAGCCGCCGCAACGGGTCTTCAAGCCGTGGCACCGGCCGAGGAAGCAGTGGATCAGGCGCTACCAGTGGCACGACGGTCTGCTCGACATGGTGCGCGACACGCACTTTCCTGACGACAGCCGGATCGTCCGGTATCTGAGCCTTCCCGGTGAGGATCTGCTGGACGTCCGCGTCCTCCGGGAGGCGTGCGAGCAGGCCGGGGCGGACCTCAGGTTCACCGGCCTGAACTCGGTGCGGCGCAACTCCGCCGACGACATCCAGCTGAACATCGCCGAGAGCGAGGTCCGCGGACTTCCGCGGATACACAGCGGCTCGACGATCCTGCGGGAGCGCTTCGAGTCGATCGCGAACGATGGCTCGCTCGCTCATGACGCGGTTCGGAGAAGCGGACCCTTCCACGCGGTCAACATCGACCTCTGCGATCACATAGCGCTGCGTGCCGCCGGCGAGCGTCAGCTGACCATACTGGACGCGCTTGCCGAGGTGATCCGTCTGCAGCTGCGGCACGCGAGGCATCCGTGGCTGCTCTTCGTCACGACCAGGGTGTCGCCGGAGAGGATCGATGCCCGCAACCTCGGCGCGCTCGTCCAGGCGGTGCGGGACAATGTGGGCGGCAGTGCCGAGTTCGGGGAGCGGACCGCCGCCCTCCTGGACACCGAGGCCGACCGGCTGCAGGCCGCGCTCGACGACCCGGCCAACCTCGATCCCCAGCGCTTCATGAACCTGTTCGCCCTCGGCTTCGGCAAGTGGCTCCTGAGGTTCCTCGGCGAGGGATGCTCGGTGCGGATGCTGCCGAGCTGCTTCTACTCGGTCCAGCCTGGGCGGCCCGACATGCTGTCGCTCGGTTTCCGCTGCGACGCCGTCCAGCCCGCTGCGGTCGACCGCTACAACATGGTCGGCGGTGCCGACGCGGACGGCGGGGCGTCCGCCGAGATCGATCATGCGATGCGGTTGCTGGAGGCGACCGGCGGCATGTTCGACCTGGACGACAGGCTCGAGCGGGACGCGCAGCTGGCGGAGTCCGTCACGCTGGAGACGGCCGATCTGTTGCGGTCCGCGCACTACGACGTCGACGGGAGGCCGGGCTATCGCGGCTGGCTGGATGCCGCCGCCTGACGCTTGGCGAGGAGGCGACGGGCCGCGCTATGGTCCGGGGTGCACTGATACAAGGCCGTCGCTGGCGCGCAGATACTCGGGGGCTGCGGTGCCGCTAAGCGGGAGGCGTTGGCTGGGGCGGCGCCAGCATCGCGACGAGCCGGTCCGGGAGCGCCGCCGCCCGCGCCTCGCATTCCCAGATGACATGCACCTTCCATCCGAGCTCGCGCAGTGCTGCCTCGGTGTCGCGGTCGCGCTCCAGGTTCCGGCGGAACTTCTCGGTCCAGTAGTCCTGGCGCGTGCGGGGCATCCTGGCGTCACGGCACCCGGCATGGCGGTGCCAGAAGCAGCCATGCACCAGAATTGCCGTCCCGTGCTTCGGTAGGACGATGTCGGGCTTCCCCGGCAGGTCCCGACGGTGCAGGCGGAAGCGGTAGCCCAATCTGTGGAGCACCCGCCTGACGAGCATCTCCGGCTTCGTGTCCTTCGACCTGAAGCCCGCCATCATCTTGTGCCGGGCGGCGTCGTCCAAGGTGTTCTTCGCCTGCTCCATGTGGCCGAGCTTGGGCGTAGCCTCCGCGTCTTCAAGGGCGGGGAGCCGCGCCGGTTCCCGCTAGCGGCGCGCCGGACCTAGGCCCGCGCCCTTGAGTCTTGTTCCGGCTCTTGCTCGGTCGCCTGAGCCTCGCGCTGTGCGTCGAGGACGGCGATCTGCGCCCGCACGGACTGCGAAACCGCCTGTGCCACGGGCGGCGGCACCGCCTCGCTGATCTGGACGATCTGCGAGGAGAGGCTGCCGATCAGCTCGTATTCCTCCGGGAAGCCCTGCAGGAGCATGGCCTCGTATACGCTGAGCCTGCGGGTGCAGCTGGGGTGGATGTGGACCTCGCGGTGGCCGTAGGCCACAGTCGGGCTCGGAGAGCCCCAGGCGAGCGTCTTGAAGCTCCGGTTGCTTCCGTCACCGGGCCTGAGGGCGCCGGGCGTGGTGAACTTCGGCGACTTCGGCTTCATGCACCAGTGGTTGACGTGAAACGGAATGCCGTCGGGCGTGAGCCCGCGCTCGAAGTGCGTGGCGTCGGGCAGGTGGCCGATCGCGCCCTGCACGTCCGGCCGCCGGCCGTCCGCGGTCGCGATCTTGGGCGGGGGCGACCACTTCGCGTCGCCGTAGAGCTCGCTGTTGAAGCCGACGACGAACAGTCGCTCGCGGATCTGTGGGGTAGCGTAGTCGGTGGCGAGCAGCACCGCGCGGTTCAGGGTGAAACCGGCATCCTCGAATGCCTTCTCGTATCGTCGGAGCCGGTGCGAATGGCGGTCGCTGAGCAGGCCGGTGACGTTTTCCATCACGAAGAACTTCACCGGGCTGCGGTCGTTCAGCTTCTTGAGCAGCTCGGCGTAGGCAAGCGGCAGCGAGTGCCGAGGGTCGGCGTCGAGGTAGACGGTGTTCGCCCGGCTGAAGCTCTGGCACGGCGGGCCGCCGATCACGCCCTCGGGCGCGAACTCGCCGCCATGCAGCTCGTCCAGCTTGGCGAGCGTCAGCTTGGCCACGTCGCCGACGTGGCCATGAGCCGGCTTCCCGGTGCGGTTGTGGTTGTAGGACGCGATGCTGTCCTTGCGGAGATCGAACGCAAGTCCGATCTCGAAATCATCGGCCTCGAACCCTGCATCGAGTCCGCCTGCCCCGCAGAAGAGGCTGAGTAGCATGCGACGCCTCCCCGGATTTGATCCGGAACGTAGACGCGCGATTCAGCGCGCGCAAGTCGGATGCGCACAGCGGACAGCATCCCATCGTCGATTTCCCGCTCCCTGTCGAGTGCTATGCCGGCGCGATTGGCTCAGAGTTGACCGGCCGATGTGGTGAGGTTGTGCCGTCGTAGGCTAGTGGTTGGGTCTTTTCAGAAGGGAGGTCGGCTTGAGCGCCGAGACACTGCGCAGCTTCTATGACGCGCTTACGCGTGAGGAGAAGCGCGTCGGGGGAATGTTCGAGGACGATGCGTTCGGGCTGGTGATGCGCGTGGCCATAAACGAGCTCGATCTCGAGCTGGAAGGCGTGCATCGCGGTGGGGCTCTCCCGATTGAAGAGGATCATGAGCGCGCATACGTCATGCGCCTCGGCGTGAACCGCATCATCAAGCTGGCCCTGTCGGCCCATCCACGGTTCCTGGCGCCGACCTGGACGATACCGCGCGACCTCGACCTGTCTGCCGAGGTGCTCTCGTTCGTCATGCAGCTCGGGACGATCGATCACGGCCGGCGGATCGCCCAGAGCCTGTCCTCGAAGGGCGGCCGCATCGAGGCGGGCAGCGGCCGTTTCACGATCACGTTGCCCCCCAGTGTGATCGACCACGAGCTTCACGAGCGGGAGCTCGACGACAGGAGCCGCGAGCGCGGCCGCCAGCGCTTCGAGGAGGGGCCGCAGGCGTTCGTGGATGACCAGATAGGCCGCGAGGTCAGAGAGCTCCTGACTGAGCTGGTGTATCCGTATGCCGGGCGGTTCATCGGCTACGAGAGTGACCCGAAGCTCGACGTCTATTTCTTCGGGCGCGCCTACAACGAGTTACGGCTGTCGCGCGGATACGACACCTTCCACTTCGCCACCCGCTTCGGCGGTATGACCTTCCTGCACTTCAAGCTCGCCGCCACGTTCGTCCTGCAGGCAGCCAACCGGCACCGCGCCTTCGTGCGGGCTCTGCTGGAGAAGGAGCCTCACGTCAGGATCGAGGACATCCTCACCGTGTCGGGCGACACGGAGAACTTTCGCGAAAGTATGCGCGACTTCATCAATTACTTCGGCGAGGGCATCGAGGGGCACGCCCCTGTCGACGACGACGGCGTCCGCATCCTCTTCGACGTGCTCTCGATCGGGCGGCGCAACCGTGATCTGCTGGACCGGCCTGGGGCTCCGATACCCCCGCTGGTGCAATGCTCCGACGGACACGTGGTCAAGGTGTTGAGCGGCGCCGGCACCGACATCATGCAGTTCCTGCTCAACTCCCTGCAGCAGAGCTTTCCACGGGACTACGACGCGGCCCAGCGCGAGCGCGAGGGCGTCATGCAGCGCGGGATCGAGAGCATGCTCGGCGATGCACTGCCCTCGCTGGAGTTCCGGGCGAACATCAAGCTGCGGCAGCGCGGCAAGGTGCTCACCGACCTCGACCTCGTCGCCATCGACGCGGCGCGGGGAGAGGCCTTGCTCTTCCAGCTCAAGCACCAGGACCACTACGGCGACGACCTCGCCACGATGCAGGCACGCACCTCGAGGCTGAACAAGCAGGTGGCCGACTGGCTGACCAAGGTGCGCGGGTGGCTGGCTCTCGCCAGCGCGGCCGAGCTACGCTCCGCGCTGCGCCTGCCGGCTGCGTCCGGACCGCTTGCCGTCAAGCTCATGATTGTGACCCGCCACTTCGCCCACTCTCTGCGCGACGTCTCGCGAGGCGAGGATGCGGCGTTCGCGAACTGGGCGCAGCTCGCGGCTGCGGCGGCGGGGATGAAGAGGGAGCGGCAGCCGGGCTCGCTGAACCGGCTGATTGAGCTTACCCGGGAGCTCAGCGAGGCCGAGAGCGTGTCCCACCTGCCCGAGCCCCCCGCGGTTTACCAGGTCGGCGAGCTCCGGTTCTCATTGGGGACCGAAATGGAGGCCTGACCCGAAGCCTCGTCGTCGCCGGTCTCGCGCAACGGCTCGCGTGCGGGATCCCCGCGCTGGTGATCTCGAAGCCGTCTGGCAGCCCGAGAGGCTGAAGGTCGGTAGGCTGCCGATCGATCAGGCCGCCTCCCGCCAGAAGGCCAGCAGCATGGCCGCCTCGACGAGCGCACCCACGCGCTCGAGCTCGGTATCCTCAATCCCGTGCGAGCGCAGTCCCTCGACCGTGGCGAGCCGCTGGATGGTCGCGCGCAGGGGTATCTCGCCGGCGTAGTGCTGGTGAGGGGCGTCGATGACGAACGCGACGCCGTGGCCGAAGACCGTCCCGTCACCGCCGATCAGCTCCACCCACTCGGGACGGTATCCGCCGAGCAGCATCTCACGGCGCCACAGCACCTCGCGTTCGGAGGCGACGTCCCGCTCCGCGAGCCGGTAGGCGACGCCCAGGCAGGTGCCGCCGCCGTCCAGTCCCAGCGCGAGGCCGGGCCGCGCCGGCGTGCCGCGGCCCGTCGGCATCGAGAGGCAGAATGTCCGGTGCCAGCCCTCGACGGCGGCGACGCGGCGCTCCACAGTCTCAATCGCGGGGTTCCAGATGAGCGAGCCGTAGACGAAGACCCAGACGTTCCCGGCGGGCCGGGATGCCATGAAGCCTGCCAGCGACGCGCGGCGCTCCTCTTCCGTGAGGATGCGCGCGTCCGGATCGTCCCGGGTGACGAGCGCGACCGCCCCGCCATCCGCGAGCATCCGCCGCGAGAGGATCGGCTGCGCTCGATCGCCGTGGCGCGGCGCGGGAAGTTGCATAGCTGTCGTGGCCATCGTCTCGTCCTCAGGTTCGTCGGCCCCTGCGATAGGCGGTGCGCGCCACGTCTCCGCTCCGGAACACGACCTGTAATCCAATGCCGGCCGGAAGCGGCACGATGCTCGATACGGGGGCAAGGACCAGAGTTCCGCGCACGCGCCCACTGTCTAGGTCAGAGATGGACGAGGAGATCGGATATGACCCACATGCTGCATGACCGGAACGATGCCCGGACGAGTTCCGCCGAGGTGCTGCCCGACCGCCTGCGGTTTTCGACCTCCGAGTGCGCGCTGGGCCACGTGCTGGTCGCGAGGAGCGCGCGAGGCGTCTGCGCGATCCTGATCGGCGACGAACCGGCGGAGCTCGAGGACGAGCTGGCATCGCGCTTCCCCGTCTCCGCGCTCGTCGAGGACCGTGCCGCGGTGCGCGAGGACCTCGGAAAGGTTGTCCGGTTCATGGGCTCCCCAGCCGAGGGTCTTGACCTCACGCTCGACGTCCGGGGCACCCCGTTCCAGCGCCGGGTCTGGGAGGCGCTGCGCGAGGTGCCCAGCGGCGGGACCATCTCCTACGCCGAGCTCGCCCGGCGCACGGGTCCGCTCAGCTCGCCGCGCGCCGTGGCCGGCGCCTGCGCAGCCAACGGGATTGCGCTGGCGATCCCGTGCCACCGCGTCATCCGCAGCGACGGCTCGCTCTCGGGATACCGTTGGGGCCCGGATCGCAAGCAGGCGCTGCTCGACAGGGAGCGGGGGGCCGCGTGACCGGCCGCAAGGTGCTGCTCTCCCGGTCAGTCCGTGAGCCGAGCGCACCGTTCGGCGGGATCCGTTCAGCCCCCGCCGCCCGCTTCCACTGACTGGAGCACGGGGCATCCCCGAGAGCCCTCTGGACAGTCCGGCCGCGTGCTGGCCAAATGCGTCATCGTGATGCCGGGACAGGAGTGCGATGATGCCGCAGACACTTGAATCCAGGACCGATGCCGAGATCGGGAACTGGATCAGGAACCACGAGGCTGCGGGAAAGACCTCGGCTCCGCTCTACCTGGAGCTGCTGGAGGAGCGCGCAAGGCGGTCGCAGTCGGGTCAGAGGATGGACTTCGGCCGCTCGCTCGAACACCTCAAGCAGGCGGCGCGGGAGCGCGCATGCACGTCGTATGGGGCGCTTGCGGCGGCGAGCGGCGTCGAATGGTCGAAGGCGCGGCACCAGATGAACGGTCCGAACGGCCATCTCGACCGCCTCCTCGACATCTGCCACGCGCGCGGCCTCCCGCTGCTCACGGCGATCTGCGTCAACCAGGGCAACGTCGCCGACGGGGAGCTCGCGGAGGAGGCGCTTAGCGGATTCGTTGCGGGCGCGCGGCGCCTGGGCATGGCGGTCGACGACCCGGTCGGGTTCCACCGCCGCTGCCGCGACGAGTGCTGGGAGTGGGGCGCGCGCGAGGTCCGAGGTGAAGCCTGAGGAGGCCGGCGGGGAGTATGACTGGGCACGTGACGCCGAGCCCATCTACACGTTCCTCGGGATCTACGTGGCGGCGTTCCAGGCGATGGAGGGGGTGCTCGACCAGATCCTGATCCTCGCGGGTGGGTGGCGCGCACGATCCGCGACGCTGGACAGGCTGGCAAGGTTCTCGAACGCGGACAGGATCGAGGCCGCGATGGCCGCTGCGCGCGAGGGACCGCGGTTCGCGCGGGCGCAGGCGATCCCGGGGTGGGCCGTGCGCATCGAGGCCTTGGGCCAGGCTCTGGCGGCCGAGCGCCTGCGGCGGAACGGCCTCCTTCACGCCAGCTACATGCTGCGTGGCGTGGAGCTCGGTCTCGACGCCATCCGGACCCACCGGAAGCGGCGGGATGGCGCGGTGCAGGTCGACCAGGAGGTCCTGAGCCGGGCGCGGATGGACGAGATCCTCGGCGAGCTGGCCGCGCTGTCGTTCGAGCTTGGCCAGGTCCACCTCCAGCTGCTCCATCTGGCGGAGGACGACCCGGAAGGCGCTGACGCGCCCGATGCGGGCCACCAGTGAGGCGGGTCAGGTGATCTAGGCCGCCTGGAACTGGTCCCAGCAAAGCACGAGCTTGCTGCCGCGCGGCTTTGGAAGCGACTTCCGGTCGACCAGCCTGGCGCAGACCTCGAAGTCCTGGTTGATCTTCACGACGAGCACCTTGCTGAAGTTCCGCGCCATGTTGAGCACGATGCGGTCGGTCCCGTTGAACGGCGTGATCGTCTTGACCTCGACGAGGTCGTTGCCGAGCCGTCCGTCCGAGCCTTGAGCGTAGTTGCGGTGCAGCTTCAGGCCGTGGGTGATGACGCCGTAGAGCTCGCCTATGTCGCCGTAGACCTGCAGGTGCCGGCCCGTGAGCCCGTGATACTCCTCCGCCGTCGCGAGGAGCGTCTCGAAGATCGACACGACCGACAGGTCGGCGGCGGGGTAGCGGGCGCGCCACTCCTTATGCTGGATCTGCTCGTTGATCTCGTCCCAGCTGATCCACTCGCCATCGTCCCAGATGGCGTAGTCCGGCCCAAGCCCCATCGTGTCGGTATCCTCCGGAAACGATGCTAGCCGCTCCAGGTGAGGGGTTCGTAAACGCGGCGCGGCGGTCAGGCCTGCGCGCGGTGGTCGGACAGCACGTGGGCGAGTTCCTGTTCGGTGAACGGACCACGCCCGTAGGCATGCCTGACATCGTCCGCCGCTTCGCCGACGAAGGCCTCGATGCGTGTCGGGTCCAGGCTGGGCATCTGCCGCTGGGTGAGGATGGAGTCCTCGATGGCGGGCTCGAAGGAGCCGGCATACCGTCCCCGTGGCCAGAAGAGGTCCTCGAAGCCGGTCACCCCAGCCTCCACGGCGAAGGGACCGCGCGCCCCGTAGGCTTCGAACGTCCTCGCGTGACGCAGTAGGAACCGCCGCCAGCACTGGATCACGTAGTCCACGGCCAGTCCGGCGTGCGCCTGGTCGATCCCGCAGGTTATCCTGCCATCGAAGCCCCAGATTTCGCCGTTGCTCTGAAACCACTGCGTGGCGTTGGTCACGGCTGACCTGCCGTCGCGCGTCTCGTCGGTCTCGTAGACGATCACCCCGCCGCGCGTCCTTCCCCAGCTCATGCCCATGATGTCGCCGAGCGGCATGATCTCGTGCCGGCCATCCCTGACGCCCCTCAGCCTACCGCTCCCCCGCCTGGCCGGAGCAATCCTGATGTAGCATCGCGCACTCTCCGGGAAGTGGAGCCGGTCCGCCCCCGCGCTCCGTCCGGGCGCCACCACGATCTCCGCCCCCGCGTCGAACCACACCGATGCGTCGTCCCCACGGGCGTCGATGCGGGGGATGGCGATGGCGGGCGGTGCGGGGACGGTTGCGAGGGATGCCCTTATGGCGTCGCCGATCGCTGGGACGAGCTGCTCTGCGACGGTCTCGCGCTCACCGCGTGTCCGCTCAGGCGACAGGGTGTAGCGGAAGGGCGCGCGCCGGTGGCGTAGGTCGAACGGCAGATCCTCCGGCTCGCAGCCTCCCAGGCGGCGTTCCAGACGAGCACTATGCGCTCCGGGCCGAGAGCGCGCTTCGCGTAGCCCAGCTCTATGAGGACGTTCGGGTTGGCGACATGCTTGCCGTCCTCGGTTTAGGCGACGGGCGTGAGGTCAGCCACGAAGACGTCGGCGGCGTCGATCTTCGCCAATATGGTCTCCGGGATCGCGACTATCCCAGCGGTGCCCTGCACGTCGTGGTCGATCTCGGGCCTCTCCTCGAGGTCCATGCCTTCGGAAGCGTGCTCGATGGCCCGCGCGACGACGTCGCGCAGGAAGTGCCTCTTGGTCTTGCCGGGTCGATCACTCTGCCATGGCCAAAACACTGTGCGCGCCATTAAACCTCGATGTCGCCCTGGCCGACCACCTCGGCCTGCCTCTTCCTGCGTGTCTTCTGAATCTTTCGCGAGAGATTGCGTCGGCGCCTCAGCTCGGCGGCGGGGAATTCTTTGTAGTCGGTGCCGATCGAGTGGCACCCGTGAAGGAAATCGTTCTGATACCACCGCGACGACTTGGCGATGGCGTCTATCGCGAAGCGGAAGATCAGCTGGTCCGAAGGGTCCGCCCAGTCGCCGGGCATTAGCGAGAACACCGACTGCCAGTCGTAGACATAGCGGCACTCGTCGAAGGGGAGCACGTCGAGGAACATCTCCATCGTCTTCGCGGTGTAGCGGTAGCGGCGGACCTCCCTCACGTTGCAGTGGCTCGGGTGCGCGAGTTGCGCGATTGCCGGGAAGAACCCGATGTCCGCGTTGGGCACGTCGCATAGAAAGGGCATGCTCTTCCGGTAGGGATACTCCGTGGCACGCCGCAGCATCTTGGACTGCAGGTCGGGGTCGGCCCGTAGCCCGTAATAGGCCGCCACCAGGTCAGCACCTGTGGTCTTGCCCTGGGCCTTCCCGCGGAGCTGCCCCATCCAGGACTCGATGAACGGCGCGATGGTGTCGGGGAGCGAGGCGTATTCTTCGAGCGGCCCGTATGCCCCGCACATCGCGAAGGAGTGGAGGAGCGAGTGGGTGCCGCTCTCGCCGATCGCCTCGCCGCCCTTCGGGGGCTTGCCGCCGACAGTCGCCCCGCTGCCGTCGCCGCCGTCGCCCTCTTCCGACCAGCTCAGCATGCTGCGGCCCCGGGCGGCCGCCTGCTCGACCGTCGCGGAGGACAGCTGGGCCCAGAACTTGGTCCGCGCCAGACGCGCCATCGGCGCAATGAGCGTGGCGATGTCCATGATGTGGCGAGTGACGAACGATCCGTAGTAGTGCGCGAAGTCCGCCCGCACGACGTCATGGAAGAGCTCGTCCTCCCATACGCCGTCGTCCCCGTCCTCCACGGGCGCCAGCTCGGAAGGCGACATCACGTAGCCATGCGCGGCCGCGCCATCGGTCCAGCCGCCCTCCTTCAGGTCCAGGAAGTCCTTGCCGTAGAGGTAAGCCGCGATGGCGTGGACGTGCCTGTTCATCACGTCCACGTTCGTCGTGTCTGGCTTGGAGAAGTTCGTGACGAGCACGCCGAGCGGCGCGAGCGCCGCGTGCTCGAACAGCGTGACGAGCAGCCGCGAGCCCTTTGGGAGGGAATCGCAGGCGTCGACGTAGACGATGTCGAAGCGGCGCGACGAGCCGACGAAGAAGTCCTCGATGTCGATGTGCAGGAACTTCACCCCGCGTAGCGCACGCTTTGCAAGCCGCTCGTGACCCAGGGCCGCGTCCTTCGCACGGCTCTCGAACGCCCAGATGTTCTCGGGTCGGACGCCGAGGCGAAGCAGCTCCTTCAGGTCGTTCTCTGGTTCTGGGCCGGCCAGATACGCTACGGTAATCTCGCTGGCCCTCCGCTTGCCGATCGCATCGCGCCGAAACCCCTCCCAGTTGCGGACGTCCTTCTTACGGACGGCCGACACCGCGTCGGAGTCGTAGGAAGTGCCTGACGCCTTCGCGCCGCACACGTGACGGACGTGGTCCGCGGGGACGATCGCCGCGGCGTCCCGGTTGCTTGTTACGAGCTTCACCGCCCGCCTCAACGCCAGGCGGCGCGCCCTGATCTTATCCTTCTGACCGTAGGTGTTGCTGTCCGACATTCCACGCTCCGCTCACGATATAGTCGGGGCGGCGACCGACGCCACTGTGGTGCCCCGCTACCGCAGCCGGCGCCCTGATCCGCAACCTGATGACAACCGGGTGGACCAACGGTAGATCATGCGTTGCTGTAGGGCGCCCGGGCCCAAGACTGAGAACTGTTGGAGCAGACCGCTCGCGACCGGGCCTCGCCGTAAGAAAAGCGACGGGGCACGCGGCGGGGCACGAAGCGGCCAGTCCGAAAAATGTTCTGTAAGAATTACAGTTGCATAAGCACCGAAGTTCGAATCCCTCCCGCTCCATAATGAATGAAAGGCCGCTACTAGGACACGGCCGAATGCGTTCGAACGACCGATTCTGGGTCCTCCCACCGCGAAGCAGTCGAGCGGCAGTCGCCTGAAACGCTCAGACGGTTCTCAGGGCCGCCGCCTCGACCTTCTTGATCCAGGCACTTTTGCAGATCGTATAGGCTTTGCTGTCATGAGCATGAAGGCCGGCGCATCGGGCCTTCTCGCGTCCATACTCCTTGGCAACGTCTGGCCTTGCTAGCAGATAGTCTCGGAACTTCAGGTGCCGGCTGATCGCCCGGTCACCAGCCGCGTAGCAGTGCAGATGGACCTGCCGCTCGCTCGATTCCGGGTCGGCAAGAACACAATAGCGACGGCCAACCAGCCCATGTTCCCCGTGCCAACTGTATCCGAGCGTTTCAAGCCGAGGTTTGCAGGCATCCAATGCTGGCAGGCTCTCAGCCACCGCGAGCAAATCAACGATCGGTTTGGCCGAGATTCCGGGGATGGCGGTTGATCCGATATGGTGGACCGCGAGAACGACGGGATCGCAGGCGTGAGCAATGCGGGCGCCTTGGCCGCTCGCCAACGCTGCCCAGTTCGGGTCATGCGGTATGAGCGTGACGGCACGAGAAGGCGGCATGATCGGCTCCGGTAACGTTCCTGTTGCCGCAATCCTCGAATCAGGCGATCCAGTATTGATGCACAAGCCGGCCGACCTGTCGATCTTGAACGCCCGTCCGTTCGACCAGGTCCGTTTGTCCAGTCTGGCGCAAGCGCTGGAGGCTTCTTGGGATCATCGGACAGCATACAAGGGCATCGTTCGAGCTGGTAATCCAGCTTTCGGCCAGTGCTATACGACCTCTCGCGTCGTGCAATGGTTCTACCCCGAGTATGAGATTGCAAAGGGCGAGGTATGGACCGGGTCTGGCATCGAGCACCACTTCTGGAACGCGCAGGGCACTAGCGATGACGCCGATTGGCTGGATTTCAGCTGGCAGCAGTTTCCCCCAGGGTCAGTCGTCCGGCATTACGTCCTTCTCGCTCGCAACGCACTCGGCGACAGTGATGCTACGGTGGAGCGCTGCGCGTTGTTGCTTCGCCGGGTGCTACTGCATCTCAAGTCGCGCTGAGGTTCGGTGCGCTCCGGAAACGAGCCGAACGGCAGTTCCCACTTCGGAACGCCCGATGTTCGGATTGCCCTGGCGACCAGTTGAAGAACCGAGATGAACGATTGACCGGTTCCGGGGCGCGGAGAAGGGCAGCTGAACGGCTGGAAGTGGGGTCTGTTCTCTGCCACAAACTGTCAAGCCCTCGCCGCGTTCGGTTGCGCAAGCGCGTCGTTCAGTCCTCGACGTGCGTGACGATCGTTTGCACCCTCGGAGTATCGAAATGCAGCGTTCTGGATGTGTTGCGCTCGGCCGCGTCCTCGCCGACAAAGATCAGACTTGACTCTCGACGGCACGCCGCCGCGCCTCGCGAAAGAGGTCCGGGTGCGGGTTCGGGCGGAGCTGAGGGAAGTCGGCGCTGTACAGCCTGAGCGCCTCATGTGTGCGACGGTCGCTGCTCAGCGCCTACAAGTCGAGGCGCAGGTGCACACCACTCGATTTTCTCCCCGTTGTCCATAGCGCACTAGCGCTCGGCGTCCGCAGGGGCGGGCGCAACCTCAGCGCCCACGCGGTCGCGACTCCCGCCGCATGGAGCATCGTGGAGGCGAGAAGGACGCCGGTGAGAAAAGCGCCGGTCGGCTCGCCTGGAGTTAACGAGCCGCCATGCGCATAGCCGTGCAGCAGACCCGCGAGGGCAATCAATACCATTGAAGCAGAGCGCCCGAGCCGTTGGGCGAGCACCGTCACAGAAAGCAACACCGTAGTTGCGAGCACGCCTGCCTCGACGAGCGCGCTCGGGCCGAGGGCCTGCCCGGCTAACGCACCACTAAACAAGCATGCCATAAACAGCGCTGGCGAGACCATCGGTCCGCCCAATTGTCGCCGGGCAGCCAGCATGCCTACCGCCACCATCGCCAGCAAATGATCGAAGCCGAGGAGTGGATGCGTTAGCCCCGACATGAGGTTCTGATTACCTAGCTCTTCGTGCGCGAAGGCGGCAGCGCTCCAGCCGGTCGCCGCGAGCCCAATCGCTAATCTCCAGAATGCTCTCACGGTCTCGCCCTTTCTAGAGCTTCTTGGGGTCAGTCGACCCCGTGTGCAGGAACTTATCGATTTGCACGGCTGGAAAGCGCCGTCGCACCCGCTTTTGGCCGGTATTATAGACGTCGAGTTCCTCGGCCCATTCAGCGGCGCGCGCCCGGCCCCGCGGATCGGTCAGCGCCAGGGCCGTCCGTGCGCGGAGTAACAGTTCAGCTCCCGCTTCGGCGACGATGCCATCATGCTTAGAGATAAGGTGGGTCTGGGCTAGCCAAGGATTCAACCGAGTTAAAAAATCGTGCGAGTAGAGCCCGAGCAGGCACCGCGCGAGCGGCGAGGCGGGCAGATGGTCCCATGCCAGATACCGGCTGAAACCCTCAACCGAGCGGCGAAAGCCGGGCAGCACCAGCACCGTGTCGTGGAGCAGAAAGGCATAGTCAAAGCGCCAGCGACGCGGCGCTTCATAAAGCGCGCTCCATTCCCAACCATTGTGCGTCGAGAAGGCGTGGTCGATGCCGCCGATCACCTCGTTGCGATCACGCTCCGCCCCGTTGACGACCACTTTCACGCGCGCATCCTCGATGCCCTCGGCGCGCAATTCGGTAAGCAGCCGCGGCACGGTACGTTCGTAAAAGGCGAGGCAGGAGGCGACGAGGTAGACGACATCGCCGCTCGTCTGCGATGGGGCGTAGGGGACGAGGCATAGGCGTTGCGCGGCATGCTCGTGTTCCGGTTCATCGCAGAAATGGCCGATCGGCATGCCAGCGATACTCTGCGTCCAAGTCGAGCTTGGAATGAAGCCATTACCGCCCGAGATAAAGGCGAAGGCGCGCTCTTCCGCGACCGGACCGAAGCGGTAGGGCTTCCAGGAGCCTTCGTTCGGATGCCCATAGCCGGTAATGCGGCCCTCGGGCTGAAGTGTCATTATGCCGAACGGCTCAATCAGGAAGCCTTCGCGGAGCTGGCGCATCCTGCCGAATAGGTGCGGCCGCCCGACCAGCGCTGCCATGTCAATCCCGTCGGCGGGCGCGAGCGGGAGAGGCGCCGACGTCGCACGCGGCGGCTCGGCGAACGCGGGAACGCACTCCAAGGTTCTTGGTGCATCGCTGCCGTCGTGCATGAAACCTCCTGTTCGGTGTTGAGGCTATCGCCGGCGCGCGGCCCATTCGATGCCCTGCGTGAGTATTTGCTGGAAGCGCCAGTCGCGATGGGTTTCGATCGAGTGGCCGGGATAAAGGTTGAAGACGCGGCCCGCGCCCCGCTCGAGCACGAAGGCGATCGGCTCGTCGGCGGTGCCGCCCTGGCCGTCCGGCGTCGTTCCCGAGGCAATGCGCTCGCCGGGTCCGTCGGCACCGGGCTCCATGCGTTGGTAGAGCTCGTCGAGATCGAGCTCGAAATTCAGGGGAATGCCAGCCAGGATCGGGTGGTCGGGCCGGTCCAGCCGCACGCGGATCGGCGCGAGCGGCGGATGGCCGCTGAAGGGCGAGGGGGTGTTCGGCGGATGGCCGGGCGGCGCATAGCCGAATACGCTGCCTGCAAGATTCTTCCAGTCCTGCGACGCCGAGGGCGCGCCCGCAGGGGCAAAGGAGGCCGAAGCAATGTGGACGACGACGAGCCCCTTGCCCCCCTCGACGAAGCGCTTGAGCATCGACAGCGCTTGGTCGTCGTGCCATTCGAGCTTGCCATGAAAGACGACCGCGTCGAACCAGGCGAGACCCTCGCCCGGCATGTCGCTCGGATCGCGGCGCACGCGATCGAAATTGTTGACTAATTCGATGTCGAAATTGGCCTCCAGCAAGGTCTTGCAAAGCAGCGGTACCGACCCCGCCACGGGATGACCCCCAGTCCAACGTACATTGTCGGTCGGCCGGGAGATGACCAGCACCTTCAGCCGCCCGCTGTCGAGAGTTCGTTCGGCGGCGAGCGCGGCGGTGCTGCCGGGAACGGGCGCGCAACTGCGCGCGCCATGGACATGGTGCTCGGTCATCGGCGTCTCCTCACCAGAGCGCGTAGCGCGCGTTGACGTAATCGTGAAGCTGCGCCCGCTCGTGCGGCGAGAGCGCGCGGTCGTAGATAAGCACCTCGGCGATATCGCCGCGGTAATAGGCGCCCGAGCCGAGTCCATTGCGGCCCAAATAGATGCGGCCGACGCGCGTATTGCGCGTGTCGGGATCGCTCTTGAGCTCGCGGCCGTTGCAGTGGAGTGCGATCCGCGCGCCATCGAACACCGCTTCTATCAGCATGCCCGCGCCGAGCTTAATGAGGGCGCTCTCGGGCACGAGGAGTTGGTCACCGATCAGCCATTCGTCGCGCCAATAGGAGTGTATCGAGGCGGTGCCTCGATGGACGGGAAGATCGCTCGGGCGGTTCTCGGAATTGAGGACGAGCGGCCCCGTGCTCAGCCGCAGCGCGACGTAGGCGTTGCCATCCGGCCGGTCGAAATCGCCCCAGCCGATGAGATCCGCGCAGTCACCGACCCGGAACGTTCGGTCGGGGAGCCGCTCGCCGCGTATGCGATGGCCGGGACGCCAAGGCCGCGCGACGATCGCGATCGAATAGGGGCCGCTCGACGCGGGCAGCGGCCGCTGCGAGCGCATGAATCGGCCGACCACGTTGATCCAATCGCGGCTGATCGTGACGGGGAAGTGCAGCACCGGGCGACCGTTCAGCTGACTCGGCATTAGCCGGATGGGCGGATTGGCGTCGTCTAAATGTCCGGTGAAATGCGCGGTAAGATCAAAGCCGTTGCCGGTCACGTCGATCCAGCTGCTGACCGCGCCGCGCGCGTCGGCAAGCACGCCGCGCTCGGCGCTGAACCAGGCCTGCGCTCCGGCGGGCGCCTCCGTCTCGCCCGGCGGGGGCGGCGCGGGGAGAGGTAGTCGCACCATCGCCGCCACGGACGGGACGCCGCCGGCGAGCAGGAACAGCATGTACGGACCCGGCGGCGCGATCTCGGGCCGCGGTGGCGCTTCGAGGGTAAGCCGCTGGCCCTCGCGCGCGACGATCGCCAGACCGATCAGCCGCTGGCTCATGTTGTTGCCGTGCGTGACCGCGCCCGGGGCGACGAGCGCCGCCTCGAGCGGGGTCGCGGGATCGTCGATGCCCGACACCGTCACCGCGAATCGCACACCATAACGAAGCCGCTCGTCCACCGCCTCGATCGCCGGACGTGGGCCGCGCTCGAGATAGGGAGGTATAAAGCGCTCGAGCGTGAAATCATAACTCTGGGCGCAATAGCGGTCGCGCTCGCGCGAGACCCAATCTCCCGGGCCGCGATCGCGCCGCACCTTCTGATCGCTGCCCGCGACCAGCACGGTCGCGTCGGGCAACAGCAGCGCGCTCGCATGATACAGTCGCGGCTGCGCGGCGGGCCGCATCGTTTGCCACCGATCCGCGGCCGGATCGTAGATTTCGGGCGCGAACACCGCGTTCTCGGGCTGCGTCACGCCGTCGGCGGCGTTGCCGCCGGCATAGCCCGAAACCGCGCCATTGACGACGAATACCGTCCGGTCGGGCAGCAGCACCGCGTCGCCCATGATGCGCGGCGCGGACATCGGCGCGGTATCGCGCCAGGTCGCGGCGGGATCGTCGAGGATCAGTCGGTGGCAGCCTGCGGTCGCTGCGTCGTCAAACGCGGGGTCGTTCCAATTCCCCCAATGCGGGTAGCGATCGACCGCGCCCCCGCCGATCAACATGGTTTCGGGGCGATACTCCTCCTTGGGAAGCAGTGGCAGCAACACCGACGTCGAGCTGTTCGGGTATAGCCGCCCCGCGCCGGCCAGCGCCGCACCCGGCTCGATCAGCCAGCGCGTTACGCCGGCCGCGTCGGTGCCCTCGGTGAGGAAATGGGCGCGGTTGGCGGCGAAGACGTACAGCCGTCCGTCAGGCAGCACATAGGTCGGCGGCAGGCTGTGCTGCGGCCAGGCGTCGATTAGGAAGGGCAGCAGCTGCGGCCCCGCCGCCATCGGCGGAATGGTCTCGCAGGTCGGGTTGCAATTATCATAAGGCTGCTGGTCCTCCAGGCTGCCCGAGAGGATGAAGACGCGGCCGTCGGGCAGCGTCGTGCAGGTTGGATACCAGCGGCCCGATGCGATCGCGCCGATCGTCTGGCAACCACCGTCGAAATCATAGACGCGCAGCGCGGCGAGGCCGCCGAGCGTGCCCGCCGGGGCACGGCCGAAGCGTTCGACGTCCTTCTTATCGCCGCCCGCAATGAGTAAACGGCCGTCGGGCAGGAACGCCGCGCCAGCGCAGAATGGGTTGTGCTCAATCCGGACCGGATCTGGATTAAACGCGTCGGCGCCGTCGGTACGCACGACCGCGCCGAGTGCGACGTCGCGCGGGCAGCCGCCGGACTCTTCGCAGGGTTCGTCGAGGTCGTTGGGAAACCCGCAATCCATGTCGACGAGCTTATGGCTCGGTTCTTCGGGGCGGGTGAAGAAGAGGACGCTGCGGTCGGGCATCAGCGCGGCGTGCGTCCCGAGCACGCCCGACAGCCCAACCGTCTCCCAGCGGCCCTGTCCGCGCGGATCGCTCACGAGCGGCTCGCCACGGCGGTGCGCATCATCGTCTGCAGATCGTCGGCAATCGCCAGCGGCGCGCGCACGCCCCGATCGGGTCCGAGCGTGAGGTCTTGCCGCACGTCGATGATCTCACGATACTGGTATTGGATGACGGTGTCGCGTGCTTCGGGATCGCAGGGCAACGAGTCGGGCAAGCGCCGGCTCGTGAGCGCGCCGCGGAAGATCGAGGCGTCGAGCGGCTCGGTCGCGATGCGGAAGGCGGCGATGTTCGCCGCGCCGATGGGCATGAGGCCGCCGCCGATCGGAGGCTCCCCGGCGCCCTGATAGACGATCGAGGGAGCGAACAGCCGGCTGTCGGGCGCGACCAACGCCAGCGCGGCGACCATCGCCGCGAGCGACTCGTCCTCGTCAGCGCGGACCCCCACGACTGGGTTGACTATGGCGACGAGGCCTACGCGGCTCTGCGCCTTGCAGACCAGGCAGGTTCGCCCGGGCGGCTCCTGGTCGACCGTCTCGACGTAGAGGTGCACCAGGCTCGTCATCCATGCCCCTCGTCATGATCGTGATGGTGATGATCGGCGCCGCGCGCCGCGTCGTGGTCCGAGACGAGATAATGGTGCGCGAGGGGATCGGGACCCCATTCGGGGCCGAGGCCGAGCCGCGCGCTCGCCTCGCCTCTCAACGCTCCGCGCGCTTCCGCGCGGGCGCGCGCCAGCACGTCGAGCCCGTAATCGTTGCGGAAATCGCGCCAGACGGTGTGGCGGTGGTACGGTTCGAGCATCGGTGTGTCATACTCCAGCAGCACGCTCTCATCCTGGAACAGCCGGTAATAGTGCAGCGGGCCGGACTCGGTGGGACCTATCCATGCGAAGCGGACGCCCTCGATGCCGGTCAATGTCGCATCGCCGACGGGTACGTTCGCCGCGGCGATGCGGCGCAGGCGCTCGGCGGCGACGGGGCCGGGCATGACGCTGGCATAAGCCGCGAACAACCGGCGGACGAGCTCGCGCTGATCACCGGTCATTCGCGCGCCGATGAGGCCGCGGTCCTTCTCACCGTCGGGCAGCACCGCGATCGGCGCGTTGCGAGTGGTGATCTCGTCGGGAACCGCGCCGGCCAGGATCGCCGCGTCGCGTTGCGCCGGATCGAGCGAGGCGATCAGCGCGCGCGCAAGATCCTCCTGCTCCGCGAGCAGCCGAGTGCCGAGCCGCGGCCCGCCGGGTGCTTCGACCGTCACTTCGGCGGGGCTGGTGCCAAGGAATTGTGGGGTCGAGGCGACCACCTCGCCGTTGGTCATCGTCCAGTGCAGCGAGCAGTGATGGCCTTCGTAGCGCCAGCCCCAGGTACCCGTCTCGGAAGGCGTGCCGAAGATGGTGAAGTGATACGCCTCGGCATCGCGCCGGAACGGGCGCTCGACGTTTAGCTCGAGCTCGCGCAGCAGGAATTCGAGTTGGCGCACGACATCGGCGTAGCGATACCCCGCCGCGCTGGTGCTGGTGCGCAGCAACTCGAGGGCGGCGAGCCGCTGCTCGGGGTTCATCGAACGCAGCGGCAGGCCGGCGCGCGGGACAAGCGAATAGGGCAGAAAATACCACTCGTAGCGGTTCTGCGATTCGAACGGCAGCACCGCATAGGGTGGAAAGATAGGCGGGTTGCGCGTGTCGTGCTGCGGAAGGTGCAGGGTCCTCAGGTACTCGATCGCAGCGTTATAGATGGCGAGGCCGAGCTCCTTGAGTGTTTGCGGATCGGGCGTGCTCGCCACCGCTTAGATCGCTTCTGTGCGCAGCGAAGCCGGCGCGGGCGGGATTGCCTGGTTCTGCGAGAACACGATCCGCCAGCCATCGTCGCGCCTCTCCATGATATGGCGCATCACCATCACCAGCACGCCCGGCTCAGTATCGGCGATGCCGGGCGGCAGGCCACGATGGCCGGTCAGCCGCAGCCGCGTATCGACGACTGCGACCCGGCCGTCGCCAAGGAAGCGGGTCCGCTCGATCGTCATCACGACGGTGCTGTCGCGAAAAATGCCCGCGAACACCGCTGCGTGGCGCGCGCGGTTCTGTTCTTTGCCGTCGAGCACCGCGCCGAGCATGTTCACCAGCAGGCAATCGTCGGCATAGCCCTTAACCCAGTCGTCGGCATCACCCGCATTCCACGCCGCCTCGAGGGCGGCTATGCGGGCCTGAACTTCGTTGTAGGACATTGCGTGACGCTCCTCGTTTCAAGGGACGGCGACGGTGCGGATGAGCCAGGGAACCGATGTGATGCTGATCGGGATTGCGTTGCTCTGGAGCGCTGCAAAGAGATCGCCCCCCCAGGTGACCGTCCGAGAGCGCAGTCGGTCGATGTTCGACGGCTCGCTCCAGATCACGTCCTCGCCCTGATCGCTGCGATAGGTGCGGTGGAACTCGGGTGTGGTGCGCGAGCGCACCTGCACCGGCGGCGGCTCGGCCGACGGGGGCGCGGAGCGGACGGGCTGGCCCCGGGCGAAGTCGAGTTCCACCGCGACGCGCGCGCCGGTATCCCCAGTAAAGTCCCAGCTCTCACGACCGTTCATCGTGCCATCGGGAAGTGACTCGATGACCCGTGTCACGCTGGCGCGCGCCGGTGCGAAGACACCGTAAGGTCCCGGTGAGGCGGCCGCGTCGGATGCGAGCCCGCCCATGATGACGAGTGCCCCACCGTGCTCTGCATGCTCGGCGCGCGCGGCCAGCACCGCGAGCTTAAGCATTGCCTGACCCGCGAGCGGCGCTCCAGCGCCATCGAGCCCAAGCAAGCGATCCGCGAGCACCAGCAGCACATTCGCACCCCGCGACGGGCCCGTCGGCCATGGGCGCGATGCCCAGCCAGGTGGTAATTGTCCGTCGAGCGCCCGATCAAAGGTGTAGAACGAAAGAACTGTACGTGCCTCGATGAGGCGCTCGGTTACCACACTCTCGCGACCGTCGCTCACGCGGCAATGATCGCGTCGGCGGCACGCAATGCGAGAGCCATGGATGTATAGGTCGGGTTGCACGCATTTGCAGTCGGCAGCACGCAATTGCCGCCCACATAGAGATTTTCCAGTCCGCGCACTTTAGAGCGCGTATCGCAGACCGACTCCCAATCGCCTTCCTCGTCCCGTCCGATGCGCGTCAGGCCCATGGTGTGAGTCGAGGTGCCGAGCGGGACGTGTTGAGGCGCATAGAGCGGACCGGGCAGCGGTGTTCCGAGCATAGCGGCGACGCGCTTCATGTTGTCGAACATGGCGTTGAGCCTCAACTCGTCGTCATCGCTGAGCCGGACATGGAAGGTCGGCTGAGGCATTCCGAGGCGATCGACATTACCATCAGAGGAGAAGGTCACCCGGTTGTCGCGATTCGGCTCGACCATTCCGAACCATTTAAGGTCGACGATCCGCCGATCGTCCCAATCGTCAGGCAACGGGTCGAAATGGAAGGATTCGCGGAAGATCATGCTGTGCCAGGGTCGGTCGTCCGCAACCGGGATGTACATGTGCGGAGGAGGATCGGCTTTTGGAATGTCCCACAGGCAAGGATCGTCCTGGTCGGCCGTCAAGGTATCGCGCGCTCGTTCTCGAATGCGATCGAACACCTCGTCGTTGAGGACGATCGTCGCTGCTGTGAAAGTGTGGTCTGTCAAGTAGCGGCCGAGCGCGGATTCCTCGGCAGCGTGAATGCCCGAGTTCCAGAGGATCTGCGGGGTATGAAGCCACCCGGCTGCGACCACGAACGTGTCGGCCTCGATCGACTTAACCACACCGCGCTTGATGTCGAGCGCTTGGGCGCGAACGACGCGACCACTCTCAACGATCAACTGCGTGACGCAGTGTCCGGTGAGGAGATGGAGTAACGGGTTCGCGTCCGGATCATCGGGCGCGATATCGGCTAGCGCAGGACCCAGCACAGTATCCGCGCCGCTGAAGCGGACGAACTCGGACTGGCCGATGCGCTGCGCAGCGAGCGGCGTTTCGATCGCTGGGAACCCGCGTTCATTGAGAAAGTCGCGAATGACCCGGTGCCGGACCGAGGCGCTGAATACGTCGCTATGTCGATTGAGCAAAATCGCCGCGCGCGCATAGAGTTCTCGCCATTGATCATCGCTCAGCAAGTCCGAACGTTCGAGCGTTGGATGTTGCTCTGGGATGGCGCAGGTCCAGTGTACTGCTTGGCCGCCAACCCCGTACGACACCACCGCACCCGGCAAATTCGTGTTCGCCGCTTGCATCGGATTAAGCGCGTTTTTGGTCGAAGGCGGACTACCAGGCGCGGGCACCACTGAGACTGGAAACATCTGTCCCTTAACGAAATGCCCGTATGCGCTGAGATCGCGTTGAAACGCCCAATTGTTCTTGCGGCACTCGCCGACGAGCCGCGAATGATGTTCGCCCGCTTCGATCATGACGATCTTTCGGGCTGGGTCGGCCTCGATGAGCGTTCGCGCGAAGGCGCAGCCGATCAGGCCCGAGCCGATGATTGCAACATCGGCGGTAATCCGCTGATCGTCTCGACGCGAATCTCCCATGAATCTGCCTCCCCGCAGTCGTGATCGATGACACGCCCCAAGAGGGCGACTCGCTCGTGAGTCTTTCCCTTGTAATTATGTCTTATCAAATGCTCGTGCATTGGCGGTTCTGTCAACCGTCATCGGGCTGCGACGCAGAACAATCTGAAATTGTCCAGCGCCAAGACCGACACTACACGTCGCGGACAAAGCTCGACGAGGGATTGGCTAGTAATTGTGCTTCGCTCGCCTTCGCTCCAACGCTGGCTTTTGGGGGCGTTGGGCGAGTGGAGCGGGGGTTGTGCTCCGCACGCTTTCGGCCCGGGTGAGGAATGGGCGCTGAATTCCGCCCCTACTGTGGCCGGAGCGCGGGCGCGGCTGCCTAGCGGCCGGCGATCAACAGCCGTTCTTGAAACGGATGATGTGGATGGCGGCAACGGACTCGGATCTCCCGTTTGCCGTCCAAAATCGCTTATCCGTTTTCCATTATCCTCAGGCCAGAGCGGACCGTCGCTTAACGTGAAGCCCACCCAGTGCCGAAGAAGTGAGCCAGACGACGGCCTAAAAGCAGGCGTCCGATCGAGATGAACGGATGGCCGAAGCTGTGAAGGGTATCGGGCGCCGGCAGGCGTACGATAGCCTCCAAGGCAAGAAGCCGCGGGCCACAGGCGCTGTGCTATGGGTATTTTGGTTTCCGCGTGCCGGGTAGCCGGGTGCGGCGATCAGCGACAGGCTCGCTGGTCCCGCCAGTGATGGTGCTCGGACGCGGTGTCGGGGTATGATGCCGGCGAGCGCCGAGGGTCGGATGTGTTGCCGCGCCGGCGATTGGCGTGCGCGGCGTGAGCGGGAGCGTCGCCGGGAGCGTACAGGCTGCACGGCGGGATGGCGATGAGCCATGCCGGGTCATGGCGTGATCTCCCGGTCGGGGGATGGGGCGCGCGGCGGCGGACGGGGCTGCTGCCAGCGTATAAAGGTCTCGATCACGATCATGCGCCCGCCGCAGCAGGGGCAGGGCGGCCGGGTGTTCGGCGGCTCCTCGGGTGCGCTGTCGTGGGCGGTGGCGCGACCGCCAGCAGCTTGCGTGCGAGCGCGATGCTGTCCTTTCGAGCCGACCCGGCGAGCAGGCCATAGTGCCGGATGCGGTGGAACCCGCAGGGCAGCACGTGGAGCAGGAAGCGGCGGATAAACTCGTCGGCGGGGAGCGTCATGACCTGCTGGCGGTCGGCGCTGGCGCGGCGGTAGTCCTTATAGCGGAAGGTGACGCCGGTCTCGTCGAAGCGGATCAGGCGGCTGTTCGAGATCGCCACGCGGTGGTGTAGCGCGACAGATAGGCGAGCACCGCCTCGGGTCCGGCGAACGTCGGCTTGGCATAGACGACCCAGCGCTTCTTCCGGACCGGCGCCAGATGGCGCAGGAAGGCACGGCGATCGGCCAGAGGGGCGATGCTGCCGAAGAAGCCGAGCCGTCCGGCCTCGTGCAACGCCATCAGCTGGGTGAGGAACAGGCGCTGGAACAGCTTGCCCAGTACGCACCGGTAAGAGGAACGCCGGACGTGACGAGATCCAGCGCTGGCCATCGGGTGCGATGCCACCGCCCGGCACGATCATGTGGACGTGCGGATGATGGGTCATCGCCGAGCCCCAGCTGTGCAGCACGGCGGTGATGCCGATGCGGGCGCCGAGGTGCTTCGGGTCGGCGGCGATGCTCAGCATCGTCTCGGCGGCCGCCTTGAACAGCAAGTCATAGACCAGCACCTTGTTGGTGAAGGCGATGGCGGCGATCTCGGCCGGCAGGGTGAACACGACGTGGAAGTAGCCGACCGGCAGCAGGTCGGCCTCCCGCGCTTCCAGCCACGTGCGCGCGGCGGCGCCCTGGCACTTCGGGCAATGCCGGTTGC